>Ga0163144_10009001_pt1 | contig 21509 bp, 12 predicted proteins | sample OliLak19BULKMAT1_FD_123175 | JGI IMG/M metagenome (GOLD analysis project Ga0163144, IMG submission 123175) | Freshwater microbial mat bacterial communities from Lake Vanda, McMurdo Dry Valleys, Antarctica - Oligotrophic Lake LV.19.BULKMAT1 | ecosystem: Environmental > Aquatic > Freshwater >... | reverse complement strand
TAAGCTTTTCCAATTCTTGCTCAAATAATATGGCCTCAAGTGTGGCCGAGTAGGCGCTATCATTGAGCGGCGACGTCGTGACATCTTCCAAAGACGTAAAGCTAGGAATAGTATCGTTCTGCGGGTCTGCTGGGAGATCACCACCAGGAGAGAATGATAGGCTCACCCCCATCAGTGCACCATCTGTAGCGACAGTGGTGGCCACAGTCACGTTCGTCGCCGAACTTGATTTTCGATGATCAAACTTACAGGAGTCCACAAAATTTGGCCCGGCCACGGAATGAGACGGGCTATTCGAATCTCCCTGCGAGGATGATGTAGCGACGCTTTTGCGACTACCGAATGATCTAGAACGTATGCGTTCTTGTAGACAGTGGAAATCTGCTTCAAGCGGTGAATGTTCCTCACAATGGCGTACTAAATGATCCACCAACTCTTCGTCGCTATTGAATATTGGCTGCTTAGCGAATTCTTTATCATTTTCGCTTTCCAGAGACAAACTCCGTGTGTCGTTCTTGATAATATCAGGTATGGGGTCGATGCTTGTGTGTTTTGTTTTCTTGGTCCTCCCTTTGGGTATGAGGCGACGTAGAAAATGGCGGGCGGAGCCATCGTTATTTCTAGTCTTTTTTTTATCAGGGACTTCAGTAGGACTCTTATCGACATTGTCAAAGAGGAAGTAATCGTTGCTCTTTGTCCTGGGGAGGAGCATTGCTTTTTCGCCACTTTTCTTTTGCCTGCTCCTACTGGGTGACAAAAGACACGACATGTTGGAAAACAAATAGGTCGATAGCTTTGTTTTCTGGTGTGGACTGTCGGCCATTTCTCTTGGTATCGCAGACTGGAGCTTTCCAGTCAGGATCCCCTGGCGAAGGAAGCGTCGCTGAGGGGATTTGATCCCAGGAACAGACTTCGTCCCATCGTTGCTTCTAGTTGCATCATCTTCAGGACAAGGATCGTCCCGCTGGCAGTAATCGCTGCTATATCTGCTCGTACCACAGTCGGTAGCATCTTTGTCATCCTTGTTGACACCACCCAGGGCTTTTTCAAGATGATCAATCGCCGTGAAAACTGCTTCCCTTCTCGACATATCCATAACAAACGAAATCTCTTCCTCTTCATCCTCCGCAACTTGATAAATTGAAACGGCCTCATCTTTTGTCGTGATATTTTTCTCAACGTCGAGTTGTTTGTGATGGATATCCGTGCCAGCTTCGTCCTCCCGAATCACGAGGCGTTGTGCAGCAAGCAATTCTTGTACTTCCTTTTGGCGGCTCTGGCTTCGACCAAAGGTTGTAATCGTCGAAAGTGTAGAGAGGGACGATTGGCGGGAGAACTCGACGTCGCCCCCTTCATGGCAGTCACCACCAATACAAAGAAAGCTTCGCACGTTAGCGGCGGCAGTGGCATCGAAGCTGGTGTCGAAACACTTGAACATTTTAGCCCAGCCAGTGTTGATTCCTGGTGATACAGTAGCAAGCCTTAGTTTTGCTAAGCTGCTATTTCATTAGCTAATGCAACACTAACAATTCTAGTTCATTTTTTGTGTTTTCTCGCACCCATCCAGACGAACCAGAAGTCTAATACCAGTACATGGTAACACGTACTCAACTGGTACCGTACTGTACCACCAGTTAGTATTGTAGTACTAGTATAGTACTATGCTAGTAGTACCGGTACTAGTACGTATGTATCGTGTAATGGCAAACGATACCATGTTCAAATGTGGCCCTTCCTTCTTTCAGAAACCGAAAGGGAAGGAAAGTATGCGCGCCAACAACAGTTCCACATGCAACAAAATTCAAATGATGAGGGCATCATGCTCCCCCGCACGCAGCATTTTTGGCGCGCTCAAACCCAGCATTTTATTCATATTGACTCCAAAACACATGACACCGTACGTACCACAAGGTTTTTTAGAACTGGGGAATCAATATGTCTTACACCGTCCCCATCGCACAATAGTTTGATCCGATTCAGTTGTTTTCCTTCTCCAGCTGGAGCCTGGCTCAAACAGCAAAAACTCAGTTACACGTTGTTGCACAGTCTTCCTTCTTTCAAAGAGTGAACCAAACAAATGATTTCCCAAACAAAAGAAAGCTTCTCAATAACGTGGATGACATCACAAGCACTGTTTGAGAACAAACTTTAACCCTGAAAACGTTGTTTTTGAACAGGTGCCCCCCCAAGCAAAGTGATTGTCATTGATTGTGCACTGATGGTCTCCCTGTGCAGTGGGGGACTTTTGTTGAGATGTCAGAGGGGGGCACAGAAAGTTTCTACATCCACATGACATCATCATCCATCCTCGTGCTCTCAACACATTGCATTCTGCTGTGTGGCATCACACAGATGCAGGAGTCAGTTTGAAAACTCTGTTAGCACTCTGAATTTGAGTGGGGTTGATTCATCCCTCTCAACAGTGCACTGCGCTAAAAGCTACAGGCCTTTTGAGTTGTTTGTCAATGAAAATTATAAGCTTTAGAATGAAGCTAAAATGAATGTAACATTTGAGAGAGGTTCGGCTCGAGATCCTCGGCGCAATCCTCTCTCAGCTGAGTTCAACGATGCTTCTACGTGAAGAATCAGAGTGCCAGTCATAGACTTTGCTATGACTTTGATAACAACGATAGCTCGTGTCAGAGCTTGGTCGCGTGTTCTGATTGTAATGGTCTAAAAGACATAGCCGTTGCGTTATTTAGCCAGCGTCTGTCGACGATGGTTCGCTGCTCTTCTGAGCGAGCTTCTTCACTGCTTGTGAAGGACAGGGCTAGTAGCTCTGCTAGTCCCATGCGCTGAGAAGCGTGTCTTTTGTGAGAAGCGCATCTTACTCACGACCCTGTGAGTCCCGTATGAGGATGCTCTATGCATAGCCAAATTGTAGGCAAATTAGGGCATTGCAACAGAGTTTTGGCTTAAAAATCACACTCTGAATTGTGTCAAGGTCCTTCAAATGTGACGTGCACATGATGAACAATCCTTTTTGGCCATGTCAATCATTCTTGGTGAATTCAGCTAGGGACATGCCATGATGCACATGGTTTGACAGCCAAACTATGCACACACTTAAAGCAATGGCAAGCATGCAAAAAACTGACAATTTTGCTACTTTGTCGGCTTCTTGCTTGTGTTTTCTTGCTTGTTTGTGTTGCTGACTGCCATCTTGTAGACCCACAAACAATGTTTTACAACAGTTTGACATTGACTAAAAACTTCAACCAGTGTTGGTGAGTCAATCATGTGAAAATGCAAAAGCTCAGTTAGTTTTTCCTTTTTTTCACTTTTCCTCAAATTTGGTGTTTCTTTCCACATTTTCTAAAGGAGGAGGAAATGCAGGAAGGGGAGTAGCAAAAGAGAAAAATGCATAACATTGGATTTTCCTTCTCCATTTGGACCCTCCAAAGGAAAGAACACCAAAAAGGAAAATGCAACCAAGGTCAGCATGCAAAAACATGGAAGCAAATTTTGAAAATCAAAAGTTGATTGTAGGTGTGATTTTTGATTTTGCATGTCAACTGAATGTTTGTGTGGAACAAAAGATGTCATGTTTTGGTCTCACTTGAGATCGCTAAGATTGGGGAAGCATGAACTGAAGGGATTGCTTTGAATGGCAAACCATGCGCACAGATGACATAAAGTTCAGCACACAAACAGTCATGTTCTGCTACCTGTTGTTTTCAAGCAACAGTGTTTAAGCAACAAGTTTTTTTTCGATTGAAGCTCACCTTGCTTTGTTTGCTTTTTTGCTATGTTTTTGGCTTGTCGGTGCATTAGTCTACAGGCAGTTCCCGCAGAATTTCGGATTTTTGTGCATTCTTTCTGTTGTTGTTCTTAGAACTGAAGCTTAAAGCGAGTGCATGCAAGCGCACGAGCAGCCCTTTGTGCCTTTGTTCCATTTGGTTCCTCCAGTTTGTTCATTTGTTTGGGTTCCCATGTGACTTTCGTGCTGAAAGCTGCTGTGCTTTGCCCTATCACATGTGAAGCCCGGGTGGGAGTGAGACCCCATGGGAACCTAATCAAAAGAAGCTTATGAAATCCATTGCTACTTTGAGCTTTACAAAATTAGCAAAGAAAGGCTGCAACTCAGTCACTGGTTTTGAAAGTAGAACAAAAAGCCCCGTGATAGCAATTAAGAGGAAGAAGCTCTAGCTATGAATTCTGGGTGAAAGTGAAAAACTGAATTGAACATGACTTGCACCTCATAGCTCCATCAACTGTGTGGATACAATTTGTACTTGAATTCAGCAGACAATTGTTAACCTGGACCATCAATGAACAGTGATGAGCAAGGCTGAACCATCATTGAAACATGAGCAGCTTTAAATCCAGTCTTCAGCAATTTGCCTGAGAACTGAATGTGAGCAGGTCTCTAAGCCATAGCTTTCTGGGGTGGGGACATGCATTCTTCTGATGTGCTGTAAGGAATTCTCGTATTCCCCCAATTCTTTTCCTTTTAATCCTACTAGCACTAGCAACATTGCAATGATGGCTCAATCATTGCTTTCTCCCAGAGATTTTCTTTTGAAACATGATTAACATCACAGGGTTGGTTAACACATGGAGCTATTGCATGTTCTAATTAGCCCCCCTACATACCCAGAACCAACATTGTAACACCAAGTCATCCATGCTACATTACATGTTGATGTACCTATCAAAGTTTTGAGCTAAACCAATTGTGAGCATTTCCTCACTATGCTGCACTAGCAGATCAATAAACACCCAGTTCTAGCACTGCAAACTTACTGCAACAGTTCTCTCACACAACATGCCTACTAGTACAAACATCATGACAACTGTTGTGTTTTGATCTATGTTCACACTGCATGGTTACTGCACACCAAGAAATCCCTTGGTACATGAAAACCAAAATTAAGGATCATAGCAGCACCCCCAAGCAAATGAAGTATGACCAAGTCAAATTTAATAAAATTGCTTATCATTCATGCTCATAAAAGAAGTTATCCCCTGCAGTGCTTGTAGATACCTTATGCACAAGGATTGCCTTTGCTTGAGGTACAACAATCATAGTGATGATGCACTCAGACTTGACTACCAAAAGTAAGAAAGCACAGTGCTGCATGTCATTGCACATGGTCAAGTCAAATCCTAATACATGCTGTAGCATCAGCTATTAGCACCAACATAACATTGAAGCAGTATGTTGGGTTCAGTTTATTTCCAAGGTTTGACCCAGCCATAATCATCTAAATGCTGGTTAATGCTCACAAGTGCAACCCAACCATTAAAGTCACACCTGTCCAACATTTGTCTCCTGTCCACCCCCCCCCCCAACACACACATTTGACACAACAATGATGGCTCAGACATTTGATTTTTAAATTTTGCTTATGTATTCAAAAAGAGATAGATTCTCTGGTTTTTAAATATAGTTTTCAGTTATTCTTGACCTGCATAACAAAGGAATTTCCTAGTGTAATTTCTTTATGTTCTTCTTTGTGTATCCTTTTCTTCTCAGTCAAATGCTTTTGTGATTCTGACATACTCAATTTGATCCTACAGACAATGAGGTGCACATCTGTGATGCATGGGCATTATCAAATTATCTCAGACTAAGTAGCTGAATATGTTACTATTCTAGGATAATTTCCATGACAGATGTTAATGTTTGAGTGAACAGTAAAACTAGTCTTAAAAACTGATGTGCACCTCTTTGTAAAATGTATGGAGTCCAGTCTAAAATAAACTCAAGGCTAAAATGTCAGTCTTAAATGTAATCCAGCCTTCCTCTCACATGTCAGTCATATTAGATGGATGTCAGAATTCAAGATGGTCCTGTGGATACATCATTGAGATATTTCACATCCAAACTTCTAAAATTACAGGGGGGCAGTTTTATAATTGTCATCACTTTCTGTTCATAGATAGGGCAGCATAGATGAGCCTACTAGCAAGTGCAAATGGTCACGGTTGTCTCACTGTCACTTACATAGTTGGGTTCCCTTACTAGCACAGTGCACACCACTTCATCGGTTAACTAATTCCCAAGTCCACTCCTGCAGGTTTCAACCAACAGAAGCATTCCTGCCCTGTCCAACATTCGTCAGCATTAGTGTAGTCAAAACTTTTGCTACCAAAAACTGCGCCCTGTGTGCTAACTAGAGAATTGCAATTCTTAAACAATCCAGATCCAACCCACAACTTCTTATCAACTCTAACAACGAAATCGCACTGTAGACACAGATCACGTTTCCATAGGCATGCAAAGCAGACCACTCCCATCAATGATGAGTCAATCAATGACGAAAGAGCCAGGCCAACACACGAAGTTACCACAGATTAACTAGGTGCAACATTTGCCTAGCTGATGTCTAAATGGAAGCACTGCGAGGACCAACAAAAAGAAATTATAAAGCACTAACCTTAGAAACAATTCCAATAATTTACTACAAATCAGTCACTCTTTTAGTATGAGCATTAGAATGTCCCAAACATTTCTTCTAAATGCAATATTTCCAAGAATCATCTATTGGAGCGATCTTGACGTCTGTTTCGACCAATTGAAGTTAACATTGCTTAACTCTCGTCTTTGATCCAGGCCAGTAGGGCCCATGTATTTCCGTTGCAACCAGCGAAAAACCAGGTGATGTTTGTAAGGTGCAGTGCCTACTGTAAATCATTTGCAAAGTTTCGTATCACCAACAACCCACCACTCCGCAGAAGGCGGCCTCGACGTTCCATTCGGTTGACTAAGAATTTGCTCGATATTGAATGTTTTGTTTTGGTGCTTGACGCGTTGTAAAGCATGGGCGGCAGAAGTAAGCAGGAGGAGGAAACTGACCTGAAGGCCTGGGGAATCGGTAGCTTATGACGAGTCAAATACCATTCATATTTTTGCACATAGCAGATTGTGCCAGAGTCGCGGCGTAGCTCATTTGCTATTTTCTTGCTCCTGTTCCCGTTCTGCCTCGACAAGTTGCAAGTAAGCTTCCATCAAAGCGTCGGACACTTCCCTTGCTGTGGCCCTGTCGCTGGGATTCTTGGCGAAACACATTTTCATGGCTCGACGAATTGCAATTATGGCAGGATCTTTTGAACTTGCAAATTCCTTGGGCAATTGTGGAGAGTCGCCTTTCATAACTTCCTGGCGAACAGATTCCATGCGGTAGTCTTTCATCTTACCTCGAGGAGAGTGGGTTGTCAGAATGTGAAACAAAAGATTTCCAAGAGCATACACGTCCACAGCTTCAGTTAAGGGAACACGCTCAGTGAGCGAGACTTCTTCTGGAGCTCTCCACCAGGGTTCGTGGAGTCGGCTATCGAATCCACAAGTCTTATTTGTCTTTGGATTCCACTTTAAGAAGTGTGCCACATTAAAGTCGTTTAGCTTCGGCATCCCCCCCTTAACGATAGCGACATTTCTTGGATTCAAGTCATAATGCGCTAATGTTGGACGATCGTCTCCCACGAGGTCTGCAGGTAATTCATGGGCGTGAGCTACCCCAGTAGCCACGCTGACTGCTAACTTCAGTTTCATGCGGCTTATTCTTGGATGGATTTTACCGCGCAATTGCCGATCAAACTTTTCCAGGCTACTTAATTCTGGGATGTGAAAATTCGCAAATTCATTTAATGCACTCTGGCCGCAGTACCCATAGACATTCAGTACAAACTTTGAATGCGTGAGCTGCTCCATGGCAACAGCGTCAATGCGATGCAGCTTCAGAACAAATAGAAAAAACAGATATTGAGCAATGGATTATTGAGGGTGAACAGAACAACACTATGGTACAACGTAATGAAAAGCATAGTAAAGCGTGCCGTAACGTACCTCATAAAACTCGCTCGTAAAGTCGCGCTCCGGTCGCAGCATTTTCAAAATCACTGTTTCACTCCCTTCGTTGTCGTCGTCGTCGTCACCGCCAATGCCGGTTTGTAGATCAAGTTTCCAGGCAGCACGGAACCAACCCTGTCCCAAAAACGTTAACTGAGATCCATTCCACGTGGGATGATAAAGAGGTTGCAGATGTATATTATTCTGCGTGGTTGAAGAATTGGAAAGTAGTGCTGTCTTTGCAATTTTGCGACTTTTGGTTTTACTACCTCCTTGGTTTAAAATAGAAGAGAGAATGTCGACTTCATGAATAGAATTGCAATTAACAGGGACAGATGTTTGCCATTTGGCCATGGGTACACACTCTTCCTCATTTTCATTGCCGCCATCGCCGTTTTTTTCATCTTGAATTTGTTCTTTATCTTCCCCCGTTGTATCCTCGTCCTCCGTCTCTACGAAGGTGGATATGTTTATGCTTGTTGTTATCGTCGTGTCAGTACCATTGTTTAGCTTTTGGAACACTGCATCCTCTGTTTTCTCAGTCAGTGGAATCTTATCTGTGGGTCCAGAATCGCTCTCATCACTGAGAAGATCCTTTCGAAGGAATCCAAGTGATGACTTAAAGGGGAGGCGTGAAGAATGCGAGTTGGGTTCCTGCAGCTCAAACCGCACTATTCGCGGCTGTGGATGCTGCTGTGGACTAGTTTTAGCAACATGATTTTCATGTTCGGCATCCCTGTTGTCTCTACCCACTGTAGCACCGGAGCCTCTGTGTCCTAATTTGCCATCCCTAATATCATTCTGGCTTTCCCTGTCGCCGGCGATACTTTGATGCTTTGGTAGTGTGGTAAACTGTACGACAGTACGAGTATCGGTGTCCTTGCTCCGTGGATGCAATGGAGTGTGATGGCGTTGTTTGGCGTCGTCGTCTGACAACAATGGTGACGGATGAGGAATATCAATAATGACTGGCTTTCGTTCCACAATGGTATCGAGATATATTTTTGCTTGAATGGTGAGAAATAGAATAACAGCAAGGGAGCAAAAAGTAACGATCGTGGAATTAGAATGGCTCCAAAGCGCAGCATAACTTGTGGTGCGCCGTTTGTGGCCCTTCACGTCCGATATGCTCAAGTGATTTGGAAGGGGTGCCGGATACCGCCTACCGGCATTTTCTGAGAGTGATCTTCTTTGCATACTGTACTTGCTAGATGACACCCGTTCTTGCCACCTCCATGATGGTACCAAAATTATTATTATCGGTAGTCTAAATTGTTGAATTTTGATGTCATTGATTTTGTGCTGCATGATTAGGTGCGGCGAGCATTTTCGCTCAAGTTTGCTATGTCACTAAGGTTAGGTCTAAAGCTGATGCCAATCGCTACATCAATGCCGCACTACACCCATTGTTGACACCACCTTCAATAACTTTGACAAGCACAGTCAGCACTGCTTTTTGCTTAAAAAATCAAGTTAACAAGGTGCATTGCTTCTACCATTGGCCACTGAAAAGGTATAATTTGGTTTTTTACTGTTTCGGAAATTTGAATGAAATGTCATGTCTAATCAAATTGGAGTTCAAGTTCACATGATTGTTCCATCGTCCCAGTCCAACCAACTTGACACCTCTGCGTGCATAGTCAAGATAAACACATTTTATGTCAACAAACCATGCACATCTTGAAATGTGGTAGCTCTCTTCTTCAGAAGTTCCCCTAATTTAAACCAAGTTGCAAATGCAGCAAACTTGCCGACCCATCATTCAATGGAACACGGCATCCCATGTTGCACAAACACTTTGAAACCCCAACATCCTTTCCTATGTTTTAGAGTCCACTTTTCTAGCTACTTGACTTCCCATTGCTTTCCAACATGTGTTATGGAGAATGTTTTTCAAATGTCTCAACTGTGAATTCATTTCAGATTCACGACATGCATCAACAAACAGTGTCAATGCCATGTGCCAAAGTGGATGCTTTGCCTGTGCAAAAGGTCATTGAACTGGACCAATTCCCGGTATGTAAATCTGGTGTACTTCATTCTCCCCCATGTGTAATGGAAGAACGTGTTAATTAGTTAGCACGGAGTGAATGTGTAAGATTTGTGCTGGAATGACCGGACACGTGAGTGTGCTCAACGGTGGGACATAGGTGGTGACTCTGCATGACAGCTTCAACTGCTGTTTCACTGCACATTTGATAACAGGCTTATCTACGGAACACTGCTCATTAGTCAGAGAGGCTACTCCTCTCTCTCTCCCCCACGATTCACGAGCATCGTGTGATGGTTGATTGACTCGCAATGGTGGCAGCATCTGGACATGCGCAGCACATGGGAGGATGGTGGGAGTGGATTGTGATGTGTTCCAGCACACTTCCCGAGTAAGAATCGTGTCAAATTCGAACATTCTGTTGAACAACTTCAAGGTGAATCACACTGCTTTACCGCAGGATGACTGTCATTAGTCGGAGTAGACACGCGTCTACGTGTTCGCTAGTCGGAGCACACACGCAGTTGGCCAGACCGCACATGTGTTTCGACTGTTAGTAGACTGTGTGTTACAACCGTTGGATAGCACTTTGACTGTAGCGGAGTGTGTGGATCGTCTCGTGGGGAAGATTCACATGGTGTTGGTGCACCATGCCTGCTAGCATTGATGGTTTGCTGATTGCCTGCTAGCGTGGATGGCTTGCTTCGCAGTGACTGCATTTGACCGTTGAGGTTCGAACCAATGACCTTCCATCAGAAAGTTTCCTACACACAGCACTGCTGTGGTGTAACATTATAATGCACTGTGCCAAAGTGTCCATTTTGTGCAAAAGGTCATTGAACCGGACCAATTCCCGGCACATCAACATGGTGCACTTCACTGGATCTGACACCTAATCATTTAATTTTTTAGCACTAGAGTTATAAGGCATGTGCACATAGCAGGGACAATTGGATACTTGCTGATGAATCCACACACACAATGGTTGACGTTGTTGATTTGAGACATGCATTCAGCTGTTTTTTTGATTAAAAATGATTTTTTTGATGTGCTGCTAGGAGCGAGTCTGCTGACATTGTGCCTTTTTGATAGCATAAGTTGTAACATTTGTTTAGCATGTCAAGAGAGAAACTTGGACCAACAGGTTTGGGGGGGTTATAGATTGTAACAAATATGAGAGAAGCCTGAGCACAACACAGTGTGCTGTGATTAGGAGTTGAAAGAGACGTAGGGGCTGGCATGCAGACGCACTGCGGTTACCTGGGCAGGCTTCCGAAAAAGATGAGATGGCTGTTGGAAACGGTCAAACGGCCGATCCGAACAACGGTTCAAGAATAACGCCTCGTCCGACGCAACATGGCAATCGAGCGCGAAAAAGAGAGTTTTTCAAATGCTTTTCTCGCACGACTGTGAGGCACAATACTTGCTACGACGTACTCTCTACTTAGTACGATGTATCTATAATAGTAGCTTGGTTTAGCATTAGTTTTTGTCTACTTAACTACTGGTATCTTTTTGCCCATTCATTGGCCAGCAAACACAACCAGATCAGATGACACCGGCCTGTTGTCAGAAAGACATCAGATCAAAACAATCATTCAGCTGCTCTGCAGCCCTTTTATAAATTGAAGAACGCGCTGTGAGCAATGCTGAATGAGGCTTACATTTGATCAGAAGTCATCAACAATCCTCCATACAGTACTAGTATTCTTTGATTCATTCTCCAAGGACAGCATACATCTACCAGGCAGACGAAGCACAAGATGACTACTAGGTTTGCCGCGCTTCAAGACAATGAGGAAGACTCTTCCGAAAGCGCCGAGAGTCGCAGTTACTCACGTTCAACTGAACGGTCCATCTCCAAAAGCAGCAATGCTGCTCATTATTACGATCAGGACTATGGCAATGACTCTGACGAAGAGGAAGCCAACGAATCAAATAATGTTGACAATGACGACGGCGAGCGATACATCCCCCCAGACCAGCTAATGTCATTGCCAAATGTTCTTGACTACGACGGCGAACTTGCCTTGGCTGCTCTGGATACTAGTGGAACGGTGGATGCTGTCGGTTCAACTGTTTTTCGAAACTTTCTACTCTGCTTTGACGAGCGTGAGTATTTACAAGCACGGATGAGCCCTCAGCAGCCCCAACGAAACCAAGCAAACAACCGCGCAAAACAAGGAATCCCCAACTCGCGAGCACTTTTGGATTTGTCCTCTTCCTCTTCAACATCTTCGCCGAATCTGCAAACGCTCCAGCAACAGCAGGTTTGCAACGCTCTCAGTGTGCGCGGCGATGCTGCTGGTTCTCTTCCCAACAGCAGCCAAGCCAAAGGCACTACGTGTACCAATTCAAACGCCAAGGTAGTTTCTTTGCCTCAATTCTTGTGGCAGCCTTCGGATGGTCTTTGTTGTCATGCAGGCCATGTTCATTTTCAAAACGATGATAGCATCTTGTTTGAAGAGCCACTATTGTATGATGACAACGACGACGACGACGGCATTGTCGAGGGGCAAGAGGTTGTCGAAGATGAGAATGAATTATACGACGACGAACTATTGTTGCTGCCCGCTCGTGCCAAACGGATTACCAGTGGACTTACTTTCAAGGACGTGTCAGGTAGAGGCACGCCTGAGGATCCTCAATACGTTCCCAGGCCCAGCTCTACGACGCCCGGACTCAAAGAGATTTCCAAGTTGTACCGAACGGCGTCCTGCCCTGATGATTATCGCAAGAATAATCGTTTGTTGGCACGGGAATCGCCTGTCATGCCCGCATGTGGGAGAAGTGATTGTGGCCAACTAGAGCCACCATCAAAGTCGCCTTCATTCCCCGCCGTTGTAACGCCTGGAAGACTCAACAAGGGCGAGCTGGAGTGTACCATGGATTCTTTTGCTGGGCAGAACAAAACCAACAGGGCAGCTAAGTTTGTTGCGCCCTCCAAATTGACCAAAAGTAGGAGCACGCCTCCAATTCTTCTACGTCACTTACATCGCCGAAGTCGGTCCGGCCAGATCGAGACAGAGAACAACGACTCGGCACTTTCACTTGGAGCGTCTAGTTCTTCTGGAAGCACCAGTTCAAAGGGATCTTATCCTGAAACAGGGGGCAGCTCTCATAAAAGGAGCAAATCAATGATGAATCCAATGAACAAGCTGCTCTTTCGACGTGGCCCTAAAATCCCCTCGTTTCGAAAGTCAAAGCGCCAAGCAATGGTTGGCTGCAAAAACAGCTATGATAGTGAGCTTAGTAAGCAACTAGTTCAACAAAGTGACAAGAGCAAAGGCCCCACTGCCAGGATTACGTCCGAACAAAGCATCGACAGCCCTGGCAACGATGCGGGAAAGAGTGCTGTTCCTCGTTCTACAAGTAGCCTCGACCAAGACCTACTCAATGCGGGTAATGCAGCTGACATTGCGAACATCCTGGCTTCGTTAGCTATATCATTGAAGCACCGGGATAATGACAGCAAGAGGTTGGTCGCCCCCCCGAATAGCAACGAGTTGGAAAATGAAAGGCTTCTGCCTGATTCCTCAGCACGATCGGAATCAGCATGGATCACCGAACGCCCCCTCGGCAACAGCTTCGGGACAGAAAGTGATTCGTCTTTTGAGGATATATTGGAGGAAGCAGACGAGGATAGTGACGACGACCTAGACGATGAAGAAGATATTATCTGCAAGAAGGGGGAGTTTTCAACAGCTACCCGCGCCACCAACCAGCTGCTTGCTAGGCCAAATTACTCGGACAAGTATCTCTGGGCAGCCCATAAGAAGCGCGGGAAGATCGAACAAAGCAATTATGCCGCTCTGAAGAGTCCCTCGAAGTTTTCTTCGGCGGCAAATGCCCGCGAACTTCGGCGGAATAAAAGTAGTAGCATGTTGGCCTCAGCGATGAACGAGCTTACGAGGTGCAGCTCGGTTGATACTGCAAAGGTCAGCAATTTGTCGTGCGACCCTGCATCAGATAGAGCCAGGCTTCTCGACTTACAAGCGCTTCTGACGCAGCAGAGACAAGAAGAACAACGAAAAGCCAATGCCCCACTTATCGACTTTGACACACCCGACGGCGACAACGTCATTCGCGTACGCGAACTTGGTGAGGAAATCGAAGTCCTTTCGAAGCGCCACCTAGGAGCGTCTTTTCTGCCACCATCAGCCGCAGAATTTTAAAGTAATCCCCTGAAATTTCGTCAGGGCTATAATATAAATGTATTTCTATGTGAAGTGTGCCCAACATTAGATAGTGGCGTCTTTGTCAATGCTTGCATGGAGGAGATCGGGAAGGGGGGGCAATCGCATCTTGCGGAAGTGCTATTTTTCATGAAATGATGCTAAGGGACCTCAAGAGTTATATATGAAGTAAAGATATACTCTACTGCCCAACTCTTCACTTAAACGAGAAGGACAGCCAGTTGGGGCACATCACATTACCAGTAACATCTCCCCGGCGAAGCAAATCTGATATGCACAGGAATTCAAGGCAGTTACTTCTGCCAGCGCAGAGCTCATGCGGTCTAGTGTACTAGTAAGATAGGCTCCCCTCAGCAGCATCGATGGGTGCATCCTACAACGCAGGGTTGCTTGCCACAGAGAGGAAGTTGATCACAGCTGCTACGGTATGCCATCAGGAAGGCTAAAACATGCACAAAATTTGCACCTTGAACATATCTCTTTCCAACACATCATTATTAAGAATAGATTTCTGAGAAAAGTTGGTGTAATTGAAGGGATCATATTAGATAATTCACTGCAGAGTTCCAGTTCTCTTCATTACGCTGGTACATTAGCACGACAAAACATTTTTCTCCCAGAAATGTTTCGAATAGATAGACAGTATTTTCGTCAACGAAAGTGCCTTTAAAGACATACGATTTAGGCCAATTCCAAGGTTTCCCCGGTTGGCTCTAGTTTGGATCCTCCCAGTTCCAGAGTTCCCGAGGATAAACTATTTTGCATCCAAATCACCCGCACATCGGTGGCGGGTATTTGCTGAGGAAGAAAAATAAAAGATCTTGAGTAGATATTGGCGATCCTCCGGTCTTTCACAGCTCTTTGCTGTGATGGCCTTGTCCTTCAGAGCGGAGAGGACAAGGAGATTTCTCGGGAAGTTTACTTGGAAATCTCAGTCCATCTTATTTCTCAAGCGGTGCAAGAATCTTGGCTGGCGAAAATAAGATTGTCTTGATACGATATTCCAAAGTAGCTCTAAAGAGCGACGATGCCATTTTTGGCATGGGTTGCAGTTTTTCACACAGACCATTTCATGCTTTAAAAGACTTGCTGGTGAATTGGAGCAGGGTCGTTGCTGTTAAAAAAAGTCATCTTGCTACCTCGTCGCCAATGTACTTGGAGGCAATGCCCTTCTGGCCAGGCACAGCGGCATGCACTTGCGTTTCCCCTGATTTTATCTCTAGGCCTTGGTATTCCCGACTCTTTAAAAATTCAGCCGCTTCGCTCTTGTAGGCGGTCAATTGCCCTTGTCCCGGCAACACTGTCAAGTCAACATCCGGTGGAACGCCGTAGCTGCCTTTTCGACTTGATTCATATTTCCCGGAAATAAGAGAAAAGTAAGGTGCATCCTCATCCCCCGTGGTGCCATCACTCTCATCGTGACCGTTGTCATTGACATTCTTCTCGTCGCTGTGAGGCGTTTCTTGGGAGGTTTCAGACTGCACGTAATGTGGATACTTGGTTAAGAAATCATTGTAATCCAGGCTATAATCGCATTCACCCCATTGAGCTTCGGGTCCTCCCTCACCCAATGCCATATGCAACTCAAGTGGCGTAATAATAGGAATGTGCATTTCCCGCTGTTCTCCTTCATCCAACCAACTCGTTTCTGCACAAGCGACCATAATGAAGCATTCAATTTCTGCAAAGTTTGCAATTTTTGCAGGGTTTACTTTTCCCATGGCAAACGTGTAGCTTGACCGCCCCGATTTTGCAATTACATTGCGAAGTGTCTGCACTACTGATCGAAAAAAACGTTGGGAGAGCGTTCCAATGAGAATGCCGAAAATGGAGGCATCCCGAGCTTTCTGAATCAAGTAAAAGCGTCGATTGAGTTGTCGTTGTATTCCAGGCGGAATTGCATTGGTCTGGAGTATCCGGTCCTTGGGCGAATAGACCCATAGAGCAGCAGGTTTAGATTTCGTGGAGAGATACCAAAGAATAGTATTGATATACTGTCGATGCCCGTCATGCACAATTCCTTGTTTTGACGACGAAGCTTGATCGCCGACAAATACCACGGCGAATGAAGAAAAGTCTAAGTCTTTGGATACCTCCAAGCCGCCAAGTAGAAATGAATTGGCCAGTGTATTGGCATTGGTATGTGAAGACGGTGTAAATTGTTCTTGTGGCGCATCAAGCTCCTCATTCATATTCCTTGTCATTTTGTCTTCATTGCCATCCTGATTCGTCCCCGTGCAGCAAGATTTAGCGTCCTGGCAGCATAATATCTCGATATTCTTGCTTGGGCCACACTCCAAAGGCTGTTCTTGCGAGGGTATTTGGCCTGCCACTACGAATATATCCCCTTGTTCGCTCAATTGCGTCTGCAAATCTTCCATGGCATGCTGATATCTTACTTGGTAAAGAAGCAACAACCTCTGGGTCACTGCCTGCTTGGCTTGCCCCAAAATGGCATTGACACAAGCATGGGTGTCCCAGTGGTTAGTCACACCAAATCCGTAAATAACTGGTAGCGAAAAAGCGGGATGACTCAAGCATGCATGACCATAATGGACGAGAACATCCGCATTCAAATGTAGCGCCGCCACTTCATCAGGACAACAAGGACCAAACGTTGTATCTCCGAGGCAAAATACTAGCACTGATGATGGATGCTGCGAAGTAAGCAGCTTTTTCTCCAGAGTTTCTTCCATTTGCCAACAAACTTCAGGTGCATCGCAAAGAAGTTCATCGGGAAACTGCAGCGCAACGCGGGCATAAAACGTAGAATTAGCAGCATGCGTCTTCTGAATCACCAATTCGATGATCGAGGATGCAATGCGATTAATTTCATAGTACTCCGACACGGAAATGGAGGACGCTCTCGCAGAATTTGCTTCCAAAACAAGTTGCGTTGAAGTTTCCGACGCCGGCAAAGATTGACTTTCAAGAATAGCACGAGATCCATCGTCGAACAGCAGTTGTGGTGCTAAACGTTCGCTCATGGTTTGCTAACGATACTGCCGAATGTCATTACACCAGCTACAACACTTCCTTTCAGAGTCGGTTAAGTTCATGTAAATATATGAAGTTGTGCAGCAGTCTATTTAATTCAATAATTCAATTACATGTTGTTTGCCTCAACGAATGAGTGGCATCAAGCATGCCCACAAAAAAGAGATTTAGAGGAACTGTGCGACCCAAAGTCTCCCTTGATTAACAATTTGGCTGACTTAATAGAAGCACAGAAGAATATCAAAAGCTCCAACTATTTTGGAAAAAACTAGAATATTAAAACAGATGACTATGTGCACAGAAAAAATGCAGAAGAGCTCATTTGTGTTGCTATCCCAACATTTTTATGTCTGTGATGAGCGGAATGAACAATGAGCAACACAAAACGAGAAGACAATGAGTGACTGTGAAAAGCAAACCAAGCAAAAATTGAATTAACCATTGCTCAGCACAATGAGATGTTGACTAAAGGAGTGGATGAACATTCCAAGAACAAAAAGCATGCATTTGATGGTGGCTGAGGGATTCAAAGGGATGAACAAGTGCAACACATGTTCATAATGAATGCACATAAGTGCACAACATTGGAAGAAGGAAAAAACATGCGGTAGATGTGCAATCAATAAAACCTCTTCTAGAATTCCAACCAAAACAAAAACATGTCCCAAAACAATAAAAATGAGGAAGGTGGGTAAATTATCCCAGAGTTAGGACTGAGGCTCAACTTGCACTCAGAAACCAGATCAATGGGACTCTCAAACAGTCTTTGCTGGCTATGGATGCATCATGCATTAAGATTGATCCAAAGATGCCAAATCTCATTGAATGTTGTACAAAAAAGCAAAAGCATGTTTGAGAAAACAGCTGATCCTTGTCAAAATGCGAGCATTGAGAAATGGAAGCAGTTCAAGGTCATGCACAATTTTTTTATATGTAAACAGAATTGATTGCAAGACAACACCATTCCATAACGAAGTGTCATTGTGAACATTCATTTGACTACAATTAGAAGCACGAGCTGAGTTGTTGCAACACACAGCTGCATTGAATTGAACATCTACAATGACACATAGAAATGAATGACCTAGTTTGCAAAATGATAACAAAATTAGCATAGCATTAACATAACTGAAAAGAGCACTAGAGACAAATGCAGAATGAATGTTAAGAGACATTGGATGTTCTTCAATTATTGTCAAAACTAATTGAAGAGATTGACATTCATCGCCAAGACGATGGCTGCTCAGTCCATGCACCTCTAACTAAATTTTCTCATAAACAACTAAGTTGTTTCCTTGTGGTCTTTGTCTTAACCACCATCAACACTACTCATCCAAACATATTCATTCATTGCTTGTTCGACCCTCGATGTGTGGAGTTGTCAACACAATGAAAAACATGAACAAACTGACATCTTCATAATGTTGATGGCTGCGATAATCTGGATCTACTAGCTGATTAAGGAACATGTAGCTACATGCATAGTAGTGGTGTAGATGTAGATCTAGCTAGACTATCAGTAGTAATTAGCAGATAGTGAGACACTACAGCACTGTGTTCGTGAACACAAAACTGGATGCCACTGATGTGGTTAGCCCCCAACATTTTGAGAACTGTCTCACTGTCACCTTTTCTTATGTGAGCACTGTCTCACTGGCACCTTCTTTTAAATCAATTCTGTCCCAGGGGCACCTTCCCTTATGTGACATACATACATACACACATACATACAACCACGCCATTTTCAGTCACTTTTCGTCAATAAAATTTGGATAGACCCCACTTGACTAGTTGGGGGCAATTGCAGTTGCACACTGCTTGTTTCCGCACAGTTTTAGCTGCCCAGGTGGTCGGGCAACAGAAAATACTTTCCAGATCGTTCATTAGGGCTGAGGTTTACTTCTACATCTTACTTTTTACTAAAACTTGGATGTTGGTGTTTCATGCATGCATGGTGCCGGCGGTGACTTGCCTAAGCCAGCGTCGGTGGATTGAAAAGCAACTCAACAAGCGCCCATCGCTCCTCTACTACTACCAGTACTACTTGACTCATCAACGATAATAGTAGCAACGGCAACAGTTGCGAGCAGTATTTTGGGTTGGTCAGATCTCTAGTGATTACTTAGTTAATTAGCAAATAGGCTCAAAATGAAGGTGCGTACACTAGTGTGTGGTCTGTGTCTTTTTGTGCAGCGGCGCATATTTGTTGTTTGCGGGACGGCCGCTGAAGTCTTCGGTTCGACCCGACTCGATTCTCTTACAACGGGTTAGAGATGTGGCGTCAGGATGGTGGATGTTGGAGTTTGTATGATGCTTTGAGTTCTGGTTGGGCGGAAGAAGCGATATACTCTAGGCCTTTGCCTTTGCTGACCTTCTTTTCCTTGTGTTCTTCCGTATTACCCGTAGATTAACATCGCGTGCCCGAGCACGGGAATGCAAAAGGTGATTGACATTGATGACGAGAAGCGTCTTCAGAGCCTTTATGAGCGCCGCATTGCCCAGGAAATCGAGGGTGGCGTCTTAGGAGAGGAGTTTGATGGCTACATTCTTCGCATTTCTGGTGGAAATGACAAGCAGGGATTCCCCATGCGTCAAGGTATCTTGACCAATACTCGTGTCCGCGTGTTGTGTAAGAAGGGACACAAGGCCTACCGTCCGCGTCGTGCCGGTGAGCGCAAGCGCAAATCCGTTCGAGGATGCATCGTGGGCCACGACATTTCTGTCCTCAACTTGGTCGTCACTCAAGTAGGGGAAAACAAGATCCCTGGTCTGACGGACGATACTGTCCCTCGTCGTTTGGGTCCCAAGAGAGCCAACAACATCCGAAAGCTCTTTAACTTGACCAAGGATGACGATGTCCGCAAGTACGTGATTGCCCGTACTTTCACAAACAAGAAAGGCGTCACTGTCCGCAAGGCACCTAAGATCCAGCGATTGGTGACTCCCCTCATGTTACAGCGCAAGCGTCGTCGTAAGGCTGACAAGATGAATTCCATCCTTCGAAACAAGGAAGAGGCGGCTGCCTACAAGAAGGTTGTCGCGCAGCGACTTGCCGAACAGAGAGAGCAACGTCGGTCTCTTATTTCCAAGAGGCGATCGTCTCGCAAGTCTGCCAAGCTTGCGGCTGAACAAACAGAAAAGAAATAAGCGAGCAGTATTAGTAGAGTCCAATAAAAAAACTTTCAAACTTTACATAAGATTCTCGTGGTTGTGTGAAGAACTAGGTTATTTTCATCTGCAGTACCTATGTATACAGTCATGATACTAGGTAGCACACATTGTTTGAGTACTTCAGTAAAGACCGTGAGCACAGATTCAGTTGAAAATTCTTGGAACCCGGACCAACCATGTAGGTGGGTCGGACGACGATAGACGACCACTAATAAAATTGTATTGCCACTTGATAGATAGCCCACTCCCCACCCCTCAAACACCGAATTCTTCATGCACACACAGATACAAAAAAATGAAGAAACTTAAGCAGGTTGTCTCGATAAACTACTGGCTATAGCGGTTTAGACCAAATAGGCTTATAGATAAGAAACAATGTTGAATGAATGGCGTCTGCGTTACCTCACTTGAGTGGCTGCATTGCTATGAACAGTATCATTTCCGCTTCGAGCATATCGTTGGTCATACCTAAACACAGACACGGGCATACGAACGTTTCAATTGGGTTCAAAATTGTTGCGCGCTGGTCCGCAAGATGTGCTTGTAATTACAGTGACACTTCAAGAAGTACGCAGAGGATCAAGCAAGCCTATCATGCTGCCGCTTCACTGCCTCCACTCACCAAGGACGCAGGATTACTGACAATCAAAATGACAGAATCTCCTCGGAGGAACAATTTGCTGATATACCGATCTTTATTAACCACAGTGCCCCGCTTCTTTCCTTTACCACCTTTGGAAGTCTCTGTCCAAGTTTCCTTGACATCCTCCATCAACCTATATGATTTAGAAAACAGAGAAGTTATAATTTACGAACATTTTATGAGCCAAACCTCACTGTATAACCAAAACACCATAGCTGGAACCAATCTCCAAAGGCAACACTTCCCAAGGTAATTGCACGAGAAATGGACTTACAGGTTCATGTGTCTGTCATAAGCCTTAACGCGCCCCAGAAGTTTGTGGTTGTTTCTCACGTTGACAAGGACCTGCAGATTTCCTTTCACTGCTTTGTACAAAACGCTGAAAGGCCCGGCTTTCAGATCTGTATTGTCTGACGTCTCAGGCTCTGAAGGATCGTTCATTTTATGACGTTTGATTTTCTTTTCGATAGTAACACAAAATAGGAACCTCTTATAGACACTTCAATAGTTAAGGATGGCTGCTTCGAAGGGATGGAACAAAGTGCTAAAGGATGCGCAATTGTTGTCGTTTTCAATTAGTTAAAGTAATCTAATTCCTCGTAGTCTACTGTTAATTGGGCACACAGCATCCATCGTTGTTGTGATGGTCAATCCGTACTGTACCGCTGGCTATTAAAGTAGCTAGTAAAATACTGGTAATACAATAAGTTAATTGCC
>Ga0163144_10009000_pt1 | contig 21509 bp, 16 predicted proteins | sample OliLak19BULKMAT1_FD_123175 | JGI IMG/M metagenome (GOLD analysis project Ga0163144, IMG submission 123175) | Freshwater microbial mat bacterial communities from Lake Vanda, McMurdo Dry Valleys, Antarctica - Oligotrophic Lake LV.19.BULKMAT1 | ecosystem: Environmental > Aquatic > Freshwater >... | reverse complement strand
GCGGGCGAGCACGCTCTTCTCCTTCCACCCCAACTACCGCGTCGACCTCATCCTCTGGCGCCAGGTGTTCCGCCAGGTGTCGGGGGCGTACTACTTCCGCCCCGGCGTGATGTACGCGTTCGTCGACCGCCCCGGCGGCGACCGCTTCTACGGCCGCGCGTCGGTCATCTGGTCGCGGGCGAGCGAGTTCGTGCAGACCCGCGGCAACGCGTCGGACCTCGGCATCGAGGTGAACGCTGAGGTCACGTACATCTCCAACTACCGCGACCCCACCTTCACCGACCGCGCGACGCCGGGATTCTTCGCCTCGGCCCAGTACGGCATCCTCTTCCCGATGTCGGGCCTCGGCCCCACCCAGACCGAGCGCACCCTCACCGGCCCGCTGCAGAACTTCGAGTTCAGCAACGCGCAGACCCTCCGCGCCGTCCTCGGCGTCATCTACTGAGCCGCTCCCCCGCGGCGCGCGACAGCTCCCCATCGCCCGCCTCCGGCGCGCCCCGCACCCAGAGCTCTCCGTCGTCGGTCGCCACGCCGAAGGCCACGCCGCCGTCCGGGAGCGCGAGCGTCCACACCGACCCGGGCTCCGCGCCGCTCGCCCGCACCGAGCCCGTCCCGCGGAAGCCCACCGCGCCCGGCGCCGCCGCGATCTCCGGACGCGTCGTGGACCCGCAGGACGCGGCGGTCGGCTCGGCGACGATCCGCGCGACGCCGGTGGGCGCGCTCGCCGCCGCGGGCGCGCTCGAGCGGACGATCGCGGTCGCGGCCGATGGCACGTTCGCGACCACGCTGCCCGACGGCGCCGAGCTCGAGCTGCTGATCGTCGACCGCGACGCCGACCTCGCGCTGCTGCGCATCGACGTCGCGATGACCGGCGCCGCCAGCCTCGGCGACCTCACGCTCCCGGAGGGCCTGTCGCTGTCGGGCAAGGTCGCGCTCGCCGGCGGCAGCGCGCCCGGGGTCGCGGTCACGATGTTCTGTGACGATTGCGACGTCGAGGACCAGACCCGCGCCGCCGCGCAGGCCGCGACCGATGCAGGCGGGCGGTACCGCGCGACGGTGCTAGACCCTGGAGTGCCGTAGGATCTCGTCGTGCGGATCAAGCTCGCCATCCTGGTGATGTCCCTGCTCGCGCTGGCCCGGCCGGCGCGGGCGGATGACGGCAAGGTGATCGCGCTGCTGCCGCTGGCCGCGGACAAGAAGCTGCAGATCTACGGGCAGCCCGTGGCGAGCGAGGTCGCGCGGGCGCTGGAGCAGGACGGGTTCTCGATCACCGTGGTGTCGTCGACGGCACCGGTGCCGTCGAAGGCGCGGCTGGTGATCGACGGCCGGATCGTCCGCGGCGACGGCGACACCGTGCTGATCGAGGCGCGCGTCCGCGATCCCGCGATCGGCAAGATCGTCGCGGAGGTCAGCGCGACCGCGCCGACGCTGACCCGGATCGACGAGGCCGCCGCCGCGCTCGCGCAGCAGCTCGCCGCGGTCCTGCGCGACGGCATCGCGGCGCAGGACGAGGCCGCGCGCCCGAAGCCCCGCGTCGACCCCGAGCCCGTCGAGGGCGATCCGACGCCGGCGCCGGCCGTGAAGGTCGACGGGCGCCCGATCGCGCTGGTCGCGGTGCGATCCGCCGTGAGCCGCGGCCAGGATGATCCCGAGCTGATCCCGCTGCTGCGCGTCGGCGCCGGCCGGCTCGCCGGCCTGATCGGGCACCAGGCGAGCGAGGTCAGCGAGCCGCCGACCGCGGCCGACACGCCGGCGACGTTGATCACCGGCAAGGCGAAGTTGCTCGTCGTGATCGACCTGCTCGCGATCTCCTACGGCGAGGGCGGCGTGATCACCGCCCGCGCGCGCGCGCGCGTCCGCGTCGCCGACGCGAGCGGGGTCGTGTTCGAGCGCACCGTCCGCACCGCCACGCTCGTCGGCGGTCGCGGCGACCGTCGCGACGCCGTGGCGCGCGCCGCGATCGATCAGCTCGTCGACATCGCGATGCCGCGGGTGCGCGAGAAGCTCGCCGCGCGCAAGGAGGCACCGTGAAGGCCCTCGTGCTCATCCTCCTGCTCGCCGGCACCGCGGCCGCGCAGCCCGGCGCCGATCCGCTGACCGCCGCGAGCGACGCGCTCGCCGCGGGCGACTACGCGCAGACCCTCGAGCTCGCGATCGTCCCGGTCGACGCCTCGAAGGCCGAGCAGGCCGAGGCGCACCGGCTCCGCGGCCTCGCGCACTTCTTCCTCGGCGCCTATGCCGACGCCGAGGCCGAGCTGCTCCAGTACCTCGAGCTCGATCTCGACGCGAGCCTCGATCCCACGCAGTACCCGCCCGAGGCGGTGACGTTCTTCGAGGACGTACGCACGCGGCACGCGCCCGAGCTCAAGAAGAAGCGCCCGCGCCAGCGCCGGTGGAGGGTGCTCAACCTGTTCCCGCCGCTCGGCCAGATCCAGAACAAGCAGTACACGCGCGCGTGGGTGTTCGGCGGCATCGAGCTCGCGCTCGCGGCGACCCACCTCACGACGTACTTCGTGCTGCGGTCCCGCTGCGACGGCCAGGGGTTCACCTGCGAATCGGGCGGCTCCTCCGACACCGGATCGGCGCGCCGGCTCCGGTTCGTCAACTACGCCTCCGGCGTGGCGCTGATCGGCGTCTACCTGTACGGCGTGATCGACGGGTTCCGCGGCTACGGGCGCCGGAGCCGCGAGCGCGCGGAGCCGGTGGTCTCGTCAGTCGAGGGCGGCGGCCTGACGCTGGGCGCCTCCGTCCGGTTCTGACGCGGTTGGGGGACGACAGCCCGGGTCACTCGCCCACGGTGACATGTGGGTGTCCTGCGGTCCGAGCCATCTGTCGCGACCTGTCGCCGTCCGTCCACGGCCCACGGGCCACGTTCAGCTTGTGATCCGGCGGCGCGGGACGCTACCATCGTTCAACGGTGCGACAGGCCATCCCGTTCGGGAAATACCTGCTGCTCGACCGCATCAGCGTCGGTGGCATGGCCGAGGTCTTCAAGGCGAAGAGCTACGGCGTCGAGGGGTTCGAGAAGGTCATCGCGATCAAGCGAATCCTCCCGTCCATGGGGGAGGACCGCGACTTCATCAAGATGTTCATCGATGAAGCGAAGATCGCGGGCCAGCTCGCCCACGCGAACATCTGCCAGATCTTCGAGCTCGGACGCACCGAAGGCGCGCACTTCATCGCGATGGAGTTCATCTGGGGCAAGGACCTGCTCCAGATCCAGAACCGCCTCCGCAAGCTGAAGCAGATGATGCCGCCTGCGATGGGCTGCTACGTCGTCGCCAAGGTCTGCGAGGGCCTCGACTACGCGCACCGCCGCCGCGACGCGATGGGCCGCCCGCTCGAGATCGTCCACCGCGACTGCTCGCCGCAGAACGTGATCGTGTCGTACGAGGGCGAGGTCAAGGTCATCGACTTCGGCATCGCCAAGGCGGCGTCGCGATCGAGCCGCACGATGCACGGCGTGCTCAAGGGCAAGTTCGGGTACATGTCGCCCGAGCAGGTGCGCGGGCTGCCGCTCGATCGCCGGTCCGACATCTTCGCGCTGGGGACGATCCTCTACGAGTCGCTGACCGGCGAGCGCCTGTTCCAGGGCGACACCGACTTCGCGATCCTCGAGAAGGTCCGCAACGTCGAGATCGTCCCGCCGCGGCAGCTCAACCCGTCGCTGCCCGCCGAGGTCGAGCGCATCATCCTCAAGGCGCTCGCGCGTGACGTCGACCAGCGCTACCAGTGGTGCAGCGAGCTGCTCGCCGATCTGCAGGCGTTCCTGATGGCGCAGCCGCAGGTGTTCACCGCCAAGTCGCTGGCGACGTGGATGAAGGACGGGTTCTCGCCCGACCTCGAGAAGGAGCGCGCGCAGATCGAGAGCTACAAGAAGCTCGGTCGCGAGGGCCTGATCGCCGGCGTCCCGCAGGCCGAGGCGCGGCTCGACGTGGTGGAGCACCTCGGGCCGGCGGGGCAGTCCGAGGATCCGACCGTGCTCGGCGGTCCGAGCTTCGAGGAGATGATGGCCGGCGCCGCTGCCGGCGGCGGCGACGGCGCGACGCAGATCAGCTCGTTGCACGACATGCAGCAGATGGCGGAGCTCGCGGCGAGCGCGGGGAACTCGGTGGCGCCGGTCGCGGGCGAGATGGCCGCGCGCGCGGCGCGCGACGACGGCGACTTCCCCGAGGACGGTGACGGCCCGACGACGATCTTCGGCGAGCTCGGCGAGGCGCCGCTTCTGCCGCCGGCGCCGGGCGGGTATCCCGTGGCGCCGCACCAGCCCGCGGCGCCGAGCGTGGTCGTGCGCGCGACCGCGTCGGTGCCCGTGATCCCGCCGGCGCGTCCGGTGGGGCGTTCGACCACGCAAGGGCCGGCGGTGGCGCCTCCGGCGCGGCCGGGTCCGATGCAACCGACGCCGGCGCAGCTCGGTGGTGGCGCGCCCGCGCCCGCGGCGTCGAAGACGCTGTTCGGGATGCCCGCGCCGACGGCGCCGCCGCACTTTCCGGCCGGCACCGCGCCGAACGCGCACCAGCACGTGCAACCGCCCGCGGCGCAGGCGTATCCGCAGCCGCCGTCGTATCCGCAGCCGCCGCCTCATTATCCCGGGCCGGGAGGCGCGTCGCCCGGCGATCCGACGGTGATGGGGCTCCACGCCAGCCAGCTGCCGGTCGCGGAGCTGGTCGCGCAGGCGCAGCAGCAGCTCGCCGCGCACCAGCAGCAGCAGCACCCCGGGCACAACGCGGAGGCCCGCACGGTGATGGGCATGCAAGCGCCGCAGCTGCCGCTCCAGCCCGGGCCGCCGTCGGGCGCGATGCAGCCGTCGCCCTCGGTGGGCTACGACTACTCGCAGGGCAACGTCCAGCCAGTGTGGCCGCAGCACAACCAGCAGCTCGGCGCGATGCCGTCGTTCACGCCGTCGGGCATTCTGATCTCGCCGCCGACCGGTGACGCCGTCCCCGCGCTGGCGATGCCGGAGAAGCGCAAGAAGTCGTCGCTCGGCAAGGACATCGCGATCGGCGTGGCGATCGCCGCGGTCGTCCTCGGCCTCGTCGCCGTCGTGAAGTTTGCCGTGCTGGGAGACTCGGGCGGCGCGTCCACCGCGGCCGCGGCGTCCGTGGGCACGCTGGTCATCGAGGTCGCGGACGGCGATGGCGCGGTGGTCTACATCGGCGACGAGAACCGCGGCGTCGTCACCGACGGCGCGCTCACCGTCGAGAAGGTGACGCCGGGCGAGCTCGAGGTCCGCGTCGAGAAGGCCGGCGCGCCGCCGTGCACCAAGAAGGTCGCGCTCGACGCGGGCGAGACCGAGAAGGTCGAGTGCTCGCTCGCGGTGGCGGTCGTGACCGCGGCGCCGGACGCCGGCGTTCCCGTGGCCACGTCCGACGCCGGGACGATGGCCGTCACGCCCGATGCCGATGCCGGTGCGGTCGCCGTCGCCACGCCCGACGCGGGCGTGGGTTCCGGGACCGGCTCGTCGGCGATCGTCGAGGTCGGCAGCGGCACCGCCAGCGGCACCGGCTCTGGCACCGCCGCGGTCGCCGTGCGCTCGGGGTCGGGTTCCGGCTCGGGCTCCGGCTCCGGCAAGAAGCACCGTGGCAGCGATGACGATGACGACGACAAGGGCAGCTCCAGGGCGAGCGGCAGCAGCAAGTCGAGCGGCAGCAGCAGGTCGAGCGGCAGCGGCAAGTCGAGCGGTACCGGCTCGGGCTCGTCGAAGAAGCGCGGCTCGGGCTCGGGCACCGGCACCGGCTCGGGTACCGGCAAGGGCAAGGTCGTCCCCAGCGGCGACGGCTACCTCGTCGCGTACACGACGCCGTGGGCCAAGGTCATCCTCGACGGCAAGGACACCGGCAAGATGACGCCGATCGCGCCGCGCGCGAAGATCGCGCTGCCGCCGGGCAAGCACAAGATCACGTTCGTCGTCGGCAAGGAGTCGTGGTCTTACACCGTGACGATCACCGCCGGCGAGACCACGAAGCTGACCAAGGACCTGCCCGTCAGCTCGCAGTGAGCGCGAGGATCTGCTCGCGGACCCAGCGGCACGCCGCGTCGTCGTCGAGCGCGACGGGCCACAGCAGCTCGACGCCGGGGACGCCCCGCACCTGGAACGGCAGCGCCTTCGTCGCGAGGTGCGGACGGACGGCGCGCGCGTGGTCGGCGACCACGGTCGGAACGGTGGCGAGCAGCGCCGAGCCGTCGACGACCTCGGCGACGTGCGCGAACCCGGACAGCGCGCAGCGGATCGTGCGGCGCTTGCCGACCTCGTCCTCGATGATCCCGCGCAGGTCGCCGTTGTACGAGACGATCACGTGCTCGTGCGCGAAGTACGCCGCCTCGGTCAGCCGGCGCGGGAGCCGCGCGTGCCGCGGATCGTGGAGGCAGACGAACCCGGCGCGGAACGCGACCTGGCGGCGGATGCTCGTCGGCAGCTCGTCGGCCACCGTGAGCGCGAGGTCGATGCGGCGGCCGATCAGCGCGTCCTCGACGGTGCGGAACTGCACCGTCGTCGAGATCAGCGTCATCCGCGGCGCGTGACGGCCGAACACGCGGAGCAGGCGCGGAAGCAGCCAGCCCTCGGCGGAGTCGCTGAGCCCGACGCGGATCACCCGCGTGCTGGTCGCGGGATCGAAGCTCGCGGGCGCGAGCGTGGCGTCGACCAGCGCCTGCAGCAGCGGCCGCGCCGTCGCGACCAGCCGCGTGCCCTCGGCGGACAGCGCGACGCCGCGCCCGGCGCGGACCAGGAGCGGGGTCCCCACCGCGGCGGTGAGCCGGCGCAGCGCCGCGCTGACCGCGGGCTGCGTCAGGTACAGGCGCGCCGCAGCGACGGTGACGCTGCCGGTATCGGCGACGACGATCAGCGTGCGGAGCAGGTTGAGGTCGAGGTCTCTCGCATAATTGTCGTTCATGCCTGGTATCCATCCTATTCACTGGTGTGATTGGAACGCCAGTCCCAGAGTGAGCCCATGACCAACCCCAAGTTCGCGCTCGGCTGCATGGGCATGTCCGGGATGTACGGGCCCACTCGCGACGACGACGGCGTCGCGACGATCCACGCCGCGATCGAGCGCGGCGTGACGCTGCTCGACACCGGCGACTTCTACGGCATGGGCCACAACGAGCTGCTGATCGCGCGCGCGATCGCCGGGCGTCGCGACCGCGTGCAGCTGAGCGTGAAGTTCGGCGCCCTGCGCGCCCCGGGCGGCGGCTGGAGCGGCGCCGACAACCGGCCGGTCGCCGTGAAGAACTTCGTCACCTACAGCCTCACCCGCCTCGGCACCGACGTGATCGACATCTACCGGCCGGCGCGGCTCGATCCCGCGGTGCCGATCGAGGACACGATCGGCGCGATCGCCGACCTCGTGAAGGCCGGCTACGTCCGCCAGATCGGCCTGTCCGAGGTCGGCGTCGACACGATCCGCCGCGCCCACGCGGTCCACCCGATCGTCGATCTGCAGATCGAGTACTCGCTGATCAGCCGCGGCCCCGAGGCGGCGATCTTCCCCGCGCTCGACGCGCTGGGGATCTCCGCGACGCTCTACGGCGTGCTGTCGCGCGGGCTGCTGAGCGGCAGCAAGCCGTCCGCGCCGACCGACTTCCGCGCCCACCTGCCGAGGTTCGCCGGCGACGGCAACGCCGCCGCGGTCGCGGCCGTCGCGCGGTTCGCCGCCGAGCGCCGGCTCACGCCCGCGCAGCTCGCGATCGCCTGGGTCGTGGCGAAGCGCCCGACCTTCACGCCGGTGATCGGCGCGCGGACGCCGGCTCAGCTCACCGACGCCCTCGGCGCGCTCGCCCACCCGCTGTCCCCCGCGGACGTCACCGCCCTCGAGGCCCTCGTCCCCGCCGCCACGATCACCGGCACCCGCTACGACGCCTACCAGATGGCGCGCCTCGACTCGGAGCGCTAATTCGCCGCGGTCAGCCGTCGATCAGGACGTCGACGTCGAGGCGGGCGGCGGTGACGAGGGCGTGGAGGAACTGCGCGAAGCCCTCGCAGGCCTCGAGCGGAGGCTGCGGGACGGAGGCGTGGCGCAGGGCTTGGGCGCGCGCGGCGGGATCGGCGAGCGTCTCGAGGTCGAGCTCGTGCGGCACGATGCCGAAGAACAGGCAGACCATGAACGCGTGCGCCGAGGCGACCGCGCCGACGTGGAACAGCATGTGGAACAGCTGGTCCGAGTCGATCTGGATCTCGTCCTCGCCTTCGCCCCAGCTCACCGCGAGCGCCTCGCGGCTCTCGAAGAACGTGTCGCCCTGCGCGCGCATCTCGGCGGCGTGCTGACCGGTCCAGTCGAAGTCCTCGATCGCGCGGACCAGCAGCTTGCCGGCGGTGGTGTCGAGATCGTCGGGGAGCAGGCCCAGGAGCCAGGTCTCTGCGGCCTCGGGGATCGGGTACGCGATGCTCCGGTAACACCCGAACCCGGGCGAGTCGTTGTTGGCCGGGCACCCACCGCACAGCGGACGCAGCGGCTCGAGCGGCACGGCCTGATCGATCAGCTGCTGCACGGTGACCGTCTGCTGGTCCACCCCATCGGGCGTCTGCAGCATGACCTCGAGCTCGATCTCGACGGGCGGCCGCTCGTCGCCGCGCTGCCGCACCATCTCGATCACCGCGTCGGCGCGGCTCTTCGCCTTGACCAGCGCGATCAGCCCGTCGGCGCCGAGCTGCTGCTTCGGCGCGCACGGATGGTCGAGGACGAAGTCGATGCCCATGAGCGGGCAGCTTACCGGTTCTTGTCCTTCAACCGGTCGCGCAGGGCGCGCGCGCCGACCTTGCCGCGGCGGCGCTCCTCGGCGCGGGCCGCGGCGTCGCGGCGGTCGGCCTCGCTCGCCTGCTCCACCGCGAGCTTGCGCCACGCGGCGAGCCGTTCCGCGGGCAGCTCGCCGGACGTGGCGGCCGCCTGCACCGCGCAGCCCGGCTCGGCGCCGTGGCGGCAGTCAGCGAACTTGCAGGTCGCGGCGAGCGCGGAGACGTCTTCGAACGCGAGGCCGTCGCCGCCGGTGGGGTCGACCTCGGTCCACGGCTTGAGCTCGCGCATCCCCGGCGTGTCGATCAGCACGCCGCCGCCGCCGAGCAGGTAGAGCTCGCGGCGCGTCGTCGTGTGGCGGCCGCGGTCGTCGTGCGCGCGCACCGGTCCGACGGCCAGCGACGCGCCGATCAGCTGCTCGAGCAGCGTCGACTTGCCCACGCCGGAGCTGCCGACCACGACCCCGGTCCCGGTGGCGAGCCGAGCCCGCACCTCGTCGAGGCCGTCGCCGCGCACCGCCGAGCACGCGATCACCGGCGCGCCGAGCCCCTCGAGCTTGGCGCGCAGCGGCTCGGGATCCTCGACGAGGTCGATCTTGTTGATCACGACCACCGCGGCCGCGCCGCTCGCCGCCACCGTCGCGAGGTAGCGCTCGACGCGACGGACGTTGAGATCGAGGTTCGCCGACGTGACCACGAACGCGACGTCGACGTTGGCCGCGATCGGCTGCGGCGCGACGCGCTCGCCCGCCGCCGCGCGCACCACGCACGACCGCCGCGGCAAGATCGCGTGGATCACCGGGCCCGAGGTCAGCACCCAGTCGCCGACGGTCGGCAGCGCGCGCTTGTCGGCGGCCGCGAAGTAGTCCTTGCCGCGCAGCTCGGCCCACCGCAGCTCGCCGGCGTCGTCGTGCACCTGGTACGCGCCGCGGTGCTCGATCGCGACCCGCGCCGGCGTGAGCGCTGGATCGAACGCCGCGGCGGCCGCCGCCCACGCTTCATCCCAGCCGAGGTCCGCGAGGCTCACGCCTTCACCTTACCTGCTCGGCGCTCCGCGGCGATCTTCGCCTTGGACATCGCCCACGAACAGATCGGACAGGCCTTGACGTCGTGGCCGCGGGCGGGGCAGAAGCTGCGGCCGAAGTAGATGATCTGCAGGTGGAGCACGTTCCACTTCTCGCGCGGGAACGCCGCCTTGAGATCGCGCTCGACCTCCTCGACGTTGCGCGCGCGCGACAGGCCCCACCGCCCGGCGAGCCGCCAGATGTGGGTGTCGACCGGGAACGCCGGCACGCCAAACGCCTGCACCATGACGACGCCCGCGGTCTTGTGACCGACGCCGGGCAGCGCCTCGAGCTCCTCGAACGTGCGCGGCACCTCGCCGCCGTGGCGCTCGACGATCAGCTGCGACAGCGCGCGCAGGTTCTTCGCCTTGCCCGGCGCCAGCCCGCAGGTCTTGATGAACGCGTGGATCTGCTGGTCCGTCAGCGCGGCCATCGCCGCCGGCGTCGACGCGCGCGCGAACAGCGCCGGCGTGACCAGGTTGACCCGCGCGTCGGTGGTCTGCGCGGACAGCACCACGGCGACCAGCAGCGTGAACGGATCCGCGTGGTCGAGCGGGATGGCCGGCGTCGGGAACCGCGCCTCGAGGATGCCCATGATCCGCAGCGCGCGATCGCTCCGGGTCATGGCAGCCTCGCGCGCAGCTTCGCGGCGTCGGGGTCGGCCGGCTCGACCGCCAGCGCGCGATCGAGCGCCGCGCGCGCGGCCGCGACCTCGCCGAGGACGAGCTGCGCCTGCGCCTCGCCGACCCAGCCGCGCGCCGCGGTGGGCTGGCCGCGCTGCGCGCGCCGGAACCGGTCGAGCGCGACCTCCGGGTGGTCCTCGTCGAGCGCGAGCTGGCCGAGGTAGTAGTTCGCGGGGCCGTGATCCGGCTCGATCTCGACGAGCCCGAGGTAGCCGCGGCGCATCTCCTCGGTCTGACCGAGGCGGCGAGCCGAGCCCGCCCAGTACTTGTGGTAGTCGAGCGCCTCGTCGGTCGACCGCGCGAGCAGGACGATCAGACCCCAGGCCGCGACGTGCGCGACGCCGACGCCCCAGGTGGGCCGGGCCGCGAACCCGGCGACCGCGATCGTGATCGTGCCGAACGCGAACCAGCCCGTGACCGGCAGCGGCAGCGTCGACCACGCGGCGATCCCGACGACGATCCCGATCAGCAGGACGAGCGCGCCGAGCCCCGCGCCGCGCGGTAGGCGAGCGCGCAGCTGCGCGATGACGGCGCCCGGCCACGCGGCGACCCGCTCCGGCACCATCACCGCGTACGCGGCGAACATGACGTACGAGAACTGGCCGATCTGGAACTCCGCGAGCTCGACACCGGCGTGGAACGCGAGCCCCAGGCCCAGCGCGTACGGCCAGGTCCGCCGCCACAACCACGCGACGCCGAGCGCGACCTCTCCGAGGAAGACCGCCTTGGCCATCGTCGCGGCGCCGCCGGGCACGGCGTCGAGCAGGTCGCGGATCCACGCCGCGCGCAGCTGGCGATCGAGCGCGGTGCCGTCGAGCCAGCGCGGCTCCAGCTTCGAGATCGCGGCCCACAGGTAGAGGATCGCGACCTGGACCATGAACAGGCGCAGCGCCCAGCTCTTCACGCGTGGCGACGGGTCGTGCCACGGCACGAAGCTCGCGCACACCAGCAGCAGCACGACGAGGTAGTGGTGCTGGTAGCTGTCGAGCTGCGACGAGAAGTAGCCGTAGAAGTCGAACATCGCCGCCATCGGCACGACCACGCGGGTCGCGACGCCGAGCGCGGCCATCGCGAGCAGGTAGGTCATCGCGACGTCGATCGCGAGCATCAGCTCGCGGCTCGGCGTCGGCAGCGGCAGCCACCCCAGGTGCGGGACGTTGAAGTCGCCGGCGCCGTAGCGCGGCGCCTGGCCGACCTGCAGGAACGCGTCGATCGCGAGCACCCCGAACAGCAGGAACCGCAGCAGCGCGAGGTGGTGGCGATCGATCGAGAAGTCGAACCACCAGCTGGCGTCCGGGGTCGTGGGCGGGGCAGGCCGCGTCGGAGCCGGCGCGCTCACGTCGGCGGGGCGCGCGAGCTTCGGCGCTCGTCCCCGGTGGCGCTTCTTCGCCATCACAGCTCGGGGAACTGACAGAGGTCGCGCTCGCCGCCCATCGACTCCGGCACGCGCGAGAGATCCACGCACCTCAGCTCGAGCCGGACCTCCGCGCCTGGATGATCGGCACACAGCTTCGCGGCCATCGCCTCGAGCACCACGATCCGACCACGCTTCGCGATCTCGATCCACGCCTCGTGGAACGTGTGGCCGAGCGAGACCGGGGTCCCGTCGACGGTGAACATCGCGCGGCCCCGCGGCGCGTCGCACTGCATCATCCGCATCGGCGAGAACATCCGCCACGCGAACCGCTCGTCGTGCTTGTCGTCGCGGGCGAGGTAGTAGTGGAGCGGGGCGAGCAGCTGGATCGTCACGAACCCGAGGATCAGCCACCCGCGCCAGCCGCGGCGCAGCGCGAGGTCGCGCAGGCTGCGGAGCACGATCACGTCCCGGCCTGGACCACCCGTGGCGGCGCGGCGAAGTGCCCGCGCAGCCGCTCGGCGAGGTGCTCGATCCGGTCCTGGCCCCACGTCACGTACTCGCCGGCGCGGAAGCTCGGCACGCCCCACAGGCCGATCGTCGCGAGGTCCGCGGCGCTGTCGGTCGCCCAGCCGCGCCACGACTCGTCGGCGATCGCGGCCTTGGCCTCGTTCCAGTCGAGCCCGGCGCGCTCGACGACGAACCGCAGATCGACGTAGCTCGCGAGGTCGCGCGCCTCGGCCCACGAGCCGGTCGACGCCGAGCGCAGGAACTCCAGGCCACGGCCGCGCGCGATCGCCAGCTTGGAGATCGCGAGCGCGTGCTCGACGCCCTTGCCCAGCGGATCGGCGACGTTGCCGAACGGGACGCCGAGGCGATCGGCCTCGCGCTTGGCGTCGCGCGCGATGTACAGGACCTTCGTGCGCACCGCCGGGAGGCCGCGCGCGACCATCGGCAGGATCGGGCGGATGCGGAGATCGATCGGGAACTCGCGGCGCAGCTGGTCGAGACGATCGAGCACGAGGTAGCTGTACGGCGAGCGGAACGAGTACCAGAACTCGACCGGCAGGCGGCCGTCGCCGGTCGCGAGGCGCTCGGGCTCGAGCGCGGGCCGCGCGGTGACCACCGGCGGACCGGGCGCCTGCTCGTGCTCCTCGGCGAGCCGCGCCTCGAGGTAGGCCAGGCGATCGATGCCCCAGTACCACTCGCCGCCGTAGTGCAGCATGCCGCCCTGGTAGTGGCCGGCCTCGCGGAGCGCGGTGTAGTTGGTGGCGAGGATCGGGGCGACCTCGCCCATGCCCTCGGCGCCCCACTTGCCGACGAGCTTCTGGACCTCGGGCGCGTCGCCGCCCCAGCCGGCCTCACCCAGCTCGATCGCGGCGCGGAGCTGCTCGGCGAATGGCCGCGGGCGGACCAGCACCGCGGCGGTCCACCGCACGGACAGCTGATCCAGATCGTTGCGCCGCTGCGGGAACGAGACGTCGTAGCGGCTCGCGAGATCGATCGCGTCGCGGATCGCGTGCGCGCGCCGGAGCCCGGGCTCGGGCGCGACGTCGCTCGCCGGCTGCGAGACCAGGTGGAACACCCACTCGACCGGCCAGCGCGGCGCGAGTCGCTCGATCGCCTGCGCGAGGAGGTAGCTCCAGGGATCGCTGACGTCGTGATAGAAGTCGACGCGCTTGGGCGCGCGGCGGACGCGGCGCGAGGCCTCGGCGGCGGCGGCGCGCAGCTTCTGGCCGGGGCCTCCGATGTACGCGCCGATCGCGGCGCCGAGCAGACGGCTCTTCAGGGTCATGTTTGCTTTCCGCAGCTCAAAGGGCTTGCTCCTCCTCGAGGTGTTCCACCACGAGGTCGGGGTCTTCGGAGATCGCGGCATCGTCGAACAGCGCGGGGCGCAGCGCACCTTGCCCGAACCGGACGAGCTGGTCGTCGCTGTCGGGGCCGATCACGCCGTCGGCGGCGCGCGGCGGCCCGTAGGTCATGAGCACGTCGGCGACCGGGCCCTCGGGCCGCAGCTCGACGGACATGACCCAGCTCGTGCCGTAGTTGACCGGGTATCCGTCGGGGCCGAGGCCGGTGCCCGAGATCGCGGGCGCGCGGGTCGCGTGGGGCAGGAGGGTGTCGTCGGCGTCGACCCAGGTGGCGACGCTCGCGACGCCGTCGCCGCCGATCCCGCCCGGCACGCCGACGCCGCTGCCGATCGCCGCCCGCTGGAGCTCGCCGAGCGTGGGCGTGGCGCTGCGGTAGTCGACGCCCGCGCGTGACAGGACGGCGACCGCGCGCTCGAGCGCGGCGATCACGGGATCGGGCGCGCGTGGCGGCACGGCGGCGAGGCCGCTCGGCGTGGACGGCGCCTGGGGATCGAACTCGACCGCCCACGGCAGGCCGAGCTCCTCGATCAGCTCGCGCCACAGCACCGCGCCGCGGCTGTCGACGTCGAACCGCAGGTCCCACTCGGCGAGGCGCGAGCAGATCTTGTCGAGGCGCGGCGGCTGCGGCGGCGCGGCCGAGCCCTGACCGGCGGGCGCCTTGCCCTTGCGCGCCTTGCCCTTGCGCGGCTCCGGCTTCGGCGCCGCGCGGCGGGCGTCCTCGGCCAGGCACCGAGCGTGGACCTCGTCGCGCAGCTGCTCGCCCGTGAAGCTGCGGTTCGACAGCATCGCGCCGGCGGCCTCGGCGCGGCCGAAGTACCAGTCGCTGCCCGACGCCGACGCGACGCCCTTCTCGCGCAGCATCCGCAGGTTCATCAGCCCGCGCGGCGACGGCGACGCGGTGGCGTCACCGTAGAAGGGTGAGAACCCGGTCAGCGGCGCGTCGGGGTTGGTGTAGCCGTAGCTGTCGTTGGCGTTGAACACGAAGTCGCGGCGGAGCAGCTCGGGCGCGGCGGCGAGCGGGATCGTGCCGCGGTAGGCGGGATCGTCGGTGATCAGGTCGAACATCGACGACGAGCCATCGACCACCGCGACGTGCTGCTGCCACGCCGCCTCGAGCTCGGGCACGGCCTTGCGCGCCAGCTCCCAGCCGATCAGCCCCTCGTCGGACAGGTTGGGCACCGCGGAGCCGTCGACGTACCAGGCGTTGCCGTCGAGATCGGCGTAGATCGTGTTGAGGAACGGCGTCGCGTGGAACCCCATCGCGGCGCGGAAGTCGTCGAGCCCCTCGGCGCGCGCGAACCCGAGGTAGAGATCGATCACCGAGCCGGCGCTGTCGAGCGCGACGTCGGCGATCGCGTAGGCCGCCTCGGCGTCCCACGGCGTGAACGCGGACGTCACCATCGGCCCGTGCCCGCTGCGGTACATCGTGCGCTGCACCTGCTCGATCGATCCGTCGGGCTGCAGCACGCCGATCTCGAACGTCTTGCCGAGGATCCGGCCCTCGCCGTCGTCGCGGACGTAGCGCGTCGGATCGCCGTCGACGAGCCGGAGGCGATACAGCAAGAACCTCGTCGAGCTGGAGAACGTGTGCGTCCACGCGACCTTCGGCGTGAACCCGATGCCGACCATCGGCACGCCGGGGATGGTCGCGCCGTAGACGTCGAGCTCACCGGGGATCGTCAGGTGGATCTCGGAGAACGTGAGGTCGCCCTGCCACGGGAAGTGCGGGTTCGCGACGACGAGGCCGGCGCCGGTCTCGGTGCGATCGCCGCCGAGCGCCCAGCCGTTGGAGGCGAGCGGCGGCTCGGGCGGGAACGGCAGGCTCGCCGTGTTCGCGTCGCCGGGCGCGGCGCGCGCGATCTGGGTCTCGAACCGTCGGCTCGACGCGGTCGCGGCGAGCCCGAGATCCAGGCGCGCGAGATCGAGCTCGTCGATCGGCCGCACCCACGCGGCGTCGCGGCACGCCTCGGGCCACTCGCGGCTGCGATGCGTGACGTAGTGGTTGTAGCCGGCGACCCATCCGCGCGCGAGATCGCGCGCGTCCTTCGACATCGTCGTGACCAGCTCGCGCGCCCGAGCGTCGAGCCCGAGCTGGAGGTGGAAGAAGTCGCTGTCGAGGTTGGCGTCGTCGGGGCCCGGGCCGAACCAGCGCGCGCGCTCGGCGCGGACGCGCACGAACTGATCCGCGAGCCGGCAGACGTGCTGCTTGGCCGTCGCCCAGCCCTGGCCGAACCCGAGGCCGGCGGGATCCGCCGCGGTGACGTGCGGGACGCCGAACCCGGTCCACCGCACCGTGGCGCGGAACATCTTCGGCGGCTCGGGCTCCGGCGGCGCCTGCTTGGGCCGCGAGCCGCCACACGCCGCGACGGCGACGAGGCAGAGCCATGCGGGAGCGCGCATGGTGCGGACTATATGCTATGGGACGGCGTGTCCGATCTGCGCGACCGCATCACCGTCGCCGTCGAGGTCCTCGAGGCCATCGCGGCGGATCTTCGCCTGGTCGCCGACCTCGACGACGACACGCGCCGGCGGTTGATGCTCGCGGCGGGCGCGGTGTCGCGGCCCGATCGCTACAGCCGGCGCGCGCTGGGCAAGCAGCTCGTGCGCAACCGCAAGAAGGCGTCGCGCGAGGCCGACGACGCGGTGCTCGAGGCGACCGGCATCCGGGCCGGACGCAAGGCGCCGGTGTTCGTCACGCCGCGCGCGTCGATCGCGCAGCCGGCGCTGTCGGAAGACGCGCTGCTCGACGAGGCGCCGCCGGAGTCCGAGGACTGGGACGCCGAGGAGGCACGCCGGGATGCGCCCGCGGCGCGCGTGACCGACGCGCGCACCTGCTACGTCTGCAAGGTCGACTTCCACGACCTCCACTTCTTCTACGATCAGATGTGCGAGGCGTGCGCCGACCTCAACTGGCGCAAGCGCAACCAGACCGCCGACCTGCGCGGGCGCGTGGCGCTGGTGACCGGCGGCCGGGTGAAGATCGGCTACCAGGCCGCGATGAAGCTGCTGCGCGCCGGCGCCGAGACCGTGGTGGTCACGCGGTTTCCCGTCGACGCGGCGCGACGGTTCGAGGCCGAGCAGGACGCGAGCGAGTGGCGCGGTCGGCTGCACGTCTACGGCGTCGATCTCCGCCACACGCCCAGCGTCGAGGCGCTGTGCGCGCACCTGCTCGAGACCCTGCCGCGCCTCGACATCCTGCTCAACAACGCGTGCCAGACGGTGCGGCGGCCGAGCGGGTTCTACGATCACCTGATGGCAGGCGAGCACGCGGCGGCGCGGGCGCCCGCGCTCGAGCGGTGGAGCAGCCTGCGCGGCGATCTCGCGCTGCCGTCGGGCGAGGAGGGCGCGATCGCGCCCCGCGGGTTGTGGCGGTCCGCGGTGCTGTCCCAGCTGCCGCTGCTCGCCGAGGATCTCGAGCGCGGCGGTCACCTCTACCCGGCCGGCCGCCTCGATCAGGATCTGCAGCAGGTCGATCTGCGGGACTTCAACAGCTGGCGGATGACCCTCGCCGACGTGCCCACCGCCGAGCTGCTCGAGGTCCAGCTCGTGAACGCGGTCGCACCGTTCGTGCTCAACGCGCGGCTCAAGCCGCTGATGGCGCGCGTGCCCACGCACGACACCCACGTCGTCAACGTGTCCGCGATGGAGGGCCAGTTCTACCGCCGGTTCAAGACCGACAAGCACCCGCACACCAACATGGCGAAGGCCGCACTGAACATGCTCACGCGCACCTCCGCGATCGACTACATCCGCGACGGCATCCACATGAACTCCGTCGACACCGGCTGGGTCACCGACGAGGACCCCGCCTCGATCGCCGAGCGCAAGGTCTCCATCCATCGCTTCTCCCCACCCCTCGACATCGTCGACGGGGCAGCCCGCATCTGCGATCCCGCCTTCTCCGGCCTCACCACCGGCGACCACCTCTGGGGCCTCTTCCTCAAGGACTACCGCTCCACCCCCTGGTGACCGAGGCGGCGCGCCCGCCAACGACGAGGCCGCGCGCGGCCACCTGACGTTCACCAGGCGCCGCTAGCGCGGCGTGTAGATCCGCACCGGCCGGTCGACGCCCTTGATCCGCGCCTCGCCGAGCGGCAGCAGCGAGTCGTCGCTGTCGAGCTCGGTCGCGGTGCGCGCCGAGAGCACGATCCGCCGCCCCGTCGACGCGGTGAGCGCCTGCAGCCGCGCCGCGCGGTTCACGGTCGCGCCGATCGCCGTGTACTCGAGTCGGTCCGACGAGCCCACCGCGCCGAGCACGACGTCGCCGGTGTCGAGGCCGACGCCGATCTGGAGCTCGTCCCACACGCCGCCTTGCGCGCGCAGCTCGTCGGCCGCCCTCGCGAGCTGGCGCGCGCACTCCACGGCCGCGCGCGCGTGGTGCGGCAGCGGCTCGGGCGCCCCGAACAGCGCGAGCACGCCGTCGCCGAGGAACTTGTTCACGTGCCCGCCGTGCGCGCGGATGATGAAGCACGCGCGCTCGTAGAACGCGTTGAGGATCGACAGCGCGTCCTCGGCGCGGCGGTGCTCGCACAGCGCGGTGAAGTCGCGGAGGTCGCAGAACAGCACCGTCACGAACTTGCGCTCCGACGCGCCGGGCACGAGCTCGCCGCTGAGCGCGCGCTCCGCGACGTCGGGCGAGACCATCCGCCCGAGCTCCTGGACCGCCGCCTTGCGGAGCCGGACCTGCGTCGTGGACGCGAGCGCGAGCGCGCGCAACCGCGACGCCATCAGCGCGAGCAGCCCACCGATCACGCCGATCCAGAACGCGCGCTCCCACGCCGCCCACGCGCCGAGCGTGGGCAGCGCACGCAGCTCCTCGGCCTCGAGCCCGGGCGCGATCGCGAAGTGATAGATCAGCAGCCACTGCGCGCACGCGAGCCCGGCGGCGTAGAGCGCGAGCGTGCCGCGCAGCCGGAACGCCGCCGCGACCATCGCGAGCCCGTAGATCATCGAGATCGGGCTGGTCGCCGCCCACGCCTCGCCGCCCATCCTCAGCGCGATCAACACGGCGAAGCTGGCGAAGCTGACCTCGAGCGTCACGCCGCTCCAGCGCAGGACGTTGAGCGTGCTCCGCCGCGTCGGATCCTCGCCGAACCGCTCGAGCCCGCGCCGCATCAGCATCATGTGCGCGATGCTGATCGTCGTCAGCGCGAGCTCGGCGAGCGCCATCTGCTCGCCGATCCACGGCGAGATCGCGAGCACCATCACGCTGGCCGCCATCGTGAACGCGATCAGCGCGCGGCACGCCGCGATCTCCCAGCCGTGGATGCTGCGTTCGAGCGCGAGCTCGTCCACATCCGGCGCCGCACGATGGTGCGCCGTGACCTCGCGATCGAGCGTGGCGATGGGCGCGACCATGCCTGGGTACCTCTCGTCCGCGTGCGGCCGGCGGGCCTGCAGGGACGAGAACGATCCTGCCACAGCCACGTGGATTCACGTGCTTCTGTGTAGCGCTCGCAAGCGCGCCCACAGTCGTAACGCCGGCAATCCCTTACCTACCCGTTACACGCCGCTCCTGGAGGTGCGTCATGCTCAGGACGTGCGCTTGCTCGTCGTCGAGGATGAACCCGGCCTGCGGGAAGGCCTCGTCGATCTTCTGACCGCGGACGGTCACGAGGTGGTGGCGGCCGCCGATGGGATCGCGGGGCTCGAGGCCGGCGTCGCCGAGCCGTTCGATGTCGTCGTGCTCGACGTCATGTTGCCGCGGCTCGACGGCCTCGAGGTGTGCCGCCGGCTCCGCGCGGCGCGGCCGGGCACGCCGATCCTGCTGCTCACCGCGCGTGGGTCCGAGGACGACAAGGTGCGTGGGCTCGGGGACGGCGCCGACGATTACGTCACCAAGCCGTTCTCCGCCCGCGAGCTGCTCGCGCGGGTCCGGGCGCTCGGCCGCCGCGCGCCCGCCGAGGTCGCCGACGTGATCGACGTCGACGGCGTGACCCTCGACTTCGCGCGCCTCGCGGCGATCCGCGACGGCGAGCGCACCTCGCTGACGCCGCGCGAGGTCGGCATCCTGCGCTGGCTGCACCGTCACCGCGGCCGGGTGGTGGCGCGCGCCGAGCTGCTCGAGCGCGTGTTCGGCGTGCGCGGCGATCTCGAGACCCGCAGCGTCGACATGGCGATCGCCGTGCTGCGCAAGAAGGTCGAGCGCGATCCCGGCAAGCCCGCGATCATCGTGAGCGTGAAGGGCGCGGGCTACGCGTGGGGCCCGGCGTGAAGCTGCCGCGCACCGCGATCGCCGCGGTGCTGATCGCCGGCGTGCTGGCCGCGCTGCTCGGCTCGTGGTTCGCCAGCGGCTGGCGCGGCGTACGGGCCGAGCAGCGCGCGATCCGCGCCGAGCCTCGCGCGGCCGCCGAGCGCGACGCGCGGGCGCTGGCGGCCACGCTCGACGCCCGGCTCGACGAGCTCCGACGCGTCGAGGACGCGCGCCCGTACTTCCACTACCAGAGCCTGTTCCACGATCCGCGCGGCGCCAGCGAGGGCGAGGCCGTGGTGCCGTCGCCGCTGTCCGACGGCCCGGACGATGCGCTGATCACGGCGCACTTCCAGATCGACGCGAGCGGGCGCGTCACGCTGCCCACGATCAACGACGCGGTGCCGGAGCTCAACCTCGCCGATCTCGACGACGAGCGGCGGCTCCGCGACGCGATCGCAGTCCAGGTGGAGGCGCTGCGCGGTCCTGACGATGCCGGCGTGGCGATCGCGATGGTCGGCCCACGCGTCGAGATCCTGCAGCAGCAGGAGTACGTGCAGAACCAGCGCGCGGACGAGGTGTTCCAGTCGGCCAAGGCGAAGCGACCGGTGCGCCGCGTCCCCGATCCTGGCGCCGAGGATCCGGTGGCGATCACGGTCCAGCCGCTCGACTGGCGGCCGGTCGTCGTCGCGGGGACGCCCGCGCTGGCGGCGCTACGCCGGATCGCCACGCCCGACGGCGCGCTCACCCAGGGCTTCCTCGTCCGCCTCGACGACGCGCGCGAGTTCCTCGCCGATCGCGCGCCCGACGTGAAGATCGCGACGCGCCTCGACCCGGGGCCGGTGGACGCACCGGTCGCGCTGTCGCGCGGCGCGTGGGTGGTGACGCTCGATGACGATCCCACCGCGCGCGCGGTCGCCGACGATCGCGCCGACGCGGTCGCCGCGGCGTTCCTGCAACGGTTCGTGCCCACCGCGGTGCTCGCCGCGGCGCTCGCGGCGCTGGTGGTCCTCGTGGTGTCTCGCGCCGAGCGCGCGGCGCGCCAGCGCGCGCAGTTCGCCGCCGCCGCCGCGCACGAGCTGCGCACGCCGCTCGCGGGGCTCCAGCTCTACGGCGACATGCTCGCCGACGGGCTGGGCAACCCCGAGCGATCCGCCGACTACGCGCGCCGGATGTCCGAGGAGGCCGCGCGCCTCGGGCGCGTGGTGGCGAACGTCCTCGACTTCTCGCACCTCGAGCGCGGCAACCTGTCGGTGCAACCGCGTGCCGGCGACGCGGCCGCGGTCGTCACCGCCGCGGTCGAACGCGCGCGCCCGGCGATGGAGCGCGCCGGCGTCTCGCTCGACGTCGACGTGCCCGCGGCGCTGCCCGCGATCCTCGACGCGGACGCGCTCGCGCGCATCCTCGGCAACCTCCTCGACAACGCCGAGAAGTACGGCCGCGGCGCCGCCGATCGCACCGTCGCGGTCACCGCGGCACGCACCGCCGACACCGTGACGATCAGCGTGCGTGATGCGGGTCCGGGCATCGGCCCGTCGCAGGCCGCGCAGCGCCTGTTCCGGCCCTTCCACCGCGGCGAAGCCTCCGAGGCCGCGCCCGGCCTCGGCCTCGGCCTCGCG
>Ga0163144_10008999_pt1 | contig 21510 bp, 19 predicted proteins | sample OliLak19BULKMAT1_FD_123175 | JGI IMG/M metagenome (GOLD analysis project Ga0163144, IMG submission 123175) | Freshwater microbial mat bacterial communities from Lake Vanda, McMurdo Dry Valleys, Antarctica - Oligotrophic Lake LV.19.BULKMAT1 | ecosystem: Environmental > Aquatic > Freshwater >... | reverse complement strand
CTGATGGGCGGCGTGCTGGCGGCCCCGAGCATCGAGGTTCCGCTGATCGGCTGGACGTACCACGGGGACATCCGATACCCGTTCTTCGCGGCCGGCGCGCTGACGATGGTCAACTGGGCGTACGGGATGTTCGTGCTGCCCGAGTCGCTGCCGCGCGAGAAGCGTGCGAGGTTCTCGCTCGGGCGGGCCAACCCGATCAGGGTGTTTGCGGGCGTGGGCAAGTACCCGCTGGTGGCCGGGCTGGCGGCGGCGTTGTTCCTGATGAACCTGGCGCAGTTCGGGCTGCACGCGACGTGGGTGCTGTACACCGGGCATCGGTACGGCTGGAGCCCGCTGGGGGTCGGGCTGTCGCTGGCGTTCGTGGGCGTGAGCGCGGCGATCGTGCAGGGCGGCCTGGCGCGGAAGATCATTCCCGCGTTGGGGGCGGGGGTGGTGGGCGAGAAGCGGGCGGTGTTGCTGGGTGGCGGGATCGGCGTGCTGGCGTACATCGGCTATGGGTTGGCGACGGAGGGGTGGATGATCTTCGCGATCATCACGCTGGCGTCGGTGGGCGGGGTGGCGCAGCCAGCGTTTCAGGCGTTGATCACGCGCGCGGTGCGTGGCGATGAGCAGGGCTCGATCCAGGGGGCGATCACGGGGGCCAACAGCATCGCGCAGATCGGGGGGCCGTTGATCGCGGCCAGCGTGCTGGCGGTGTTCATCGCGGAGCATCCACCGTTTGACCTGCCGGGTGCGTCTTTCCTTGTGGCGGCGGTGCTGGCGGCGATGGGGTTGGCGGTCGCGGCGTGGGCGATGAAGAGGTTCAGTGTGGTGCCGGGAGAGGGCGCGGAGCCGTTGGTGGTGGGCGAACCGATGTAGTGTTCGCGCGAATCGCCAAGCCCGGTCCGATCGCCGGGGTGTGCGCGAAGCGACCAGGGGCGGCGGGCGAATCGGTGCCGCGGTGGTTGCGAGGTGGGCGACCGCTTGCGCGGACGGTTCTGTTGGCGGTGGAGGCTTCGCGTTACGCGAGTGCTTTGCAGAGCAGGAGCGAGCGGTAGTTGGTGTAGGGCCACTGCCAGGGTTCCTGGAGCCAGTAGCCGCGTTTTTCGTAGTAGCGGCGGAGGTCGGCGTCGGGCTCGGCCATGGAGAGGGCCAGCCGCTTGTAGCCTCGGCCTATGGCGAAGCCTTCCGCGCTGCGGAGCAGGGCCTCGCCGACGCCGTGGCCCTGGAAGTCGGGATCGACGGCGAACTGGGAGAAGTGGGCGACGTCGGGCTCGTGGAAGAGCGAGGGCATGTCGTTGGGCTCGACTTCTTGGAGCAGGATGGTGCCTGCGAGGCGTTCGGGGTCGGCGGGGGGCGTGAAGTCGGGCAGGCCCTCGAACGCGAGGAGGCAGACGCCCGAGGTGCAGCGTCGGCGGGTGATGGCGTCGTCTTGTCGGCCGGCGAGGGGCTTAAGGCCGAGATTGAGTTGCGAGGAGTAGGCGCGGTGGAGCAGGCGCGTGACGAGCGAGAGGTCGTCGGACGGGCGCAGGGCGCGGATGTGGGGGTGATAGAGAGGTGTGCGCGTCTCTGACATGTGGAGCGGAACGGTAGGCGAAGCATGGGATGCGGAGACGCGGCGGGCACCGGGAGGAGACATCGCGTGCTTACGCACGCGGCTCTGGCGCTGGCGCGGGCGGGGGCGTCGGCGGCTCGTCGGCCTGCTTGGCGGCGATGATGTGATCGCCCTCTGGCCCGATGGGGGGCAGGTCCTTGAAGGAGCCGGTGTACAGGCCCATGGCGGTGTGGAGGAAGCGGGTGGCGAAGAGGCCGCTGGTGAACGCGCCGACCATGGCCCAGCCGGGGGTCCAGCCCAGGTCCTGAAGGATGAGCATGAGGGCGCCGGCGAGGAGGTAGTAGATCGGGGCGAGCAGGGCCCGCTCGAACTGGACGAGGCTGGCGTCCTTGAGGAAGGGCGGGGGTTTGGGCTGGGTCGAGTTCTTCTTGCGGCGCGGGCGCCAGTGGTTGGCGCACCAGTGCAGGACGTAGTAGATGACCACGTCGAAGATGATGTCGCAGACCAGCGCGATGGTGGTGAAGACCCAGTGCTGGTGGTGGGGGATGACCAGGGCGCTGAGCCAGATCACGCCCTTGGTGCACGCGATCGCCAGCAGCCCCGCGGCGATCACGTTCAGATTGATGTTGATGATGCGCTTGCGCTGGTAGAGTTGGACGAGAAGGGGCGGCATGCTGGTGGGCGATGGTACGGGGGCGCGGCGAAGAGGGGGGCCAGGTGGAAGTGCTGAACGTGGGGACCGGAGGCCCGCGACCCGTTGGCACCCGGGGATCGCATCATGGGGCCGCGCTGATCTCGTCGTAGGTGGAGCCGATGGCGCGCTGGGCGAGTTCGGGGCGTTCGAGCCCGGCCATGAAGTCCCAGGTCATGGCGACGGCGGCCTGGCGTGTGGTGCCGTTGGCGACCTCGGCGTTCACGGCGTCCCAGAGTTGCTCGAGGTAGGAAAGTTGGCGGCGGAGTTCGGCCAGATCGCAGACGGGGCCGTGCCCGGGGACCAGGACGGTGGCGTCGTCGCAGAGTTCTGTCATGCGGCGGTTGGAGTTGATCCAGCCCTTGGTGGTGGCGTTGGAATCTGCGGCGAAGTAGGGGTGCATCTTTGAGAAGAGCAGGTCGCCGCAGTGGATGACGTTGTCGTCGGGGAACTGTACGACGGTGTCGTTGTCGGTGTGGCCCGGGCCGAAGTGGTGCAGGACGACGGTGGAGGTGCCGCAGGGGAGTTCGTAGCGTTCCTCGTTGAAGGCGCGGGTGGGGCCGAAGTCGTCGGGGCTGAGCAGGGCGGCGCGTTCGATGAAGGATCGGGCAGAGGCGATGGCCAAGTCGCGGCGCGGGCCTTGGGGGAGCGACTCGGGGCCGCGAAGGGCGGAGGTGGCCTGCTGGCGGTAGCGCTCGATGCTGGAGCGGACGCGCTGCTCGGCGATGGAGTGCATGGCGAGCATGGGGCGGGGGCCGAAGTCAGCCAGGGCGAAGTTGCCGCCGGTGTGGTCCATGTGGTGGTGGGTGTTGACGACGATGGCGTCGAGGCCCGACTCGGGCCCGCGGTCGCCGAAGGGTCCGCCGACGGCCAGGGCGTCCTCGACCATGCGTCGCCCGAAGGGGCTGGTGGCGACATCGACAAGCATGGAGCCGCGCTCGTCGCAATAGACCAGGGAGTTGGAGGACTCTCCGAGCGAGCCGGTGAGGACGCGGATGCGACGGGTGAGGCCTGCGATGGGGCGGTCGAGCTCGAGCCCGGCTTGGGAGAGGGTGAAGTAGGTGGCGGGCGGGTCGAGGCGTGGGCGGGTGGCGGCGCGAAGGGGCCACGGGAGGAGGGTGGAGGCGGCCAGAGCAGCAGAGGTGGTGAGGAAGGTGCGGCGGGTGTGGGTGGGCATAGGAGGTTTCTGCGTGAATGGCGGGGCTGGGCCCCGGGTGGGGCAGAGGCCCACGACCCCTGAAGGCGGAGGGCGGCCCGAGTGCGGGCCACCCGGAGTCACCCGGAGTCGGCGATGGCTGCAACGAAGGGCTCGCAAGCCTAGGATGATCCCCCCCTGAACCAAGCGGTCGGGATCTGGCAGGCGCGGCGTTTGTCGGCCTGTTTGCCCCCACCATCCCTTGAGAGAGCATCATGAAGGCCACGGATATTCGCCCGGGTTACGGCATCAAGGTTGACGGCAAACTGTGCGTGGCGACGCAGGTGGACCACCGCACGCCGGGCAATCTGCGGGCGTTCATGCAGATCAAGTACAAGGAGATCCTGAGCGGCAAGGTGCTGGAGAAGCGCTGGGGCTCGGGTGAGGACCTGGAGGTGTTCACGCTGGATAAGCGTGACATGGAGTACCTGTACTCCGACAACCAGGGGGCGACGTTCATGGACAAGGACAACTACGATCAGACGACGATCCCCGGGGGGGCGTTTGATGATGCGCTGAAATACCTGGCGCCCAACACGAGCGCGACGATCTTGTTCTATGAGAACAACCCGGTGTCGATCGAGCTGCCGGCGGCGGTGGAACTGGTGATCACGGAGACCTCGCCGGGCGTGAAGAACGCGACGGCGACGAACCAGTTGAAGGACGCGACCTGCGAGACGGGGCTGCGGACGAAGGTGCCGGCGTTCATCGCCGAGGGCGAGAAGATCAAGGTTTCGACGACGGACGGGTCGTATATCGGGCGGGCGTAAGGCGCGAGCTTCGGGTCTTTCCAAGAGATTTCAATGCGGAACCGCTGACAGCATGTGCCCGGCGTCGGGGTTGATCTTGAGGGGGCTTGCGCCGCCCCGCCTCGTGCGGAGAGGGAAGGGGAGCTGCTCGCCGATCGGCCCGGGCGCAGTGTATTGCCCGAGAATCCACACAGAGCAAGATTGTGCCAGATGCAATCGTGCAATGGCGGGTGGGAGTTGGTACATTCGTGTGAGGGCTGGGGGCCACGCGCAGGCTGCGCGGGAGGCCACCTCGAATGATCAGTACTGGATTTGTTGGCTCGGCGGACCCCCGACGGATCGTTGGGACGGCGGCTGAGTCGGGACCGGGCGAGCGCCCGGCGTGTTTCCGTCGGCTTTCCGAGGCCGGGGGAATCGAGTTGCTGCGATCGGAACTGGTCGTGTGCGCGCCCGCGGGTTGCGTCGAGGGGGCTGATGGACCCTGCGACCGCGACGGGGACGACGGGGCGGGCGGTGGCGATGACGAAGGGCAGATGCACTTTCGATCGTTCGATGAGTACGTCATCGAGGTGGTTGAGCAGGGGATGTGCCGGTGCTGCTACGGGCGGCACAGCACGCTCTTCCTGCCCGGCGCCGTGCTGGTGGTTGAGCCCGGGGTTCCGTTGGCGCGGACGCCGGTGGGGCCTTGCGAGGTGCGGGTGCGGACGTTCCTGGTGCCGACCCGTGTGATCGTTGGCGCGCGGATGGGAGCGGGACGCCTGGAATCGAAGGTGGTGGCGGATGCCGCGCTGGCCTGGCGGTTGCTGGAGCTTCACGCGCGGCTGCTGTCGGCGTCGGGCGCGGCGGGTGTGGCGGCGGGGGATCAGTTGGTGGCAGTGGTGGGTGAGTTGGTGGCGAGGCACGGGGCGGCGGGGGCGAGCGCGGCGTTGCCTCCGATCGAGCCGCGGAGGATACGGGTGATCCGCGAGCATCTGGCGGCGCACCTGACCGCGCCGGCGAGTCTGGACCAGTTGTCGGACCTGGTGGGGGTCAGCCCGTTTTACTTGCAGCGGACATTCAAGGCGGTGATGCGGATGTCGCCGCGGGAGTACCTGATGGACCTGCGGATCCGGCGTGCGCGGCAGTTGCTGCGGGAGGGCATGACGCCTCGGATCGTGGGCACGTCGGTGGGGTTCTTTGACCAGAGCCACTTCACGCGGGCGTTCCGGAAGTTGACGGGGGTCACGCCCGGGGCATATGGGAGGCGGGTGTAGACGACGGGGCGCGGGTGGCGGCGGGGATCGGCGACGGGAGCGCTAGTTCCCGCCGTTGGCCTCGGGCGCGGCGAGGATGCGTGCGACCAGGGGCTCGAACCGCGGATCGTCGTGGAGCGTGACGAGGTCGGGGTCGCTGACCACGAGATCGGCGTCGCTGAAGCCGGCTTCGACGGCGCGGGCCAGGAGGGCGAAGGCCTGGTCGTCTTCATGTGTGAGCGCGGCACAGCACGCGGCGTTGTAGAACGAGGCAGGGGTGTTGAAGTGCTGCTCGCCGGCGGCGATGAAGAGCGGGACGGCGGCGGCGGCGCGGTCGTTGCGGTGGACGGCGCACCAGGCGAGGTAGTACTTCCACTCGCGGGAGGCCATGTCGCCGGGGGCGAGGTCGAAGAATTTGACGGGGAAGGGCTGCACCGGGAGGATGCCAAGGGGCATGCTCTCGCCGCCGATCTCGTGCCTTTGGCGGTCGGCGGCGCGGGACCCGAAGACGGGTGGGTGGCCGGCGACGATGATCGAGGCGCGAATCGCGATGGGTGAGGCGGTCTGGGTGGGGGCGGGTTCGAATCGCACCCAGACCGCGGTGGCGAACATCGAGGATTCGATCAGATCGGCCAGCACCGCGTTGAGGGTGACGAGGTGGTCGAAGACCTGGCCCTCTTCGCGCCGGGCGGTGCGGACGGTGGCCTTGAGCGTGCCCATGACGACGCCGGCCCGCACGCCGTGGCCTGAGACATCGGCCAGGAACAGGTCGAGGCGGTGGTCGGTGGCGACGACGTCGATGAGGTCGCCGCCCATCTCGCCGGAGGGCTTGGAGGTGCCGTGGATTTGCAGGGAGTTCCAGGAGAGGGTGATGGGCGTGACGAGGGAGGCGTGGATCTGCGCGGCCAGGGCGAGTTCAGCGCGGGCGCGGGTGCCCGGGCGCTCGACGCTTGTGAGACACTGGATGACCAGCGTGAACCCGATGGAGATGCTGGCCATGGCCATGGGCGCCAGGATGATCCGGCGCACGAGTTCGGAGTATCCATCGCCGACGTGCAGGATCGACCAGTGCCAGATACGCGGGATGAGAAGGGGCGTGCCGACCGCGGGCAGCAGGATGCGGGGGAGAAGCAGCAGGAACCACCGCCCGCGCCGCTGGAACATGAACGCCCACCCGACGGCCAGGAAGCCCGACAGCAGATAGAGCAGGACGGCGTACATCCACCCGCCCGGCGGATCGTGCAGGAGCGCGATCATCGAACCCAGCGAACCGAAGATAAGCGTGATACCGACGTACAACAGTGCGAGGGAGGCATGGGCGGGAAGCGGGGCCTGACGCGGGGCGGGCATGGGCAGGAATGTAACAGGTGAAGGGGATGCCGACCGGCCCGCGTCGCGGAGGCGCCGGAAGGTCATCGAAGGTCCGCGGGTGAAGCCTAGCTGTTTCGACCGAGGGCCGCCGAGCGGACGTAGTGGGAGACGGCGCGGAAGCCGTCGCGGGACGCGAGGCTTTCGAGGCGGAGTTTCTCGTCGGCGGTGAGGCGGATGTTGAACTGCTGGTCGCGCTCGGGGATGTGTACCGGCTGCGGAGGTTGCCGCCCGTCGGCAACCATCCGGCGGACCGCGTTCGTGGCAGCGCTGACTGTCCCCCAGTAGCAGCCGTGCCACGTCGCCGCGTGCCCGCGGACGGCGGGGAGTTCAAGCGGGTGCCCCTCAAATCGATCGGGGCCGTTCGAGCGAAGGATGATGGTGTCCCGGCGCGCCAACGACTCCCGGCTCTTTCGGCTCGAAGTGCGGGCGTTGCTGCCTCTGATCGCGCGGGTTCCCGCCATGCGTCTTGCCCTCGGGGAATGCAGGTCGCTGTGCTCCTCGCTTTGGAGGAGAGTCATTCGGGCTTGCACCTGCCGCAAGGGGCGACTTCATGTCTTGGGAACGGGTGTGTCTCTCGACTCAAAGTCCGCTTGAGATCCTCGACCGTCTCACGCTCGTACAATCCTGGTCTGCGACCGCCCCCTCGCCGCCGTGCATCTTGACGTATCCGCAACAGTCACGGTGCCAGCAGGCCCGCTTTCGGTGACGATTGACATGGACAAAGTAGCTCACGAGGCGCTCCGTTCGCCTCCCCGCTCCGCCCCGATCGTGCTCAGCACGTCCGCCTGATGGTCCGCGTGATAGCTCGACCTGACCAATGGGCCGGACTCGACGACCTTGAAGCCGAACCCCAGAGCGGCGGCCTTGAGGGCGGCGAACTGGTCGGGTGTCACCCATCGATCGATGGGAAGGTGGTTTCGGGTCGGCTGGAGGTACTGGCCGATCGTCAGGATGTCGCAGGCGTCGGGCCGGCCGGAACCAGACGTGGCAGAGTGGTCGAGTGGCACAGTGGCAAAGTGCGAGGCAGTCGCGGCGGGGGCTTCGAGCGACTCGCGGGTGTCCGCCGTGCATTGTGCCACTGTTCCACTCTGCCACGTTGCCACTTCCCCAGCCGCCGCCGTGGCCCCCTGCACCTCCCGCATCATCGCCATCACCTCGTCGTCGCGCTCTCCGATGCCGACCATGATGCCGGTTTTGGCGACCATGCCCGCTTGCTTCACACGGCGCAGGAGTTCCAGGGAGCGGTCGAACTTGGCCGACGGGCGTACCGCGGGGTACATTCGGCGGACGGTTTCGAGGTTGTGGTTGATGATGTGGGGTTTGGCGTCGATGACCATCTGCAGTGCGCCCCAGTCGCCCTCGAAGTCGGGGATCAGGACCTCGACGCTCATGTTCGGGCAGGCGTCGCGGGTGCGGATGATGGTCTCGGCCCAGATGCCCGCGCCGCCGTCGGAGAGTTCATCGCGATTGACGCTGGTGATGACGACGTGCTTGAGGCCCATGAGGGCGAGGCTCTCGGCGACGCGGCGTGGCTCGTCCTTGTCGACGGCGCCGGGTCTGCCGGTTTTGACGTTGCAGAAGCCGCAGGCGCGGGTGCAGGTGTCGCCCAGGATCATGATGGTGGCGACGCCGCGCGACCAGCACTCGCCCATGTTGGGGCAGCCGGCCTCCTCGCAGACGGTGTGGAGTCGGTGCTCGGTCATGATGGACTTGAGGCGGTTGTAGCCCTCGCCGCCCGGGACTTTGGCCTTGAGCCACGGGGGCTTGCGGCGTGTGGTGGTCTGCTGGGGGCCGTCCTGGTTGTTGAGGACCATGGAGGTGAGCGAGACGAGGGGTAGGCCGGCGGTGCGGAGGGGATCGCCGCCGGCGGGGCGCGGGTGTCGGGCGAGGGTTTTGGCGATGGATTCGGGGGAGGGGGTGTAGGGCATCCCCGGCTGTGCGTAGGCCGGTTGCACCGAAGGGGAGGGCGCGGTGTGGTCGTCGAGTGGCATGACGTGGGAGGGTAGGAGGCGGCAATGGGGCGGGAAGTGCGAGCGCTTGTCACAACAGAACCGGCCGCGCGAGCAGTCGGGGACCGTTCGATGACCGGCAACTCCCGATCTTGCCCACAGCACCCGGTCGCCACTCAGTGCGCGACCGCTCGCGCGGCCGGCTCCGGGGCCAAGGGGCAACTCACCGCCAGAACCTCCACGGCCCCGTCGCCTCCATCGCCTCCCGAGGCACCAACCGCTCACGGATCGCGTCGCCGAGCCTCTCGATGCCCTCGCCGGTCGCCGCCGCGATGTCCAGGTCGCGGGGGAAGTCGGCGGAACCAAGATCGGCCCGGAGCGCCAGCGTCAGCGCGCCGGCGACCGGCCCGAGGGTCCCGGGCAGATCAAGCGGCCCGGCGGTCGCGTCGCCGCAGCAAAGGACCAGATGGGCGGACTCCAAAGCCCGCCGGGTGATGGCGACGGCGTCGGATTCTTCGCGCGGGGCACCGGGGCGGGAGCCCAGGGTGGTCATGCCTGGGGTGTCGATGTAGCGGACGACCAGCCCCCCCACTTCGATCATGACGCCGACGTGGTCGCGGGTGGTGCCGGGCTCGTCTGCGACGATGGCGACGGAGCGTCCGGCCAGGGCGTTGCAGAGGGTGGACTTGCCGATGTTGGGCGGGCCGAGGGCCGCGATGGTGGGCGGGGTGATGAGGCGATTGAGGATGCGGTCGCGGGCGGGGTCGCTCGTGGATTCAGGGAGTCGCCAGCGGCGGGGCTGGTCAAGAAGCAGGTCGATGGCGAGCGGGCTGGCGGCCTGGGAGAGGGCCCACAACATGCGGGCCTCGATGTGGTCGGCGGCTTCGGGGTAGAGGGTGCGGGGGTCGAGGGATTCGGGGCGGACGAGGGTGACGCCGACGGCTTCAAGGCGACGGACGATTTCCTGGATGACGGCCGGGCCGGCGTGGGGCATCAGGTGAAGGGTTGTGTCGGTCCAGCGAGTGATGACGCCCAGGTCGACGCCGGCGATGGAGGCGAGGCGGAGGGAGCCGACGGGTGGGGCCGGGATGGCAGCACGCGAGGCGGCTTGTTCGAGCGAGGCGGCATCGGTGGCGGCGACCTGCAACACGGCGATGGCGCCGGGCTCGGGGGGGGTCAGGATGGTGAGGGTCACGGAGTCCATCAAATGGCCGGTTGATCGAGTGGTGCGACCAGCCGCGGCTCTGAGCGGGTGGTGCTCCCCGCGGACAAGAGCATCAGGCGTGCAGAGCCACGCCTGATGGCACGTCGCCTCACCGGTCCTCGTCGTCGTCTTCGTCTTCCGCCTCGATCGCTCGCTTGCACGCCAGCCAGATGCCCTGGAGTTGCAGGTCCGTGACCACATGCTCGACCAGCGGCTCATCCTTGAAGAGCAGCGGCGCATCGCCGCCAGTGGCGATGACCTGGGGGTATCCGCCGAAGGCCTCGGCGTAACGGTCGATGAGGTGGACCACCAGGCCTCGCATGGCCGCGTGCATGCCGAGCAGCATGGCGTCCTTGGTGTTGGTGCCCCAGGCCGGCTCGTCCTCACCTATCGGCAGCGGCTCGGGGGTGAGCAGAGGAAGGACCGCGGTCCATTCGTGCAGGGAGCGGAGCATCATGGACGCGCCCGGGGCGATGGCACCGCCATGGAAAACGCCGGTGCCGTCGATGAAATCCACGGTGACGGCGGTGCCGGCGTCGATGACGACGCAGGCCTGGCCGGCCTTCTCGAACGCGGCCAGGCCGCAGAGCAGGCGGTCCTGGCCGATCATCGAGCCCTCGTCGATGGTGTGGGGCGCGAGGATGGGCAGGTCACGGCCGAGGCGGTGGACGCGACCCGCCAGCGGGGCCTCATCGCGGAGCGCATCCTCAAGACGGTCGGCGACGGGATCGTTCACCGAAGCGATGAGGATGGGAGCGGCGGGGGATTCGCTCGCGAGGCGCACGATGAGGGCGACCATCTGGTCGATGGGAGCCTCGCGCTCGTGCCCGCGTCCGCCGCCCATGCCCGGGGCGGGTCCGTTGGCGAGGCTCTCGGCCTGGGCGACGCCGGCCCGTTCGACAAGCCCGATGCGGGTGCGGGTGTTACCGACGGCGATGCCCAAGACGATGAGGGAGTCGGAGGAGGATGAGGGGTCGAGTTCGGGCATGGGAGCGTGGGAGTCCGGGCCGCGGGTATGGGGGCGCGACCGATGGGAGGGGGCGGGGAATCCACCGCGTGCTCGCGCACGCGGGTGGGATGGCGATACAGTAGCGACCAAGCATGGGCCGCTGCGTTGTGGACACTTCGATCGCTCGGAAGGAAATCGGGGGCTTCAAGTTCCCGCTGGGGGTCTATCCGATCGAGCCAATGACCGCGAAGGCGGGGTACGCGGTGAACTTTGAGGCGGCCGACGGGGACAACAACACCGGAGACTGGGAAGAGTGGCCCGACCGGTACGCGTATGAGGTGGTGGTGACGGGCGACCGCCTGGACCCGATGCTGCGGATGCTTTTCAGCCTGCTGCCGCCGCGCGTGTTCCCGATTCTGGACGTGATCGGTCACGATGCGTACCGCGAGATCGACCCGTACATCTCGTATGACCTGTGCGGCGTCGATCGTTACCTCGAGTGCATCGCCCGCTACCGCCCCTGGCTGCTTGAGGACGGGCTGTGCGGGTTCGGGGCGATGTGCGACGACCCGTTTTTCTATGTGTTCCTTGATGAGCACAAGATTCTGACCATCCGGGCCACGCCGGAGATGAAGGAGAGGGTCGAGCGGATTCTGCAGGCGTTCGACCTGGAAGAGGTGGAGATGCCGGGAGGGGCGGATGCCGCGGCCCACGAGCACCGGGGCGTGCTGCTTGCTCCGGACGACCAGCCCGACCTGATGGCGGCCGATGAGATCATCGAACGGCTAAAAGAGGATTGGCGGCTGGTGCTGAACGTGGACCCGGAGTCGAACCTGGATGAGGAGGGCAACGACCTGGGCTCGACCGCGTGGCGGTGCCTCGTTCGGACGCTGGTTGAGGTGCCCAAACGCGAGGAAGGGTTGCTGCGGTACGCGGAGGTGCTGCTGCACGCGGACTGCATGGCCCAGGCCGAGACCTTGGCTCGGGACGCGGCCATGAAGCAGGCGGGCGACGCGGTCCATGTGGCGTTTGAGCCACTGGTCGTCACGGCGGACCGGGTTCTGCCCAAGCAACTCCGGGTTTTGCTCGGTGGCAAGCGGGGGGCGCTGAGGATGGAGACGGGAACGGTGCATCGAGTGCGGTGGCTGAACTAGAGGGCCCTTGGCCAGAGGCGTGCCAGATTCTCGCACGGTGCGCGGTGGTCGGTCGCGTGGACTTCACGATCTGGACGGCCGCGTGGGCCCGGAGCGACTGCGGGCCTAGCCGCCGCGGGGCGTTCGCCGACGGCCGCGAACGCCTGTTCGGTGCGGGGATGGCGGTGCGGATCAAGGCTTCTCCGGTCGCCCTTTTGGCTGCCCGCAACTTTCGGCGCGACAGCGACTTGATCCCGCCAACACGCAGTCCCGGCGCTGCCGACTGGACCCCACTTGCCATCTGGGCGTCGATCCCTACCGATCCAGAACAAACCGGCCGCGCTCGCGTCAAACCGGGCTGGGGGAGAGCCGCGTGTCCCGCCTGTGTACGCCGGTTTCAGGTGCTCACCGGGGTGGAGTCTCCATTTTCTCCACATTGCCTCTCAACTTCCCGGGTTGCGTCCCGCCGGACTCCCCGGTACCTTGCACCCCCTCCCTTGGGTTGGCCTCGGCGGCCTAGGGGATGGTGTTGCCCGACTGCGGCCGATGTGGCGAAGAGGGCGATGCCGATTCGGGGAAGTCCCCAGCGTTCTTCAGGGCCACTGCGCGTCCTGACGCTCGTGATTTCCACTCCGTTGCCAGTGCTTTCGCGGCCAGTTCACGAGGCGGTTCATCACGGGCCGTCCTCTTCACTCCTTCCAGTCGTTCCTGTTGTGCTTCGCCGGGGTCGGATTTCGTGGTTCGACCCGCACCGGAGATCGCTATGTCGAAGTCGCTGTCGTGCCCGCGTGTGTTCCGCTCCGCCGCCTGGCTGGCCGCCGTCGCGGGGTCGATGATCTCGGTGGGGTTGGCGTCGGGGCAGACCACCCAGTCGGGCTGGTTCCCTGAGCCGGCGTTGCCGCAGGGGACGGTTGAGTCTCGCCTGACACAGTCGGCGGATCTCATCGCGTCGGCCCGCGTGGTGAGAGCCCAGGCGCTGCTCCTGGACGTGCTTGGCCCGGACATGGGGGCGAGCTTGTCGAGAGTTGAGAGCGACCGGGCGCACGCGCTGCTCCAGACCGCAAGCCGCAAGATCCAGTCGATGGACCCCAACGATGTGTCGCTGCAGAAGGCGGACCTGGCGATGGCCCGGGGCGACCTGATCATGGCCGAGCGGCACGCTCAGGGCGTGGCGCAGGCGGCGACCGCGACGGGTTCGCAGGCGGCCGGTGCGATGTCGCTGCTGAACCAGATCGAGTCTCGCCGGGTTGAGCTCGAGGTGCTGGTGCCGGACGCGATGGCCCGGGCGACCGAGGCGTTCAACGCCGGGCGGCTGGTCGAGGCCAAGGCGACCCTTGACGCGGTGCAGCGTTCGGGCGTGCTGCTGAGCGACGATCAGCGGATCGCGCTGACCACCTATAAGAGCCAGATCATGGCCCTGGAGTCCGGGCAGGGCACGCTGCTGGGCACCGGGATCAGCACGACGGTGACCGCGGGCGCGATGCAGCCCGGCGTGGTCAACCGCAACCCCCAGAACATCGACACCCAGCCCACCGGCGACCCGCTGGTGGACGAGGCCCGTCGCGTGGGCGCCCAGTCGCTCATGGGTGAGGCCAACGGGTACTTCCAGAACGGGGAGTACGCGCGGGCCAACGAGGCGTACAACCGCCTGCTGACCGACTACCGCTCGATGCTGTCGGCTGAAGAAGTGACGATGATCGAGGACCGCCTGAACGAGACCCGGGCCCGGGTGCAGTCGGGCGGGCAGCCACTGACCGAGCTGGAGCGTGAGCGCGACGTGGAGCGTCAGCGCGTGCAGGCCGAGTTCGCCAACCTGATGGAGCAGGCCAACCTGGCTCTGGGGGGGGGCGACGTGGACGGGGCCGGGCGTCTGGCGTCTCGGGCCGAGGCGACAATCGAGGCGAACCAAAGCCTGTTCTCGCAGGCCGATGTGGACCGCTACCGGGCCGATGCGGCGGCGATGCTGCAGCAGGTGAGCACGCGGCGTGACCGGCTGGCCCAGGAGACCTCGGCCGAGGCCGCCGCCCGCTTGGAGCAGGAGGCCCGTGATCGCGAGGCCAGCGCTTCGGCCGATCGGGAGAGCCAGAAGCGCGAGTTGCTGCGCCGGGCCCGGGCCTTGCAGATGGAGATGAAGTACCGCGAGGCGATCCAGGTCATCGACCAGATTCTGTTCCTGGACCCGATTGACCCCGCCGCGCTGTTCATGAAGGACATCCTGTTCGACTCGCAGGTGTTCACCGAGTACAACCGGTTCCGCAGCGACCAGTTCGAGCTGGAGGCGGGGCTGATCCGGGACAATGCCGAGGCTCTCCGCCCGCCTCGGGGGATCGTCAACTTCCCGCCCGACTGGCCCGCGATCTCGTTCCGGCGCGGCGAGCCGACGGCGTACGCCGACAGCCCGGAGAATCGCCGCGTGCTGGCCCAGCTGGAGAGCACCCGCATCCCGGCCCAGTTCGCCAACAACCCGCTCGAGAACGTCGTGACGTTCCTCGAAGGCGTGACCCAGATCGACATGGATGCCGACTGGGACGCTCTGGAGACCATCGGCGTCGAGCGCGGCGATCCGGTCAACCTGAGCCTGTCGAGTGCACCCGTGTCCACGGTTCTGGACCGCGTTCTGGCCAAGGTTTCGGGCGGCGACTTCGGCGACGCGGCCTCGTGGGCCATCCAGGACGGCGTGGTCATCATCTCCTCGGATGAGGCTCTGCGTCGCCAGACCGAGCTGGTCATCTACGACATCCGCGACCTGCTCATCGAAGTCCCCGACTACGACAACGCCCCGGATTTCGACCTGCAATCGGTGCTCCAGTCCGGGCAGGGCGGCGGCGGCGGCGGGCAGAGCCCGTTCCAGGAGAACGACGAGGAGGACACCGAGCGCCTCCCCCTGCAGGACCGCATCGACCGCATCTTGGAGATCATCACCCAGAACGTCGATTTTGATGGCTGGCGCGAGAACGGCGGGGACACCGGCTACATCCAGGAACTCAACGGCAACCTCATCATCACCAACACGGCCCGCAACCACCGCGAGGTCGCGGGGCTTCTCGCCAAACTGCGCGAGATCCGCGCGATGCAGATCAACGTCGAGGCCCGGTTCCTGCTGGTCAACCAGGACTTCTTCGAGCAGATAGGGTTCGACCTGGACGTGTACTTCAACACGACCGCGGCTCCGGTCGTGGCCGCCCAGGGGCGAGACCCCACGATCCTGCCTTCGGATTTCTTCAACTTCGAGCAGGGGGGGTACCAGCGCGTGATCACGGGCAGCAGCCAGCCCACCGCCGCCAGCCCCGCGCCGGGCTCGCTCTCGCAGGGCGTGATCCCGCCGGCGGAGTTCAGCCCGATCGGGTCGGCCCAGAACTCGCTGGGGCTGTCCTCGGTGCTGGCGGCCGGCTCGTCGTTCGCCTCGACGATCCTGTCCGAATCCCCCGCGCTGGGCATCGCGGGGCAGTTCCTGGACGACATCCAGGTCGACTTCCTGGTGCAGGCGACGCAGGCTGACCGCCGGTCCGTCTCGCTCAATGCCCCGCGCCTGACCTTCACCAACGGGCAGCGCTCCAACATCTACGTCGCCACGCAGGTGTCCTTCGTGTCGGACCTGAACCCCATCGTGTCGGACTCGGCCGTTGGCTTCGACCCCACGATCAACGTGATCTCCGAGGGTGTCGTGCTGGATGTCGAGGGCACGGTGACGGGCGGGCGCCGGTACGTCACGCTCAACATCACCACCAGCGTGTCGCAGCTCGGGCGTCCGTTCCGCACCCGCAACGTCACCGCCGTCGCCGGCGGGCAGCTGATCAACTCGGCCGACACCGAGTCGGTCGTCGAACTCCCCGAGGCCACGGTCACGTCGGTCTCCACGACCGTCACCATCCCCGACCAGGGCACCATTCTGATCGGTGGCCAGCGCGTGGTCTCGGAGTTCGAGGTCGAGACCGGCGTGCCGATCCTGTCCAAGATCCCGATCCTCAATCGCTTCTTCTCGAATCGAATCGAGTCCAAGGAGGAGCAGACACTGCTCATCCTGATCAAGCCCACGGTCCTCATCCAGAACGAGGACGAGGAGAACGCGTACCCCGGCATCGGTGAGCAGATCCGCACCGGCTTCGGCGGCTGATGTCCGAGCCGCGTCTTGAGGGGCGGACCGGGCAGAGTTATTGAGCAATGGTCCGGGTCGGGCGTGCGAAGCACCCGACCCGGATTGTTTTTGCGGCGAGGTCTGGCCGCTCGCGTCCATCCTCCAGTGGGCAAGGCACGCTCGGCAAGCGCGGGACGAGCAACCAGCGCGAGAGAGATGGCGTCCGGCCCGCCGCGATCGCGCGGCGGGCTGCGGAGCGGTGACGGACTCGCCTTGGCTGGCCAGCCCAAGCACCGACTGGATCGCCGCCGAACCGACCACTCGCGCCGGTGCGAACCGGGCTGGAAAGCCCGTCCCCGTCAGCCGTGGGTTGTCGCTCCTGGCAACCGCGAGCCTGACGCGAGGTTTCCCCGACGCTATGATGGGCCGAGGGTGATGCATCCGCCCGTTCAGGAGGATCGATCGATGGCAGCCAGCGGGACGCGTCTGCGGATCAAGCATGAGAAGGACGTCACGCAGGTGGAGTTCGTCGATCGCAACATCTTGGACGAGGCGAACATCCAGGCGATCGGCGACGAGATCACCGCGATCATCGACGCCACGCCCAGCCCTCGCCTGCTCATCTCGTTCTCGAATGTCGACCACCTGTCGTCGGCCGCGCTGGGCACGCTGATCTCGATCAACAACCGGATGAAGGCCAAGAAGGGCGAGCTGCGTCTGGCCAACATCGATCCGCAGATCATGGAAGTGTTCATGATCACGCGGCTCAACCGCATCTTCTCGATCCACGACACGACCGCCGACGCGCTGGCGACGTTCACCTGAGACTGGCGAGACCGGCCTCGCCCGCCCCAGTTCGGGGGCGGTGCGTTCCCCCCTTGCGCCCCGCTGGATCGGTCGACATGCAGCCAAGCCCCCGCGCCCATCCCGACCCGAGCAAGCCCGAGCACGTCGTGCTGCGTCTGCACAACGACCGGGGTGAGATCTCGGCGGCCGAGAACCGCCTGCTCGAGGCGCTGGACAAGTTCGCGTACGCCAAGGCCTCGCGGTTCGCGGTGCGGCTTGCGGTGGAAGAGGCGCTGACCAACGCCTTTCGCCACGGGCATCGCCGGCTGCCGCGTGAGACGCCCGTGACGCTGGACGTGACCGTCGGCCCGGAAGAGGTGAAGATATCGGTTGAGGACCAGGGTCCGGGCTTCACGCCCGAGGCGGTGCCCGACCCGACGCTGGATGAGAACCTGGACAAGCCCGCGGGGCGGGGGTTGATGCTCATGCGGGCGTACATGGCGAGCATCGACTACAACGCGAAGGGCAACCGAGTGACCCTCGTGTATCGCAGGCCGGGGGCGTGACGGGGTGGCCGCGTGCATGGGCACGCGAAGTATCGACCTCTGCGCAGCTCGCCCCGAGCACCCGAATCGAGGTGCGGACCGCGCTTGGCGCGAGCTCGCTCCCGCCAGGGCAAACGCATTATCCGATTCCGGGGCTGATTTCCGCGCCGAGACCCGCCCCCTGAGGGCAGAACTCGATGTGGATCGGGTCGGGATTCAGATAATGGGTTTTCCCTGTCACGCCCGCGCCCCAGGCGCCGAAGCGGGTGCCTAGAATAGAACGATTCTAAACAATCGGACCTTGCTATCCGGTTTGAGCCACGTCCGCCTCACCGGGGACCGGGTCCCAGGGCACGGAGTCCGCCATGGCCGTCACGCTCCCGATTTACCTCGACCACGCCGCCACGACACCCTGCGACCCGCGGGTCGTGGAGGCGATGCTCCCGTTCTTTACGAAGATGTACGGCAATCCTGGCAGCCGGAACCACTCATTCGGGTGGGAGTCCGAGGACGGCGTGGAACACGCGCGGGAGCAGGTCGCCAGACTTCTGGGGGCCGATCCCAAGGAGATCGTGTTCACCAGTGGCTCGACGGAGTCGAACAACATCGCGATCAAGGGCGGGGCGTCGATGTACGCCAAGGCGCCGGCGGGCAGCACGGAGCGCGGGCACATCATCTCGGCGATCCACGAGCACAAGGCGGTGCTGGACCCGGTGAAGCGCCTGATGAAGGAAGGCTTCGACGCGACGTTCCTGGAGCCGGGGCGGGATGGGATCATCACCGCGGAGATGGTGCGGGCCGCGATGCGCCCGGAGACGATCCTGGTCACGCTGATGTGGGCCAACAACGAGGTCGGGACGATCAACGAGGTTCCCGAGATCGGCAAACTGTGCCACGGGAAGGGCGTGCTGTTCCACACGGACGCGACGCAGTGGGCCGGCAAGATGCCGGTGAACGTTGAGCGCGACAACATCGACCTGCTCTCCATGTCCGCCCACAAGCTCTATGGCCCCAAGGGCGTGGGCGCCCTCTACGTCCGCCGGCGCAAGCCCCGCGTCCGTCTGAGCGCCCTGGTCGATGGCGGCGGGCAGGAGCGTGGCTTCCGCCCCGGCACGCTCAACGTCACCGGGATCGTGGGCCTGGGCAAGGCGTGCGAGATCGCCGCGGGCGAGATGGTGGCGGAGGGCCAGCGCCTGCTGGGCCTTCGCAAGCGGCTGGAGCAGGGCATCACGAGCCAGCTGGATGTGACGCAGATCAACGGGCACGCGGAGCGACGGCTGCCGCACATCACCAACATCTCGTTCGGCTTCGTCGAGGGCGAGAGCCTGATGATGGCGGTGAAGGAGATCGCGGTGAGCAGCGGGTCGGCGTGTACCTCCGCGTCGCTGGAGCCGTCGTATGTGCTCAAGAGCCTGGGCGTTGGCGACGACCTGGCGCACTCGAGCCTGCGGATGAGCCTGGGGCGGTGGACGACGGCGGAGCAGGTGGACTACACGGTGGACAAGGTCGTGAGCGCGGTGCGGAAGCTGCGGCTGCTGTCGCCGCTGTACGACATGCACAAGGAGGGGATCGACATCACCAAGATCGAGTGGGCCAAGCACTGATGCGCAATGCCTCCCGCCGAACCTCGGATTGGCTCGCACTCGCGAGAAGCGGCATCGGGGCCGGTCGCGGGCTCCGCGCGAATCAGCAGTTCGGAAGATCTGCGGACTCGAGGTTCTACTTCGCCGGGTACGCCGCGGTCCACGCGACGCGGCTCCAACGGGGAAGTGAGCCCCCCGTCCGCGGCAACTGGTCGCATGACGCCTTGGCCGAGCACCTTCGTGCGACGCTGGTGGCTCGGACCCGGGTCCATCGCGACAGAGCCAACAGGCACTTGATCGACATCGTCTCCCTCTACAATCTACGGATCATCGCCGACGACGGAGCCTCCGAGACGCTCGACGCGGACGCGGTGGAACAAGCCCTTCATGCGTGTGCCCGCCCGGTATCGCGGGCCGAAAGGATGGTGCGGGGATGAGCCCGAGCGAAGGCAGCCCGGAGGCGCAGAGGCGGGTTCTTGACGCCATTCGAGACCCATGGCGGGAATACCCCGCCGAGGTGGCTGAGTTCGGCCGGGTGGCGCTCGACGACCGGATCAAGCAGGTCGCCAGCGGGTGGACCGTGCCGGTCATCACCCGCGTCCAGACAGGCAGCGCCAGTCGCTTGATCCACATCCTCAACTCGCTCCAGGAGAGCATCGAGACCAAGAGCAACCACTGGATCACCCTTTACCTCGACCCCTTCGCCGACACCACCAAGAACGGAGACAACTGACCATGGCATACGGCCCCAAAATCATCGACCATTACGAGAACCCCCGAAACGTCGGGAACTTCGGCTCAACCTCCGACGTCAAGTCCCGAAAGGACGTCGGGGTCGGCCTCGTCGGCGCACCCGAGTGCGGCGACGTCATGCAGCTGCAGATCAAGGTCAACCAGGTCACCGGCAAGATCGAGGACGCCAAGTTCAAGTGCTTCGGCTGCGGCTCGGCCATCGCCTCCTCGTCACTCGCCACCGAGTGGCTCAAGGGCAGGACCGTCGATGAGGGTCTGGCCATCAAGAACACGCAGATCGTCGAGGAGCTCAACCTCCCCCCGGTCAAGATCCACTGCTCGGTCCTGGCCGAGGACGCGATCCGGGCCGCCATCGCCGACTACAAGGCCAAAAACGGGATCGCCGAGGCCACGATGGCGACGGCGACCCTCTGACTCGGAGCGACCGACCCTTCTCGGACCACGCGACCGAAGACTCACGATCCGCCGGCTGGTTTGCCCCGTATCATCTGGTGCAATAGCAACGCATCCCAACCGGTTCACTTTTCAGGACCGCACCGCATAACCACAGGAGCCCACCATGGCCCTCACCCAGACCCAGCCCGCCGACACCTCCGCCACCGGCGTGATCCTCACCGACACCGCCGCCCGCGAGATCCAGAAGATCATCAAGGAGCAAGAACTCGACGCTTCCAAGGTGCGCCTTCGCGTGGGCGTGAAGGGTGGCGGATGCTCGGGCTTCTCCTACGTCCTGGACCTCACCGAGAACCAGAAGGACACCGACGAGGTCTTCGAGCAGCACGGCATCGCCATCGTCGCCGACCCCAAGAGCCTGCTCTACCTCTCGGGCACCCAGATCGACTTCCGCGACGAGATCATGGGGCGCGGGTTCGTGTTCTCGAACCCCAACGCCTCCACTTCCTGCGGCTGCGGGTCGTCGTTCGCGGTGTGAAAAGAGCCGCGGGTGGGAGCACGCGATGACTTCGCGATGAGCGGCCCGACCGCCACGAAGGGCGCTGGGCGGACAGGTTCCAACCGCTGCGCAGAGCGCGCGCTGTCGGTCGGGCTGCCTCTCCGGGCTGCGCGTGCCGCTCCTCAAAACACAGCAAACTGCACTGCTTCCCGGCCCGCGAAACGTCGCGTCGACCTATACTCGTCCCGGGCGGCTCTCGCCCGCGCATGGACACCGCACCCCTTCCCATCTCGGTCGAGCAAACCGGCGATCACGCCGGCGTTGTCACCGTCACCCTCGAGCAGCCAGGCCGCCCCGTCGTCGTGCTCGACCACGACCTGCTCCGCCGGATCGACGCCTCGCTCTCCCCCCTGGTCAAGGGTGAACTCGAGGGCCGCGCGATCCGCGGGCTGGTCCTGGCCTCGGCCTCTCGCGTGTTCATCGCCGGGGCCGACCTGAAGTCCATCAGCGAGTGGCCCGACGACCAACTGCACCGGTACCTCGAGTACGGCGCCCGCGTGTTTGGCATGTTGGCCAAGATGCCCTTCCCCACCGCGGCCGCGATCGGCGGAGCCGCCCTGGGCGGCGGGCTTGAGATCGCCATGCACTGCGATGGCCTGATCGGCGCGCCCCCCGGCCCCGGCAAGGATGGTGCGCCAGGCAAGCCTTACCCCGTGGGCCTGCCCGAGACCGGCCTGAGCCTCTGCCCCGGCTGGGGCGGCACCAACCTGCTCCCCGCCCGCATGGACCCAGCCGAGGCGATCCGCCTGACCGCCAGCGGCAAGACGATGGGCTATGACCAAGCCGTGCAGGCCGGGCTGTTTGATGCG
>Ga0163144_10008998_pt1 | contig 21512 bp, 19 predicted proteins | sample OliLak19BULKMAT1_FD_123175 | JGI IMG/M metagenome (GOLD analysis project Ga0163144, IMG submission 123175) | Freshwater microbial mat bacterial communities from Lake Vanda, McMurdo Dry Valleys, Antarctica - Oligotrophic Lake LV.19.BULKMAT1 | ecosystem: Environmental > Aquatic > Freshwater >... | reverse complement strand
TGTGCGTGAACTCAGCAGCACCAGCATCCCAGGAGGTCTTGGCTCGCGCCACTCTATGTTTGTTCGCGCCGTACAGGCGCCAGACGTCGCACGCAACGGCGCAAACTGAATGGCATTCCGCAGAGCGAGGTCGGTGCCACGACGGCAGCCGTTTGGTCCGTACCCCCAACCTGTCTAGAATCTTCCACCATGGTCATGTTCCGAGCGCACTTTGACGGCAAGGTCTTGGTCCCTGACGAGCCCGTGAGCATCCCGGCCGGGCTGCCCCTCCGCGTGACGCTGGTCGTGGAATCGGAAGCGCCGTCGCTCTCCAAGTTGACGGACATCGCGCGCTCCTTCGGGCCGGACCCGACGTGGCCGCGGGATGGGGCCGCTGAGATCGATCATTACCTTTACTCGACGCCGAAGCGGGCGGGATGATTTTCCTTGACACTTCACACCTGCTCGCGGTTGCAATGCCGACCGATGCGCTGCACGCGGCGGCCGTTGCCTGGAACCGCTCCCTGCTGGGGCCGTTCCTGACCACCGAGTATGTGCTTGTCGAGTTTGCGAACGCGATGGCCGCACCCGCCCGGCGCGAAAGGGCGGCCGCGCTGCTCCAGCAGATTGCCCGGGACGAGAACATCCGGGTGGTCAGCGCGGGCAAGGAGTGGTATTCGGCCGGGTACATCCTGTACGAATCAAGACCGGATAAGGCGTGGTCGCTGACCGATTGCATCTCCTTTGTTGCCATGCGAGAAGTCGGGGCCACGCTGGCGCTCACGTACGACAATCACTTCGAGCAGGCGGGGTTCCGCGCCCTGCTGCGCCATGCTCCGCCGTCCTGAGGCGGGCTTCCGATTGATGGCGCTCACCTCAGAGCGCGGTCGACAGCACGGTGGTTGACGCCACCCCGCCGTACCGAACACGATGCATACGTGTCCCCCGCGCAGAAGGCAATGCGTTGGCACATCTCGGGCATATTCGCAAGCGCTGCAATCGCAGGGCCGCGTTCGACATCGGTATGAGAGTACCAGCCTGGAACGGACGGTGGCATTGACGGAGGATTGAGATGAAGACCGCTCAGCTCTGCGCAGCATCACTCTTGGGTGTCGTAGCGTCCGGCGTTTCGCTGGGACAACAGGACGTGCTGCCGGATATTGAAAGGGGAACCATCGCGGTCCACCTGAACCCGATCGCGACTGGAATGGCGGCCCCGCTCTACGGAATCAGCGCCCCGGGCGATTCCAGCCGCCTCTATGTGCTGGAGCAGAATGGGCTGGTGCGGATTCTCCAGAACGGGAGCCTGCTCCCGGGGGCGGCGCTCAACATGCAAAGCCGCGTCGCACCGCCGATGAATCCGGCAAATGCGAACGATGAGCGCGGGCTGCTGGGGCTGACATTCCACCCCGGCTTCAGCAACCCGCTGAGCCCCGGGTTCCGCACGCTGTACACCTATAACAGCGAGCCGATTCCAGTGGGAACGGCGGTGACCTACGCAGCGCCCAACGGCGCTGTGCAGAACTACAAGAACGTCATCAACGAATGGAAGATGACGGATGATCCCAACGTGATCGACCCCGCTTCCCGGCGTGAGATCATCTCGTTCGGCAAGAACGCCGGCAATCACAACGGCGGCACGGTCGCGTACGGTCCGGATGGGTACCTGTACCTCGCCCTTGGGGACGGCGGCAACGCCAACGACGTGGGCCCCAGTCACCTGGAGCCCGGCGGCAACGCTCAGAACCTGTCCACGCCGCTCGGGAAGATGCTGCGCATCGATCCTGTGAATCCTGCGCTCAATCCGGGCAGCCCGGACGCGGTGAGCCCCAATGGCCAGTACCGTGTGCCGACCACCAACCCGTTCCAAGGGGCCGGCCAGGTACCCGAGATTTATGCATCCGGATTCCGCAACCCCTACCGCTTTGCATTTGACCGCCTCAACGGCGAGTTGATCCTCGCCGATGTGGGCCAGAATACGGTCGAAGAAATCGACCGCGTGACGCTCGGCGGAAACTATGGTTGGGGCATCAAGGAAGGCAGTTTCCTGTTCAACCGCACGACCGGCCCCGGCGGCGCTGCCGGCACCGTCGGGCCGCGCAGCCCGGGGAGCCCTCTGGGACTGATCGATCCCATCACCGGAACCCAGGGAACCCTCGAATATGACCACGGGGACGGCATCTCGATCACCGGTGGGTTCGTGTACCGCGGCACGGAGATTCCCGAGCTCTTCGGCAAGTACGTGTTTGGCGATCTCGCGCTGCGGAACCTGCCCCCTCGTGTGGATGGGCGGCTCTTCTACGCGGACCTTGCCACCGGCATCATCAACGAGTTCCTGCTCCCGCAGTTCGTCGACGGCGTACTCCCCGATGGCTTGACGGTTCATGGATTCGGCGAGGACGCATCGGGCGAGCTCTACGCCATGGTGACCAACACCCCGGCGAACGGCACCGGCGGAATCGTCTACAGGCTCGAAACCGTGCCGACGCCTGGCACCCTGAGCCTGATCGGGGGCTTCGCGGTGCTGGGGCTTCGTCGCCGTCGGGCTACCTGACGGGCGCTGAACACGCGCCCGAACATCGGCGGGTAGTGACTCAGTCTAAGTATCCGCCCGTTGGATGGACACGGTCGCGACGTACGAAATCAAGCGGATCGACTCTGACTACTACGACGACGAGTAGATCGGTGGGTTTGCATCAACTCCCGTCCCACCGATCCGCTGTCCCGCGCGGTCGGCGCGTTCCGGCCCACTCACGCGATAGTCACCGACCCTTGTGTGTTGAGGTCCTGCAATCCTCGCTCACCTGTAGCCGCCCGCGGGGATAAAAGGTAGTTCACTCGCGCGGCAGGCGTTCGCCGACCCCGCCGTTGCTGGCGCGACGCGAACCACACCGGCGGCTTGCGCCGCTCGGCTCCGTTTCGCCTACCACGCCCAAAGTCCCTGTGTTACAAACCCGGGCCCGGCACCACCGGCTCGGGCAGCCTGTCCACCGGCTCGACCGCTTCGGCGGGCACCGGGAACCGGGCGCCCCGGCCATCGCCGGTTGCCAACGCGGCATCGGGCGTTCCACGCAGCGCGTAGCCGATGCCCTGCTGCGAAGCCACTCCAAAGGCCTCGGCGTTGAGGTACTTGCCGCGGTCGGCCTTGGCCTTCTGTTCCTCGACGATGAGCGGGTTGGCGAGCACGTACGCATCCTTGCGGGTGCCGGTGACCTGCCACGAGACCTCGGTGAGGGGAACGCTGGTCCTGATGACGAACTGGTTACCCTGCACCTTGCTGAAGACCTTGGCGAGGGTGAAGTCGCTGTCGGAGCCGTCGATGACCGTCAGTTGATAGCGGAAGTTCTCGTTGAGGCTCTCGAACCAGGCGGGCAGCACCACCGTGGCGTACCCCTGGGCATCGGTCGTGGCCACGCCGTCGTACATGTTCTTGTACTCATTGCTCTCGATGCAGGCGTGCCGCAGGTACTGGTTCTGCGGGTCGGCCGGGTGGTCGATGATGAAGTTCTTGACGCTGGCCGAGACGGTGCCCACGACGTGGAACGTGCTCACCGGGCTCATGGTGCGGACGCCGACGTTGCCCGTCGCGGAGATCGAGAGCACGGCGAAGTTGTTTGTGAAGAAGTGCAGCGGGTGGCTGCTGAAGGTGCCGATCCAGGCGCCCAGGGCATCCAGGAAGGTCGTCAGGCGGCGGGTGCCGTCGGTGTGCTCGATGCCGAAGACCTGCCCGGTGGTCTGCACCGTCAGTTTGGTCGCGGGCGTGGCGGTGCCGATGCCGACGTTGCCCTTGGCGTAGACCGTGCCCACGAAGTACCCCGCGTAGCGGTTGGGGCCCTCGGCCTCACCCCACACGCCGTACTTGCCGCCCTTGAACACACCGCCCCAGCCGCCCGGGCTGGTCACCTGCCCCCACACGCCCACCGACTGCCCGGCCGGGGCCACCGACCGCGCGTAGACGCCGTACTGCCCACCATCGAACAGCCCGCCGTACCCCGTCGCGGCAAAGGTGATGCCGCGCACGCCGATGGAGGCGGTGGAAGCGCTGTGCCCCACGCCGCGGACGCCCACGCCGTTGGGAGTGGATGGTGAAACCGCATCGACACCGGCGGTCGGGGTGGCGGTACGAACCCCCACGTTCCCAGTGTTGTAGTAAATGTTGGCGCCGTTGGTGACCCACTGGGCGTGGGCGGGGGCGGAGATTGCGAATACCGCCGCGGCGGCGCACAGAACAGAGATCATCGTTCGCATGTGGATTGACCCTTTGCAAGTGCCAGGGGACCGGCGCACGCTATGAACGTAGGCCCGATCCGCCGGTGGCGTGAGGGTGATTCGCAACGGAGGCGGGGGCGGTTCCCGCACGGGGGCCTTGAAACACCGCCGCGCACGATCGGCCGGAGAGCCCGGCACGCGCGGGCAGGAAACCGGCAATGATGGTGGGCGGGAGTGATAGGCAGAAGATCGGATGTTCGCAGATGGGGGCTGGAATGGCGAAAGCGGTGTTGGGAGTGGTGGGAGTGCTGGCGCTGGCGATGTCGGCGTGCGCCGGCAGGCACGAGGCGCGGCCCGCGGTGCCGCCCGGGGGCCTGTTGATGCGCACCGCGACCATCGATTCGGTGGAGCACCGCTTTGCCGTGTGGGTGCCGCCAACCTACGACGGGTCAAGGCCGTGGCCTTGCGTTGTGTTCCTGCACGGCAGCGGCGAGTGCGGGATGGACGGCCTGAAGCAGACTACCGTGGGGTTGGGTCCGGCGGCCCAGGCCGATCCATCGCAGTGGGCGTGCATCATCGTCATGCCGCAGAAGCCCAGGCAGGCGATGGAGTGGGAAGAGTTCGAAGCGGGCGTGCTGAGCGCGCTCGAAGCGGCCCGTCGCGAGTTCAACATCGACCCGGCCCGCATCGCGCTCACGGGGCTCTCCCAGGGCGGGCACGGCGCGTGGGTGCTGGGGGCCCGGCACGCGGGGCTGTGGTCGTGCGTGGTCCCGGTGTGCGGCTATGTCCACCCCAGCACGATTGCGCCGCGATTGGCGGGGATGCCGGTGTGGGCGTTTCACGGTGAGAAGGATGTTGTGGTTCCATCGGATGGAACCCGGCGCACCGTCGAGGCGTTGCGGCGCGAAAAGAGCGGACAGGGCGGAGATGTGCATGGGCCTGAGCCGCGGATGACCCTGTACCCGGACCTTGGCCACAACTGCTGGGACAAGGCATACCGGGAGGAGAAGCTAGGAGAGTGGGTGCGCGGGCAGGTGAAGCAGTAGCTGTTCGCTCAACCTTCCAGCTCCGCCCATCGTTCATACAACGCCGTGATGCGCCCCTGGGCCTCGCCGAGTTGGCGGTACAGGTCGGTTGTCTTGCGGTGATCCGCGGCGATCGCGGGGTCCGCCAACTGCGCTTCGAGAGCCTTCGCCTGCGCCTCGGCCTTCCCGATGTTGGGCTCGATCTCCGCAAGTTCGCGCTGTTCCTTGTACGTCAGTTTCTTCTTGAGCGCGGCACCGCCGCCCGGCGTCGCCCCCGATGGGCTGGAAGAGGCTGAACCCGCAGCGCCGGCCGCCGCGACGGGGCGCGGCCCACCCTGCTCCGCCTTGCGGAAGGCCTCCCACTGCTCGTAATCCGTGAAGTACCTCGCGCCGCCCTTGCCATCCAGCGCGAGCAGGTGCGTGGCCAGGCGCGCCAGCATCGCGCGGTCGTGCGTCACCAGCACGATGGCCCCGGGGAAGTCCTCCAGCGATTCCTCCAGCACCTCCAGCGAGGCAATGTCCAGGTCGTTGGTGGGCTCATCCAGGATCAGGATGTCGGCGGGCTCGAGCATCAACCTCGCGATATGAATGCGGGCCTGCTCGCCGCCGGAGAGAGCCCGGATCGGCGCCTTGAGTTGGTCGGCCGAGAAGAGGAACCGCGCCGCCCACGTGTTGACGTGGATGAGCCGGCCGCGGTAAATCACCGAATCCGCCGGGCTGAGCGTATCGCGCAGCGAAAGCCCGGGGTCCAGTTCCGTGCGGTGCTGCGAAAAGACCACGACCTTGAGGTTGTCGGCCCGGCGGATCTCTCCGGGCGCGGGTGTGCCGGGGGGACCGGGGTGCTCCCTTGCCGCGGCGAGGGCCTGGTCGGTGGGCGGGTCGGCGGCCATCTCTCCCGTGAGCACCTTGATCAGCGTGCTCTTGCCCGATCCGTTGCTCCCCAGGAGGCCTAACTTGTGGCCCGGCGATAGGAGCACATCCAGGTCGGTGAAGAGTTGCCGGTCGCCCAGTTTCTTCGAGAGTGCCCGCGCTGCCAGCAGTTTCTGGGTCTTGCGTTCGGTGGCGGTGAAGTCGATCCCGGCGCTGCGCTGCTGCGTCGTCCGCGCCCGCAGGTCGGCGAGTTCATCCATGCGCTCGTACGACGCGACGATGCGGCTCTTGGACTTGGTCCGGCGCGCCTGCGCCCCGCGACCCAGCCAGCGCAGGTCCTCGCGCACGGTGTTGGCGAGGGCCTGTTCCTGCCGCACCTGCCCCTCGATGAACTCCTGCCGGCGGCGCAGGAACTCCGTGTAGTTTCCCTCCACCGAGAACGACCCCTGCGGGTACTCGCGAGAGAGCTCGACGATGCGAGAAGCGGTCTTCTCGAGAAATGTCCGGTCGTGCGTCACGATGATCCACGCGAACGAGGCCCCGCGCAGGAGTTGCTCCAGCCACAGGATTCCATCCACATCCAAGTGGTTGGTGGGCTCATCCAGCAGCAGGACATCGGGCTCCTTGGCCATCTCCCGCGTGATCGCCAGCCGCTTGCGCTGCCCGCCCGAGAGCGAGGCCGTCGGCTGTGCGAGATCCTCGAACCCTGACCGCCGCAGCGCGAGTTCGGCGTGCAGTTCGCGCTCGTGCTCATCGTGGATCGTGGAGATCGTGACCGTCCGCAGCGCCTCCGTCACCGCCGACAGGATCGTGGATCCTTCGGGGAACACATCCGCCTGCGAGACGTACGCCGGGCGCAGCCCCTTGCGGAGCGTGACTGACCCCTCATCGGGCGTCTCCAGCCCGGCCAATATCTTGAGCAGCGTGGACTTGCCCGAGCCGTTGGGCCCGATGAGCGCCAGCCGCTCGCGGTCCTCCAGGGTGAGCGCAATCCCGGCGAAGAGCCGGTGCGTGGCGAAGGTCTTGGCGAGGTTCTGCGTGGTGAGGACAACGGCCATGGATGGGGAAGGTAGGGTGGCCGGATGCTCCGCGGCGGTTCATGCCCCGCGCACGACGACTCACGGAGCGACCGCGACCCCACGCGCCAGGCCATCTCAGCAGGGTTGACCGCCCAGGACGCGGAAGAAGGCCTCGATGTCCAGGTCGGTGCCCACATCACCATTGCCATCGAAGTCGGCGTTGTTCGTGCAGGGCGCTGCGGGGCATGTGCCTGCGAGGCAGGCAAAGAAGGCCTCGATGTCCAGGTCGGTGCCTACATCGCCGTCGCAGTTGAAGTCGGCGCTCCCACAGCCCGGGGCACCGGTTGAGCCGATCAGGACAAAGGCAACATCCTGGCCCTGCGGCGTGTGGCCGCCGGGTGGATCGATGCTCTGCTGGCAGGGGGGCCCGACGATCGACTGGGCCCGGACCCAGCCCCACTGCACGCTGTCGGCCGTGCCGCCAAAGTCGAGGATGGCGGCGACGCTCATCCAGTACCGCCCCGCGCTGGGGACCTCCAGTGGCGTGCCCAGCGTGAGGGTGTAGTGATAGCCGGGGAACATGAGCGGGGCGGGCCAGATGTAGTACACCTCCTCGGTGAATGCCGCGGCGTCCTGGGTCAGCAGGAGCGGCCCGATCTGGCCCGCGTTGTCGCTGTAGAAGCGGATCATGAAGCCGTGGGTGTCGCCGGGCTCGATGCGCGGGTAGCCGCCCCAGAACTCGATGCCGGTGATGGTCCACCCATCCTGAGCATCAAAGTCGGCCACGGTCTCGTACATCCAGCCCAAGCCGCCGGGGTTGCGGGCGTCCTGCGAGGACAGACCGCTGAAGGAGTTGACGGGGTTCTGCCTGTGCAACTCCTCGCAGAGGGCGGGGGCCGCGAGGGCGACAGCCAGCGCGGCAACCATCAATCGTGTTCGCGGCATGTAGATGCTCCTCCCTTGCTCAGCGGTGCCAGGAACGCTCATGCTACCGCGCGGCGGGGAACCGCCAAGGGTGTTTTGGGAGGTAGCCTGGATCGGTGGGCCCATGCCGCCGCGGGGGTGCGGATCGGCCGCGGCGTGGGATGCGGGTTACACAAAGTCTCCCCGCTCTTTCGGTCGCGCCTCAACGACGCCCGTGGCAGGCTCGACCCCCGCGCACAGCACATCGACGTACTGCCGGCTGTCGCCGACTCGCTCCACAACGACCTGAGCGGCGGGCTCTTTAGCGTCATCACCGACACAGCCACACAGCGGATGGTTGACGCGCTTCTTGAACTCGGGCCAATACGTGTCCACGATCGTCCGCACGGATCAACCGGGGTCGGCTTGAAGGCGATTGTTCTACAGACTCGCGTCATGGACGGCGCAAGCAGTCTTACCTCGCCCCCACTTCCTTCGCGCTCGCCCCCACCGTCATCTTCACCGCCACAAACGTCGGCTTCACCCGGCTCTCAAACTCGCTCCAGTACTTGTTCATGATCGTTCGGATCGCCCAGTTGTTCCCATCCGCCAGCCCGCAGATCGTCGTCCCCGGCATGATCCCCATCGACCCCGCGATCTCCAGGGCCATGTCCAGGTCCTTGGTCTTCGCGTTCCCCTCTTCGATGCGGCTCATCAACTGGTAGAGCCACCCGCTCCCCTCGCGGCAGGGGGTGCACTGGCCGCAGGATTCGTGCTTGAAGAACCGCGCGATGTTGCGGGCCACCGCCACCATGTCGGTGTCCTCATCAAACACCGTGGGGCACGCCGTTCCCAGCCCCATCACGTTGTACTTCTTGCCGATGTCAAAGTCCATCTCCGCCTCGTACTGATCAGGCCCCAGGATCCCCATCGAGACCCCGCCCGCGATGGCGCCCTTAAACCGTTTGCCTTTGCGCATCCCGCCGCACAGTTCCTCCACCAGCACCCGCAGCGGCACACCCAGTTCGCACTCGTACACACCCGGCCGGTTCACGTGCCCGCTCACGCCCATGAGCTTTGTGCCAAACGACGGCGGCCCCCCCACCGTCGAGGCCACACCCTGCTTCATGAACCAGTCAGCGCCGTGCTCAATGATGCTCGGCAGGTGCGCCAGCGTCTCCACGTTGTTCACGATCGTCGGCTTGCCGAAGAGGCCCTTGACGGCGGGGAACGGCGGCTTGATCCGCGGCCAGCCGCGCTTACCCTCCAGGGCTTCCAGCAGCCCCGTCTCTTCGCCGCAGATATACGCCCCCGCCCCTCGGTGCAAGTAGCAATCCACCTCGAAGGGGCGGCCGGAGGGATTGGCGGTGCGGAGCGAGCCGAGGATGTCTTGCGAAGACTCGGCTCGGAGAGCCGAGGTACCCCCGAAAACACCGTGCTGGTACGCCTCGGCGATGGCTTTCTCGACGACGTGGGCCTGGTGGTGATACTCGCCGCGGATGAAGATGTACGCCGTCTTGATCCGGCACGCGTAACACGCAATGGCGATGCCCTCGAGCATGAGGTGCGGATCAAAGTCCATCAGCAGCCGGTCCTTGAAGGTGCCGGGCTCGGACTCATCGGCATTCACCGCCAGGTAACGCTGCCCCGGGTCCTCTTCCTGCCCCTGCTCGTTGACCTTGAGTTTGGGAAGGAAGGTCCACTTGAGCCCGCACGGGAACCCCGCCCCGCCGCGCCCGCGCAGGACAGACTTCTTGACCTCATCGGTGACGGCATCGGGCTTCATCGCGATGGCCTTGCGCAGCGACTGGTACCCGCCGGTCTTGAGGTACTCCTCAAGCGAGACGATGTGCCTGCCCTTGGGGTCGGCCCAAGGCCAGCAGGGGATGCGCTTGGTCAGGATGGGGCCGGAAAGGTTGGGGTTGAGTCTTGAGGAGGGCATAGGGTGGCAAGTGTAGGGAGAAACCGCAATCGGTGAGGCCAAATGGGCCTTATTGCCTCACCTGTACCCCCGCCGTCCCAATTCCATGTTATTCCGTTGTGGTGGATTCACCGGCGCTGTATTCTGGGACCTCAGTCGCCTGAACAGGTAGTTTGGGTTGCTTCAACAAGGCGGGGTTCTAGCCAAGGAGTATGCCATGAGTATGCCCGTAATCGTGGCCGCCGCGGCTCATCAAAGACCCTTTGCTTCGATCATGGGAGCGGTGTCTGCAAGGCACTGGGTTTGCCCTACAGCGCGGCAGCTGCTCGCCATCGCGACGATTTGCTTAATCGCTTCATCCGCCCGCAGCGCGGATGCGCAACTTGTCTCGAGCACCTTTGACACCGATACCGAGGGCTGGACGTCGGTCGGCACCAACCCTTCGCTGACCGCCCAAGTGCCGGACCAAGGGAACCCGGGAGGGTGCCTGAAGGCTGTCGACTTAGACTCTGGGCACTGGTACTTCGTCGCTCCCGCCTCGTACCGCGGCGACAAGTCAGCGGCGGCCAACGGCTTTCTGCGGTTTGACATGCGTCCGGGGGGCACGCCGAATCAGGGCCCGGGCGACCAGGCAGTGCTGATATCCGGCGGCGGGTTGACGCTCGGTGTGGCGGTGCCGTTTCCCGCCCCAAGCCCCGCATGGACGCACTACGAACTGTCGCTCGGCACGGGAGCAGCGTGGCGAGTGGTCCCAACGGGAACGCTCGCTACGCAGTCGCAGATCGAAGACGTGCTCTCCACCGTCACCGATCTCCGCATCCACGGGGATTGGGTGAACGATATCGACACCAGCTTTCTCGACAACGTTGCGCTCGTCGTCGAGTGTCCGGGCCTGCTCACTCAGCCCGAGCCTGCCTCTGCCTGTGCCTCTGGAAGCGCCACATTCTCTGTGACCGCCGCGGGCGCCGGCCCATTCGAGTTTCAATGGCAGGCGGAAGTCGGCGTCATGCCCGATACCTGGGTGGACCTTTCCGATCACCCCGGCGTGAACGCCCTGTCGGGCACCCAATCGGACACGCTGACCATCAGCAACGTCGCGGCAAGTGCCGCGGGAAGATACCGCGTGATTATTACGAACTTCTGCGGAATCGTTCAGAGCAATCCCGCGACACTGACTCTCGGCGGCTCGGCCGACTTTGATGCAGACGGCGATGTCGGTACCGACCTCGACATCGAAGCCTTCTTCCGCGTGCTGGGCGGTGGCTCCTGCTGAACCAAGCCGCTCACCCCTCGCGCCGCGCCCACCGAAGTTTCGCCGACCGCGACCGCGGGTTGAACTTCTGCTCCGACTCGCTGGCGATGATCGGGTCGCGGTTCTCCGCGCTGTACACCCCCGCCCGCAGCCCGTCGCGGAACGCGTACTTCACCCGGCGATCCTCACCGCTGTGAAAGCTCATGATCGCCGCCACGCCCCCGGGTTTGAGTACATCGGGCAGCACCGCCAGCAGCCGGTCCAGGTTGGCCATCTCGCGGTTCACCAGGATCCGCAGCGCCTGGAACGTCCGCGCCGCTGGGTGCAGCTTCGCGCCCGCCGCCCGCTGCACCGTAAAGTTGCGCGCCTCGCACACAATCTCCATCAACCCCTGCGTCGTGGTGATCGGCGCTTCGGCCCGCCGCTCCACGATGAGCCGGGCAATCTCCGGGGCGTCGGTCTCATCGCCATACTCCAGCAGCGCGGCAGCAAGATCGCCCTCGCTCATCCGCCCCACCAACGCCGATGCCGGTTGCCCGCGCGTCGGGTCCATCCGCATGTCCAGCGGCCCCGGCCTGCGATATGAAAACCCGCGCTGCGGATCGTCGATCTGCGTGCTCGCAACCCCGATGTCCGCCAGCACGGCATCCACCTTCTCCAGACCGACCTGCGCCAGCACCCCGGGCAGCCCCGCGAAGTTGGTGTTGAACAGGTCAAAGCCCCCACCACCACACCCTTCAGCCCCCCGCCCCGACACGATCCGAGACAGTTTTTCGCCAGCCGCGGCGATGTTGGCCGGGTCCAGGTCAAGCCCGATGAGCCGCCCGCCCGGCAGAATGCGATCCAGGATCGCGCCCGAGTGCCCGGCAAGCCCCACCGTGCAATCAACAACGACCTGACCCGGCCGGGGCGCAAGCACCACGAGCACCTGTTCGAGCAGGACCGGAACATGAAGCGTGTCTCGCTTGCTCACGAGTGGATGATTGCCCCCTTCCGTGCCGCGGCACGGAAAAGCAGGGCGGGCTCTCAACTTCATCTCCAAGTGGCTCCCGTGCATCCGTGTACCGAAACCCGCAACACCCCCTAAGTCGGGCACCAATCAGGGCCCAAGCTCTGATCCGAGTTTTTGATCCACTGCCCCAAAGCGGTCAACATCTGCGTGGAATCAACGGGCATAGGGGAAATCTCCCTGAATTCCGCAGGATTGTTGTCCGCGCGGGCGTGGTTTTTACGTTTCTCTGTAGGAGCAATCTATCTTCACGCCCCACGAATCGAGTATGTATGTCTCACCTCCCCATCAACGTTCTGTGCCTCGACGATACTGACGTGGTCTGCGAAAGCCTCGAGCGGTGGTTCAACATGCACTGCGACTTCCGCTGGGTCGGCGAGTGCAAGTCGACTGCCAGGCTCGACGAGGTCGTTCGGCGGAGCGGCCCGGACGTAGTGCTGCTTGACCTTGACCTCCCCGAAACGCCGGCGAACGACATGATCGCGCACCTCGTTGAAATGACCCCGCGCCCGCGGGTCCTGGTGCTGACCTCCCGGCCCGATGCGCGCAACGTCTCGGACGCGATGGAGGCGGGTGCGGATGGGTACATCGTCAAGGAACTGGGCATGGCCGACATTGCCGCGGCCGTCACCCGCGCTGTAGCACACGACGCCGCCACTCCGCCCCGCCACAGGATCTCGCGGATCGGCGCGTGACGCCCAAAAAATCTACAATTCCCCTTCCCCGGGGACGCTCTTTTTTGTACGCTGGAATGGCCGCGCCCGGCGCGGAATGCGCCTTTTCGGGTATCAACCAAAGGAACGCCTGCCATGCTTCGTACTTCGTACCGTCGCGGCCTGCTCTACCTCACCATCCTCAGCACCGCCCTGCCGCACATCGCGCTGGGTCAGTGTGGCCCGATTTCGTTCGCGTCGTACGCCGCGTTCCCCGCCGGCGGGGCCCCGCAGGCCGTCGTCGTGGCCGACTTCAACGCTGACGGCGTCCCGGACATGGCCGTCTGCAACCGCGACACCAACAACGTGTCGATCCTGCTGGGCACCGGCACAGGCGCCTTCGCACCCATGCCGCCGGTCAGCGTCGGCCCTGCTCCATTGTCTGTGGCCGTGGGCCTGCTGGACATGAACGCTACGCCCGACCTGGTGACCGCCAACTCCGTCGGCAACACCATCTCGGTCGCGTTTGGCAACGGTGATGGAACGTTTCAGGCGCACACAACCTACCCCACCGGCTCCAACCCGTATAGCGTCGCGGTGGGAGTGCTGGGGACCGGAGATGTGTTCCCCGACATCGTCGTGGCCAACCGGGGTTCCGGTAATGTCAGTGTCTTGACGAACTCTGGCAGCGGAACATTCACCATGTTCAGCAACATGACCGTCGGCTCCAACCCCGAGTATGTTGCTCTGGCCTACATCAACAACGATGAACGCCTGGACCTGCTCACCAGCAACTCCGGCTCCAGCAACATCTCGTACCGGATGGGGTCCATGGGCCCGTCATTCGGTTCGTTCCAGAACACGCCCGTCGGTCCCAACCCCAAGGGCTTCACCGTGGCCGATGTGAACCAGGATGGGTTCAACGATGTCGTGATCGCGGTCTCCGGGAACAACACCATCGAGGTCCTGAACGGGCAGGGCAATGGCTCGTTCGGCCCGCGATCAACCTATCCGGCGGGCCCCGCGCCCCAAGGGGTGTGCACGGGCGACTTTGATGGGGACACCACCCTCGACCTGGCCGTGGCCAACGGGGCATTCCCCGAAGTCTGGGTCTTCCGGGGTATTGGTGGGGGTCTTGCCTTTGACCCGCCGCTGTTGTTCTCTGTTCCGCCCAATCCCAAGGGGATCGCGGCGTCTGACTTTGACGGCGATGGCAGGGTGGACCTGGCCACGGCCAACGCTTCCGCGATGAACGCGGCGGTCCTTATGAATATCGAGTCAACGGCGCCCGCCATCGCGCAGGAGCCGATATCCCAGATCGTTCTCGACGGCAGCCCGGCCTCGATCCAGGTCGGAACGACCGGCACATCGCCACTGACCTTTGAATGGACCAAGGAAGGCCAGGCGGTCGTCGATGGCGGCACCATCTCGGGCGCGACCTCCGCCATGCTCACGTTCGGCGCGGTATCGCAAGCAAACGACGGCATTTATCAGGTTACGATCACAAACGCGTGCGGCAGCGCGACGAGCGTTCAGGTCTATCTCGCGGTGCGGCTGCCCGCCTGCGGGTCGGCTGACTTTGACGGTGACGGCGATGTCGGCACCGACCTGGACATTGACGCGTTCATCCGGGTCCTCGGCGGCGGGAGTTGCTGAAGCGCGGGCCGGTCTTTTCCGCGAATACGCCGTGACTGCGGCAGGGTTTGAACCCCCCCCGAACCACCGCGGAGCTGGACAATGCCTACCTGTACCTGACGGGCGAGGCCGGGAACATGACCCTGACGGTGGCCCCAGGAATGACCATCAGCGGCTCGGGGTCCATCTCCAACAACGGCAACTCGAACACCCTGGTGAATCGAGGGATCATCACGGCGGATGTGGACGCGCAGACCCTGACGGTCAGCCCCTCGAACCTCATCAACGAGGGGACGCTGCGCGCGAGCAACGGCGGGCTGCTCGACGTTGCCGCGAGCGTCGCATCGTCTCCCGGCGGGATCTGACCTGACCCAGTTTCCATTGACCTAATTCGAACACCCGGTCTGGTTTGTGTCAATGGAACGGGGGACGGGTCAGGTTTTTGTGCTTCCTATCCGAGGATCCAATCGGGCCCGCCTCTGACATGAACCAATACAGGTTTGCGGCCAACCGGCCCACACAGATCGTTGATCCTTCTGGAATGTTCCCTGAAGCAACTGGCTTTGATCTCGTGCTCGGGGCCATCGCGCTCCGTTGCCCGGCATTCGGAGTGGCTGTCTACGGTTTCCAGCTGGGGTGGTGGATTGGATCACAAGGGCAAGCTTTCACGACCAGGCATCCGGGACTGGGCCCGTGGTTGTTCACTCCGCGCCGCCCCGCTCCCCTGCCTCCCAGAGTGCCTGAGGTAGGGTACCAATGGGGTGCGGGAGGAAATGGAGGAGATGGAAGCGGTTTGAGTGGAACGGGGTTTGGCGGGAACAGTGGAGGCAGCAATGGCAGCGGCGGGGGAAGTGCCGGCGGCGGATGCTGCACCGGTCCTGGCTGCGGTGGCGGCAATGGCGGTCCAGGCGGGAGCGGTGGGACAGGAGGACCCCGCAATGACGTTCCCATCCGCCGTCCCTCCGACCCCAACGACCTCAACGGCCCCAGCGGCTACGGCCCGCAGCACTGGATGCGCGATGGGGCGCTGCTCCCGTACCGCATCGAGTTCGAGAACTACGGCCCCGGCAGCCGCAACCCCGATGGCACTCCCGCCTCGAGCGACCGCTGGGCCGATGCACCCGCTCAGCGCGTCGTTATCACCAACCAGCTCAGCCCCGACCTCGACCTCGACACCTTCCTGCTCACCAGCTTCGGCTGAGGTGACTTCAACATCTCGCTCCCCACACCAGCGCAGAGCTACCAGCAGACCTTCACGATGACTTTCAACGACCAGACCTTCGATGTCTGGTTTACCTCCAGCCTCGACTACCTGTCGCGGACGCTCCGGCTTGTGTTCCAGTCCATCGACCCCGCCACCAGCCTCCCGCCCGATGTGCTCACCGGCTTCCTGCCGCCCGAGGATGGCACCGGGCGCGGCCGCGGCTTCGTCACCTACACCATCCACGCGGTGCTTGGCCTGAGCACCGGCGCCGCGATCCGCAACATCGCCCTGATCTCCTTCGACATCCAGGTCTTTATCGCCACCAACCAGGTTGACCCGCTCCATCCTGAGCTCGGTACCGACCCCAGCCGCGAGGCGCTCGTCACGATCGATGCGGGCCCGCCCACCAGCTCGGTGTTGCCGCTCCCCGTTCAGAGCTTCAACCCCGCCATCAGTGTCCGCTGGGCAGGCTCGGACGATGGGTCAGGAGTGGCCCGCTACTCCGTCTTCGTCAGCACCGACGGCGGAGGCTTTGTCCCATGGCTCACCGACACCACCCAGACCCAGGGCGTGTACTCGGGCGCGGTGGGCCACGCATACGCCTTCTACTCTGTCGCCACCGACAACGTCGGGCATGCGCAGCCCACGCCCGCGGCGGCCCAGGCATCAACGCTCGTGGTGGCCGCGCCGAACAGAGCACTGCCCGCTCCCTACGTTCAGGCCGTCGGCATCAACGATGGACATGCGCAGCGCTCGATGGTGAACTCCATCGTCATCACATTCGACCAGCGCGTCACGCTGGAGGCCGGCGCCATGACTCTGGTCCGGCGCGGCGGCGGCGAGGCTTTTACACTCGTTGTCACAAACGAGAACGGCGACGGCCGCACCTACACGCTCCGCTTCTCCGGCGGGGGCATCACCGGCGGGTCCCTCGCGGACGGCGTGTACGACCTGGTCGTCCACGCGGCACTCGTCCGCAACGCCCGCGGCGGGACGCTCGAAGAGGACCAGACACTCACGTTCCACCGCCTCTTCGGCGACAGCAACGGCGATCGGACGGTCGATGCCCTCGACATGGCCCTCCTCCGGTCGGTATTGGGCCGGACGAATGCCGATCCGGACTACCTCTGGTGGATGGACTTCGATCAGAACGGGAGCATCCTTGGCTCCGACGGCCTGCAGGTCAGGACGCGGCTTGGCGTGAGGTTCACCTATTAGCACGACATTGGCGTGTAGCGCAAGGAGCATCAAGTGAGCATGAGAAGTCAATGGTGTCGAGCCGCGGCCTCGGGCCTGGTGCTCACGTCGATGGCATCGGGGGATGTGGTCTTCCGCTTCGCCTTTGATCAGCCTGAGTACACCGTTATCCGTAGCGAGACGGTCTCTGTACCGCTGTACCTCGAAGAGGCCGTCACCGGGACCGATACGTCGCTCCTCCTGAGCGAGAACGGCCTCTTCAGTGCGGCCGTGCGGCTGTCGCGCATCAGCAGCACCGGCAACACTCCGTCATCGATCGTCGGGGCTGCCGCGGTTCAGCCCAACACGGTCGAGTTCTTCGACTCGGGCGACCCGATCTTCGGGCCGGAGATCACCGCGGATGCAGGCGGCGCTCAAGCTCGGCTGCTCGAGTTCGCGCGCGATGCCGGGGTCACGGGTACAACGGTACAGCCGGGGAGGCGTCGCGTACTGCTCGGTAGGTTCATCATCACGGCCGGCGCGAGGGCGAATCAGTCAAGCACGTTCCGCGCTGGAGACTCCGACGCGGGTTCGAGCGACACGGTAACTTGGACGAATCAGATCGTTCTTGACGGCGCGGACCTGGGGATCGCAGCCGCGGATGTCGTTGTGACAAGCATCCGCGGCTCCTGCGGCATTGCGGACTTCAATAATGACGGTGACGTCGGCACCGACTTAGACATTGAAGCCTTCTTCTCGTGCCTGGCGGGCGATTGCTGCCTGGACTGTGAGTCCGCCGACTTCGACGGCGATGGCGACACAGGGACCGACCTTGACATTGAGACGTTCGTCCGAGTCCTCGGCGGGGGTACGTGCTGAACCGGCTCGCGGCGTAGTTTGGCCGACAGGCCCGACTTCAACAAATAGCGCGACTGCGGTCTCGGTGCATCGAACTTGTGGTACGATGGACAGATTGGTCCTCGTCTCAGGGGGTGAACCGTGAATCAACCGATCGGAATGTGTGTAGGAATCAGCGCCGCCCTCCTGTGCTGCGCAAGCGCCTTCGCCGGACCCGTGTTCGACCTCTCTCCCGGGCGTACCAATGTCAATGGAACGATTTTCTCGCAAGTAGATCCCGACGGCGGAGGCTTCAGGAGCCCCATCCTTGGAAGTGGGTCAGCCACCGCCACCGTCACCCAGACGTCCGTGAGCGGTCAAACTGGCGGGGGGATCCTCGGCTTTCCCGGCGTCGTGGCTGAAGGCGAGTTCGAAGCCGCCATTACGGAGCCGTTCCTGGCAGGATCGCGGCTTTTCTATTCTGCAACGAACAGGTCAGCGTTCAGCGTTCCATCACCTGGCATTGGCTACATCCAGACAAGCCTTGTCGTTAATCTGTTCATCACCCTTACTGAGCCCATGATGTTCTCCGAACTTTCCACGGGCGACTTCGGTGTCATCAACATCGAAACGGTCTCTGGTCAGCCCGGCGGAATCACCGGAAACATGTTGGGCGCAGGTCTATACAACATTTTTATTCCCTTCATCGGGCTTGCGGGTAACCGGCCGGGCGATCAAGCCTTGCAGGACCTCGCCGGCACCTACACGCTTGATCTTCTGCCCGACTGCGGCACGTCGGATCAACTCCTGGCAGGCGGCGCGGCTGGTGGTGGGGCCGGTGACCAGTTCGGCGTCTCGGTGGCAAGCTCCGGCGACACCCTGGTGGTTGGAGCACTCAATGAGACTGTCAGCGGCGCCGACCGGGGCGCGGCCTATGTCTATGTGCGCTCGGGCTCGGGCTGGGTTCAGCAGGCCCGGCTCCTGGCCGCCGACGGCGCCGCGGGCGACGCCTTCGGCACTTCGGTCGCGATTGACGGCAACACCATCGTGGTCGGCGCCGCCAACGATGATGTCGGCGCCAGCGTCGACCAGGGCTCGGCCTACATCTTCGTGCGCTCGGGCACGACCTGGACCCAGCAGGCCAAGCTCACCGCCAACGACGGCGTCGCGGTGGATGTCTTCGGCGTGTCTGTCGCTGTGTCGGGCGAAACGGCGGTGGTCGGCGCCTACGTAGACGACGTAGGCGCGGTCGCCAACCAGGGCTCGGCGTACGTCTTCGTGCGCTCGGGCACGAACTGGACCCAGCAGCGCAAGCTTCTGGCATCCAACGGCGCCGCCAACGACGGCTTTGGCGTCTCAGTGGCGATCGATGGCAACACGGCACTAGTGGGCGCGTACATACGCGACGTGCCCGGCGGCGCCGGCAGCGATGAAGGCTCCACCTATGTCTTCGTGCGTTCGGGCACGACCTGGTCCGAGCAGGCCCAGCTCACGGCGCTCGACAGCGACCTCTTCGGCGTCTCTGTTGCCCTTGATGGCGAGACGGCGATCATCGGGTCGTGGGCCGACGATATCGCCGCTAACAACGCTCAGGGCTCGGCCTATGTCTTTACCCGCTCAGGGACATCCTGGACTCAGGAAGCCAGGCTCACCGCATCCGATGGCATGGGCGAGGACCGGTTCGGTATCGCCGTCGGCCTCTCGGGCAATACCGCGGTGGTCGGGGCCTACCTCGATGATGGACCCAGCCTCGACCGGGGCGCGGCCTACGTCTTTGCGCGCTCCGGCACCGCCTGGCAGCAGGAATGGCGGTTGACCGCCCACAACGGCGTGGCGGGCGACAACTTCGGCGTCGCCGTCGCCCTCTCAGGCGGCACGGCGGTGGTGGGGGCCTGCCTCGACGACGCGACGGGCCACGACTCCGGCTCGGCGTGGACCTTTGAACTGACCACCGACGGCTGCCTTCCCGGCGTCTCCGTCCAGCCTCAGCCGGCGGGCGCATGCGAGGGGCAGACCGAGACCTTTACTGTGACGGCCTCCGGCAGCGGGCCCCACGCCTACCAGTGGCGCAAGGATGCGGTCGCGATCAATACCGCCGCCCACCCCTCCGCCGCGACCGCCACGCTGGCGGTGACCGTGATGGAAGCGTCCGCCGCGGGCCTGTACGACTGCGTGGTGACAAACCCCTTCGGCAGCAGGATCAGCGTTGCGGCTTCCCTCGCCGTCAGCTCTTCGGACTTCGACGGCGACGGCGACATCGGCACCGACTTGGACATCGAAGCCTTTGTCGCGTGCCTTGGCGGGAGTTGCTGCACCACCTGCGGGTCGGCGGACTTTGACGGCGACGGCGATAGCGGCACGGACCTTGATATTGAGGCGTTCTTCAGGGTGCTGGGTGGCGGGAGCTGCTGAGGTTTTGCTTGTGGTTCGCGGCGGGTTCGCGTAGCATCGGTTCAGGGGACTCGGCTCCCAGAAAGACCAGTCGCCCATCTGAGAGGAGCTGGCATGCCGATGTGTGTAGGGCGGGTGGGGGTTGGGTTCGGGTTGGCCGCGGGTCTGCTGGCGTCGGCCGCACTCGCAGAGCGGGCCCAGGCGCAGCAGGTGAAGTAACACGGAAAAGGAGCACCGCACAAATGAATCACGTCACTTCCACACTCTGCCTCGCAACCCTCGCAGCGGCAACCCCGGCCCTCGCACAGCCCGCCAACATGCCCCCCGGCTCCACCAACTGGATCGAGCTCGCGGCCGCCTCGCTCAACCCGGGCCTGACCAGTGACGAGCTCGGCTGGCTCAGCCCGATGCCCCTCCCCAGCCCCAACTACATGCACGACACCCAGAACTACCCAAACGGCATCATCCTCGCCGCGGGCGACAACCGCCCAAACCGGTTGCGCAGCGCCTACTGGCCGAGGACGGCCGGCAATATCTTCCAGTACAACTCTGCGGTCGACACCTACACGGTCACGGGCCCCGCCGGGAGTGACGGTCAGCCTATCGGGGCACGCATCAAGGTCCGCTGCGTCGGCAAGCTCTTTGTGGGGCCGTACGACTTTGGAGGCGGCATTTCGCACCTCTTCACAAGCTACCTATTGCTGAAGGTCGGCAACTGGAACCCGGGTTCGGAAGATGTCCTTGAACAGACCCGCGTGGGCGCCTGGGACGAGGCAAACTTCACACGCCGTGCCCAGATCGGCAACAACGGAAATAACGGACCGGTCATGCCAATCCTCAACGTGGACCTTCTGATCGATCAGGTCCTGCCGCGCACCGTTGGTACGCCCTTCGAGGTCGCGGTCGGGCTTACCGGCTCTGGCGTCGGCATGGGAAACACGACCGGTGCCGCGACACCCCCCGACGACGGCTACATGGTCGTCACCATCGACTGGGAACTCCCCGTCGGATACACGATGACCTCAACACGCGGCTGGACCGACCCCGATGCTCCAACCTGCGGCACCGCCGACTTCGACGGCGACGGCGACATCGGCACCGACTTGGACATCGAAGCCTTTTTCGCCTGCCTGGGAGGTGACTGCTGCGTCACCTGCGGCTCACCGGACTTTGACCAGGACGGCGACCAGGGGACGGACCTGGATATCGAGGCGTTCTTCCGCGTGCTCGGGGGCGGCCCCTGCTGAGTTGACGACGCAGGCCCGCCTCCACCGCGGACCGCGCCTGCGGTTACCCACGCACTCCGGTTCCGCCGCTCACTCTATCGCCGGCATCGCCGGCGCCGCATTCTCCTCTTCATGCAACCTGCCGAGGGCTGGCAGCGCATTCTTGACCACCGCGATGAACGCTGGGTCAATGAGCGTCTCGT
>Ga0163144_10008997_pt1 | contig 21516 bp, 21 predicted proteins | sample OliLak19BULKMAT1_FD_123175 | JGI IMG/M metagenome (GOLD analysis project Ga0163144, IMG submission 123175) | Freshwater microbial mat bacterial communities from Lake Vanda, McMurdo Dry Valleys, Antarctica - Oligotrophic Lake LV.19.BULKMAT1 | ecosystem: Environmental > Aquatic > Freshwater >... | reverse complement strand
GCCATCGACACGAACTCGTATCCGGCCGGCGTCAGCGTCAGCGACGCCGACATGAAGACCCTCTACCTCGAGGCTGCCCCGTTCCACGGCGAGTGGAACTACTCGCTCCTGCCGAGGCAGCGGCTCCCCATGGCTGAGGCTGTTGTTTCCTGACGGGCCCTTAGTCCTTCGCGTCCTGCGCGGCCGCGAACCGGTAGATCAGCGCGCCGAGCACGCCACCGACGGTCGGCCCGACGAGGTAGATCCAGATCGACCCGAGGTCGCCACCGATGACCGCCGAGCCGATGGAGCGGGCCGGATTGACGCTCGCCCCGGACAGGCTGGCCGAGGCGAAGTGGATGGCCACCAGGGTCAGCGGGATGGCCAGCGCAGCGAGGCTCGTGGCGTGCTTGGTGGCGGCCAGGATGACCACGATGAAGCCGGCGCTGAGCGCGATCTCGATGAGCAGGGCCCCGATGTCGGTGACACCGTTGCTGGGCCTGGTCACGCCGGCGGCGACCGCGTCCTGTGACACCGCGACCATCACGAACAGGCCCGCGGCCAGGGCGCCCGCGACCTGCGCGACGATGTAGCCGACCGCGTCCTGGACGCTCGTTCGACCGTCGACCACGGCGGCGACGGTCACGGCCGGATTGAAGTGGCCACCGCTGACGTGGCCGAAGGCGAAGATCGCCGCGAGCAGGCCGAAGCCGAACGAGAACGGCACGACCAGCAGGCCCGCTGCGTCGGTCACGCCGAAGGCCGCCACGGACAGGTAGCCGATGCTGAAGAACAGGAACGTGCCGAGCAACTCGGCGACGTAGGCGCGCGTATTCATGATCCCTCCATCGTCCGACGATGCGATGTCGCAACGTCCCTGGGCACCCTGAGGATAGCCGCCGGACCCACGGCGGCGCGAGCCGCCTTCACCAGCAGGGCGTCGCGCCACGTCCGGCACAGGACCTCGATGAGCTCCAGGCGGTCGACGGCCTGGCCGGTGTCGGCACCGACGGCGACGGCCCCGTGGCGCTCCAGCAGCACGGCGCGGGCGAATGGCTCGGGCGGCTCGATGAGCGCAGCGGCGATGCTCGCCGCGAGGGAATCGCTGCCCATCGCGGCGAACGGCACGAAGGGCAGGCGCGGCAGGTGCAACGCGGTCTCCGGGAGGACCTCCGGATCGGGCACCTCGCCGGCGACGGTCAACGCCATCGACGCCGGGAGATGGGCGTGGGCGACGGCGAGGATATCGGGCCGCGCCGCATGTACGGCCAGGTGGATGGCCAGATCGGACGTCGGACGGCCGCCGTTCGGGGAGCGCGCCGCGAACGGATCGTGATCTGGACGGACGACGACCAGGTCGTCCACGGTCAGCTCGTCCTTGCGGGCGCCGGTCGGGGTGACCAGCAGCCGTTCGGCATCCAGGCGGATGGACAGGTTGCCCTCGCCGGCCGAGATGAGGCCGCGCGTGCCGAGGCGGCGTCCGGCGTCGATGAGCGCGCTGCTGGCGGTGCGCTGGTCCATGGGCACATCGTAGGTCGCCTACCATCCGGCGGGTGACCCATCCCGCATCTCCGACCGATCCGGCTCCGCCGACCGATCCATCGTCGCCGACTCGTGGCCCGTCCTCGCGCGAGGTCCCGCTCGCCCGCAATCGCGATTTCAAGGTCGTGCTCGTCTCGCAGGGAGCGTCCGCCATCGGCGACGCGGTCAGCTTCACGGCGTTGCCCCTGCTCGTCTTCGCGCTCACCGGATCAGGCCTGGTCATGGGCATCGTCGGGGCCCTGCAGACCCTGCCCGACCTGCTGTTCGGCATGGTCGCGGGCGCCCTGGCCGACCGCGGCGACCGCAAGCGGATGATGTTCCTGGCCGACCTTGGGCGCGCCGCCCTGACCGCGCTCATCCCCATCTCGGTCCTGCTCGGCGGTCCGACGATCGCGGTCATCCTGCTCGTGTCGGCGCCACTCAGCCTGCTGCGCACGTTCTTCCTAGCGGCCTACACGGCGTCGGTGCCGACCCTCGTCGGCCGGAGTCAGATCACCCAGGCGAACTCGTACTTCGAGGCGATCTACTCGACCGGGTACATCGTCGGGCCGGCCGCCGCCGGCATCCTGTCATCGACCATCGGGCCAGGGCCGACGCTGGCCATCGATGCCGCGACGTTCGCCCTGTCGGGCATCGGCCTGATGTTCATCCGGCGGGACCTGCGGGCGCCCCTGGACCGACCACGCGGCACGCTCCGCGAGGAGATCGGGGAGGGCATCCGGTTCATCTCCGGCCACGGCGTGCTCCGGGCTGCGATCCTGTTCTGGGGCATCCTGTCGGTCACGACAGCGCCGCTGGTGGCGGCGCTGACCGTGCACATCACCCGCGACCTGGGCTTCGAGGACGCCATCCTGGGCTTCGTGCTGGCCGCATACGGTGGCGGGACCGTCCTGAGCGCGCTGGTGACCGCGCGGATCCCACGACGACCCGTCGCCCCGTTCCTGCTGGGTGGCACGGTCATCACCGGCGGACTCCTGCTTGCGGCCGCCTGGGCATCGTCGGTGCCGCTGCTGCTCGCGGTGAGCGCGCTGGCTGGGGTCAGCCAATCGGCCGTGTTCCTGACCTACATCAGCCTGCGCACCGTGCTCTCACCGGACGCGCTGATGGGCCGCATCGGGAGCACCGCTCGAACGCTGTCGCTGGGCATGCAGCCGATCGGCCTGCTGGCCGGCGGCATCCTCATCGACACGACAAGCGGCTCGACGACGATCGCCCTGATGGGCGCCGTGCTCATCGTGATGAGCATCGCCTTCATGGCCATCGCCGACCTGCGCCACGCGACGCTGCGCGTGCATCGGGCGGCCTGACGGTTCAGGCGGCCTCGGCGAGCTCCACGACCTGGGCGGCGTCGCCGGCCACGTCCATGACGCCACAGGCGGCGCATTCGATGGTGGCCAGGGCGGCCTCGACGAACGCCGGTTCGTCGCAGATGGGGCAATCGGTGGTGAGCATCGCGGTCCTCCGTGGGCTGGTTCCTGCCCTGAGTCTCCGCCCGACCTGTGTCACCTAGGCTGTCACGATCCCGACGCCCCGTAGCGGAAGCAGCCGGGCAGGTGGTCGTCGACGAGGCCGACGCTCTGCATGAACGCGTACACGATGGTCGAGCCCACGAACCCGAATCCGCGCCGCTTGAGGTCGCGCGACAGCGCATCAGAGACCGCGGTCGTGGCCGGGATGGAGTCCGCCGCGGCGTCGGCCGGCAGTCTCGCCGGCGGCTCGGCGACCATCGATGCGAGATAGGCATCGAACGAGCCGAACTCGGCCGCCGTGGCGAGGAATGTCGCGGCATTGCCGATCGTGGCATCGATCTTGGCTCGGTTGCGCACGATCGAGGCGTCCGCCAGCAGCCGCTCGCGGTCGGTGTCGTCGAAGGTCGCCACCACGACCGGGTCAAAGCCGCGGAACGCCGTCCGGAACCCCTCGCGCTTGCGCAGGATGGTGACCCAGGCGAGGCCGGCCTGGAACGACTCCAGGGCGAGGCGCTCGAACAGCTCCCCGTCGTCGTGGCACGGGACGCCCCACTCCGTGTCGTGATAGACGGCCATCAGCGGGTCGGGTGCCTCGCCGCCGGTCCACCAGCAGCGCGTGAGTCCGTCGGGCGCACCGAGGCTCATGGGACCGGTTGCGTGTCGAACAGGGTGCTGCGCAGGAGCGGGTCGCCGGCCGGCTTGCGCGCGTTGAAGATCGAGCGGAAGACGTCCCCCGACACGCGCCTGGTGCCGTCCGACCCGATGAGGGTCACGCTGCGCAGCCGGCCGCCGACCCCACGGTCGGTCAGATCCAGGGCGGTCAGGGTCCCGACGTTCGTGCGGCTATCGCCGGCGAAGATCGCCGACAGGGCCGATCGCGAGTACGTGGCGGTGGCCCATGTCGCGTACGGCGCGGCGGCGTCGTAGGCCGTCCCATCCGGTCGCCGGTCGGGTCCGCCGCGAAGGTAGCTGACCGGCCCCGCGACGATGTCACCGGCCCCGTCCGTGTACACGTTCTCGTTGGCTTCCGTGGCGCCGCCACCGGTCGAGTGGAACATCGCGTTGGCGATCTCGGAGCCCTTCTTGAGCACGACCCCGGCCGTGGCCGTCACGGCGTCCGAGGTCGGCACCTTCTCGCCCTCGATCCCGAGGTAGACCTGCGAACTCGAGTCGTCCGGGACATCGAAGTACGACGTGCCGGGGCGCAGCCGACGCGCCGCGTACGAGCGGGCGGCGATGGCCTGCGCCTGGAGCGCCTCGGTCGGCCACGCCGACGGCATCTCGGCCGGGACCACGCCGCGCAGGTACAGCTCCAGGCTGAGCTCGTTGGTCACGCTGGCTGTGCTCGCCGTGCTCGGCAGGCCGACCCGGATCGCGCCCCGATAGCGGTCGGCGGTGTCCGGCTTGGCCGCGACCTCGAAGGTCGTGCTCGTCGACACGCCCCGGATGCGGAACGAGCCGATCGCCGCGTCACGCAGGATCGTGCCGCCCGCCGAGATGACCTTGGCCCGCCAGGTCACTCTGGAGCCGCTTGTGGTCGGGCGCGCCTCCAGCCGGGCGTCCCTCGGGAATACCGTCGCCACGCCGTCGATGGTCCAGGCGTCACCGCGGGCGATGAGCAGGAGCGGCTTGGATGCCGAGGCGCCGAGCGCCGCGTACAGGCGCACGCGGATGGGCGTGTCGAGCGCCACCGAACCGAGCTCCGTGTCGAGGTAATAGTGGGCCAGGATGTGCTCGGCCGGCTGGCCGGCCAGGGCCCGACCGCGGGCGCCGTACTGGCTCAGGCCGACGCCGTGGCCGTAGCCACGGCCGTGGAGGCGGACGCTGTCGCCGAGCGGCGTCGGCCCGCTGGCCGTGGGCCAGTCCGTGGTCGGTGGCGTCGCCGGCTCGATGGTCGCCACCGGATCGGATCGATCGGGCGGCGTCCGGGCGTCCGCGACGGCGAGGGGAGCGCCCGGCAGCCCGGCCAGGCCCGCGACCAGGAGCACGATGAGCGCGGCCGCGACCGATCGATGGCGCTCGGGGCGGCGCTGGTCCTGGTTCGGCATCGGCTCCTCGTGAGGCGCCCGCTGGGGAGTCGGGCGCGCCCGTCGAACGGGGTGGAAGGGGAGCATGCCCGGTGCGTCCACGCGCCGGCCATGGCCCGACGGGGCTACGGAGCCGGCCGCCGATGGGGCTATCGGGCCGCTACGCTGTCGATATGGATCTCCGCTGTTTCCTGGGGCACGGGGCGAGTGGGACGGCCGCCAGCATGACACCGTTCGTCCAGGGGCTCCAGTCGCGGGGCATCGCCGCGACCGCCATCGACCTGCCCAAGCGCAAGGCCGAGGACGCGCTGCCCGCGTTCCACCTGGTCGTGCCCTCGGCGTCGGACGTGGTCGTGGGTGGCCACTCGTACGGTGGCCGGGTCGCGAGCCTCGCCGCTGCCGAACCGGACGCCCCATACGCGGCCCTGGTCCTGTTCAGCTTCCCGCTCCACCCGCCGGGCGGCCACGAGCGCGCGGCTGCCCGGTCCGCACACCTGCCCTCGATCCGTTGCCCGACCCTGTTCCTGTCCGGTGAGAGCGACCCGTTCGCCCGCCTGGACCTCCTGCGCGCGGCCGCCGAGACGGTCGGCGGGCCCCACGAGCTGGTCACGTACCCCAGGCTCGGGCACACGCTCAAGCCCGTGCTTGATGACGTGCTGGACCGGGTCGCGGTGTTCCTGCGCGAGGTGCCCGCGACCAGCACGGACTGACACGCAGCGCTTGCCGGATCGGGATCTGGCCCGTATCCTCGGCCACCCCACGGTGCCGTGCCCCACCCGCGACACCACAAGCACGATGTCTCGTCGCCGTCGGCGCGCCCACGACCACGGCCCTCTCCGTGATCCTGCCGCCGACCGCGACCGGGCCCACGTTCGATGCGCTCACCGCATCGTCCAGGCAGGAAGGACCCCATATTGCGTGTTCGAACAGGCCGCCGCAGCGCGGTCGTCGTCGCCCTCCTCGCGACGGCTGTGCTCACCGGGGTCGCCGGCCCCGACGTCTCCGCCGCCACCGCCCCGTCGGGCCTCATCCGCTTCCGCGAGGCCGTCGGCCAGATCGAATCCGGCGGGAACTACACCGCCCGCAACCCGGTCTCCGGGGCGTATGGCAAGTACCAGATCATGCCGTCCAACTGGCCGTCGTGGGCCAGCACGTACCTCGGCAACGCCAACGCTTCGTGGTCGCCGAGCAACCAGGACACGGTCGCGTCCGGGAAGATGACCTCGCTGTATCGATGGCTCGGCAGCTGGCGGCGTGTCGCCTACTGGTGGCTGACCGGCTCCGATCGGACGAGCGGCTGGTCGTCGTACGCCACGAGTTACGTGAACAAGGTCATGGCCGAGTACAGCGGAGGGACCACCGCCACCACCTCGATCTACGTCGTCGCGCGTGCCCAGGAGTCCAACTCGACGATCGACTACAGCGGCACCTGGAAGGGCGCCGAGCACGGCTCGTACGCCGGTGACCGCGCCCGCTACGCGACGGCCGCCGGTGCGTCCACGGAGTTCATGTTCACGGGTCGCAAGATCGTCTGGTACGGCCCTGAGGGTCCGACCCGCGGCAAGGCCAAGGTGTACATCGACGGGACGTATATCAAGACCGTCGATACGGGCAACGGCTCGTTCCTCGCTCGGAGTGCGCTATTCGCGTACAGATGGTCGTCGCCCGGCGAGCACACCATCCGGATCGTGGTGGTCGGGACCAGCGGCCGGCCGATGGTCGCCCTCGACGAGTTCCAGATCACCCGCTAAGCGGACGGTTCGCTGGACTCCAGCGCTCGATCCTGGGCTGGCGGCTGCCTCAACGCGTCGCCAGCACCTCGATCTCGACCCGGAAGTCCTCGGCCAGGGCGGTCACTCCGACCGTCGCGCGCGTCGGCGGCTCGGTCGGGAAGCACTCGCGGTAGACCTCGTTCATCGCGCCGAACTCGCTGAAGTCGCGCAGGTAGACGGTGCACTTCACGACGTCCGCGTAGTCAAGGCCCGCGGCGTGGAGTAGGCGGCCGACGTTCTCCAGCATCTGTCGCGTCTCGGCCTGGATACCGCCCGGGACGGCGCCGGGCTGGCCTGGCACGTCGCCGACTTGCCCTGCCAGGAAGACGAAGCCGTTGGCCTCCACGACCTCACTGAACGGATAGCGGCTGGGCGGGATGCCGGGCAAGGCGGGCACGGTCTTGGGCATCGCGATCTCCTCATGTGGTAGGTCACGGCGAGTGTGGCCCATCGCCTGTAGCCTGTGCTCGCTGATGACGACGACGCTGCACCCCGACGGCCCCGCGATCGCGACCCACGGACTGGGCAAGCGCTACGGCCGCGATGGCGTGCCGGCCCTTGCCGACCTGGATCTGACGGTCCTGCGTGGCGAGATCTTCGGGTTCCTGGGTCCCAACGGTGCCGGCAAGTCGACGGCCATCCGGCTGCTCCTCGGCTTCCTGCACGCGACGACAGGCCAGGCCACGGTCCTGGGCCACGACATCGCCCGCGATTCGGTGGCGATCCGGCGGCGCGTGGGCTACCTGCCCGGCGGCATCGCGTTCTGGGACGAGCTCAGCGGGGAGCGCCTGCTGGACGAGCTGGCGGCCCTGTCCGGGCAGCCGCCCATCCTGCGCCAGGAGCTGCTCGATCGACTGGAGCTGTCCGCGGCCACCCTGCGCCGACCGGTGCGCGCCTACTCGCGGGGCATGCGCCAGAAGCTGGGCATCATCCAGGCCCTCCAGCACGATCCGGAGCTGGCCATCCTCGACGAGCCGTCGGAGGGCCTCGATCCGCTCATGCAGCGCGCCTTCTACGCGATCCTGGACGAGCGCAAGGCCGCCGGCCGGACGATCTTCTTCTCGTCGCACGTGCTGTCCGAGGTGGAGCGGGTGTGCGACCGCGTGGCCATCGTGCGCCACGGGCGGCTGGTGGCGCTGGAGGACGTGGCCACCCTCCTGACCCGCCGGAAGCGTCAGGTGGAGGTGCGCCTGCGGGCTGGCAGCGTGCCGGCGCTGGCGGGCGTCCCCGGCGTCAGCGACCTGGTCGTCGACGGACAGCGCGTGTCGTGCCGCCTGGAGGGTGAGGTCGGGCCGTTTCTGGCCGCCCTGGCTGGCGCGGAGGTGGTGGACCTGACCATCGAGCCGGCGAACCTGGAGGACGCCTTCCTGGAGTTCTACGCCGACGACGCCGAGGGCGACCCGAGCCCGACGATGGTGGACGCGTCGTGAGCCTGCCCCTCCTGGGCCACGCCTGGCGCGCCTTTCGGTTGCGGCTCCTCGTCGTCGCCGCGGCCCTGGCGTTGTGGGGCATGCTCCTGCCCATCGTCTACGACGCGTTCGGCGCGGAGATCAGCGAGATCCTGGACAGCGGCCTCATCCCCGAACAGTTCCTGCAGTTCACCGAGTTCGGTGGCGGCGACCTGTTCAGCCTGGCGGGCTCGGTGTCGCTCGGCTTCATCCACCCGATCGCGGTCGGCCTGGGCCTCGTGTTCGCCGTGGGCTTCGCCGCCCAGGCCATCGCCGGCGAGCGCCAGCGGGGGACCCTGGAGGTGCTCCTGGCCCGGCCGCTGTCGCGGCGTCGGGTGTACGTCACGATGGCCGTGGCCACCGCGCTGTTCATCGGCCTGTCGCTGCTGGCCCTGACCCTCGGGGCGCTCGGTGGGGCGGCGCTGACCGGTCGGGTGGCGGAGCTGGGCCCGGGCAACCTCCCTGTGCTGTGGCTCAACGCGTTCCTGCTGTATGCGTCGTTCGGAGCCATCTCGCTCGCGGCGTCCGTCTCGTTCGATCGGTTGGCGCCGGCCATCGGGCTGTCGCTGGCGTTCGTCCTCGTGTCCTACTTCCTTGATGTCATCGGGGACCTGTGGCCGGACGCCGAGTTCCTCCAGCCGTTCTCGCTGTTCCACTACCTCGATGCGCGCGGGGCGCTGTCGGGCTTGCCGGAGGCCTCGAACTTCGTCGTCCTGGGCGGCGTCGTCGCGGTGGCCGTGGGCTACGCACTGGTCGTCTTCCCGCGGCGGGACCTCGCCGCCCCGAGCTGACCACAGGGCGCCAGGCTCAGAGGCGCCGATCCGCGGCCGACACCGCCCGCGCCGGGACGTCGTCCGCGTCGTCCGCGCCGTCCGGGCCGTCCCGTCGCGTCGGCGAAGCCCTCACCTTCGTCGATGGCGAAGGCATCGGTCACGCGGCTGATCGTCGTGACCTCGCAGCGCGTCGTCTCGATGATCGCCATGGGCTGCAGGCTGGAATCCAGGACGACCTCGCGGTCGCCGGGGCGGGGGATCGGCTCGCCCTGTGCGAGGGGCGGTGGCAGCGGACATCGGCCGATGATACGGGTCATGTCGTGGACTGAGCCGCTACTCCCCGGCGGACCGCCACGCATCGCGGATCTTCATCCGCCCGGCGGTCTGCAGCACGGCCCCAGCGTAGACCCGGGCCCCGACCACGAACAGGCCCCAGATGGCGACGACCGTGACCGCGATGGACAGCACGAGCTCGATGGGCGTGATCGCGTCGAACGCGGCCCGCAGGGGGACGACGAACGGCGCTGCGGGCGGGATGAACGTGGCGACCACGGCCACGATCCCGGACGGGTCGTTGACGACCGCGAAGATGGCGACGAAGTAGCTGACCATGGCGATCGTGGTCACCGGCGTCGAGGCGTTCGATGCCTCCTCCATCCGTGATGCCAGGGCGCCAAGGAAGCCGAGCGCCGTGGAGTACAGCGCGTAGCCGAGGATGAACCAGACCGTCAGCAGCAGGACCGCGCCGGGGGTCGTCGCCGGCAACTCCACACCACCGGAGAGCGTGACCGCAGCAAGCCCGGCCAGGACGAACACCAGGAGCTGGACCAGCCCCAGGATGCCGATGCCCAGGACCTTGCCCATCAGCAGGTCGCGCGCCCGGACGGTCGACAGGACGACTTCCACGACTCGACTCTGCTTCTCCTCGACGACTCCGGTAAGGACCGTGAAACCGAAGCTGAAGATGCCGATGAGGATGAGCACGGCCCCGATGTTGGCGATGAGGAAACGGGCCTCGTCACCCTCCTCACGCGGGTCGAGGGCGTCCACTGCCGGGGCGTCCTGCGCCGCTGCCAGTGCCACAGGGTCGACGCCCGCCTCGGCGAGGACGGCCTGCACGCGCAGACCGATGACCGCCTGCGAGACGAGCTGGGCGAGCGCGTCATCGGCCTCATCGGCGAACTGGATCGTGCCCGGGCCGGACAGGTCCGGCGGCACGCTCACGACGGCATCGACCGCATCCGCCTCGAGCGCGGTCGCCGCCGCATCAGCGTCCGGGAACGCGCTGACCTCGATCTCCGACCCGAACTGGGTGCCGGTGGCGACGAGCGCCTCGGTCAGGCCCGCGGGCGCCGGGTCGACGACTCCGACCGGGGTGATGCCGTCGTCCCGGAAGAGCACCGTCGGCAGCAGGATGGAGCCGATGACCAGGAGGGTGGTGAAGGCGACGCTGAGCACGAACCCGCGGCTGCGCCCGCGCTCGATGATCTCGCGCCGGGCGACGAGCCAGACACTGCGCCAGCGCGGCATCAGGCCACCGCCTCGCGGGGCGCCGACTCGGCGACAGCCTCCATGAACAGCTCGGACAGCTTGGGTGGCTCGTACGCGAAGCGGCGCACCTCGCCGGCCGCTCGCGCACTCGCGAGCAGCCGCTCGAGGTCGATGTCGATACCGACGAGGACCTTCGCCCGGTCGCCGTCTCGGGACAGGATGGTCAGGTCCGGCCAGCCCGACAGCCACGCCCCGCCGTCGCCGACGACCTCGACATCGAGGTGGCGTCGACCGGAGCGCGCCTTCAGCGCATCGATCGGTCCGGCGGCGACGATCCGGCCACGGGCGATGATGACCACGTCCTCGCACACGTCCTCGACGAGGTCGAGCTGATGGGAGGAGAAGATGACCCCGACGCCGGCCGCGGCGCGCTCGTGGATGACGTCGCGCATCGTGCCGATGCCGATCGGATCAAGGCCGGAGAACGGCTCGTCAAGGACGAGCAGCGCCGGGTCGTGGGCAAGGGCCACGGCCAGCTGGATGCGTTGCTGGTTGCCGTGGGAGAGCTCTTCCAGCTTGGACTTCGCCCGGTCGCCAAGGCCCATCCGCTCCAGCCACCGGGTCGCGGCCGCCGAGGCGTCCCGGCCGCTCAGACCGTGCTGCTGGGCGAAGTACTCGAGTTGCTCGCCGACGCGCATCCGCGGGTACAGGCCGCGCTGCTCGGGCATGTAGCCGAAGCCCAGGCGCGCCTGACGATCGACCGGCTGGCCCTTCCAACGGACCGTGCCGCGGTCCGGTCGGGCGAGGCCGAAGATGCAGCGCATGGTCGTCGTCTTGCCCGCACCGTTCGGGCCAAGGAAGCCGACGATGCGCCCCGGCGTCGCCGTGAACGAGGCGCCGTCCAGGGCCACCACTGGCCCATAGCGCTTGGCGAGGTCATCGATCTCAAGCATCGTCCTGGTAGTCCCTCTTGCGAGCCCGTCCCCCGGGCGCCGGGTCATCGTCGGCGCTGCTCATGGTCGCAGGAATCGCGGTCGGCCCTCGGCGCGCGCTTCGCCGCGGCTCCGCGTCTCCGCGTCCGCCGCCGCGTTCGCGTTCTGCCCGCCGAGGCGTTCGCCGCCGCGTTCGCGTTCTGCCCGCCGACGCTCCGCGTCTCCGCGTCCGCCAGGCGTACATCCCAGCCACGGAACTCCGTGCCAGGGCAGCGCATCGGCCGTTTGTGCCACCCAGCGAGCGGACCGACGGTGGAAGCACCCCTTCGCGCCCTTCCACCGCCGGGACGTTCGCCTGGCGAGCGCCCGGCCAGGGCGCATCGCGGAGGGCCAGGCCTAGCTCGCGTCGAGCGTGCCCTCCATGTCCGGGTGGACCTCACACCAGAAGGTGTAGCTGCCCGCGGCCAGGGCCGGGATGGCGTTGGTCACCTGCTTGCTCGCGACGATCTCGCCCTTGAAGACGGTCTCGCCAGTGGCGTCCTTGATGGCGATGTTGTGCGGTGCACTCTCCTGGTTGTCCAGGATGATCTCGAAGGCTTCGTCGGCCGGTGCCGACACGCTGGTGGTGTCGAACTCCAGGTCCTTGGCGACGATGACGATGGCCTCACCGGCCGGGCTGGACGGCACGGGCTGCGACGGCGCGTCGGTGGCGGGAGCTCCGCCACCCGAGCAGGCGCCGGCTGCGATGGCCAGGACGGCGATGCCGATGGCCTGGGCGATGCGCTTCATCGGGGCGGACTCCTTGTTCCTGATCAGTGGGAGCGTGAGACGGGCGGGACAGGTGGGACCAGGCGCCGGCGCCGGCGGTCGACCCCCGGCGGCCCAGCAGCGCCATGGCGCCTGCGAGCTCCCGGCGGATCACGATGACCGGGCTGCCGTCATGACGAGCGAAGTCCACCGCGACCAGACGGGCCCTGGGTGGCCCAGCCGACGATGGTCGTCCCAGCGTACCCGATGAGCCCGAGTTGGACGATCCAGCGGAAGCGGACGGCCATCACAAGCGGCACGACCATGGCCGCCGCGGCGACGACGTAGCCGATCGCGTTCAGGGTGAAGAGCAGCCCAACCGGCGTGAAGTGGATGTACCCGGTGGCAGGGCGAGCGCCAAGGTCTTCTTCGGCCTGCTGCCCGCCATCGAGGTCGTGGGCGGAGCGTCCGATGGCTCGGAAGGCGTGGCCATGGCCCGCCGCCTGGAGCCCGACGTGGTCCTGCTGGACTGCTCATGCCCAACGTGGACGGCGTCACCGCCATCGGCCGAATCAAGGCCGAGCGCCCTGAAACCGAGATCGTGACCATGACTCGTTCAGCGAGGAGGAGAAGGTCACCTCGGCCCTGGAGGCCGGTGCGTCCGGCTCCGTGCCTACGGACGCTGAGGCCGATGAGATCGGCGCCGCAGACCGCGCCGCAGACGCCGGTGAGGTCCACCTGGATCCGGCTGTGGCCCGCCTCCTCGCCCAGCGCATGCGTACCAGTCGCCCCACGATCGGTCACCGGCGAGCCCAGTGATCTGCCCCAGGACCGCCCGTTGGGTCGCCCAGCGTTCCACCCCGCGCGTAGAGGGCGCCCGACGCGCCCCTCAGTCGATGGCGACGATCCGGTAGTTCGCCGTGCCTCGCGGCGTCGCGACGACGACGTCCTCGTCGACCCGCGCGCCCATCAGGGCACGCCCCACTGGCGATGCGACGGACAACCGTCCGGCCGCCAGGTCGGCCTCGGCCGAGCCGACCAGGGTGTAGTGGATCGGCGGCTCCTCGCCATCGACGACGATGGTGACGACCGAACCAAGGCCGGCGGTGTCGCCGCTGGGTCGAGCCGCCACGACCGCGGTGCGCAGGCGCGCCTCGATGGCCTGGATGCGCCCCTCCAGGAATGACTGCTCCTCGCGGGCGGCCGTGTAGTCGGCGTTCTCCTTGAGGTCGCCGAACTCCTTGGCCGTGCGGATCCGGGCGATGACGCCCGGCCGCTTGTTCCGGATCAGGTCGTCCAGCTCTACCTCCAGGCGGACGATGCCCTCGGCCGTCAGGATCGACGGATCCGGTGCCGGCGCCATGGACGCGGCCTTCGGCCGGGCGCTCGTCGAGCGCGGCGCGCGCGGAGCGGGAGCCACCCGGGCCGTCGCCGCGGCTGAGGGTGCGGGCGCCGCTGCCCGAGCGGCCGCCGCTGCCCGAGCGGCCGCGACGGCTGCTGCAGGCGCCGCGCCAGTGGCCTTCGCGGCGCTGGCGGTCGTCGCGCCGCCGGCGGCCGTTGCCGCGGCCGCAGCGGCCGTCGCCGCGGCCGCAGCGGCCGTCGCCTGCGCCCGCCTGGAGGGCGGCGGTTCCCCGCGGGCGCCCTCCGCGTCCCCATCCGGGACGACGACGACGTGGGTCGGTGGTGGCGGCGGCTCCTTGGGCTCCATGATGTGCGAGCCGGTCAGGCCGGTCGAGCGCCGCTCCCCGGTCGGACGGCGCAGGTTGGCGAACGGGAGCACGACGTCGTGGTCAGGCAGGGCCGCACGCTCCTGGTCGGAGACGCCCTCGGCGAAGGCCGCCAGCAGCGCGTCCTCGTACTCGGCGACCGCATCGGTCATGGCCCACCACACGCGGCACGTCGCCAGGACCTTGAGGGTCTTGAGCCAGTGGCCGCCGCTGTGCGGCTTGCGATCGCCCAGGATGGTCTTGTCCAGGGCGGCGATCCGCCCGCTCACGGACGTCTCGGCGGCGCCGATGTACAGGATCGTCTGCGAGGCCAGCCAGAACGCCCCGATCCGCCCTTGGAGCGCCTTGGACGTCGGGATCTCGCCATCGAGCCGGAGCGACGGCACGCGACCGAGCCATACGCCGACCCGGGTCAGCTCCAGGGGCGGTGTCGCGAGCGGCGCCGGGAGCTCGATGAGGAACACGCCCGGGCCGCGGGCGGGAACGGGACGGCCATAGGGGAGGGGGCCGTCGGCCATGAGGCCGACGTCGCGCAGCAGCGCGGCCCCGGTCCGGGGGGTCAGGGAAGTCACGCCGCAGATGGTACCCGCGACCGACCGCGAGTACGGTACGGGCTGCATGGTCGCCTCTCCGTCACGCCGGCCCGTCCGCCGGATCCTGCCGCTCCTGCTCGCCAGCGTCGTGGTGGGTGCGGGCGCGCTCGTGCTGGGACCGCGTATGGCGGGCGCCCCGGGGCCGGCTGCGCAGCCGTCGCCGAGTGTCATGGCCATCGTGTCCCTGGCCCCGTCCCGTGGTCCGGGCGCGACCATGAGCCCGTCCGCAAGCCCTGCCTCCACCTCGACCGGACCCGTCCCGAGCCCGTCGTCGTCCGACGCCGCCGCCTCGCCATCGACCCTCGGTCCGACCCCCGTGCCCACGCCCGACCCCGGCCCGACGGCGCCGGCGGAACGCCCGAGTGCGACACGCGCCGTCCGCGAGGCCCTCGACGAGCGCCTCGAGCGGTTGCGCTGGCGTGCCGGCATCCCGGGCATCTCCGTGGCCATCATCTTCTCGGACGGCACGATGTGGCTGGGACAGAGCGGGTTCGCCGACGTCGAAGCCGGCAGGCCGGTCACGGCCGACACGGCGTTCGCCATCGCCAGCGTCACCAAGACATTCACGGCGGCGGTCGTCCTGGACCTCATCGACGACGATCTCATCGAGCTGGATGGACGCGTCCGGACGTATCTCCCGGACCTCGACATCCAGATGGACGAGCGGACCACGGTCCGCCAACTGCTCGATCACACGAGCGGGCTGCGCGACTACTTCCTCGATCCACGCATCGACCGGGCGCTGCTCGCCAAGCCCGACGCGACCTGGGCCGCGGCGAGGGCGCTCGACTACGTCGGCAAGCCGTATTTCCGCGCCGGGCGCGGCTGGAACTATTCGAACACGAATTACCTCGTGCTCGGCCTGCTCGCCGAGGCGGTCTCGGGCGAGTCCCTGGCCGACTTGTATCGGACGCGGCTCCTGGTCCCGCTCGGCCTTGGCGACACCGTCTACCAGCCCGCCGGTCCGAGCGAGGGCCCGGTGGCCAGGGGGTATCGGTTCGCGGTGCCGGGCCGAAGCGCCCCGGCCATCGACCTGTCTGACGGCACGGGCGTCGTGCCCTTCACCTCGGTCGTGACCGCGGCTGCGGCGGCCGGGGGCATGGCCTCGAGTGCCGGGGACGTCGCACGCTGGGGTCGTGCCCTGTACGGCGGCCAGGCTCTCTCGCCGGAGGCCCTGGGCGCGATGCTCGGCGACATCGAGCGCACCGACGAGCTGGACCCGCGCATCCCGTATGGCCTCGGCGTGCAGGCCATCGAGGTCGACGGGCTGCCGAGCTATGGCCACAGCGGTCGGTTGCTCGGCTTCCGGAGCGTGCTGCGGCACATCCCTGAGCAGGGCATCACCATCGCCGTCCTGACCAACCAGAGCCGCGCCGATCCGGGCACGCTCGCCGCCGCGCTGCTGCGCGTCGCGCTCCGCCCCATCGAGCACTGCATCTGCACCAACCGCGAATGACCCGCGCGGCCCGCGTCGTCGGCGTCGGCGGGGCCCGCGTCGGCGGCGTCGGCGTCAGCGGTGCGCGCCGGAACCGCGTTCGCTGGCGCCGGGACCATCGGATGCCCGCTGCCTGAACGGACGGGTCTATCGCCCGTGCGTCGGTCGGCGGATGCTGCCGGGACGCACCGCTGGGGGTACGCGCAGATGCCGATCCATGTCGATGCCTACACCGCCGAGGGTGTGGCGAGCGGAGTGCTGGCACGGGCCGGCTACCTGCGCGACGCGCTCGAGGGCGCTGCCGACCTGGCGCTCGAGCGGGTCGCCTGGCAGGAGATCGATGCGCAGCGGTCGCATCCGGCCGGTGCCCTGACCATCCCGATCGACGAGGTGCTCATCGCAGTCGCCGACGATGGCCCATCGATCCCGGTCCACGCCTCGTGGCACGCCATCCGCCTGGAGGTCGGGCCGTACATCGTCCAGGGCGAGATGTCGACCCTGCCAGGCTACGACCCAGGTCGCGCCCTGACCCGTCCGACCGGCGAGTTCGTGATGCTCCGGGACGTGCGCCTGGCCTTCGTCTGGGCGCCGGATCAGGTGATGCCCCTGGGACATCACGCGCTCATCAACCGCTATGGCGTGGAGCGGGTCGACGCCGACATCATGCTCGGCGTCTTCTTCCCGGGCGCGCTCATCGGCGCACGGACCGAGGGCAAGACGACCGAAGCCACCGCCACGTCGGCCTGACGGCTCGTCAGGCCGCGGGTCAGCGGTCCTGGTACGACCCCGAGGTCGCGCGCTCGCCGCCGCCGGTGCGGCGGCGGACGGGCTTGCGGTGGGCGTGGTGCTCCGTGCTGACCCGGGCGTGGCCGCTGCGCATGCCCAGTGGGCGTGGCTCCGTGTTGCGATCGGGCACGAAGCCGTCCTCGACGGTCCACGGGATGGCCTGCTTGAGCATCTTCTGGATGCCCCGCAGCAGGTCCACCTCATCGATGCACACGAGGCTGATGGCCGTGCCCGTGGCACCGGCCCGCCCGGTCCGACCGATCCGGTGGATGTAGTCCTGCGGGTTCCACGGCAGTTCGAAATTCACGACCACCGGCATGTCCTCGATGTCCAGGCCGCGGGCCGCGACATCGGTCGCCACCAGGATGCGGATCTCGCCCGACTTGAAGCCGGCCAGTGCGCGCGTCCGCTCCGGCTGGGAGCGGTCGCTGTGGATGGCGACGGCATCGATGCCCTCGCGGTCCAGGCGGGTGGCCAGGCGCGAGGCGGCCAGCTTGGTCCGCGTGAAGACCAGCACCTGGTGCAGGTCGTGGGAGCGGATGAGATGCGCCAGCAGGGCTTCCTTGCGGTCGCGATCGACTGGGTAGACGAGCTGCTGGACCATCTCGGCGGCCTGGTTGCGCGGCGCCACCTCGACCGTGGCCGGGTCGCGCAGGATGGAGCCGGACAAGCGCCGGATGTCCTCGGAGAAGGTAGCCGAGAACATGAGGTTCTGGCGCTGCTTCGGGAGCAGTTCGATGATCCGCTGGATGTCCGGCAGGAAGCCCATGTCGAGCATCCGGTCGGCCTCATCCAGGACCAGGATCTCCACCTGCCCGAGGTTGGCGACCTTCTGGCCGACGAGATCGAGCAGGCGGCCCGGCGTGGCGACCAGGATCTCGATCCCGGAGCGCAGCTCCTTGATCTGGGGATCCATGGGCATCCCGCCGTACACGACGGTGGAGCGCAGCGGCACGGTGCGACCGTAGGTGCGCACGCTCTCGTCGACCTGCACGGCCAGCTCGCGCGTGGGCACGAGGATCAGCGCGCGCACCGGATGGCGGGCGGGCGAGAACGACGTGTTGGCGTGGGGGCGCAACCGGTCGAGGATGGGCAGGGTGAAGGCGGCGGTCTTGCCGGTGCCGGTCTGGGCGGCAGCGAGGACGTCGCGGCCGGCCAGCACGAGCGGGATGGCCGCTTCCTGGACCGGCGTCGGGGCGGTGTAGCCCTCTTCCGTCACGGTCTTGAGGAGATCGGCCGACAGGCCGAGCGTATCGAAGGTCAAGCGTTGGCTCCTGATGTCCCTGGTTCCGTCGGCGGCACCAGGGCGGGAGCGCGACGGCGGTGGGCCGATCCGCCGGACATGGTTCGGTGGCGGAGGCCGACCGCCCGGAGCATAGCCCATATCGCTACGATCGAGGCGTGTCGACCACCGCGACCCCTGCCATCGCCCAGCTCGTGCGCGCCCGGATCGCCCATCGCGTGCGCGAGTACGAGCTGCCGGAGCGGCACGGCCGCGCTCGCGACGAGCGCCCCGACTACGGCCTGGAGGCGGCTGCCGCCCTGGGCGTGGAGCCCGCCCGGGTGGCCAAGACGCTCATCGCCGCGGTCGATGGCGAGCTTGTGGCGGCGGTCGTCCCGGTCGATCGCCAGCTGGATCTCAAGGCCCTCGCGGCCGCCGTCGGACGACGCCGGGCGGAGCTCGCCGAGCCGGCCGCGGCAGAACGGGCGACCGGCTCGGTCGTCGGCGGGATCAGCCCGCTCGGGATGCGTCGCCGCCTGCCGGTCGTGCTCGACGCGAGCCTTCTGGGGCACCCGACGATCCTCGTCTCGGCCGGCCGACGCGGCCTGCAACTGGAGCTCGACCCGGCCGACCTGGTGGCCGTGACGGACGCTGCGGTCGGGCCGATCGCCCGGGTCGGCTGAGCGCTGGTCCATCTGACGTAAAGACAGATGACGGCGACGACTGTCATACTTCTGCAAGGCCCCCAGGCCAGACACCCCGACAGACAGGGCATCAAAACCGAAGACGCCGCCCCCACGGCAGGAACCTGTCGAACCGTCGAGACGTCACTCGGCGAACCCGTCGCGACCCGACTCACCTCCGGTCACGGTCGGTCTCCGTCGCTCGGTGCTCACCACCGGGTCGCGAACCCCACGTATCCACCGCGCCCGTTCCTCGCCTCCGGCGGCCATACCCACCGTCACCGTGCCCCATGCATGGTGTTCTGGCGGAGAGGAGGCATGACTCTTGCCGGTAGCCACAAGCGGCGCCCAACGGGCGTCCATCCGACGGTCGATCCGCCTGACCGTATTCGCCCTCGTGGCCACGCTGGTCGTGGGTCTCGGGGCGATGGCGAACCCACCCGAGACATCCGCAGCCAGCATCAAGGTCGTCATCGTCGTCGGACCGGTCGGGTCCAAGACGGAGGAGTACCGCCGAAGCGCCCGGTTCTACGCCAGCGTCGCGCGTGGGTACGGCGCCTCGGTGACGGAGATCTACAGCCCGTACGCCACGTGGACCAAGGTCAAGGGCGCGCTCCAGGGCGCGAACATGCTGATCTACCTCGGCCACGGTAACGGCTACCCCAGTCCGTACGGCGCGTTCCAGAAGTACACCAAGAACGGGATGGGACTGAACGCCACCTCCGGCAACGGCAACTCCAACACCAAGTACTGGGGCGAGTACTACATCGATCGCGACATCCAGATGGCCAACAACGCGGTCGTCCTCCTGAACCGCCTGTGCTACGCGTCAGGCAACTCCGAGTGGGGGGCGGCGGATCCGACCAAGGCGACCGCCATCAAGCGGGTCGACAACTACGGCGCCGGGTTCCTGCGAGCCGGTGCCCGGGTCGTCTTCTCCGAGGCGATCGGGAGCATCAGCCACCAGATCCGCCAGCTGCTGGGCGGCACGGCATCGATGGAGGGCATCTTCACGAGCCATCCTGATGAGACCGACGTCCGCGACTTCTACGTGATGTCGACCCGGACGACGTGGGCCAAGATCCACATGGATCCGCCCCGCGCCGGCAAGTATTGGCGCTCGGTCATCGGTGACCTGCGCATGCTGGCCACCGACTTCCGCGGCGGCTGATCCGCCACACGGCGGGACGCGCGGCGGCCCCCGGCGGGCTGTCGCCCGGACCGGGGCCATGGATCCGCTGACGAGCTACCGGCAGACGGGCCCCGCTGCGCCATCAGGCGCAGCGGGGCTTCGTCCTGAGTGGCGGCGGCGTCCTGTCGCCCGGCCGACCCTCAGCTTCGATCGCCCGGATCGCCCGGATCGCCCGGATCGCCCTGATCGCCCGAGCGGGGGTCAGACAGCGGCGCGAACCCCCGACCTGAACACGGCGGACGGCTGCCGCAGGACCTCGATGTCGGCCAGCGGATCGGCCGACAGGACGACCAGGTCGGCAAAGCGGCCGGGCGCCAGCGATCCGACCCGATCCGACCAGTCCATCAGGGCGGCCGCTGAAGTCGTCGCCGAGCGGATCGCGGCGAGCGGCGACTGGCCGTGGCGGACCTGGTAGCCGAACTGGATGGCGTTGCGCCCGTGCGGGTAGACACCGCTGTCCGTGCCGAAGGCGATGCGTACGCCGGCGTCCACGGCCTTGCGGAACCCGTCGCGCTGGGCCTGGGTCGTAGCGTCGTTCTTGGCCATCGTCTCGGCCGGCCAGCCGGCACGCAGGCCCTCCTCGGCGATCCAGTCGCCGTCGTAGATGTCGGCCACGAGCCAGGTCCCGTGCTCGACGAGCAGGGCGATGCCCTCGTCGTCGATCAGCGACGCGTGCTCGATCGACCGCGCGCCGGCGCGGATGGCGAGCTTGATGCCCTCGGTGCCGTGGGCGTGGGCGGCGACGTGGACGCCCAGTCGTCCGGCGGTCTGCACCGCCGCCTCGATCATCGGCGTGTCGAGCTCCACGACCGACGGGCGGGTGCCGGGCGTCAGGACCGCGCCGGTGACGATGAGCTTGATGACCGTGGCCCCACCGCCGACCAGGGCCCGGACCTTGTCGCGCATCTCGTCGGGGGTGCGGACCACGCCGAAGCGCAGCGAATCGGGGACCACGATGTCGCGGGCCAGGCCGGTCACGTCGCCGCCGCCGCCCGAGCAGGTGATCATCGCGCCGGCGCACTGCATGCGCGGGCCGGGCGTCCACCCGGCGTCGATGGCGTCGCGCAGCGCGACATCCACGAACGCCCGGAACGTGCCCACGTCACGCACCGTGGTGAAGCCCGCGGCCAGCGTCTCGCGAGCGTGGCGGACGCCCAGCATCGCGTCCTCGGCCTCCGAGGCCGTCGCCCCGGTCGCGGCCGCCGACTGGACCTCGCCGACGAGATGCGTATGGCAATCGATGAGACCGGGGATGACCCAGCCGTCGCCGGTGTCGATGGGGCGCGCATCGGTGGGGGCGTTGTCGTCGGGACCCAGGATCGACTCGATGCGGCCGTCGCGGTCCACAAGCAGGCGGCGCTCGGCTAGCCACTCGCCGGCCTCCACATCGAGGAGGTGGGCGATCCGGAGCATTCGTCGTTCGGCCATGGCAGCCATGGTAGGGGAGGTCGCCCCGGCGCCCACCCGGGTCGCGTCCGCCACGCCTTGCCCGCCGCGCCGGCGTGCGCCGCGCCGGCGTGCGCCGCGCCGGCGCCCGCCGCGCCGGCGTCCGCCAGCGGCGATACCCCGCCCGGATCGTCCGACTGGCGGACGGCCGATCATGCATCGTCCGACACGTGCACGATCGGAGCGGGGTCACGCGGCCGGCGCTTACGGCGCGGGCGCCCGCCCGCTCGACGCGAGTCACTCGCCACGCCG
>Ga0163144_10008996_pt1 | contig 21516 bp, 19 predicted proteins | sample OliLak19BULKMAT1_FD_123175 | JGI IMG/M metagenome (GOLD analysis project Ga0163144, IMG submission 123175) | Freshwater microbial mat bacterial communities from Lake Vanda, McMurdo Dry Valleys, Antarctica - Oligotrophic Lake LV.19.BULKMAT1 | ecosystem: Environmental > Aquatic > Freshwater >... | reverse complement strand
GGGCGGTTCGGTCAGGGCGGTTTATGTAGGGGCGGTTCGTGAACCGCCCATCACGGTGACGGTCGGGGCGGTTCGGTCAGGGCGGTTTATGTAGGGGCGGTTCGTGAACCGCCCATCACGGTGGCGGTCGGTTCGTGAACCGCCCATCACAACATGCGCCATACGACAACTGCGGGCGTATCACGGCCCCTACATTCCCATGCCACCATCGCATTCGGGCAAACCTCATGTTCGCCCCATTCCTGGGAGCTTCACAGCAAACAGTAAGCCGCACACTATGCCACTGCAAAATCGGTATGGCGGCGTAGCTCAGGTGAACGGAAGGCCAATACAATATGTTCTTTGGGGATGCCATCACGCATCAGCATGGTGGCAATACCTACCTCCGTCCCATCTCGCTGAATGTATGCCTTCCCGTCTACGAGATCGATATGGACAAGACACCCATGGACACGACGGATCCCATCACGCCCTACCAGCATAACGAGATAGTGATCGCCATCGCGATCAAAGATCGTCTGCTGTTCAATATCGCTGTAGGCATATGGGACACTTGCGTAGTCAGTAAGGATATTCTCGATTATGTGTCGATAGGAAGTTCTGGTGTCCATACGCGAATCACCTCCATAATAGAATCAAACACCACAAGCCGCAAGCGGCCTTTGGCGAGCAATAACTGGCCGATTGGCTCTTCAAACAGATCGACATATATTTCTTCCGAAACTGCCACGTATAAAAGCCGCTCAGGTTCAACTTCGTTTAAGACAGATGTATAGAGCACAAACTGACCAAGCGCTTGCTCAAGATCAGCAATTTCTGATGGACCAAGAAAACTTTTAATCTCGACAGCGATTTTGCGGGCATTCTTTTCTGCGGCGAGTAATTGTTCGGCACCAAGATCTACGTACATATCACGGGCACCCCACTTCAATTTAAGCGGGTCATGGGTAATCGTCCAACCATCGCGCTCTAAGGCTGTTCGTACCTGGTTGTGATATGAATCACGCGCTGGCATGTAGTTATCCTATCAACTTATTTAACAGATATTATAGCAGAGAGATCGAGATAGCCGATGACCTCTGAGCAGAACTCCAACGACAAAGAGCAAATACCTCCTGCCATCGGCAACACCACCAACATTGATGGTGATGTTCACGCGCCGGTTCTTTCAGGAACCTTCACTGGCCCAGTCAATGTCTCGACGAACCAGGTTCCGCTTCAACTGCTTACGCTCCAACAGCAGCGCAACCGCAACACAATGCTCCAGAAGGTCAAAGTTATCTGGATTAACGGCCTGCTCAAGAACTCGCTCGCCGAGGTAGTGAAAATTGAGCTTGGGCTGGAAACACACCCTGATGCGGTTGAGCTCCCATTGAATGCACTCGTCCAAGAGTTGCACCATCCACCTCAAGTTTTTCCAAGGGGAACCCCTATTGTCAACGTGTTCGACCAAATGGGCGGTACACTGCTTATCCTTGGTGCGCCCGGAGCGGGTAAAACAACCCTGCTGCTTGAATTGGCCCGCGATCTGATCACCCGCACCGAAATCGATGAAGCACATCCGATTCCGGTAGTGTTCAACCTGACGACCTGGGCAACATCACAAAAACCACTCAAACACTGGCTGGTTGAGGAATTGAACCAGCGCTATGATGTACCCAGAAAAGTCGCCCAGCAATGGATTGATCAGGATGGCGTGTTACCACTGCTTGATGGCCTCGATGAGGTCGCCATCGAGCGGCGCAACGCCTGTGTCGAAGCGATCAACACCTATCGGCTTCAGGATGGTAGCCTGCTGCCAATTGCCATTCGTAGTCGAATTGGCGATTACGAAGCGCTGGCGACAAAATGACGATTGTAGGGTGCCATATTGGTTCAGCCAGTGACACACCAGCAGGTGGAACACTATCTGGAGCAAGCAGGCGAGCAGTTGGTCGGCCTACGCGGGGCACTGCGTAGCGATCAGAAACTATGGGAATTGTTCGATACACCGTTGATGATGAGTATTGCGGCACTCGCGTATCAAGGCACATCAGCAGCCGATATTCTGTCGAGCGGAACAGCAAACCAACAGCGCCGACAGCTGTTCGATACCTATATTGCTACGATGTTTAAGCGGCGCGGTGCTAGCACCCGCTATAGCCAACAACAGACGACACACTGGCTTTCCTGGCTGGCCCATCAGATGGTCGAGCATAATCAGACAGTCTATTACATTGAGGGGATGCAGCCGAGTTGGTTGCGATTACAGCAGCACAGTTATTATGGCTTGTATATACAATTGCTTTTTGGGTTGGTTTTTGGGTTACTTAGCGGATTATTGATTAGGACACTATGGGAGCAATTCTTCATACAACTCTTCGATCCAATCTTCGGATCAATCTTCGGATTAGCCTTCGCGATATTAGTGGGGATGATGGTTGGGTTGGGTTTCGGGCTGGCCGTTGGACCTTTCAACAGACGCGATATCGTCATTGTCGAAACTCTGCGATTGTCATGGAGCAAGATGCGTGGCAATCTGCTCATCGGATTGGCGATCGGGCTGGTTTCCTGGGCAATCATCAAACTGACTTTGGGGCTGATCATTGGGTTGATTGGTGGTCTCATTTACTGGCTGGTTAGTGGGCTACTCGGCGACAAGACAGCGACGCGATCAACGCCCAATCAGAGTATTCGCCGTTCATTCCGAAGTTGTTTGGTCGTTGGACTAGCCAGTGCGTTGGGCTTTGCACTGGTCGTTGGGTTGATTCTCACACTGATCGTTGGGTTGAGTGCACTGACCGTTGCGCTGGACAAGACGGCACTCGGCGTGCTTGTTGCCTTGCTGATGATCGCTTTGGGCTTGGGACTCGTATACGGCGGTCGCGCCTTCCTCCAACACTACACCATACGCTGGTTGTTCGCTCGTGATGGATTGATCCCATTTCGCGACCGTAACCTGATTCCCTTTCCTCGATTATTGTGTTGAGCGAATCTTCCTGCGGCGCGTCGGCGGTGGCTGGATTTTCGTTCATCGGCTGTTGCTGGAACACTTTGCGGCGTTGTATGACGCGGATTCAATACAAACATAGCCGATAATTCGATAGGATGCTGTTGGCGAATGCATGGTGCGCGGTGTTTTGCGTTGTCTGCGGGCGACTAATGGATCTTTACCATTTCACCGGGTGTGGTTCGCTCACACGCCGCGGGCTGAAGCCACGCGGCTAACGCGTGATCATCCCCTTGCCGCAGGCTTCAGCCTGCGGATGGAGAGGCATGTATCGGGCATTCTGCTCGCCCGCTAGGCGAGGTATTAGGGTGAGGGCAATTCCCCCTCTCCCCGGCGTGGGAGAGGGGGCAGGGGGTGAGGGGGAGAGGGAGCAGGAGGTGAGGGGGTGAGGGGGAAATCAGCCCTACGCTGTCATCGATTTTGCTTCGCGCTTGCTCTGCCAGATCGCCCAGATCAGCGCAGCCAAACACCCAGCCATCGCCACCAGCACACCAATGCCAATTGGTTGCCCAGGTAGCCGAACGGTCACAATGATCGGTGCAATAATCAGGGCCACAAGATTGATCACCTTGATCATTGGGTTGAGCGCCGGGCCAGCCGTGTCCTTCAGCGGATCGCCGACTGTGTCGCCAACCACTGCTGCCTTATGCGGATCGGAATGCTTGCCGCCGAAATTGCCCTCTTCAATATACTTCTTGGCATTATCCCACGCGCCACCAGCATTCGATTGGAATACGGCCATGAGTTGACCAGAAAGAATAATCCCAGCCAGGAAACCGCCCAACGCCTCAACACCAAGCAGGAAGCCAACCAGAATCGGCACCATCACCGCAATGATACCCAGGCTAACAAGCTCCTTCTGTGCCGCTGTGGTCGAGATCGTCACGGCACGGGCATAATCAGGCACAACCGTCCCTTCCATAATGCCAGGGATCTTGAACTGGCGCCGAACCTCATTCACGATATCCGAGGCTGCCCGCTGCACGGCCCGGATTGTGAGTGATGAGAACAAGAACGGCACCGCGCCACCAATCAATAACCCAATAAAGACTAACGGTGACGCAACGTTAATACCCGTCAGTACTGGCAGGTTCGCCTGTACCTGAACCTTGCCGACATCGGTCAGGAACGAACCAAACAGCGCAACGGCTGCAATCACTGCCGAACCGATAGCAATACCCTTTGTGACAGCCTTGGTCGTATTTCCAACTGCATCGAGATCGTCCATCACATTGCGGGCATTCTTATCCAATCCGGCCATCTCACCAATACCATTGGCGTTATCCGAAATCGGCCCGAACGAGTCCATCGAGATTGTATTGCCGGTCAGCAACAACATGCCAATGCCCGTCAGCGAGACGCCATACAACACAGATGTAAACTGCACCGCCGCTGGCTCGCCAGCATAGATCAGCACAGACGAAAGGATCGAGCCAGCAATCACAACAGCAGCCCAGACACTCGATTCCATTCCGAGTGCAAGGCCTGAAAGAATATTGGTTGCTGCTCCCGTCTGCGATGCACTACTGGTTTCCTTCACCGGGCTAAAATGGGTACTAGTGAAATATTCGGTCACTTTATCCAGCACAATTGCCAGAATGACGCCCGAGAGTGTCGCCAGGAATGGCTTCCAATCGATCGCACCTGTCGCTGGGTTCACCATGTAGATCACAGTCACACCAGCGGATGCGATAACTGCCAACACGGCTGCGAGATAGAACCCGCGGTTCATGGCAGCCATGGCATTGCGGCGGGTTTCATCGGTTCGCACAATCTGATTACCAATCACCGAGGCAATCACACCAATTGCGCGTAGAATCAGCGGGAAGACGACGAAGCGCAGATCGTACTTGCCATCGCCAATCGTGCCGCTGGCAATATCACCAAGCACCAGGCCAAGGATCAAGGCCGAAACGAGTGTGACTTCAAAGCTCTCGAATACATCGGCAGCCATACCAGCACAATCGCCAACGTTATCGCCAACCAGGTCGGCAATAACCGCCGCATTGCGCGGATCATCCTCTGGGATACCAGCCTCAATCTTGCCCACCAGGTCGGCACCAACATCCGCTGCCTTGGTATAGATACCGCCGCCAACACGCATAAACAGCGCAATCAGCGAACCGCCGAAGCCAAAGCCAAGCAGCGCATCTGGCGCTGCAATCCCGAAGACCATGAAGATCAATGTGCCGCCCAACAACCCCAATCCAACCGTCAGCATCCCGGTGACAGAGCCAGAGCGATAGGCCACCTGCATTGCCGGGTTGTAGCCCTTGCGTGCGGCAGCTGCAACGCGTACATTCGCCTCGACAGCCACATTCATGCCAACGAAGCCGACGGTATAGGAGAACAACGAGCCCATCAAGAACGCAATCGCTCGTCCAATCGAAACCCACAGTGTTGCGGCCTCGGTGCTGCCAAAGCGTAACACGGCCTCGGCAGTTGGCGGGATAACAAACACACTTGCGCCAAGCACAAACGTCAGCGCCACAATCAGAATCGCGATCGTACGAAACTGTTGGCTCAGATATGCATTCGCACCAGATTTGATGAACCCCCAGACCTCCTGCATCCGTGCGGTACCTTTGTCCTGCGCGAGAATCTGCTGTCGCAAAACAAACGCATAGACAATTCCAAAGATGGAAATCACAAGCACAACCCACACTGCGGTCTGCTCAAACGAACTAAGGGCCTCCATGCGATTCACTCCTTTGTGATCACGAGACGACGCGATCGCAACTCATAACGAACACACCTAGCCATAGGATTGTAGGCCTGTGCCCACAACAATGACATTCCTCAAACCAACAGAGCCACAGCAACGTCTACACGATAAGCGGCGAGCTATTGTAGCATAGCCCTATCGTACATGTAAAACACAGCGCATTCTGCAAAACAATACGGCGTAGCACATATTCTTATAGAGAGAACAACAAAACATGAGGCTCTTGTTCCATTGTTCAGGAGCAAAGGAACAAGCGAACAAGCCGCAATTGTTCCATGTGTACTTGCTCTTTTTATGAGTTCGCGCTGCATAGTACTCGATACAGGCTATAATACGGTTACAATATGACATCCTAATGGTGAGGTCTTTATGCTCAGTGAAAGATTGCCGAATGCACCAATATATGCAGCAACATCGGCACACATAACCAATAGCTGGTTCGATTGGGCCATGGTTGCCTTTTCAACCTGGTTTCTTGGCGGCCTATATCTCGATGGCTGGGCACACGGCCATGGCAAGGTGGATAATACCTTCTTTACTCCCTGGCATGCCGTGTTCTATTCGGGTTTCGCGGCCATTGCGCTCCTGCTCGGCCTGAGTATTGCTCGCGGGATACTGCGTGGCCTCTCCTGGCGCGATGCCATTCCGCGCGGCTATGGTGCGGCCTTCATTGGCGCACCACTGTTTGCTCTTGGTGGTGTCGGCGATCTGATCTGGCATAGCCTGTTCGGCATCGAAAACGGCATCGATGCACTACTAAGCCCGACCCATCTGTTACTAGCTTCGAGCATGGGCATCATCTTCAGCGCACTCGTTCAGGCCGCATGGCAACGCCCAGAAACGGGCCGTATCCCCATTCCAGCACTCCTGGGGCTTGGTTATGTGCTAACAACTGCGACATTCATCACCGAATTTGCCCATCCCTATGTGTATATTCTTGCCCGCGAAGCTCGTTATGGCGATGTTGGCCGAGCACTTGGCGTCGCCAGCATCATGCTCCAATCCGGCCTGCTGATCGGAACCATTCTAATAGCACTGCGCCGCTGGAATTTGCCCTTTGGAACACTTACATTTCTGTTTGCATTCAACGCAGCGCTGATGACCGTCTTCGAGGATCATTATTGGGTTATTCTGGTTGCCGCACTCGCTGGCATCGTCGCCGATATCCTTGTTCTACTGTTACGCCCAACGCCCCATCGGCCCTGGGCACTGCGGCTATTTGCTTTTGCCGTGCCAGCATTGCTATATCTGGTCTATTTTCTGGGCGTCATGCGCACCGGCTACAATTTCTGGTCGATCCATCTGTGGTTCGGTTCAGTCGTCATGGCTGGGATCGTTGGCCTACTGTTGAGCCTGCTGGTATGTTGTGATCCGCAGGGACGCGATATATCGCGTCCGTAATCTGGTATGTTGTGATCTGCCGAACAATCACATAATCTGCAATCCACTAATAAGGAGCGTGCGTGATGGCCAATATTGTCTCTGTTCATTCCTTCCGTGGTGGCACCGGTAAATCAAACACCGTCGCCAGCCTCACAGCACTCCTTGCCGCCGATGGGCAACGGGTCGGCGTGATCGATACCGATATTCTCTCGCCCGGAATCCATGTGCTGTTTGGGCTCGATGCCGATAGCGCAACCTATACGCTCAACGATTATCTGTGGGGCCGCTGCGAGATCACCAAGGTTGCCATTCCTGTCACTCATCGGCTTGGTTCCCGCAGCCAGGGCGAGGTCTTTCTCATCCCTGCCAGCATCCAGCCAGGCGAGATTGCGCGTATTCTACGTGAAGGTTATGATGTTGGGCTACTCAACGAAGGCTTTCACCAACTGATCAACGAACTGCGTCTGGATGTGCTGATGATCGACACCCATCCTGGCCTGAATGAAGAAACCCTGCTTTCGGTGGCAATCTCCGATACCCTTGTCCTGCTGATGCGCCCAGATGCCCAGGATTACCAGGGCACTGCGGTGACAGTCGATATCGCCCGTAAACTGGAAGTTCCTAATCTGCTGCTGGTTGTGAATAAAGTGCCTTCATCACTCGATCAAGCGCAGCTCAAAAGCCAGATCGAAGAAACCTATGGCTGCGAAGTGGCCGGGATCGTCCCGCATTCAGATGAAATGATGATCCTTGGTAGCAGCGATATTTTCGTTCTGCGCTATCCCGATCATCCAGCAACGGCAGTGTATAAGCGTATTTCCGAACGAATTGGTGGGTGATCGGTTCATGCCGCAACCAGAATCGCTGCAATTTCTTGATCGGCCATCGATCAATTCGCAGATCCAGACAGCCATCCAGCATGCACTGGCCGAATGGACCAACCAGATCGATACCAGCGATCAGTTGCTACTGCCTGGCATCCTGGTTGTTCGCCCACGGCGAACCTACATGTCAGCGCTCCTGCTGATTCGTGGGTTACGCCACCAGGATGTACCAAGCCAGATCGATCAAGCGCTCACATTTCTGCGTGATGGCCAGCGCAATCAGGCGATCTGCTGGGCCACTGCACCGCTCAGGCCACGCACACTTGGTGCCTATCTGTTGGCTCGCGGCTTCGAGGCAAACTGGGATAGCCATTGGATGCTGTACGATCTGCATATGGCAGACCTCACGCTGCCCGCACCAACTGGCCTGATCATCCACCAGGCAGCAACCCTGCCCGATGATGATCTTTCGCATGTGCCCTATTATGAACCGACCGAAGCCGCGCGGATCATCGCTGCTGGCAAACAACCACCACGCACCCTCTGGCAGTTGTTCGGGCAGCTCGACCAGCGCATTATCGCCCAGAGCGTGCTGCAGCTCACCTATGGCAAGCATGGGATTGCAAGCATTCGCAATGTTGGCGTGGCTCCAGCCATGCGTCGGCGTGGTTATGGCCGTGCCCTTACCATCGCTGCACTCAGGATCGCCAAGGATGCTGGCTGCCGCTATGCGCTACTCAGTGCCACCGATGAGGGCGCATTGCTCTACAAACAGCTTGGGTTCCAATCACTTGAGCGTGTTCCAACATGGCTGCTGCGCCCCGATGTTTTCGCCCAAACGCCACTTCCATCGGCACAAATCGCCCTAGCCCAAGCAGCCGGGCTGGGCCAGATTGCCCAGCTTGATATTCTGGCCAAGGCGCATCCAGAACTGATCGACACACAACTCCCAACCACCCTCACGCCGCTGCGCATCGCAACAATCATGGGCCAGCGCCGATCGGTTGAACGCCTCGCCGCACATGGCGCAACGCTGGATATCATATCGGCCTGGAACGTTGGGCTACGTAAAGAAGCGGTGCGCTCACTTGCCGCACAACCAGCACTGGCAAACTATCGCCTCGGGCGCTGGGCACTCACGCCACTGCATATTGCGATACAAGAAAACGATTTGGAATTAGCCCGCTTGATCCTTTCGGCCAACCCCGATCTCAGCATCCGTGATAGCGGGTTCGACTCAACCCCACTCGGCTGGTCACTCCATTTCCAACGCGATGCTATCACCGCCCTCATCCGCGCCCACCAACCCAATGATCCGCTATAATGCAACTGATCTCGTACCGACGCAATGCATCGCGTCGCTGCTGTACTGATGCGCTGTAATCATCCATGCTGCACTCCCCTCTCCCAATGGGAGAGGGGCCGGGGGTGAGGGCGGTTCTTGGTTCATGTTGGGCGGACACATAGGTTCGCACTACACGGGTTCTTGGTTCTCGGTTCGTATTCTGACTCCTGACTTCTGAATACTGGGTTTTTGGAGGTTTCTATGCACCTCTGCCGTTTTCACCGCCCAGGCCGCGGCGTCCGATTAGGCCTCGTTCGTGATGGAATCATCTACGATGTGAGTGCGCGCTGGCCAACCATGACGGCCTTTCTCGAATGGAGCGTTGGGCACGCAGACCTCGGTACGCTGCTGGAACAGGCGATCAGCGCCGCCGAACGGGTTGCTACCCTAGCCGAGGCAAACCACGCCCCAAGTGCAGATACACTGCACCTACTCAAGCCAACCGATAACCAGGAGATCTGGGCCGCTGGTGTCACCTATGAACGCAGCCGGGTTGCTCGTGAGGAAGAATCGGCTGGCAGTGGCATCTATGATCGCGTCTACACTGCTGCCCGCCCGGAGATCTTCTTCAAGGCCACACCAAGCCGAACGGTTGGCCCACACGAGCCGGTTGTCGTACGGGCCGATTCGCACTGGAATGTGCCAGAACCAGAACTCGCGCTGGTTGTTAATCCCGCCCTCGAATTGGTTGGCTTCACCGTTGGCAACGACATGAGTTCACGCGATATCGAGGGCGAAAACCCGCTCTATCTGCCACAGGCCAAGATGTATGCCAACTGCTGCGCGCTCGGGCCGCTGATTGCGCTGCGTGGCACTCTAGCAGATCCACAACAGCTCACCATCTCGATTCAGATCACCCGCGATAATGCCACCCTGTTTGAGGGCGAAATCAGCACCAGTAAAATTGTTCGCAGCTATGCCGATCTGATCGGCTACCTTGGCCGCGATAACCTGTTTCCCGATGGGGTTGTCCTGCTGACTGGCACAGGCATCGTTCCACCAGATGCAATCTCACTTGAAGGCGGCGATACGGTGGCGATCACAATTGATGGCATTGGGACATTGATCAATCCTGTTGTTCGCGGCTTCAGCCAGCCATCGCGTATGGGCGTATAGCATACGCCCTCATCAATGCAACTATGACCGAACATACCACAAATTGGGATATCATCGGCCACGAGTGGGCAATTGAATTTCTGCGGCGCTCGATTGCTGGCGGGCGGGCAGCCCATGCCTATCTGATCAGCGGGCCAGCCCAGGTTGGCAAAGCACTTGTCGCACTGCGGCTGGCGCAGGCGCTCAACTGCGAGCTTGGCGGGCCAGATCCATGCCTGGCCTGCCGGACATGCAAACGGATTGCACGCGGTAATCATCCCGATGTACGGATTGCAGGGTTGGCAAGCCAAGGGGCTGGCCTCAAAGCAGAAGAGGCCGCCCGCCAGCGCGATCTGAAGATCGACACCATCCGGGAATGGCAGGCCGATATTAACCTGCGCCCATACGAAGCCCAGCGACGTATCTTCATCCTGCACGATGCCGAGCGCATGAGCGATTCTGCGGCGAATGCCATGCTCAAGACCCTAGAAGAGCCACCGCCATACGCAACGCTTATGTTGATCGCCAACACCGCTGGCGATCTGCTGCCAACCATCGTCTCGCGCTGCCAACCACTCAAGCTGCGGCCTGTTCCACGCACGCTCCTGGCCAGTGAGCTACGCCAACGCCAGCATCTTCCACCGGAAGATGCCGATCTGCTGGCGGCGTGGAGCGGCGGGCGGCCAGGCTGGGCATTGCATATGATTAATGCGCCCGAACAACTAGAAGCACGCCAGAATCAGCTCGATGAACTGGCAAACTTGGCCACGCAATCGCGTAGTGATGCGCTACGCTGGGCCGAAGAACAGGCCAAACTGTTCCGTGGCGGCGAACAGGCCAATGTCTATAGCGCACTCGAAATCTGGCAGGGTTGGTGGCGCGATGTGCTGCTGACAGCTGCTGGTTGTGGCGATGCTGTGACACATGTAGATCGCAGATCGGAATTGGAGCAGGCCGCCAAGCGCTATACAATCACTAATATCCACACGCTCCTGGTTCAGATCAACCGCACCAGTCAACAACTGCGCGAAAACGTCAACCCCCAGCTCGCCATTGAGAACATCCTCCTGCACCTGCCGTAGGGGCAAACCTCGTGTTCGCCCACATGCCATAACGCAACGACTATTGATGACCGCATGGGTGGTTCACGAACCGCCCCTCCCGCATGATGCCGATGGCACAACAATACATCGCACCCCGTATTATCACATTATGGGCCGATTATGGTATAATTCCGCAACTCACTTTTTGCAGCGTATTCTCAGCGCAACGAAGCGCCTCATGCCGAATTCCACGATAATTCGATGCACCAAGATGTGATTCTATGTTACGAGCGTACTAGGAGTCGCCATGAGTGATGGGATCGCAATCGATCTACGCAATGTTGTCAAACAATTCGGCGAAGTCAAGGCTGTCGACCACATCAACATGCAGATCCGTGATGGCGAGTTCTTCTCGATGTTAGGCCCTTCTGGCTGCGGAAAAACAACCACACTGCGCATGATCGCCGGGTTTGAGTATCCCTCCAGTGGCGAAATCCATCTGCGCGGCAAACCAATTGGCTCCACGCCTGCCTATGAACGCAATGTCAATACTGTCTTTCAATCCTATGCGCTCTTCCCGCATATGACGGTAGCCGAAAACGTTGCCTTCGGCCTGCAAATGAAGAAAGTGCCACAACCTGCCATCACCCAACGTGTGAGCGAAGCGCTCGATATGGTTCGCTTGGGCAGCTTTGGTACCCGCCGCCCACGCCAACTCTCTGGCGGCCAACAACAACGGGTGGCCCTCGCCCGAGCATTGATCAACCATCCCGAGGTGCTGCTGCTCGATGAGCCACTCGGCGCACTCGATCTGAAACTACGCAAAGAGATGCAGATCGAACTCAAAGGCCTCCAGGAACGAGTCGGGATTACCTTTATTTATGTGACCCACGATCAGGAAGAGGCGCTGACGATGAGCGACCGGATCGCCGTCATGGAACGCGGCAAGGTCCTTCAGATCGGTTCACCAACCGAGATCTACGAACGGCCAACATGTCGGTTCGTTGCCGATTTCATTGGCGAATCGAACTTTATTGAGGGCAGTGTTGCCGCTACAGAAGAACGTATCGGCAATGATTATGGTATTGCGATCACCACTGCCGATGGGCTCACGGTTCGGGGAGTCAGCCCGCAACCAATCAAAACTGGCATTGCTGCAACACTCTCGCTTCGCCCGGAGAAGGCCCGCCTGACCCTCGCAGAGCCACCGGTTGGGACGGCCAATAATTTCCGGGTGACGGTTGAGCGGGTTTCCTATATTGGTAGCGATACCCGCATTCTCGTGCGGCTTGGCCAGGAAATGATCGTTAGTGTCTGGGAACAGAACACCCGCTCAACCCTGGATCGCGATGCCTATTGGCAGGCCGGCGAAAGCGGGTATCTGTGGTGGCCAGCCGAAAATGCACTAGCACTCACAGAATAGAGGAGCGCAACATGGCCATCCAGAGCGCCCCACTCAACGAACCAAATCGTGAGCTTGAACGGAGCCTACAGCGCAAACAACGTACCCAGCTCGGCGGGTTGCTTGGCCCTGGTCTGTTCTGGCTGATCGCATTCTTCGCACTGCCCCTGGCAGTGATTGTGATCTACAGTTTTATGACTCCCGGATCGACTGGGCGGCCAGAACTGCCATTCACACTCTCCAACTATGGCCGGTTATTCACCGAGAAACTGTTTGTTAACGCCTATATTCGTTCGCTATGGATGGGCTTTGTCACAACCCTATTGTGCTTACTGATTGGCTACCCATTGGCGCTGTTCGTCATCCAGGCACCACCACGCTGGCGAACGGTGCTGTTATTCCTGGTACTGATTCCATTCTGGACCAATTTCCTTGTTCGCACCTATGCCTGGATGGTCATTCTCCAGAATAATGGCTTGCTGAATGATCTGATCAATTGGCTTGGATTTCCACGCCAAACCCTGCTCAATACCGATGGAGCCGTACTAACAGGCCTGATCTATGGGCAACTGCCATTCATGGTTCTGCCATTATATGCCTCGATTGAGCGCTTCGATTTTACGCTCATGGAAGCCGCCAGCGATCTGGGTGCCGATAAACGTCAGGCATTTTTGCGTATCATGCTGCCATTGACTATGCCGGGGGTTGCTGCTGGTTCAGTGCTTGTGTTCATTCCCACCGTTGGGCAATTTGTGGTTTCCGATCTGCTTGGTGGCGCAAAAGTCGATCTGCTTGGTAATCTGTTGCAGCGCTTGTTTCAGCGATCAAACCCGCCAAACTGGCCGCTTGGTTCAGCAATGGCGCTGATCTTTATGCTGGTGCTCACTGTTGGCGTCATCTTTTACTTCCGCAACACCACGGAGCAGAACCGATGATTGAGACAGCATCACCGCCACGAACCGCCGCCACACCATTGGTTGTACAACGCCGCCGTAGCATTGCCGCCAATCTCCACGCAGCATTCTCGATTGCCGCCTATGTCTTCCTGTATGCCCCAATTCTGATCCTGGTATTGTTCTCATTCACCACCGATGCATTCGGTGCGCGGCTGACTGGCTTCACCTTTAATTGGTATGCCCAATTGCTCGATGACAAACGCCTCGTTAGTGCAACGCTCAATACGCTTCAGGTTGGAATCGTTTCAACAATCGTCTCGACAGCACTGGGAACTACGATGGCTCTAGCGATGGAGCGCTTCCGCTTCCGTGGGCGTACTGGTGTCGATGCCCTGCTCTACCTGCCGGTCGTTATTCCCGAAATCGTTATGGCCCTCTCGCTATTGGCCTTCTTTGCCTTCGCCTTCCAAATCCTGGAAGGTCTGTTCAATATCAGCCTTCGCAATGGCCTGGCAACCGTGATTATTTCACATATTGCCTTCAGCATCTCGTTTGTGGTGATTGTTGTTCGTGCAAGCCTGCAAGGGTTCGACCGCCGCTTGGAAGAGGCCGCACAGGATCTTGGTGCCAATGAATGGCAAACCTTCTGGCGCGTCACCTTTCCGATCATTCTGCCAGGTATTATTGGCGGGGCACTGCTGGCCTTCACAATCTCGCTCGACGATTTTGTGATCAGCTTCTTCACCACTGGCCCAGGTGTCAACCTCCTGCCCATCGAAGTCTATTCCCAGGTCAAACGCTCAATTACACCAAAGATCAATGCCATCTCAACCCTTATGCTACTGGTCTCAATGACGCTCGTACTCCTTTCGCAGGCTGTGCAACGTAAACGCTAATTCTTCTATGGTAAAGGACAGATGCCCATGAAACCCAAACTCCTTGGCCTGCTGATGGCCGCACTTCTGGCACTCGCAGCCTGTGGTGGAACAACCCCAACGGCCGCACCAACCACCGCTCCCGCCGCGCCGACGACTGCGCCCGCCGCTTCTACCAGTGGTGATCTGCAAGTCGACAAGTCCAAGCTATCGAAGAAGTTGAGCCTGTACACATGGGCCGATTATATCAGCCCTGCTGTTGTAAAAGGGTTCCAGGATGAATATGGCGTCGAGGTCACTGTCGATGTCTTCGACAACAACGAGGACATGATCGCCAAAGTACGCACAGGCAGCTCTGGCTATGATGTTGTTGTTCCCTCCGATTATGCGATCGACCTGATGGCCAAGGATAGCCTGATCTCCAAGCTGGACAAATCGCTGCTGCCGAATATGAAACACCTCAAACCCGAGAATATGGGGCTGTACTACGACAAGGACAATACCTACTCGCTGCCATATAATCTGGGCCTCACCGGCATTGCCTATCTGAAGGATAAATTCCCAACCGCCCCCGATAGTTGGGCTGTCTTTTTTGATCCAGCCCAGGCAGAAAAGATCAAGGGCCAGTTCACCATGCTGGATGATGAGCGTGAGGTGCCCGGTGCGGCGCTGCGCTTCATTGGCAAATCGCTGAACGACACCGAGGCCGCCGATCTCAAACAGGTCGAGGGTATCCTCAAAACCCAGAAACCATTTGTATCGGCCTACGATAGCAGCAGCGTTGCCCGCAAACTCTCCAGCGGCGAAATCATCATCGCCCATATCTATAGCAATGTCGCCCTACAGGCACGCCTGGGCCTCAGCAGTGGTGATCAGCAATACCCAGGCAACCCACAGGTTGGCTTCTTCATGCCAAAGGAAGGCGGAACAATCTGGCAGGATAATCTGGCGATTGTTGCCGATTCGCCCAATCAGTATACCGCCCACGTCTTCCTGAACTACCTGATGCGCCCCGATGTATCTGCCAAAAATACGCTGTTTAATCTCGGCATCACGCCCAATAAAGATGCCGAAGCATTGCTGCCAGATAACATCAAGCAACTGTACACCGAGGGCTTTGCACCCGATGCCAATGTCCTCAAGCGCACAGAATGGATCGTCCGTAACGATCAGACCAGCGTATTCACCGATCTATGGACAGCCGTTAAGGGCGAATAATACTCTTGCTTATCCCCCTCTCCCGGCGTGGGAGAGGGGGCAGGGGGTGAGGGGCTAATGAACTATGAACCTTGTTGCTGTTGGCGAATGTACCATCGATAACTACCTCGATCTCAACATCGAGGCAGTTGGCGGTATTTCGCTGAATTATGCAGTCAACGCCCGCCGTTGTGGTGCAGCACGCGTTGGGTTAGTTACATGCACAGGCGCTGATTCAGGTGCTGCATTGGTGCGGGCCAAGCTTGCCCGCGAACAAATCGAAGCACAGCATGTCCACACACTGCCTGGCAGCACCGGAACCCAGGCGATTACCATGGCCGCTGGCGGCGAGCGCATCTTTCCGCCTGGCGGCTACAATCCCGGTGTACTGGCCGAATTTCGGCTCACACAAGCCGATCTGGCCTATATTCGTGAATTTGATATTGTGGCCGTTCCCTATTTTCGCCAGATCGCCCATCTCTTTCGTGCCGCAATACTCGATCCACAATCGCACGCCTGGCATGTTGCCGATCTGCTTGATGCCGCCGATTGTGGGCCAGCCCTGATCAACATCCGCGAACTACTCATCCATCTCGATCTAGCCTTCATCAGTGGCGGGCGCGAGATGGTCGAGCAGATTCGGCAATCCTCCATCGCCACACCTACCCTGATTGTTGTTACTCATGGGCCACATGGCAGCAGCGCCATTGTCGGTGAAGAAATCTACTTCCAGCCTGCATTGCCAGTTGCCCTGGCAGTTGACACAACCGGCTGCGGTGATGCATTCCAGGCCGCTTTCACCATCGAATATTTCCGCAGCAGAAACATTCGGGCTGCATTAGCAGATGGAGCCACCCAGGCAGCCGTTGTGATCGGCCACTATGGAGCCACAGGAATCGCATGAACCGCTTCAAGTCGCTCTTCCCGCAGCCAAAGCCGATCATTGGCATGATCTCACTGCCACCACTGCCTGGCTACCCGGCCTTCCACACAATCGAGGCACTGATCGATGCTGCACTGGCCGATCTTGAGGCACTGCAACGCGGTGGTGCTCATGGCGTTCTGATCGAAAACGATTTCGATCAGCCGCATACACTCAGCGGTGGCCCAGAAATCATCGCCGCAATGACCCGCGTGGCCCACGAAGTGACAGCGCGGGCACGGGTTCCTGTCGGTATCCAGGTGCTGCTGAACGACTGGCGTGCATCATTGGCGATTGCAGCAGCAGCCAACGCACAGTTTGTGCGGCTCGATTTCTTCGTTGACCGAGTCCAGATCAAGGCTGGCATCATTGAGCCACAACCAAAAGCAATCATCGCCTATCGAAAGGCAATTCGCGCAGAACAGATTGTGCTGCTCACCGACATCCAGGTCAAGTACAGTACTCTAGTCGATGGCCCTAAATCACTGGAAAAATCTGCCCGCGAAGCCGCCGCAGCCGGCGCAGACGCCCTGGTTGTCACTGGCGCAGCCACTGGCATCGGCCCGCAACCAGAAGATCTGCACGCCGCCCGTGTACACGATATACCGATGATCATTGGCAGCGGTCTCACCTCAACCAACGCACCAGCATTATTGCCATATGCCGATGGCGCAATCGTCGGGACGTTTCTGCGCAGCGGCCCACATCCCAACGACCGCATCGTTGAATCGCAGGTGCGCGCCCTCATGGCCTCTATCTGAAATTCCCCCTCGCCCTGGCGTGGGAGAGGGGCTAGGGGTGCGGGCCTCAATCCTATCCTCGATAGATGTCTCAAATAGCATCGGACGATCTATTTACATGCTCCACCGAGCATGTTATGATTCCGGCAACGATTATAACCAACCCATCATTGCAGATCGGGGAAGCCAATGCGCCGACATACCAACCTCAAACGCAAGCCGGTGCGCCAGCCAGATGCCCAGCCACAAGGCCAATTGGCTGAGCAAACCACCGACAATAGCGCCGAAACCGTTATCGATCCATTCCACCCTACAGCGCTGCAACAGCCACAGCGCATTCTTGCACTACAACGAATCCAGGGCAATCAGGCCGTTCAACGCACCCTCAAACTCCAACGCCACTGGGTTGCCGGTGAGCCGGAAGATGAGGAGATGAAGAATAAGATGGGCCTGCAGCGCACCATCGCGCCCAATGCGCCCAGCATCCGACGTCGAACCAGCCCGGCCTTTGGAACATCGAATAATCTGCCAAATCCCCGCGCCTCGGCGGTATCACAGCGTACTCGTTCGGCATTTGATACATCTAGCCATCACCACACGGATCGGCTCGTTCAACGCAACTGGCTGACCGATCAGTTCAAACGGGCTGCCGCCTACTTTGGATGGTCGACTGATGCCTCATCTGGCACAAAAGATGTGAGTTCTGGAACGAAGGTCGATCCTGGTGCTAAACAGGCAGATGCGCCCAAAGTCGATCCCGGCGTCAAACAGGCCGATGCACAGGTTAAGGCCGATCCCGCGCCAGTTGTTACGCCTCCGACACCCGTAAGTGGTGAGCCAAAAGCTACCCCCGATGCACCCAAAATCACCGCCGATCAGATTAAGCTCAATGGCCTCAGCTTTAGCACGCCACAGGGTATTCCTGCCGATGGTGCCACATCGACTGAAGCTAAAGTTGGGGTGACGCCAGCCGATCGAACGCTAACATGGGGCTTTATCGGCCCTGATTTTGGCAGCCAGATCGATGCGAACGGCAAGCTGACCCCCGGAAACGATACTGGTGGAGCAGAAAGCGCCAATTTGCAGGTCAAAGCCAGCGACTCCGAGTTTCCAACGGCATTTACAACCGGGATCATCAAACTCTATGATGCCAAAGTCTATAAATCAGTTGTCGATTACGATCAGTTTATCAAGAGCGGGCCGTATAACCTGCTGAACCATACCGTGAACCTGAACGGCAAGTTTGATATGTCCTATGATCCTGCAGGGCAACTTGCCCAAGTCACCGTTAAGGTCAAGTACGATTTCGCCGATGATGTGGCCAATACAAAAGCTAGCGATACCGATCTGATCAAGAAGGAACGGCAGGAGCGCCAGGATAAGTATCGCCAGACATATCACGATATGATTGTGGCTGGCTGGAGCAAGCGCTACCAGTTCCAGAACATCCACGAGCCAAAGAGCGTCTGGGGCAAGCTCAATCCAGTCACGGTTCAGGTCAATGTGCAGGAAGTCAAGGCCGATCAACACTTCCTCATTCAGGTCAAAGCCGCGAACCAGGCTGGTCAGTCGGTTGGTGGCGGTGTCGCCAACATGGGGCCAAATCTAGCACCACAACTGGCCTTCAATGGCCCGAATGGAACTGGCCCAAGCGAACTGAAGCGTGTCGAGAAGCTGGTTCCCGCCGTTCAGTTCGAGAATAATTCAGCCGATCTGCCCGCCGACGCACAGGGTAAGCTGACACTACTGGCCGAATATCTGCGCCGCATGAATAATCCCAAGTTCAAATTCGAGATCGTCGGGCATGCTACTGCAACAGGTCAGGATGCCCATAATCAGGAACTCTCCGCCAAACGCGCTACTGCTGTCTCTCAATTCCTGAAATCAAATGGCGTGAATAACCACACCATTGAAACCAGTGGTGTTGGCGCTGCTGGTGCAGGGGCTGGCCCTGAATGGCGCAAGGTTGCAATCACCAGCAGCCTCCCCGCCGGATGGCAGAACACCCAGGATGTGACACTACACGAATTTGGGCATATGATGGGCCTTGGCGATGAATATGTTGGTACGGGCCGTGCTATGGGAGCGCCAGCAACCCATTATGATCTGGTCAAGAAAGCCTTTGGTAAGGATTATGCCGATACAACCGCAAAGGTCGATGGAGATCGCGCCAGCCTGATGGAAGGTGGCGATGATATACGAATGTATCATTATGTCACGTTCTGGGATGCAACAGTACTGGCTGCTGCCAAAGCACCGGCACCCGTCCCTGCATTCACCCACGATGACTGGAAGTTTATCGGGTAATCCTATGGGCATACAGCAATCGGCAGCCATTCTATTGCTTGCGTGTTTCGTTGTTGGCTGTGGTACCATCAACAATGCCACCGTGCCACAGCCAACGCTGGTTGCTGCCACAATTGCACCAACCTTGCCCTTGCCCACGCCTACCTCATCGATACAGAGGGAGCTACCCATGCCAGCAATGCCAAAAGATGTTCAATCTGGCCCAATTCCAGGAGATCTCGACCCGCGTTTGGATCACCGCGATACCCAATCATTGCCGCCAGAGGCACTGATCAAGTTTCAACGGATGAATCGTGGCAAGAATCCGAAAAATAACTATCGCTGGGTGCTGTATTCCGATGGCCGCTGGTTCCTCGCCACCAATTCTGGTGCCGATCTCGCTCGGGATACTCCCTTCGATACAGAATTACCGACGAAACCAACCAAAACGCTGCCTGCTAATCTTGTCGAACAGATCAAAAAAGCCTTGGTCGATGCCAATTTTGCCACACTGCCACCCTACTTCATCAATCCAAAAGTTGATGACGGAAGTTTTAGTGTAATTTCCGCACGAATTGATGGCAAGGTTCATGAAGTTATCTATGAAGCCTACCAACCGCCATATGTTGAATTGCTTGCCGATGTGGTAACGAACTATCGCTAGCTTATGGCCAGCGATCATACAGTAGAAGAACGTGCTATGACGATCCTGCGCACCCCCTGGAATAGTATTGCCGAAAGTGTCATTCCCCTCGTCGAGAACCAGCGCAATTTCACAGATGCACGCCAATCGCCATGTGCGACATGTGCGACATCGCCGTGTTGTACCTATCTGCCATTACATAATTTTAAAGTTCGCAATATGATGGAACTCGATCATGCGATCTATCTATTGAACTTCGATCATATCGAACTTGGCCTCTCCTCAGATGGCAACTGGAGCGTCTATTATCGCTATCCATGCCGGTTTCTGAACCGCGAGACCTTCGCCTGTACAATTCACAATACGCCACAGCAGCCCCAGATCTGTATCAACTACAATCCCTATACATGCTGGTACAAACGGGTGCTGACGCACAGTATCAATGATGAGTTTCTACGAATTGATCGCCAGCGCATGGAATGGATCGTCGAACACACTCGCTTCGATGAGCTACGCAATATTGTCGAAGTGCCGGATTGGTTGTGGATGCTCGAAGAGATTGCCCGCCTACCGCCGACCCCGCCCGCATCGCCTGCACCGCCACCAACATCCGATCCAATCGAGGATGCCTGGAAGTCCATGGTGATCAATCTCGAAAGCATCCCAAGCAAGGGTTCCCAACCACAAAGCTATGGCAATCTCAGCAATCCCTGCGATAGCTGCGCTGCCTATTGCTGCACAACCCTGGTCTTCCCGCAATCACGCCCGGCGCATATATCCAGCCTCGATCACCTACGTTTCTGCCTCGGTTTTCCTGGCGTGGAGCTTGGCATCAGCGATGGAACATGGTCGCTGGCCGTCAAAACAACATGTCGCCACCTTCAGGGCAATCGCTGCGGTGTGTTTGGGCAAGCAGAACGGCCATTGATCTGCCGCTATTATGATGCCTGGAAGTGTACCTATCGGCCAAACTTTGGCCAGCCGCGCCCAGAAAACTTCCTCCGGCTGAAACTTGATCAGTTCGATTGGTTGGCCGAATGCTTCCAGTTCGATAATAATGGTGCCATTGTTGAACATCCACCAACTGCCACCATTCGCAACCATATCGAACAGCGATTACGCACAGTTTGAGCGCATACTGCGGATGGTGT
>Ga0163144_10008995_pt1 | contig 21517 bp, 19 predicted proteins | sample OliLak19BULKMAT1_FD_123175 | JGI IMG/M metagenome (GOLD analysis project Ga0163144, IMG submission 123175) | Freshwater microbial mat bacterial communities from Lake Vanda, McMurdo Dry Valleys, Antarctica - Oligotrophic Lake LV.19.BULKMAT1 | ecosystem: Environmental > Aquatic > Freshwater >... | reverse complement strand
GGCTGCCGACTGCCAGTCGGCGAAACAGCAGACAAAACTGTCCGCGCTACACCGGCGCGCTTGTGCGACTGAGGGGGACTCGTGCCGGGGCAGGCCATTTTTCCACTGGTATTGATGCCGGGAGGACCGCACTTCACGCATCGTAGCGCAGACTGGCAGTCTGCTGAGTCGCCGGTTGGCAACCGGCGGGGCTGCCGACTGCCAGTCGGCGAAACAGCAGACAAAACTGTCTGCGCTACACCGGCGCGCTTGTGCGACTGAGGGGGAGTCGTGCCGGGGCAGGCCATTTTTCCACTGGTATTGATGCCGGGAGGACCGCACTTCACGCATCGTAGCGCAGACTGGCAGTCTGCCGTATCGCCGGTTGGCAACCGGCGGGTCTGCCGACTGCCAGTCGGCGAAACAGCAGACAAAACTGTCCGCGCTACACCGGCGCGCTTGTGCGACTGAGGGGGACTCGTGCCGGGACAGGCCATTTTTCCACTGGAATTGATGCCGAGAGCACTACCCCTTCCGCCGGGGTGACTGGAGCCGGTCGCGGATCGGCCCCGGATACGCCGGGGGCGACTGGAGCCGGGGCCGGGGCAACTAGAAGGGGTGCCGGGATGACTGGAGGGGGTTCCGGGACGCCCCGAATGACGCGCGGAGGGACTGGAGAGGGTGCCGGGAGCACTGAGGTCTTCGCGGGTTGCTCCGGGGCGCGCGGCAGTGATGGAACGCGATGTTCCAGTGAAGAATTCTCCCGCTCAAGTCATTTGGGATTCCGCCGTAGTAAAGAAGCATGAAGACCGTGTCAGACATTTTTAAGCGAGCGGCTACCACCCGCAACATGGCGGATATGCTTGGGGACTGGCAGTGACCGGAGCGCACGCTCCAGCAGTGGGACGAGGGCATTGAGGATCTAGAGGCCAAGCTTAAACAGCAATTCATGGCAGAAGGCTACATCAATGCCGTCACAGACGAAATCGATGCCAAGTTCAATGCCATCCACGACCTGACCAGTGCCGTCGTGCGGCTGGGCCGGGTGCGCTTCCGGGCGAACGCACACAAATTGCGCGTGTTCGATTTCGTCAGGCCGGATGCGAAGAGCCGCGCGAGCATTCTCGGTGCGGCTGAACGGCTGGCCGAGCTGTGGCGCAAGCTCGACGCTGCATGGGTGCGCTGGAGGACGTGACGCTCGACTCATTTGACCTGCTGCTGGCGCAATGCGCGGCGGTGAAGAAGAAAGCGATCGCGGCTGATGTAAACTGGCTGCTGGCGGGCGCGGCGCTGGGCGAATCTGCCGAAACGCTGGATGCCGATTGCGTGGCCTGGTACGCCACGGCCACGGCGGTGTTTCCGGACACCACGGCGAAGGGGAACAACATCCGCCGCATCGTGCCCACGACCACCGTGCCGCAGCCGCCGCCGGATCAATCGGAGATCACGCAGCTCATCCTCACGGCGGAGGGTGGTCTGCGGCTGGAATATGAGGCGAAGCACGGCACGCGTTTCACGGTGCTGTATCGCGGGCCGGGCGATGAGCAGTTCCGCACTCTGGCAGTGGATGTGAAGGAGAAGTTTCTCGAGTTGAAGGACGTGGCGAAGGGCGCGCATTACTTCAAGGTGATGGCGAGCAATTCACGCGGCGACGGCGCGGTCAGCGAGTAAGCGGTGGCCGAGGTTCTTGCCGCGAAGGCGGCGTGAGAGGATTTTTAACCACAGATGGACACGGATGAACACAGATGGGAAGGAGTTCCGAAAGGAACGACATTCACCCCGAGGGTCAACTATGCTCGTCCGGAAAATCTGTGTTCATCCGTGTCCAGTTGTGGTTGAACCTACTTCATCTCCAGGTCAGCGGGCTTGACGCCTTTCTTATGGCCGGCGAAGCCGTAGGCTGAGGGCTGGTAGTCGCCGACGATGGACACGTCAGCCTTGGCGGGGACTTTCAATCCGGTGAGTTGATAGGCGGCGTTGACGAGCAGGCGGCGGAGGGCCTCGTTTTCCAAATCGGTCGAGGAACCCATGGTGGTGGTGAAGGATTTGCCGGGCTTGCCGCGGGGCAACTGATAGCTCTTGGTCCACGCGACGGGCATGATGGGATCGTTCTTTTTGTTCTTGGCGTCGGGCTTGTCCACGAGAGGTTCATCGTCGGGCTTGAGGCCGAAGTTGCGGTCGGTCTTGTCCTGCGGTCCCTTGCGCACGAGCACCTGGCCGAGCACGAGCGGCTTTGCATCGCCGGGCAACGGAAGGCGCACGCCATACACGTCGGTCGCGCCCCAGATCTCGCCGTCCTTGATGCCCTTGAGCAGCGGGCTGCCCTTCGTATCCGGGGCGAACAGCCCGCGGGTGGCCTCGGTCATGTGACCGCCGTGGTGGGAGATCCATTGTTCGCCGAGCACGAGGCGGCCAAAGCCGTCTTTCCACTCGGTCTTCTCGCCGCTGTAGCCGTTGTTGTAGTGCGCGTAGGCGCCCTTGATGCCATTGAAGGCATGGGTCGCGGTGCGCAGGCCGATGACCGGTTTGCCGGCCATGAGGTAATCATCGATGGGCTTCATCTGCTCGTCGGGCAGGGCGCGAAAGCGGGTGAGGATGACCATGAGGTCGGCGTTGTTCAGCGCCTCGGTGCCGGGAATGTTTTTCACATGGCCGGGATTGATCTCGCCGGTGGCGGGATCGACGGCGAAGAGGACGGTGCATTTGAAGCCGTGACGCTGGGATAGAATTTTCCCGAGCTGAGTCAGGCCTTCCTCGGAGCGATATTCTTCGTCGCCGCTGAGGAGGACGATGTGCTTGCCCTTGCCGGGGCCGGCCTTGGCTTCGTAGGTGACCCAGTCTCCGGCGGTGGCGGTGATGGCAAGCGTGAGGAGTGCGAGGAGTGTGGCGATGGATTTCATGTTTATGAGTGATGCGTGATGGGTCTGACGATGGCGAAGCGCAGCGATTCATTCAAGACCGGCGTTGCCGATGGGTGGGATCGAATGAAAGTGGTGCGCGCAAACTTGGTCGTATCGCAGACTGGCAGTCTGCCGTGTCGCCGGTTGGCAACCGGCGGGTCAGCCGACTGCCAGTCGGCGAAACAGCAGACAAAACTGTCTGCGCTACGGGGCTGTCGTCACTTCCGCGTCAGCAAGTATTCGATGCTGTCGGAGAGCGCCTGGAGGCTGGCCTCAATGATGTTCTCGCTCACGCCCACGGTGCCCCACTCATTCTTGCCGTCGGTCGAGGTAATGAGCACGCGGGTCTTGGCCGCGGTGCCGGTGCTCGATTCGAGGATGCGCACCTTGTAGTCGGTGAGCGTGACCTTCTTGAGGTGGGGAAAGAATTTCACAAGCGCCGCGCGCAGGGCGGTGTCGAGGGCGTTCACCGGGCCGTCGCCTTCCGCAACCGTGTGTGCGAGTTCATCGCCGACACGCACCTTGACGGTCGCTTCGCAAACGGAAGACTTCCCGTCGCCGCGCATGGAGACGTGATAGGTGTCGAGCGCGAAGGGCGGCTCGCGATGCTGGAGCAGCTTCCCGATGAGCAGGGCGAGGGAGCCTTCCGCAGCCTCGAATTCGTAGCCGAGATTTTCCTGCTCCTTGATGCGGGCGAGAATGGTCTTCAGCTCGGGCGTCTCGGTGGTGAGCTTGAAGCCCAACTCCTGCGCCTTCACGAGAATGTTCGTGCGGCCCGACATGTCGCTGACCAGGACGCGGCGATGATTCCCCACGGCGGTGGGATCGATATGCTCGTAGCTGCGCGCCACGCGCTCGATGGCGTGGACATGGATGCCGCCCTTGTGCGCGAACGCCGTCTGCCCGACCCACGGCTGGCGCGGGTCATGGCGGATGTTGGCAATCTCGTCCACGAATTGGGAAAGTTCCTTGAGCTTCGGCAGCGACGCAGGCGGCACGCCGACCTTGTTCATCTTGAAGGCGATGGTGGGGATGATGCTGATGAGGTTGCAGTTTCCCGTGCGTTCACCGTAGCCGTTGATCGTGCCCTGCACGTGCTTGGCGCCGACCTCCATCGCCGCGATGGCGTTGGCGACCCCGAAGCCGCAGTCGTTATGCGTGTGGATGCCGACGCGGGCATTCAGTCTGCCCACAGCAGCCTTGGTGATGCGCGCGACTTCCGCCGGGAGGCAGCCGCCGTTCGTGTCGCAAAGACAGATGACATCGGCGCCGGCCTTCTCCGCGGCCTGCCAGGTGGCCATGGCGTAATCCGGCTCGTCCTTGTAACCGTCGAAGGAATGTTCCGCGTCATACACCACGATTTTCCCGTGGTCCTTGAGGAAGCGGATGGTGTCGCCGATCATGGCGAGGTTTTCCTCGGGCTTTACGCGCAGCACTTCATGCACGTGCAGCAGCCACGTCTTGCCGACGATGGTGATGACGGGTGTCTCCGCATTGAGCAAGGTGCGGATCTGCTCGTCGTCCTCGACGGCGACGCCTTTGCGCCGGGTGAAGCCGAAGGCGGCGATCTTCGCGCGCTTGAATTTCTTCTTCCGGGCCTGGACGAAGAACTCCATGTCCCGCGGATTCGATCCCGGCCAGCCGCCCTCGATGTAGTGGACGCCGAAGGCTTCGAGTTTTTCGGCAATTCGAATCTTGTCCGCGACGGAGAAGTTGATGCCTTCCGCCTGCGCGCCATCGCGCAGGGTCGTGTCGTAGATTTCGAAGTCGGGTTTCATGGTTAAATCCGCCGAAGCGGGCTGCAACATCTACGGGAAGATGGGGCGGGTGGCAAACCTCAAAACCAGCGGGAGGGCAGGGATCATTCACCCGTTCTTCACGAACAGCTTTCCCGGCAATTGCTTCACCAGGCGTTTCATTTCCAGGCTGAGGAGCGCCACGGACACTGTTGAGCTGGGCAGCCCTGTGGCGCGGATTACTTCGTCGATGCTCGTCTCATCCGCGGCCCGCAGCGCGCCCAGCACTTTTCCCTCATTCTCCGACAGCGCCACCGTGGGCAGCACGCCCGTTTCATTTGCGGAAGGCGGTCGGTTGCTCGGCGGGAAGATGTATTCGAACTCGCTCAGGATATCCTCGACGCCCTCGCAGAGCTTTGCGCCTTTCTTGATCAATTCATGGCAGCCCTTGCTGCGCGGTGAATCGATGCGCCCCGGCACCGCGAAGATCTGCCGCCCGTAGTCATTGGCAAAGCCCGAGGTGATCAGCGCACCGCTGGTCAGGTTCGCCTCGACCACGACCGTGCCGAGCGTCATGCCGGCAACGATGCGATTGCGGATCGGGAAACTCTGCCGGTCCGCCGGGCGGTTGAAGGGGAATTGCGTCAGCACCGCGCCGCTGGCCGCGATGCGCTCGAACAACTCATTGTTCTCCGGTGGAAAGACAATGTTGATGCCCGTGCCGAGCACCGCGATGGTGCGGCCCTTCGCGTTGAGCGCGCCCTGATGCGCCGCCGTGTCGATGCCGCGCGCGCCACCGCTCACGACCGTGACGCCGACGTAGGCGAGCTGATAGCCGAACTTGCGCGCCGTCTCGATACCGTAATGCGTCGTCTGCCGCGAGCCGACGAGCGCGACGCCGTTCTTATCCTGCGGCAGCAACGTGCCCTTCACGTAGAGCACGATGGGCGGATCGTAAATCTCGCGGAGCAACGGCGGATACTCCGCGTCGTCCTGGGTGAGAATGCGGCAGCCGAAATCCTCCGCGCGCTTCAGCTCCGCGGCGAGGTCGATGGTGTTCTCCCAACTGGAAATGGCCGTGGCGGTTTCCTCACCGATGCCGTGCACGGAAAGAAGCTTTTGCTTTGATGCGCGCAGGATCGACGGCGCATCGCCGAAGGCTTCGAGAAGCTGGCGCACCCGCACCGGACCGACGTGCTCGATCAGGTTCAACGCCACGAAGGCTTCCCTAGAATCCATCCGGGGTGGATAGCCTCAAGGCACGGCCGCCGCAAGCATTTGCGTGTCGCCTGGTGCGCCCTTGCTTCGTATCTGAAGAACTGCGATGTTCCGCTCATGGTCCCCCCTGACATTGAAAAAACCGTTCTGGAGCTGCCAGTGGAAGACCGACTCGAATTGGCCCGCCGCTTGGTCGAAAGCATCGTCACACCCGCCGCGTTGACCGAAGCAGTCGCTCTGGGAATCCGCCGGATCGAGGATGTGGCGGCCGGGCGTGTGCAGGGGTTGACTGAGGAGCAGTTTCGCGATGCCTTGCGATGAGGGTTCTCTATCATCCCGAGTTCTCCAAGGATATACAGCGGTTTGAAATGGATTGCCGGGCTGTCTCCGATGGACTGGCAGCCCGGTTTCGTGATCAGGTCCAAACAGCCTTGGAGGCCGTCAAGGGTTCGCCGCAGGGCGCGGGTCATTTTCTCCAGACTGGTTCCACGGTGGTGCGTGAATTTCGACGGCGGAATCTCCGGCAGTTTCCATTCTTCATCCTCTACGGTGTCACTGAAGCCGCGCTCATCTTCGGCTCCGTGATTCCAACTCGCTCCGATCCGCTGACGTGGCTCGTCTGGTTTGGGGCCAAGTGAGCAGCCCTGCGCGCTTCAGCAGTTGACCGCTTCCACCTTCGCGCCCTTGCCCGCCGCCTTGGTGACGCCGTCGCGCATCTTGCGCACTGCGGTGCCGAGCTGCCTTTGTCCGAACAGCGCCGTGCCGCTCACGAACGTGTCCGCTCCGGCTTTCGCGCATTCAATGGCGGTTTGCTGGTTGATGCCGCCGTCCACTTCGATGCGATAATGAAGCCCGGGTTCCCGGCGCCACGCGGCGGCCTGCTGAATCTTCGGCAGCATCTCCGAGATGAACGGCTGTCCGCCGAAGCCGGGATTCACCGTCATCACGAGGAGCAGATCGATCTGCTTGAGGTAAGGCTGCGCCTGCGCCACGCCGGTGGGTGGGTTCACCGCCAGGCCGACCTTCAAGCCGAGCGAACGGATCTTCCACAGCAGTTGCGGCACGCGGTCGGCCAGCTCGACATGGATGGTCATCTGGTTCGCGCCCGCCTTGGCGAAGGGTTCGAGGAGAATCTCCGGCTTCGAGCACATCAGATGCACGTCGAAGAACATCTTCGTCAGCGGACGAATGCTCCGCACCACCTCGGGGCCGAAGGAAATGTTCGGGACGAAATGCCCATCCATGATGTCGAGGTGCAGCCACTCCGCGCCAGCTTTGCTGGCGCGCACGGTCTCGGCGGCAAACTTGCCGAAGTTCGCGGCGAGCAGGGAAGGGGCGATAATCATGGGGCGTAGGCTAGTGAATGCGGACACGCGGGTAAAACCAAATCATGTCACTACCTCATCAATGTGCTTCCGCCCGTTTCTTTGCCGCGCGCACCTTGTTGTCGTCCAGCGGAATCACCGCCAGTTGTCCGTAAAGCTTCTGCGCCTCCGCTGCGCGGCGGTCCTTGCGCAGCGTCTCCGCGCGCTTCCACACGGCGGATGCCCGCTCCACCCACGGCAGTTGTTCGGCGGCGGCGCGCGCCTGCTGGATCTCCATCCGGTCGAAGTTCGTGCCCGTAGTGCCGCGCGCCAGCAGATGAAAATCATTGGTGTGATGCATCAGCGTCAGCGCGTGGCCGAGTTCATGCGAGCTGACGCGGGGGATGGGTTCGTCGATGCCGCCGCGCACTTCCCGGAGCGACGCGGTGTCCTTCACGAACATGGCCTCGCCGAGATACACGCCGTTGGCCGAGAAGCTCTTGATGTAATAGAGGTGGAAGAGATTCGTGTCGCGCGTCGCCTCCGGTCGCACCGCCAGCAGGAAGCGCAAATCATTCGGCGTCCCGAGCACGGGGTTCAACTGCTGGTTCTCCGCCTCCTCGCGCACCAGCGATTCGAGATGAAAGGTGATGCCCGCCTGCGACCAGATGCCATTGATCTTCCCGAGTATGCGAGTGAGGTCCGTCTCCTTCAGCGTCGTGTGAATGTTCGGCGCGTTGCTCGCCGAGAGCAGATGCACCCGCAACGGTGCGAGGAGAAAGTCATCGAATTGAAACTTCGGCTGGAGCTCCGCGCCACGAGCGGCACATGCCGCAACCAGCAGGACGCACTGCAACGTGAGGCGCAGCCCTCGGGACATCATCATGCCGCGCTTCATCACAGCGGCGTCTTACTTCCAGTCGGGCTGCTCCGGCAGGCAGGCGTCGAACTCCTTCACCAGCGCCGCTTCGTAGTCGCCCGCGTAGGTGCCCTTCTGGAAGCGCTCCAGCGCCTCGCCGATGAATCGCTCCCAGCTCTTCTCCTCGGAGCCGGGATTGATCGGGAAGAACAGCGCGCCGTTGCCTTTCGCCGCTTTGAAATCTCCGGGGGCGTCGCCCACCATCAGGATTTTTTCGGGGGCATACTTGCCTTTGGCGGCGAAGCTCAGGTGCTCGGTCTTCGTGCCCATCTCCTGGCCGGCGATCATCTTTACGAAGCCGTCGATGCCGTGCTCGGACCATTCACGCTTGAGCGCGTCGGCGGGCGTCTGGCTGATGCACATCGCGTCGGCGAACTGGGTCAGCTTCTCCAGCGACTCGCGCACCAGCGGGAACGGCGGCACCCCATGCACGATGTCCTCGACGGCCTTGTTCACGGCGTCGGACCAGACCTTGACGTGTTCGAGGGATTTGTTGCCGCCCTTGACCTCGGCATGGAGCGTGGCGTTGCCGAGCTTCGTCTCGCGCTTCATCCATTCTTCGAGGCCGGACAAGTCGGGCATCTTCACTTTGCGCGCCTGCACCTGGGGCCGGGCACCGAGATATTTGATGGCTTTGGCCAGCGCGGGGAAACGATTGGCCCCGCGATCCTTCGAGTAAAGATTCACGAACTCCCAGACTTCGCGCGCGTATTTGCTCACGGGCTGGAGGTGGAAGTTCTTGATGAACATCGGGGCGAAGCACTCCTTGTGCTTGATCTCCATGCTGTCGAAGATGCAGCCATCGGAGTCAATGCCGATGAAGAATTCCCTGGAAGGTTTGAAGTCGCGGAGAACTTGTGCCGGGTCGCTCATAAATTGGTCGAAAAGTAGGCGGATCGGCGAGCCGATGTCCAATGTTCAATGAAGCCCTGGTTAACGACCAATGGCGGGGCGATGGGTAATCGCGACTGGCGCGGGGCAGGGTGCCGCATAGATTACTTCCCATGCAGACATTGTTTCGCTCGCTCGTGCTGCCGCTGCCGCGGGAGCAGGTGTTCCCGTTTTTCTCCGACGCCATGAACCTGGAGCGCATCACGCCGCCGGAGCTGCGCTTCGAGATTCTCACGCCGCGCCCCATCCAGATGCGGGTGGGCGCGCTGATTGATTATCAGTTGCGGCTCTTCGGCATGCCGTTTCGCTGGCGCACGCGCATCTCGGAGTGGCAGCCGCCGGATTTCTTTGCGGATGAGCAGTTGAAGGGACCTTACGCGACCTGGATTCACACGCATCGCTTCTTCGACGAGCCGGGCGGCGGGACGCGCATGGAGGATGAAGTGAAATACAAGCTGCCCCTCGAGCCGTTCAGCCTGGTGGCGTTGCCGCTGGTGCGGCGGCAGGTGGAACACATTTTCGATCACCGGGAGAAGGTCATTTCGCAACTTCTGCTGGAAAAGAGTTTCACCACGGCACCGCACTGAACGGCGACACGCGGGAAAATGGGGTGTTTTTCGATCAATCCGTATCACTACGGCGGCACGATCACGCGTTCTTTCTTGGCGCGGGGACCGGGCATCAGAATAGTCGCGGCCCGGCTGAATTGATCAGCATCATTTGGGTTTGATGCCCGCAAACAAACCGGAGACTGGTCGGCAGTCTATCGCGGGCCAGTCAGTGGCAAAGGCTCGTAGGCCTGCCAGTTCTCAGCTGATGGAAACATCCATATTTCGTCGGACGCCCGAGAGAACCGGTTTCTCCTGGTATCTCGTTCAACCTTACGCTCTCGCGATCGGCACCAGCCTGGCGGCTTTGGTGGCCTCGCGGCTGCTGGGGTCGTACCTGCAACGGCTGCCGCTGCTGCTGTTCTTCATCGCGGTGCTGATCAGCGCGTGGTACGGCGGCGTTCGCGCGGGCATCCTCTCCACGGCACTCACCGTCATTTTTGCGGAGACAGCCATTCTCTCGGAGCGCTTGGGGCACATGAGGTTTTTGGAGGAGACGATCCCGGTCATCTTTTACACGGTGGTGGCCTCGGCCTCGGTGGGAGTGCTTACCCAACTGCGTTCGCGCACGACCATCCTGCGGGAGAAGGAGGCGCAACTGACGGATTTCATGGAGGTCGCCACCGTGGGCCTGCAGTGGCTGGCCGCGGACGGCACCATCCTGTGGGCCAACCGTTCACTTGCGGACTTGCTTGGCTGCCGGCCGGAGAAATGCGTGCGGCGAAAATTTCAGGAGTTCCTGGAAGATCCGGAGGTGGCGCAGGAAGTCTTCCTGCGTCTGGCCGCCAACGAGCGCATCAAAAACCATGAGATCCGCTTGCGCTCGATCGACGGCTCGCCCAAGACGGTGCTGCTGGATGCGGATGTTTTCTGGCGCGAGGGGAAGTTCGTCCACGCGCGCTGTTTCGTGCGCGACATCACGACGCGCAAGAACATGGAGGAGGCGTTGCGGCGTTCGGAGCAGCGTTTCCGCCAGTTGGCGGAGAGCATCCATTCGGTCTTCTGGCTGTGGGCGCCCGGCGAAAAGGAATTCCTCTACGTCAGCCCCGCTTACGAAAAAATTTGGGGACGCTCCTGCGAGAGCCTGTTGCGGCAGCCCTCGTCCTTCCTCGAAACGATTCATCCCGCGGACCGGCCGGCGGTGCAAAGCAAGATCGCGCAACAGGACGCCGGCGAGGAAACGTTGAGCGAGTATCGTATCGTCCGCCCGGACGGGACGATGCGCTGGGTGCGGGACCGGGCGTTTCCCCTGCGGGACGGGCGTGGCCAGGTCTATCGCATCGCGGGCATCAGCGAGGATATCACCGAACGCAAGGAGGCCCAGTTGGCCATGCAGGAGAAGGAGATTAAATTCCGCGCCATTTTTGAGAACTCCTTCGATGCCATCGGCGTCTCCCTTGATGGCGTGCTGGTCATGGTCAACCCGGCGCTGGTGCGGCTCTACGGCTGCGAGTCAGCGGACGAGTTGGTCGGCACGCCCGTCGCCGAACTGGTGGTCGAGGACGAGCGTGAGCGGGTTGGCGCCTACGCGGAGCAGCGGCAGCGCGGCGAGGCGGCGCCGAGCAATTACCTGACGCGAGGTCGGCGGCGCGACGGCATCGAGTTGGAGATCGAGGTGGATGTCTCCACCTTTGAGTTGAATGCCCATCCGCATATTCTCTTCCTGCTGCGCGATGTCACGGCCCGGCGACAGGCCGAGGAATCCCTGCGCAAGAGCGAATACAGCCTGCGGCTGGCCCAGCGTATCGGCCGCATCGGGAGCTGGGAGGCCGACCTGAAGAAGGACACGCTGGAGTGGTCCGAGGAGACCTGCCGGATTTTTGGCTGCGCCCCGGAGGAATACATCCCGACCGAGTGCTGCTTCTTCGAACTGGTTCATCCCGATGATCGCCTGACCGTGCGTCGCGTGGCCGACCACGCGTTGTCGCATGGGAAGTATTACAGCGTCGATTACCGCATCGTCTGCCCGGATGGCTCGGTGCGTCATCTCGTCCAGCAGGCACGCATCGTCCGCGATGACCAGGACATGCCGGTGAAGATGGTCGGCACGGTGCAGGACATCACCGAGCGCAAGCGCGCCGAGGAGGCGTTGCGCGAACTCAACGAACAGCTTGAGGCGCGGGTGGAGGAGCGCACGCGCCAGCTCGCACAGGCCAATCTGGAGTTGGAATCCTTCTCGTATTCTGTGTCGCACGACTTGCAGGCGCCGGTGCGGGCCATCAGTGGGTTCGCCCGGATTCTGCGCGAGGATCATCACGAGCGGATGGACGTCGAAATGTTGCGGCTGTGCGACGTCATCTCCAGCAACTCCCGGCGCATGGGCCAACTGATCGAAGACCTTCTCTCCTTCTCCCGGCTCGACGCCCATGAGTTTCGCTCGACACCCACGGACATGAAGTCGCTGGCCGCGCTGGTCGCCCAGGAACAGGTGGCGGCTGCCAACAGCGCGGCGCTGGTGCGCATCGGCGACCTCCCCACCGCCACGGTGGACGAGTCGCTGTTTCGCCAGGTCTTCTCCAATCTCATCAGCAACGCCTTGAAGTATTCCCGCTCCAGCAACGAGCCGGAGATCGAGGTGGGCGCGCGCACCGAGGGCGGTGAGGTGGTGTATTTCGTGCGCGACAACGGCGTCGGCTTCGACATGCGCTACGCGGGCAAGCTCTTCAAGGTTTTCCAGCGGCTGCACCAGGCCGAGCAATTCGAGGGCACGGGCGTGGGCCTGGCCATTGTGCAGCGCGTCGTGCAGCGGCATGGCGGCAGGGTCTGGGCCGAGAGCGCGCCGGGCCGCGGGGCGACCTTTCATTTCGCGCTTCCCGCCGGTGGGGAGCCGCACCAACTCGTGGCGTCCCTGGGCACCGTCGAAGCTCCGCAGGGCGACGCACTCAGATTATCATGAACAGGGGAAGTCAGGAAAACAGCGGACCCACGCGGAGAGTGACGCGGCGGATTGATCTCTGTTACCACAACAGCGAAATTTTCGTGGGTCATGGCGGCAGCCGGCCGGTCCTGGGGATCGGCGAGCAAGCGGCTCCGCGCCACGCAGGTCATTTTATTTGAATTGCGCCAGCAAACCGGGACGGGCTCTTGCCCGCCGAAGCCAATAATCAGGAACAACCAGCGCCAACCCCAACCGACGCACGCCAGACTTCGGCAGTCCGGCGCGTTTCATCGGACGTGAATCCATGGAAAGCACCTTGAACATCCTTTTTGTCGAAGACGTGGCCAATGATTCCGAGCTGATCGCCCGCGAGTTGACCCGGGGCGGCATTACGCACGAAGCCCGGCGCGTTGAAACCCGGGAAGATTTCCTGCGCGAGATCGGGAGCCGCCGGCCGGAGATCATCCTGGCGGATTACAATCTCCCGCAGTTCAGCGCGCTGGAGGCGTTGAAGCTTTTGCGCGAGCAGGACTTGGACGTGCCCCTGATTCTTGTGACGGGTTCGCATTCGGAGGAGATTGCCGTCGAATGTCTCCAGGCGGGCGCGGAAGATTACATCCTCAAGGCGAGCCTGCGACGCTTGCCGCAGGCAGTCCGCAAGACGCTGCTGAAAAAGAACGCCGAGCGCGAGCGTGCCGCCGCCGAGTCGGCGCTGCGCCAGAGCGAGGAACATTACCGCCTCATCACTGAGAATACCCGCGACCTCATCTGTCTGCTCGACCCCCGCGGCGCGCTGCTCTACGTCAGCCCGTCCTTCCAACTTGTCCTTGGGCATGATTTGGGGCAGTTCCCGGGCACGCGCTGCGAGGAATGGGTTCACCCCGAGGACACGAGGGTGCTGCGCGAAACGTTGGATGAGGCTCTGTTCTTTCGCGAGTGCCGCAACACCGAGTTGCGCTTCCGCCATCACGCCGGGCACTGGCTGAACTTCGAGTCCGCCGCCACTTACATCTTTGACGAGACCGGGCGCGCTCAGCGGGCCTTGCTCGTCTCGCGCGACACCAGCGACCGCAAGCGCGCGGAGCGGGAAATCCGCAAGCTGGCCGCCTTCCCGCGCTTTAATCCCAACCCCGTGCTCGAATTCGCCGAGGACGGCTCGCTGACTTACTTCAATGACGCGGCGCTGGAGATGGCCCGCTCGCTCCGGCGGCAGCATCCGCAATCGATCCTCCCGCTCAACACGGCCAACATGGTCAAGCAGTGCCTCGCCTCCCGCCAGAACAAGGTGCATCTCGACAACACTTGCGGCGGGCGCACGTTGTCCTGGTCGTTCTTCCCCGTGCCGGCCAATCAGGTCGTGCATTGCTACGCGGAGGACGTGACCGAGCGGCTCAACCTGGAGGCGCAGCTTCGCCAGGCGCAGAAGATGGAATCCGTCGGACAGCTCGCCGCGGGCGTCGCGCACGATTTCAACAACATCCTCACCATCATCCAGGGACACGCCGGTTTACTCGCGGACCTCTCGAGTCAGGGCCATGAATGCGGCGAATCGGCCCGCCAGATCGCGCTCGCCGCCGAGCGCGCCGCCAGTCTCACACGGCAGTTGCTCATGTTCAGCCGCAAGCAGACGATGCAGCCGCAACTGCTGAACCTGAACGACGTGCTCGCCAACGTCTCTAATATGTTGCGCACCCTTTGCGGCGGACACGTCACTGTGAAGCGACAGTCCATGGAGGACCTCCCGCCTATCAACGCCGATCCGGGCATGATGGAGCAGGTGCTGGTGAACCTTTCCGTCAACGCCCGCGATGCCATGCCGCGCGGCGGCGCGCTGACCATCGCCACCAACTACGTCGAGATTGACGACGGCTACGTCCAGCGCCATGCCGGCGCGAAGGCGGGCCATTACATCTGCCTCTCCATTGAGGATACCGGGCACGGCATGGACGACGCGACGCTGGCGCACATCTTCGAGCCTTTTTTCACCACGAAGGAAATCGGCAAGGGCACCGGCCTGGGGCTGGCCACCGTTTACGGCATCGTGCAGCAGCACCACGGCTGGATCGAGGTGGACAGCCAGGTCGGCAAGGGGACCACATTCAAAGTGTATTTCCCCGTCTGCACCGCGGCGCCGGTCGTGCCGGGCCGGCAGCGCAACGGCCAGGTGCCGGGCGGCCACGAAACGATTCTCGTGGTCGAGGACGAACCAGCCTTGCGCGAACTGGTGCAGGAAATCCTCGAGCGGAAGGGCTACCGCGTGCTCGAAGCCTCCACCGGGGTGCAGGCGTTGAAGATCTGGGACCAGCGAAAGAACGACATCGATCTCATCCTCACCGACATGATGATGCCCGAGGGCGTCAGCGGTCGCGACCTGGCGCAACACGCCCTGCAAGACCGGCCCGAGATGCGCGTCATCTACACCAGCGGCTACAGCCTTGACGTCGTCAGCCCGGACTTCTCGGTCAAGGAAGGCACCAACTTTCTCCAGAAGCCCTACGACCCGGAGATGCTCGCGCAAGTCGTGCGCGACTGCCTCAATAAGTGACGCCGCGCCGCCGTCCCGCCATCAGGACACCTGCCACGGGCCGCGATGCGGGACGTTCAGCCACCCGGCCTTGCCCGTGCCGCCGGTGAACTGCTCCTTCTTCGGATTCCACTTCAACGACTGCCCATGATAGTAGGCGAGGTTTACCAAGTGACACACGCTCACCGTGCGCGCGCCCACCTCCACGTCGCAGATGGGTGCCTTGCGCGTCTGGATGCTGCTCAGGAAATCCGCCTTGTGATCCGCGCTTTGATAGAGACGCACCTTTGCCTCGGTGAGGAATTCCTTCTCCGCCGCCTCCAGTGCGACCTGAAGTTTTGCCTCGGCCGGTGAATGCCGCTGCTCGCCCTTCCACAGCTCGAACTTCCCGCGGTTCACGAAAATCTTCCCCTCGGTCCCGTAAAACCACACGCCATTCCCATCCTTGTGCGTGACCTCCACCCCGCTGGCGTAATTGAGGCGCACCCCGTGCGTCGCCTTCTCGTCGGCTGCGGGCAGAATCTCCACCGGCCCGCTGTCATCCATGCCCAGGCCCCACTGCGCGATGTCAAAATGATGCGCGCCCCAATCCGTCACCATGCCGCCGCCGTACTCGCGATAGCGCCGCCAGTTCGGGAAATGCTTATGGACGCCCCTGGGACTCAGCTCCGAATGATAACCGCGCTGCGGCGCCGGCCCCAGCCACATGTCCCAATCCAGCCCCGGCTCCGCCGCCTCCACCGGCAGATCGCAAGGGATGCCCGGCCCGCCCACCATCACGTCGATGCGCTCGATTTTTCCAATGCGCCCGTTGCGCACCAGTTCGCACGCCACACGAAACTCCCGTGACGAGCGCTGCATCGATCCCGTCTGGAAGACGCGCTTGTTCTTCCGCACCGCGTTCACCATCGCGCGCGCTTCGTGGATGGACTCGCACAGCGGCTTCTCGCAATAAATGTCTTTGCCCGCCTGCGCCGCCGCTATGGCGATGAAGGCGTGCCAGTGATCCGGCGTCGCGATGACCACCGCGTCGATGTCCTTCCTTGCCAGCAATTCGCGGAAATCATTGTAAGCCTCGCAGCCTTTGTAGCTGCCGCCATCCGACTGCTTCGCGTAAAAATCCTCCGCCATCTTCTTCGCGTGATTGCGGCGCGTCGTGTCCACGTCGCACACCGCCACCGTCTGCGTCTCCTTTTTTCCGAGGAAGCCGCCCATCAAGCCGCCCGCCTGCTTGCCCATGCCGATGAAACCCAGGTTCAGCCGGGAATTCGGTTTCGTCTCCGCCGCCCAAATTCTCGACGGCAGAATGAATGGCGCCGCGATGACGGCGGTGGACGTGGTGGCGAGAAAGGAACGGCGTGTGGTGCGATGCGGATTGGTCATGGGCGCGTTATCGCGCATTTCGTTTCCTCAGGCAAGAGTCACTTTGATGGGTGCTGAAGGAACGCCTCCCTGCGCTCTGCTGGCTGGGGGGTAGAGCAAGATCCACGGGACGTGCGAAGGCGGCGGCTTTCCGGTTGATGAGGTTGGTCGGTGCCTTGACTTCGCCGTGAGGTTCTCGAAAGCTGCCCGACCTTATGGCCGAACCGAAGAGCAATGAATTGATGGAAAAGATCGTCTCCCTGTGCAAACGACGCGGGTTCATCTTCCAGTCGTCGGAGATTTACGGGGGCATCAACGGCTTCTGGGACTACGGTCCGCTCGGCGCGGAGATCAAGCGCAACGTGAAGGAGCTTTGGTGGAACACGATGACGCGGATGCGCGACGACGTGGTGGGCCTGGAGGCGACCATCATCATGCACCCGCAGATTTGGAGGGCCAGCGGGCATGTGGATACGTTCAGCGATCCGATGTGCGATTGTAAATTCTGCGGCAAGCGTTTTCGCGCCGACCAAATTGAACCTCAGTCTGGAGTGGCCTACATATACAGCGGAGCTGAATCACAGCTGGATGATGTCGAAAGCAACCTGAACGACAGGCTTCTTGCAGCCGCGGATGAAGCGATCAAAGCGAGCGAACACGTCGACATTGTGCGATTGAAAGCCGCAAGTGAAGAGATGGTTGCGATTACCGTGGTGACGGCCAAATTGCGCCCAAAAATTTCTGCCAGAGCTGCCGCATCAGATGCGCTCGATGCAGTGCTTCGTCCGTTTGAGGCTTTGCAAAAACTACTTTCAACAAGCGATTCCAACCTAGACAGACAAGAGGCTGCTAGGCTCAACACCTTGATCAAGGCGACAATACGAAAACACTATTACTGTGATGAGCCAACGCGCGTCCTTCTTCGCAAAGGAGAACATCCGGATACGGCACGAAAGAAAGCCCGCGCCTTTTACGAGCGAAGAAAGTATTATTTGCCGAAGCTCCGTAAAGAAGAAGTTGAACCAGTGGAGAACTCAGTAGGCTTTTGCCCAGACGATGGTGGAGAGTTGACTTCGCCTCAGCCTTTCAACCTGATGTTCAAGACTCACTACGGCCCGATTGAGTCAGACGAAAACATTGCCTACCTGCGACCCGAGACAGCGCAGGCCATTTTCGCGCAGTTCAGGAATGTCTTCGATAGTTCCCGGCAGAAGGTGCCGTTCGGCATCGCGCAAACCGGCAAGGCGTTCCGCAACGAGGTGACGCCGCGCAACTACACCTTCCGCTCCCGCGAGTTCGAGCAGATGGAACTGGAGTTTTTCATCAAGCCAGATGAAGCCATCGAGGCCATCACCGGCAGCGTGACCAAGGTGCCGGAGACGGGCCATCCCGGAGAGCCGCAGCCGAGTTGGGGCTGGCAGGCGTGGCATCAATACTGGGTCGAGGAACGCGTGCGCTTCTACGAAGGCATCGGGCTGTCGCGGGAGACGCTCGGCTTTCACCGGCAGACGGCGGAGGAACTGGCGCACTACGCGCGCGCCTGTGTGGACATTCTGTTCAAGTTCCCATTCAGCAAACGCGACGAGAAGGGCGAGTTGCTCGGAGAAGAATTGGAAGGCATCGCTGCTCGCAGCGACTTTGATCTTTCGCAGCACGAGCGTTTCTCCGGCAAGCCGATGGGCGTGTTCGACGAGGAGTTGCGCGCCGCTTGGGGCAAACTCGATGACGCGAAGAAGGCGGAGCTGTCGAAGGGGTACTACGAAGCGCGCCTGAAGTATCTCACGAAGTCGGGAGTGGAGCAGGCCAAGGCCGAGAAGGACGCGAAGGAAGACGCGGACGGCCTCGCCAAGGGCCATTACATCCCGCACGTCATCGAGCCGTCGGCGGGCGTGGACCGGCTCATCCTCGCGCTCATCTGCAATGCCTTCACCGAGGTCACGGACACGGATGACAAGGGCAAGTCGGAGACGCGCGTGATCCTCAAGTTTCATCCGCGCGTCGCGCCGGTGAAGGTCGGCATCATGCCGTTGCTCAAGAACAAGCCGGACATCGTGAAGAAGGCGCTGGAGGTGCGCGACTTGTTGCGCCCATGGATGAATGTCTTCTACGACGACGGCGGGAGCATCGGCCGACGTTACGCGCGGCAGGACGAGGCGGGCACGCCGTATTGCCTGACGATTGATTTCGACACGCTCGGCGAGAAGCCGGAGTTGCTGAACACCGTGACCATCCGCCATCGCGACGATGGAAAGCAGGAGCGTCTCCCCATCAGCGAATTGCAGGCATGGCTGCTGGCTAGGATTCGCTAGATGGCGGCGGACACGACAGAGTTCACGGTGCGCAAGCGCGCGCCGACGCTCTACGGCATCATCGTTTTCAAGCTGCTCAAGGGGGCGGTCTTCGTTGCGTTTGCCATCGCGGCCTGGACGCTCTCGGACAACAACCTTCTGGAGGAATTGCACAAGGCCATGCACGTCCTGAAGGTGCATCCGGGGAACAAGTTCTTCACCCATCTCGCTGAAAGTCTCGGCAGCGTGACCTAGGCGCACGTGCTGTGGGCGGCGGCGGGCACGCTGTGCTACAGCCTGTTCTCGCTGGTGGAGGGCGTGGGGATGATCTTTCGCGCCGGATGGGCCTGCTGGCTGGCGATTGGTGAATCGGGGTTCTTCATCCCAATTGAAGTGTACGAACTGAGTCGGCCCGTGAAGTTCTCCTGGTGGCTGCTGCTGGTGCTGGTCGTGAACGTCATCATCGTCTGGTATCTCTTCCAGAACCGGAACCGCATCTTCCGTCATCATCATCACCATCACGGCGGCGGCGGGGCAGGGAAGGCACGACAGGTTGAGGGGCCATGCGCTGGAAAATGGAACCGGAGCCAGCGGACGCCGCGCCAGCCCCGGTTATAGGTAAGGAATGCTCGCTCGTCCTGAAAGCGTCGAACTGCGAGCTAGTTGCTTCGTTACGGGGACTCAAGTTGTAGCGTAAATATCCGGCAGCGCAAGAGTACGATTGAAAATTTCGACCGGTTCGCATCAGGAATTGTGCGGATGGCTGCGGGTGGGTGGTGCGCCATTTGCCTTGCCCACCGAAGGCGCCGCGGTCAAATGAATCCATGCGCATGCTTACTTTCGCCGTGCTGGTTCTCGGTGTCCTGCTCACTGGCTGCGCCGGTTCCCGTCCTTCCATGAACACGACTTACGAATTCATCCTGCGGCACGGCACGATTTACGACGGCTCCGGCGGCGCGCCGTTCGTGGCCGATGTAGCGGTGGATGGCGACCGCATTTTGGCGGTGGGCGATCTGTCCGGGGCGAAGGGCAGACGCGAGGTGGATTGCACAGGCATGGCTGTGGCGCCGGGATTCATCAACCTGCTGAGTTGGGCCACGGAATCGCTGCTGCACGACGGACGTTCGCAAAGTGACATCCGGCAGGGCGTGACGCTGGAGATCATGGGTGAAGGCGAGTCGATGGGGCCGCTGAACGCCCAGATGCAGAAGGCCATGGTCTCGCAGCAGGGCGACCTGCGCTATGACGTGACGTGGACCACGCTGGGGGAATACCTGGAGCATCTGGAGAAACGAGGCGTGTCGTGCAACGTCGCGTCGTTCGTCGGCGCGACGACGGTGCGCGTGCATGAGATCGGTTACGCGGATCGTGCGCCGACGCCGGAGGAATTGACGCGCATGAAGAATCTCGTTCGTCGTGCGATGGAGGAAGGCGCGCTGGGCGTGGCGTCCGCGCTGATTTACGCGCCGGCTTTCTACGCCAAGACCGATGAGTTGGTGGAGTTGGCGAAAGCCGCGGCGCCGCACGGCGGGATTTACATTTCTCATCTGCGCAGCGAAGGGAACCGTCTGCTGGAGGCCGCGGAGGAATTGATTTCCATTGCGCGGCAGGCAGGCATCCCCGCGCAGATTTATCACCTCAAGGCGGCGGGTGAATCCAACTGGCCGAAGATGGACGCCCTGCTGTCTCGCATCGAAGCGGCGCGAGCCGAGGGACTCCGCATCACGGCGGACATGTACACCTATCCCGCCGCCGCGACCGGACTCGACGCGTCGATGCCGCCGTGGGTGCAGGAGGGTGGTTACAGCGAATGGGCCAAGCGCTTGAAGGATCCCGCCATCCGTGAGCGCGTGCGCCGCGAGATGACGACCCCGACCGATGCGTGGGAGAACCTGTATCTCGCTGCCGGTTCGCCAGAGAAGCTGCTCCTGGTTGGATTCAAGAATCCCGCGCTGAAACCGCTCACGGGCAAGACGCTGGCGGAGGTTTCAAAACTGCGCGGCAAGTCTCCCGAGGAAACCGCGATGGACCTCGTGATCGAAGACGGCACGCGCGTGGGCGTGGTCTATTTCCTGATGACCGAAGACATCCTGCGCAAGCAACTGCGCAAGCCGTGGGTGATGATTGATTCAGATGCGGCGTCGATGGCGCCGGAAGGCCCGTTCCTGAAATCAAATCCGCACCCGCGCGCATACGGGACCTTCGCGCGCCTGCTGGGCCGTTACGTGCGCGATGAGAAGGTGCTGACACTGGCCGACGCGGTGCGCCGCCTCACGTCGCTCCCGGCAGAGACGCTGCATCTTGACCGGCGCGGCGCGTTGCGCCCCGGATACTTCGCCGACGTGGTGGTTTTTGATCCCGCGCAGGTGCAGGACCACGCGACCTTCGATCAGCCGCATCAATACTCGACCGGCGTGCGGGATGTCTTTGTGAATGGCCAGGCAGTTCTGCGCGATGGCGAACACACCGGAGCCAGGCCGGGACGCGTGGTGCGAGGACCGGGATGGCGCAACTGGAGGCGCTGATGGTGTAGCTGGAGAGAGCATCGAACTGACTTTGGGGCTGACTCCTCGTTTTACGTTTTACGTTTCGCCTTTCCCGCCGCAACCTGAGGGCGTGACCCGCACTTACGATCTCGTCATGACCCACAAGCTGGACGCGGATGATCTGTTCATCCACAGCGTGCAGCGGGCGTGTGCCGGGGCGCGGTTGAACTTCTTCCTCATCGAGCCGCTCTGGGTCGAGGCGTTCCATCGCGCGCTCATACGCGGCGAGGTGCGCACGCGCGCGTTGCTCAACATGCACAGCGAGCATCATCAGCCGGAGGAAATCTATCATCGCCTCGTGAAACTGGCGGCGGAGCAGGGCGCGTTCGTCATCGATCTCCCGGACCGCGCGCAGGCGGCCTTC
>Ga0163144_10008994_pt1 | contig 21521 bp, 13 predicted proteins | sample OliLak19BULKMAT1_FD_123175 | JGI IMG/M metagenome (GOLD analysis project Ga0163144, IMG submission 123175) | Freshwater microbial mat bacterial communities from Lake Vanda, McMurdo Dry Valleys, Antarctica - Oligotrophic Lake LV.19.BULKMAT1 | ecosystem: Environmental > Aquatic > Freshwater >... | reverse complement strand
CGGATTCCATGCGGCTGCGATGGATGGATCGGTGCCGCTGTTGTTCCAGGTGTACGTAGTTTGAGCTTGGGCCGGCGCAGCCGACAGGCCGAGCCAAATCGCGGGAGCCGCGATCAATGCGAGCAGGTGAATCCGGCAAGACTTCATCGCAGACCCCAGTAAAACGAGGGAGAGGGTAACTGGTGAATCGCGCGGCCATACCTTGGGGTGGCTGCGTAGTACAAATGAAATTACATACGCGACATGTAGGATCTGTGAAGATCGGGCAAATTATGCTGACTGGGTAAAATGTTTTGGCCGTACAACCCGACTTCACGCAGCGGAAATCGCCATGCACCCTGATGATCTGATCGCAGCACTTTCAACCTGCCCCGGCTCAGGTTCACGTGCCGTCGTACGTTTGAGCGGCCCCGGTGCCTGGGGTGCCTGTCGAGGAGTCGTTCCCGAATTGCCCACGGCGCGACCGGCACAATCGATTTATTCCACACGCGATCTTCGTCTCACCGGCGTTCATGCATCGCTGCCCGCTCGGCTTTACTTCGCACTCGGGCCGCGGACGGCTACCGGGCAGGATGTTGCCGAGTTCCACCTGATCTCGTCGCCGCCGCTGGTGGATCGGCTCCTTGCGGATCTGATCGCCGCCGGTGCCCGCCAAGCGTTGCCGGGGGAGTTCACGCTGCGGGCATTCCTGGCCGGCAAGAAGGATTTGACGCAAGCCGAAGCGGTGTTGGCCGTCATTCACGCAGGCAGCGAGAAGGACCTGAAGCAGGCACTGCAGCAACTCGCCGGCAATGTCGCCGAGCCGTTGCATGCGGTGCGCGACGATCTGCTCAATCTGCTGGCCGATGTGGAGGCGGGGCTGGACTTCGTCGAGGAGGACATCAGCTTCGTCGATGCGGAACAACTGCTCACCCGGCTTGCCGCGGCGATGGCGCAACTGGTGAACGTGCAGCGGAAGCTGGATGCCCGCTCCCGGCATGAACGTCCGATCCGCGTGGTGCTCAGCGGCCCACCCAACGTCGGCAAGAGCAGCCTCTTCAACGCCCTGCTCGGCTGCGATGCGGCCATCGTCTCCGCGGTTGCCGGCACAACGCGCGACTATCTGAAAGGGGCATTCACCCTCGACGGCGTCGCCGTGGAGTTGATCGACACGGCCGGCGATGAATTCGGGCGGGACGACATCGAAACCGAAGCCCAACGACTGCGTGCCGAACAGCTTCACGATGCCGACTTGGTTCTCGACTGCCGACCCGCCGGCACGCCGCACGGAAGGCACGATCGCGGACTGCAAGTGTCCACGATGGCCGATCTTCAAGCTGCCGCATCGGGAACGATTCCCACATCAACCCTGCAACCGAACGGCTTGGATGCCCTGCGAATCTCCTTGACCGAAGCCGTGGCCGCCTTGGCCCGCCCACCCTTGGCCGCCGGCCACGCCCGCTGTCGCGGCCACTTGGATGCGGCACTCATCGCCCTGCGTCGCGCCCACGAACATGTCCGCGAGGACGACCCGCAGGAACTGCTGGCCCTGGCCCTGCGCGAAAGCCTGCAGCAACTCGGCGAGCTGACGGGGACGATCCACACCAACGATCTGCTGGACCGAATTTTCTCCCGCTTCTGCATCGGGAAGTAGCAAGCGGCGATCGGCGGATTGACGCGGATGGATGATCACTTCCCGAACTCGTGGATGCTGTTGTGGAGCGCGCCGGTGATGGCGCGGCCGTCGGTGCCCTTCAGCCGGTACTTGATCTCCATGCCCCACGTCGGCGTGAGGCCGGCGATCTCCAATCGCACCGTCTTGCCGTCGTTGCTCAGCGTCGCCTTCGACACCGGCAGTTTCTTCTCGTCGATGTGCTTCGACCCGTAGTTGTGCGTCCGCTTCAGCCCCCACACCTTCACCTCGCAGTTCGCCGGGTCGATTGCTGCCTTCGGGTCGATCTCGTCCGTGAACGTCACCTCCACGCCGCCCGCCTTCGCCTTCAGCCCGACGGGCAGGTCCGCAGGTTTGCCGGTGTACCGGATGCGGTACAAGCCGCCCGGGGCACTCTGGTTGCCGGCCCAGGCGAACATACCGCAGACGTAGAGTTGGCCGTCGGTCGGGTGGAACCGCGGCCGCATGATGCCGGTCGGGAACGTCGGCAGCGGCAACGCGCACATGCCGCCCTGGGCCTGACCGTTCACGGTTTCGTGCGGGACGACGTAAATCTTGCCCATGCCGTACGACGTGTTGAGCAGCGACCCCTTCAGCGGCCCCCACTTGTCGGATTCCACCCACACCAACTCCGCCGGCGAGCGGTCGAACTCGTTGGTGATCCAGCAGAGCGGCTGCTTCATCGCGGAATCGGACGTGTCGGTTTGGTCCGTGTAGCCGAACATGTTGCCGTAGAACCCGCCTTTCTCAACCTTGTTGATACGGTTCTTCGGCGTCCAGAACCCTTCCTGATCGGTCACGAAGAAGGTGCCGTCCGGGTTCAGGCAGACGCCGTTGGCGGCGCGGAAGCCCGTCGCCAGGATTTCCGTCGTCGCGCCGTCCTTGCTCACCTTCAGCAGCGTGCCGTGGTGCGGCACGAGGGCCGGCAGCGCGTGCCGGCCGCTCTTGGCGTAGTAGAAGTTTCCCTCGGCGTCCGTCTGCAACCCCATGGCGAATTCGTGGAAGTGCTCCGTCACCTGATGGTCGCTGTTGAAGCACTCTTGGAAGTCGGTCTCACCGTCGCCGTTCAGGTCGTGCAACTTCACGATCTGATCCCGACAGCAGACGAAGATGGCTCCGCCGCGGAATTTCAATCCGAGTGGTTGGTACAACCCCGATGTGATCCGTTGCCACGTCAGCCCGCCGGCGGGGTTGTCCAATCCGGACACCATCCACACGTCGCCGTCCCAACTGCACACGGCCATCCGCTTGCCGTCCGGGTCGAAGTCGAACCCGGTCAGCCGAAGTTGAGCGTTCCAAGGGTTGCGTTCGGGCAGGGCGAACGTGTCAACGGCGTACGGGCCGTCGCTCTTGCCGACGGCTACGGTCGTCTTCAGCAGTTCCGGCCACCGCTTCGGCCCGCCCTCGGTCAGCGGCTTCAGTGCGCGCGGCGGGGGCGAGGTCTTGACGAAGGCGGTCAGCGCTTCGGCGTCGCCTTTCGCCATCAGCACCTTCACACGCGTCGGCGTGGCGGCCGCGGGAATCTTCAGCACCCGGAATCCATCCTGCTTTGCCAGTGACACCGCCTTGTCACCGATCACGGCGACGGCAACGCCGTCCGGCGCGACGCGGCACCGCAGGTCGCGGGAGGACTTGCCGATTTCGAGCGTGCGGGTGAACGCGATGCTTCCCGATTTCGCCGGATCGATCTCCGCCCCTTCCAACTCGAGAATGTCCGCGTCGCCGACGTTGTACGAGATGACCGTCTGGTCGCCGTAGGCGTAAGTGCCGACGAACCGCGCCCACTCGCGGGGTAGCGGGCCGTAGGGCCGCCCATCGCGGCCGAGGAACCTGGGGTCGGCGAAACGGCCGGTCTTCGGATCGGCCCACCCCGGCCCGACCGGGTTCGAAACGGCGATGTCGCCGGTCAGCTTCGGGTGAATCTGGTGCCGGCCGTTGAAGTGGATGCCCTTCCAGTCGATGAACCCGTCGCCCGTCCAGCCGGCCGCGTAGCGCATCGTATCGTGGTCGAACAGCGCCCACCGATTGCCGCGCGACACTCCGCCGGACCCGACGTCCAACCGCACCGCGATCCCCTTATGCGCGATGTTCGGAGTGGCGGACTTCGCCGTCCCGCCGACCTCGTAGGTATTCATCAGGCTGGGGCCGTAGTCCATCGTCACCCACGGTTCCACGTTCGACGGGGCAGGGCCGGCGGATGTGCCCTTCGGCAGCTTGGCAAAGTAGGCGTCATCGGGTTGCGCGTACTGCGTCGGGTTGTGCGGCTTCAGGTACGCCTCGCGGAGGTAATGGATCAGGTCGTACTTCTGGCGGGGCACCATCCACGTCTGCGGGGCCATGAGGCCGTAGCCGCGCGTCAGCGTCTGATACAGACTGAACGGGTCGCTGCCGTTCTTGAAGACGTGGGCGGCGAACTTCGGCGACGTGGGCAGCGAGCCGGGTTGGTCCTTCGTGCCGTGGCAGTTCGCGCACACGCGGGTGTACGTCGCCTCGCCCCGCTTGAACGCCTTGTCGTCCAGAGCGCGGAGCAACCCGGCGTGGTCGATGTCCTTCTCGTACTCCGGGATGACGAGCGCCGTCTGGGCGGGGCGAAGCTCCTTCGCGCGGGTCGGCCCACCCTCGGCGACTTCAATGAGGTACTTGGCGAGGTCGAGAAACTGCTGCCGATCCGAGAGAGCATTCACCAGCCCGTCGGGCATCAGCGATTGGGCGATCGCTGTCCGCTTGTCGATGTCCGCCTTCGCGACGACCACCCGCTTGCCGCCTGCGGACGGGTCGAGCAGCGCGAGCGCGTCGTTCGTCTCCTCGGCGAGCAACCCGGTGACCGTCTTCCCGTCGGACGTGTTGACCACCAGCGTTTCGTACCCCTTCCTGATCTGCTTCGAGGGCAGCAGCACGGATTCGATGAGGTACTCGGCCGTCGCCTCCTTGCCGGCCTTGGCGATGTCCGGGCCGAGTTGCGTGCCGGTCTCGCCGTCGTGGCACTTGGCGCACGTCAGGAACGGCTGGAAGAACAGCACCCCGCCGCGACCGGCGTCGCCGCGCGTGCGGGCGGCCTTCACCAGTTCCGCCGGCGACTCCTTCAGGAGTTGCTGCGCGAGGGGCAGCGGCACGGGTGCGGGGGCCGGTTCGGCCTCGACCTGCCACAGCTTGCCGAGCACCTCGAACATATCCGGGTCGTGCTTCTTGAGTTCCGCGCGCGTGAAGGGATAATAATCGTTGCCCGTGAAGTACGCCTCGGTCGTCTCCGCAAAGTACTCCATCGGGTTCGTCATCGCATAGGCTTTCTCGACCGTGTTCGGCCGGCCGTTGCCGAGGTGCCTCGCGACCTTGTCGTACTTCCCCGACTCCTTCGCGCGGATGAAGGCGGCTTGAATCTCCGCGTTGGCGAAACCCTTCGGCATTTCGCGGTCGTGGTAGCCGTGGGCGAGTTCGTGCAGCGTCACGTTCGGCATCCGGTTCGCTTCGGCCTCGAAGATGCGGACGTTGTGGAACTCGACGGCTTTCGCCATCGCGGGGTCGCGGCCGTTCTTGCGAAGCCAATCCGCACCGGGGTGGTACTCGGCCAGCGGGCGAACGCCGGGATATTCGGGATTGAAATACAGCGGCACCTGTTGCAGTTTGGACACCGCGACCTTCGGCACGACGCGCGTGATTTCCTCCAGTTGCTTGTCGAGAATTTCCAGTGCCTTCGCCGTGAGTTTCGGCTCCGTTGCGTGCAGTTCGCGATTCACATGCACCGTCCAGCCGCGAACGGTTCGCGTTTCGTAAACCGTCTCGGGTGCGGGGGCGTGGGGCGACTTCAGGTTGTCGTGCAGGTAGCGCGTCATCGTGTCCATCAGGTGCTGATCGGTGTTTCGCCCCTCATTGATGGCGTGGGTGCGGTTCGGATACGGCAGCACGCTGAACCGCTTTCCTTTCGCGATCAATTCCTCCATCAGCCGTTCGGTCCCCTGATAGTGGCAGTTGTCGTCGCCGGTGCCGTGGATGAGCAGCAGGTTGCCCCGTAACTTGCCTGCGTGAGTGATGGGCGAGCCGTCGCGGTAGCCGGTCGCGTTGTCCGTCGGCAGCCCCATGTAGCGTTCCTGATAGATCGTGTCGTACAGCCGCTGATCGGCGACCGGTGCGACGGCGATGGCGGTGCGGTAAAGGTCCGGGTGGCGGAAGACGGCGTTCAGGCTCATGCTGCCGCCGCCGCTCCACCCCCACGACCCGACCCGACTCGGATCGACGAACGGCCACCGCTTCAGGAGCGCGCGCACCGCCTCGGCTTGTTCGGTCGGTGCCAGTATGCCGATCTTGCGGTGAACGGACTTCCGCCACTCGCGACCGCGGGGCACGTTGGTGCCGCGGTTGTCCACGCTCGCCAGGACGAACCCTTGCTGGGCCAGCATCCAGTGCCATAGGCCGCGGGTGCCGGGCCACGCATCCCGCACCGTCTGGCCGTGCGGCTCGCCGTAGACGTGCATGAGCAGCGGCAGTTTCGCGGCCGTTTCGACCGTCGCGGGTTTGAGACTCCATCCGTCCAGCGTGACGCCCCCGCCGACCGGCACCCGCAGGAATTCGACTTCCGGGCGAGTCAGGGCGGCGAGTTTGGCCCGCAGTTTCGCGTTATCGGTGAACATGCGAACGGCCGCGTTGTCCGCGAGCCGCACCAACTCCACCACCGGCGGCGTGGTGAAGTTCGACCACGTGTGAACCGCCCACTTGGCATCGGGGGAGAAGTCGTATTCGTGCCAACCGGCTTGTTTTTCGGACGTGAGTTGCTCGGTCTTGCTGCCGTCGAGTTTTGCCCGGAACAGGTGCCGCTGGGTCGCGTTCTTCGGCGACGCCGCGTAGTACAGCCACCCGCCCGCCTCGTCGATGGCTTCTACCCCGATGACGTCGAACTCGCCTTTCGTGATCGGCACCGGCGGCGTGCCATCCATGGCAGCGCGGTAGGCGTGCCGCCACCCGGATCGCTCGCTCAGCCAGAGGATGCTCTTGCCGCCGTCCAGCCGGCGCCACGGGTTTTCGTTCTCCAGCCACGCAGCGTCCGTCTCGGTAAACACGGTCTTTGCCATGCCGGTGATGGGATCGGCCCGCCAGACCCGAAGTTCCGTTTGCAGCCGGTTGAACTGCTGCACCAAGATGTGCATGCCGTCCGGCGTCCAGTCGGCGTGGGGCAGATAGTGCTCCCGCGGGTCCCCCGGTAGGTCGAGCCATTGCACCTTCCCGCCGCCCACCGGGACCACACCGAGCCGCGTGGCCGAGTTCTTCTCGCCCACCTTCGGGTAGGCGAACGAGTTGACCCGCGGCGACTTGCTCACGACGTTGTCGACCAGGTGAAACTCCGCAACGCCGGTGGTGTCGAACTGCTGGAAAAGAATGTGGTGGCCGTCCGGACTCCAGCGGAAGCAATTCCGCAAGTCCAGTTCTTCCTCGTTCACCCAGTCGGATGTGCCGTTGATGAGCGTCTTCGAGCCGTCGGTCGTCAGCGGGGTGATCTTCAGGCTGTTCAGGTCTTGGACATACAAGTTGTTCTCGCGCACGAAGGCGACCCACCTGCCGTCCGGCGACAGCGTGGCGAACATCAGCGAAGACGGTGCCGCGGCCCCGCCGAGCTTGTGGAGCTTGCGGGCCGCCACGTCGAGCACCCAGTAATCGCCGCGCGTGTTCCGCCGCCACACCCGCTTGCTGTTCGTGAAGATCAACAGTCGCGATTCATCGGCGGAGAATTCAAATCCCTCGATGCTCAACGGCTCTTCCGCATGCGTGGGTTGAAAAACCGAAGCCGGAAGAATGACGTCTTTCTTCCCCGTCGCAGGATCGTGCCGGACCAGATCGACGCCTTTCCCCGTCGGCGAGCTGTCGAGCGTGACGTAGGTCGAGGATCGCTTGCTCCAGCGCATCTCCGGGATGGCCTCGACCGCGAACTCGCGCGCACCGAACAGGCGATCGACCGTGAGCTGCGATGCGTCGGCACGAAGTGCCTGAGCGCGGAGCGTGCTGCTCGTGATCAGCAGCGCCATCAGGAAGAACGACCACAGGGTCGGACGGGCGTAACGCATCATGGTTTCCTTCGCAGTGAATTCAAACGCGACGTGACCTCCGGCGGGTCACGGTGTCCACTCGACGTCGAGCGCCTTCGTGAGCCGTTTGACTTGCTCCGGCTCTTTTTCGGCCAAGTTTGTCTTTTCGAACGGATCGGCTGTGATGCGGTAAAGTTCGACCGCTGCGTTGGGTTCCAACTTCACGTTCGGCACGATCAGTTTCCAATCGCCGTCGATGATCCAGCGGAACCGCAAGCTGCGGGCAGGACTGTCGATGTCCACGGCATCGTGCGCGTAATCCTCGCCGAATATGGCCGTGCGATTCTTCACGGCAACAGCATCCAGCAGATTAAGACCGCTCATGTCGGGATGCGGCTTCAGCCCGACGGCCGCCAGCACCGTCGGTGCAATATCGAGGCTGCTCGCGAGGGCCGCGCTCTTCGCGGGCTTGATGCGGCCCGGCCGGCGAATCATGATCGGCGTCCGATGGCCGGCATCGTAGGGCGAGAGTTTGGAACGAACGAATCTGTTCGCATTCGGATCCTGAATCCAGCCGTTATCCGTCACGGTCATCACGATCGTGTGATCGGCGAGCTTGGCGGTTTCGAGGTGTTTGAGCAACTGTCCGCAGGTGTCGTCGAACCATTCCACGTTGCCCGCATATTTCTGTTCAAACGCACTCTGAGTCTTATCGCGATACGGGGCCAAATATTTCTCCGCGGGATTGTGCGGCTGGTGCGGCAGCATCGGGGCGTACCAAACGAAGAACGGCTTCTGATCCTTCGCCGCGGTGTCGATGAAGTCGAAGATCGGCTGCATGGTCTTGCGGCCGATGTCCAATCCCGCATCGCCGTGGCGGCCCCCTTTGGCCATCACCCCAGTGCTCATGCCCGCAGTGAAGCCGCCGGTGGCGAAGTTGCCTTGCCACCATTTGCCGGTCTGAAAGCTCACATAGCCCTTGGTTGCCAGCATTCGCGGCAGCGTTGCAAGCAAGTCCATCTTCCCAATCATCCGTTTGCGATCCGCGGCATACCGGGCATCGCCGGCGAGTTCCTTCGCAGTCATGCCTTGTTTGGGCGGATCGTTGTTGCAGATCTGCGTGCGATGCGGCGCTTGGCCGGTGATGATCGACGCCAGGCTCGGGCAGCAGAGACTGGTGCAGGAGTAGCCCCGCGGGAAGACGATGCTCTGCTTCGCCAGGGCATCGAGGTGCGGCGTGCGGATGTAAGGATGACCCATGAAGCCGTAGTCCGTCCAGCCTTGGTCGTCCGAAATGATCAGCACGATGTTTGGCGGCGTTGCTGCCGATGCCGAAGCCGTGAGCAGCCACGCGACTGCAGCACAAACTCCGATTCGCTTGGCGAACACCAAGAACAACATGGGATGCTCCTCATTAAGAATCACCTCGTCGCACGCCGGACGACACGTCCACAACGCGTGGACCGAGGACGTCCCTTTTCGGCGTGATGCCCAAGCCGGGAGCGGTGGAAGCCGCCATGAATCCGTTCACCCGCTGCGGTGCTCCGTCCGCAATACTCACCGTCACGTAGCTGTTGAAGTCCGTGCTGGTGAAGCGGAACTCTTCGGGTGTGCTGTGGGCCAGGTGGGCGATGGCCGCCGTGATGATGTCGCCGCCCCAACTGTCCTCGAGCGTCATGGCGATGCCCATCGAAACGCACAGGTCGCGGACTTGCTTCGTTTTCGTCAGGCCACCGAGTTTGCTGATCTTCAGGTTCACCACGTCCATCGCGAGGTCGGCCTTCGCCCGAAGCAGCATATCGAGACCGTCCACATTCTCGTCGAGTACGAACGGATTGTCGGTGTGCCGCCGAACGGCCAGGCATTCTTCGTACGTCAGGCACGGCTGCTCGATGTACACATCCAGATCGCGAATCGCCCGTGCGACCCGCATCGCTTCGTGCTGAGTCCAGCCGGTGTTGGCATCGGCGACGAGTCGGTCGGTCGGCGGCAGGATCGCCCGCACCTGTCGAATGCGCTCGATGTCGGTATCCGCATCGCCGCCGACTTTGAGTTGGAACCGCGTGTATCCATCCCGACGGTACCCCGCGACACTCTCCGCCATCTGCTCCGGCGACCCTTGCGAGATGGCCCGGTAGAGGCGAATGCTCTCGCCGAACCGTCCGCCCATCAGCGTGCACACAGGCAGGCCGGTGAACTGCCCGAGCAGGTCCCAGCAGGCGATGTCGATCCCGCTTTTGACGTAGGGGTGCCCTTTAAGCGCCGCATCCATGCGGTGATTCAACTTGTGCAGTTCGCGCGGGTCCATGCCGATGAGGTGCGGGGCCAGTTCCCGCAATCCGGCCCTTACCCCTTCCGCGTAAGCGGGCAGGTAGAACGGCCCCAACGGGCAGACCTCGCCGTAGCCGACGAGACCGGTATCCGTCTCCACGCCGACGATGGTGCTGTCGAAGACCGTGACGGATTTGCCGCCCGACCATTTGTAATCACCTTCGCGCAAGGGCAGCTCGACCCGATGAGCGAAGATTCCTGCAATCCGCATCGCGATACAACTCCTGTTTCTCGAACAACTCGCCAACCGCCCGGCCGATGTGACGGTCGGGACGACGGCGGACCACCGTTGCGACGCACGCGAGCAGCAGATTACTGAAACGGCAGTGGCCGGATGTCGTGCGGGTCATTTGGTCGTGCCTTTCAACAGGTCGGCCCTTGTGCTGTAGTAAACGTATTGCAGACGACCATCATCGCATGGATCAGGAATGTTCGGCCGGAAAAGCAACAATACCGGCGGCGAACGCTTCCGCCGCGGGCGGGTGGTAACGGAGCCACAGTTCCGGTTCGATCAGTTCCAGTTCCATCACGGCCAACCGGCCGTCGTTGTCCCGGACCATGTCCACCCGACCGTACACCGGCGTCGGACGGCAAACCGCCGCCGCTCGTTCCGCCAGCGCGATCTGTTCGTCGGTCGGTCGGTACTCGTGGACCGTTCCCCCGTGGTCGTCCTGCACCCGGAAATCGCCGGGCTTGGCCACCTTCCGCACGGCATGCGAGTACCGCCCGTTGAACACCATCAGAGAGTCCTCGCCGGTGCGGGCGATGTCGGCCTGAAAGGGCTGCACGAGCATTGCTTCCTCCGCCAAGAGTGCCGCCAGCTTCGGCTGAAGGTCGGTCGCAGTGCGACGGCTCCCCCGGTACGTGTGTCGGGCCCCACCCGACACGCACGGCTTGATGACCACGTCATCCCAGCCGGTCTCCGCCAGCACGTCGGCGAGCGTTCGCGTCGAGCCGCGCTCCAGAAACCGCGACGGCACCACGGGCACGCCGCGATCCGCGAGGTCGGCGAGGTAATGCTTGTCCACATTCCAGCGAACCGTGGAAACGGAGTTGCACAACCGCGTCGCGCGTTCGGCCCGCCTCAGCCAGGCGGCGAACTCCTCGAACCGCTCGAAGTAGTCCCAAGTCGTGCGAAACACCGCGCAACGGAACCGGGACCAGTCAATTTCGGGATCGGCCCAATCGACGCGGACCGATGTCAGCCCACGACGGGTCAGCGCCTCTTGGAGGAGTCTGTCGTCGTCCAGGATGTTGCGCAAATACCAATCGCCCTCCGCAGCAGAGCGCGCGGTGTAACGCCGATCGGTGAGCAACGCGACATCGAACGATTGCACGCCTACTCCTTCGCCCCTTGCCGGGTGACGATGGGCACGTAGCCGATTTCCATACCCTTCGGCGGAGTGACGAGGACCGCCGGGTCGAGGTGCGCCAGCTTGCCCACCGTCGGCGGGGGAAGGTACTCGCGGTCCATGGTCCACTTCTGGTGAAGCAGCTCCACCCGCTTTTGCAGGCTCTCCCGTTCGTCGGCGGTCAGGTCGGCGTTGAGCAGGGCGGGCTGATCGGCGAATCGATACCAAGAATAGGTCACCACGCTGCCGTCGCCGAGCTTGGCCGTGAACGGCCCGGCCGCCGGTCCCGGCTTCCTCCAACTGCTGTCCGCCTCATCGGGCGTGACGTACGGTTTCTGGTCGGGCTTGCGGACGCGCGGGAACTCGACCTTCGCCAAACCGGTCTCGGCGGGCACGTCCATCGCGTTGACAACCACCCACCGTTCCTTGTCCTTCTTGTCCTTTTCCAGGCGGTAGTACTGCGGCAGGGTGACGATCGCTCCGTCTTTCGTCACCGCGTCTTTCGACCATTTGTAGCCGTAGGTGGTGTCGTCGAGGGCGACGGGTGTGGCGTACGAACTCCACGCCAGCGGCACCTTTTTCTCGCGGGGCGTGTTCGGCGCGTAGATCTGCCAGCTCGAACCGCCGCCGCCTTTGAACGTGTGGACGCTAGCGGCCTTCGGGTCGATGGTGCCCGTCACTTCCTTACCGCCGTCGAACCACACTTGGACGCCGTCCCACAGCGCGGATTTGTTGTACGCGGTGATGCTGTGGATGAGCGTCGCGTCGCCGTCCGCCGTCGCCGGGAACTGCGTCGGGGCGACGCGGGCGTAGGTGTCGCCTTTCGCGTCCGTGCCGATGTACGCGGGGATGTGTTGCGTCTCCATCTGCACCGCCTTGTTCGGCTCGGACGGCCGGGCGTCCAGGAACAGCCCGCCCAGCTCCGGTTTCTTGACGGTCGGTTTCGACCAGAAGTACGGCACGAAGAACGTGACCGGCCCTTTGAAGTTGCCGGTGTTCAGAAACAGCGTCCAGCACTGGTTGCCGGTCGGCACGTCCTTCCCGGCGGTGGTCTTCTTGGCCGCGGTGAGGGGCAGCGGCAGGTAGCCGTACCCGAACAACTCCCCGGACGTGCCCTGTTTGAGATTCAGACCGTCCGGCGGCCACAGCACCCACGGGCTGAGTTGCGCGATGGCGTAATGGCCGGCGGGCTTCTTCCAGTCGCGGCCTTTACCGGCACCGGGGCCGTTCGCCCACTCGCTGAATTCCAGTGCCACGCCGCCCATGATGAACTTCGGCGTCTCGGTGGCGAACCGCGTGTCCCGCCACCAGCCGAGTCCGCCTTCGATGTCGGAGTAGATCTTCTCCGGTTTTTTCCCCTCGTACTGGGAGAACATCCAGGTGCCGAACAGCCCGCTCTGGAAGTCCTGCCCGGGATAATTCTTCAAGAGCGGCCAAGCCGCCACATAGGTGGAGAACCCGGCGTTGTACGTCGCGTCCACCTTGCCGTGCGGGACGAGCAGGTAACCGGCCATCTCCGCCTTCTGGGGAGTCTTATCGTCCGCGGATGTGACCGCAGCCGGGTACCACTGGCTCGAGATCGCCAAGCACGCCACAAACCACGAACGGCACAGAGTGTTCCGCATCCCGTCACCTCCAGGGGTTAATCCTTGTCGTCCGATTTGGTGTATTCCTTCGGCAACGTCACGTTCCACTCGGCGATCTTCGCCTTCAACTGCGCGACGACCTCTTCATTGCGTTCCCCATCGCGTCGCCGATGAGATATGATGTCGCCGCGCTAGTGTTCCAGTGGTATCCCTGCCCCGACGGGGACACGTCTTTGTCATGCCGGAATGCGGTCTCGGCGATCACCAACGGTAGGTCGGTCGCCCCGAGATCCTTACGGATGTCACCGAGGAAGTGGGGCTTGCTCCACTCGGGGGCTTGCCGCTCTCGACCTTCGCCGGCTTGACGCCGACGAGCGCCTCGGCGAACGCTCGGCCGATCGGCGCCAGCATCTTGGCGGCACCGAGGTAGTGGTAGCCGCCGTTCGACACGCCCGCCTTCAGCCGCTTCGTCTCCTCCGGCGTGAAGGCGTCCGCGATGGCCTTGCTTCGGGCCTCCTCCTTCGCCTCCCGTGTCAACTTCGGATTCTTTTTGAACTCCTGGTTCAGCTTGTCGTTCAGCCGGTCCATCCGCTGCTTGATCGCGTCCAGGTCGTCGTCCCAGAACGGTGCCGTCTCCACCGCGATCACGTTGCTTTTGAACTCGGGCAGCGTGGTCGGCTTCACCTGGGCCGCGCGGAAGTTCGCCATCGGCGGCTTGGCCCCCTTCCGAACACCGTCGATGCCCATGACGCCGATCACGAACGGCATCTTCGGGGCGGATAAATCCTTCCGTACATCGCGGATGAAATGGCCGAGCAGATCGGCGTACAAGTCGTACCCGCCGGGCTTCATCTGGTCGGGGTACACCCCGCCATCGACGTAGTCGTTGAACCCCTGAAACCAAACGAACCCGGCCAATTCAGTACCCCGCTTCGGGTCGTAGTCCGGCACCACCCGCTTGACGTCCTCAAGCACTTTCTGCACGTGCGCGATCATCTCGCGGTAATACACGCCCGTCGCCTTCACCTTCTCGGCCTTCAGCTTCTCGAGGTCACCACCCCGCTTCTTCCGTCGGGCCAACTCGGCCTCGCTCCACTCGAAGGCCCCGCCGCTCGGCGGACGGAAGTCGGTGTGCAGACTCCGGCCGCCCCACGAGGTCTTGATGATGAGCACCGGCTCGCCGAGCACCTTCTCCATATGCAGGCCGAAGGTGAACTCCGGGCCGATTCGTTGCCCGGCTGCCCCGAACGCGCCGAACCCGGCCGTCAGTTTGCCCTTCTGCTCGTCGAGATCGGTGTAGGCATCGCCGAGGCAGCCGACCGACGAGATCCACACGTTCCCGCAGACCTTCGGTTTGCCGTCCGGCCCGCGCATCTCTTTAAGGAGCGGCGCCGTCTTCGGGTCGTCGGCCAGGGAGTCGAACGTGGACACGTTCGCGTGCCCCTGCATGTTCGATTGCCCGGCCAGGATGAATACCTTCAGCGGCTTGTCGGCGGCCGTCGCGCCGCTCGCAGCGACCGTCAGGAGCGGAATGAGGCCGAGCAAGGCGGCACGAATCGGGCGTCGTGTCATACGTGCACTTTCGAAGTGAGTGGGCGGCGGTTCGTCGGGCACCGGAACCTCATCGCGCAACCGTCGTCGACGCGTCCGAAAGGTCCCGTGAATACGAGACGCGAGTTTAGCACGAGCGGGAATTGGTACCAGGCAAAACGGAAACGAATCCGGGAAAGGAACTCATGGCCCGCAAGCCGCGCCGTGTGGCGATCAAGCTCGACTCCGGTGGTGACGTGTGGCCGAGTTCGCCGAGTTCGAAGGTGCGCACCTCGTGCCGGGCGTTTTCTCCGATTCGAGAGTAATCGACCAACTGTGGCCCACGCCGAGCGGACCGCCTGAAGCCGAGGGGCGAATGTTTGGGTACTTGGCGATCCAAACCGAAGTCAAAATCCCAACTGGATTTCAACAGAAGTTCACTTCGCACCGGCTCGTTGCATCTCGGCTCGCAGGGCGGCTTCCGACATCACGCCGGTATGACGGGCCACGACTTTCCCGCTCTTGAAGATGAGCAGTGCGGGGATCGACGAGATGTCGTAGGCGGATGCAAGGGGTTGGTTGTTGTCCACGTTCACTTTGCAGACCTTGTAATCTTTGGCGAGCGATTCGATCACCGGGTTCATCGTCCGACACGGCCCGCACCACTCGGCCCAGAAATCGACGAGCACCGGCTCAGGTGATTCGATCACTTCTTGCTTCCATCTGAACTGGTGGAGCAGCATGATGGTTCTCTCTTCTGATGATCTCGATCCGAGGGAGTACACCATTCATTCTACGCTCCTGCATTCGGAAAGAATCTGCACCGGACGTCGGCCTGCTGCCGGGTGGGGGTGCCAAAGGTGCCGAGCCGCCAAGCCTCGTCTTGACGGCGCGGTGCCGTTTGCGGCACGATGGCGGCATGCTTATCGAGACCAGGACTGATGCGGGCTTCATTCGGGACGGGGTCGCCGAGATCGAACTGCACGGGCGGTTGACTCTCAGCTCATGGAGCCGGTTGCTCCTGGTCGCGGAGCTTGCGGCGTCCGATCCGTTTGTGGAAGTGATTCACGTCCGCGGCAACTTCGACTCTCCGGCCGTCGTCGACGATCGCCAAGAGTTCTGGGACGCCGGGCGGGACATGCTTCGCCGATGGCTGGCGTTGCCGATTCCAACCGTGGCGGTCGTTCGCGGTCCGGCGTGTGGTGCCGGCTGGGAGTTTCTCCAGGCGTTCGATTTGCGGCTCGCCGTTGCAACGGCGGGAAGTTGGTTCGCAGCCCCAACCAAGCCCGCGTGGGTGGCTGCCCGCAAGCCCCGCCGGCTGACCGCGCGGGAAGCGGTGAGGGCCGGCGTGCTCGACGATGCCTATTGCGAACGGGTGGCCGGCATCGAAACGCGGTTACACCTCGACCGCTTGCTGCGGCGACCGGCCAAGCGGAAGCCCCGCATCGATTTGAGCGGCAGTTGGGCATTGCGGTCTGCCTTCATTCACGTTGAGGTCGGGGAAGTGGAACCGGAGGCGTCCGCGCTGCGGCCGACGACCGTCGCCATCCTCGACGGAGGGCTTCTCGGTTCGGAGCTTGCGGTCGAAACGATCCTCCGCAGCGGTACCGCCACCATCGGAGATGAGTCGCAACGGGCCGAGACGGAACGCCTGCTCTCCGAAGCGGTGCGACGCGGGCGGGCGACCCCGTTGGAAGCGGAGCAGGCCAGAAAGCGGCTGCATTTCGGGTTGGAATCGCCGACGTTGGCCGAGGCGCGCCGGATCGTGACCACGCGCCCCGCGGCCGTCGAGTTCCTCCGCCGGCAGTTACACCCGTGGGCGATCATCATCGACTTGGCGGGACCGGATGCACGAGCTTGGATGCGCGAACTCAGCCTCACGATTCCGCCGGCAACGATCGCGGCACGCTACACGGCCGCGACGGTTGGGCGTAAGATTGCTTCATGAAGTCCGTCCCGCCTCTGAAGGTCCGCATTCCGCTCCTGCTCGCCGGGTTGGAAGCCCACTATCCGCTCGCCGCCACGGCGTTGAGCTTCCAGACGCCGCTGCAACTGGCGGTCGCCACGATTCTGTCCGCTCAGTGCACCGATGTTCGAGTCAACATCGTCACGCCGGCTCTCTTCGCCGCATTTCCGACGGTCGAGGACTACGCCGCCGCCTCGCCTGCCGCGATCGAGACTTACATCAAGACGACCGGGCTGTTTCGGGCCAAGGCTAAAAACATTCATGCCTTTGCCCTCAAACTCATCCGCGATCACGGCGGCGAGGTCCCTCGGACATTGGACGAACTCGTGAAGCTTCCCGGTGTCGGCCGCAAGACGGCTAACGTCGTCCTCGGCGACGCCTTCGGCATCCCGGGCATCACCGTCGATACCCACGTCGGCCGACTGTCGCGCCGCTTGGGGCTGACCAAACACGTCGATGCGACCAAAGCCGAATTCGAACTCAACCGCCGCATTCCCGAGCCGCAGTGGACCGACTTCAGCCATCGGATGATCCTGCATGGCCGGGCCATCTGTACCGCCCGCAGCCCGAAGTGCGAACGCTGTCCCTTCCTGAGTTTCTGCCCGCGTCGCGGGCTTCCCAAACTTCTGCCCGTACCTGAGACGACCCCATGAGCACGCTTCTCGAACGCTTTCTCCGCTACGTCCGGATCGACACCCAAGCCGACGAACGCGCCACGGTTTATCCCAGCACACCGGGGCAGTGGGAGCTTTCCCGGCTTCTGTGCGACGAACTTAAAGCGATGGGTTGCGTCGATGCCCGCGTCACCGAGTTCGGGTTGGTTCACGCCACGGTGCCGGGCACGGTGGTGGGGGCACCGACCATCGCGCTCAATGCCCATGTCGATACTTCGCCCGAGTTCAGCGGCAAGAACGTGAAGCCGCAGGTACACCGGAATTATGCGGGCGGGGACATCGTGCTGCCGGGGGACCCGAGCCGCGTCATCCGCGTTTCCGAAGCGCCCGAGTTGGCGGAACTCGTCGGCAAGACCATCGTCACCACGGACGGCACAACGCTCCTCGGCGGGGACGACAAGGCCGGCATCGCCGTCATCATGGAGGCGGCCATGATGCTGATGGAGGACCGCAAGCTTCCCTGCGGGCCGATCCGAATCGTCTTCACCTGCGACGAGGAAATCGGCCGCGGCTCGGACCACCTGGACCCCTCGGAACTGGGCGCGGTCTGCGCCTACACGCTCGACGGCGCGGGCACGGCCGAGATCGAAGACGAAACGTTCAGCGGCGACAAGGCGACCGTCACCATCACCGGCGTCAACATCCACCCGGCGTTGGCGAAGGACCGCATGACCAATGCCGTACGCTTGGCCGGTGCGTTCCTGGACCGCCTGCCGAAGCGCCTGCTCTCGCCCGAGACGACCGACGACCGCGCCGGATTCATCCATCCCTATCTCATCGAAGGCGGCGTACCCAAGACGACCATCACCCTGATCCTGCGCGATTTCGTGACCGCCAATCTGACGGTTTACGCCGACCTGCTCAGGACCATCGCGAAGCAGCTCGAAACCGAGTACCCGGCCGCACGGATCGACGTGGCGATTCAAGCGCAATACCGCAACATGAAGGACGGCATGACCAAGGAACCCCGCGCGGTTCCCTACGCCATCGACGCCATCCGCGTCGCGGGTCTCGAGCCGAAACGGCGTGCCATCCGCGGCGGCACCGACGGTGCTCACTTCACCGCCAAGGGCCTGCCGACTCCGAACTTGAGCACCGGTGAGCACAGCTTCCACAGCCCGCTCGAATGGGTCTGCCTCGAGGAACTGGAAACCAACGTCCGCGTAGTGCTGGCGCTGGCGAAGCGGTGGACGGAATGAGTGTTCAGTGTTCCAATACGGACTTCCACCGTTGCGGCACGCCGCGATAGGCGGCTTCGTAGGTGGCTTCCATCGGGCAGAGGATGTGGCGGCCGGGTTTCAGAAAGATCGGCACGTCCGGCAGCACCTTGCGCACGGCCGTCGGCTGTAGGTAGGCCTTCAACGGCACGGCGGCATCGTAGGAAACCAACGTCAAGGGATCGGTCGGCGGATAGACGGTGACTGCACCGTCGAAGTGCTTCCAGATTTCGGCATGGATGCCGTGCGGGTCGCGCGGCGTCGGCGGAAAGAGATCGACGACGGTCAGATGGATGCGGTGTTCCAAGGCCGTGACAGCCTTTTCGACGAACAACCGGATGGAGTGCTTCGCGTACTTGTTGCCGGGAGAGACGAGTTCCAACAAGGCCACCACGCGGTCGCCGCTCGCATGGCGGATGGAAACTCGACGCGGCAGTTGCTGTAAGCGTAATCGTCGGCACTCAGAAGAATCTGCGCCATCGGTTGCGTATCCGGGAGAACGGCCGGTCGCGTCATCATAACGGGGCCCGACTTGCTGGCCTTGGAGGAACCCGATGATTTCGAAGGGTACATGATTCGTCCTCCGTTGCCGTTATGATACCGTAAAACACCAGCGTTCCGGAAGCCGGTTCCGCAGGGAGCGCGATCATGAGTGCGACGGCCGCGATGGGTTTGACGACGCAGCAGAAAGCCTTGGCGATCAATCTCGATCCGCGCGTGTATGGCACGTTGGCCGAGATCGGCGCGGGGCAGGAGGTGGCGCGCTGGCTGTTTCGCGTCGGTGGGGCGGCGGGCACGGTGGCCAAGGCCGTGTCCGCCTACGACATGGCCGTCTCCGACGCGTTCTATGGGCCCACGTCGCGCTACGTCTCCAAGCCGCGACTGGTGCAGATGCTCGACCACGAATACGAGCAGGTGCTCGAGATTCTCGGGACGACTCGTGGGGATACGACCGAGTTCTTCGCCTTCGCGGATACGGTGGCCGCCCGCAACTTCGCGGGCACCAATGAATGCCACGGGTGGATCGGCGTCCGCTTTCAGACCGATCCGTGCGGCCCGGCCAACCAAGTGCTGCTCCACGTGCGGATGCTGGACCGGGAAGCCGTCGCTCAACACGAAGCCCTCGGCATCCTGGGCATCAACCTGCTTTATGCCGCCTTCTTCACCTATCCCAATGCCGAAACCCGAGCAGCGTCGCTGTTGGACGGCCTGACGTCGGACCGTTTGGAAGTCGATGTGCTCGATCTGTCCGGCCCCGAGTTCGACGCGGAGGATCACCGGCTTGCCGCCCTGTTCCTGGTGAAGCTGAACCTGAGCGATGCGGCGCTGTTCGGCCCGGACGGCAGGGTGTTGCAGCCGTCCGAAGTGCTTCGCAAGAAGCCGGTGCTGGTGGAACGCGGCTCCTTCCGCCCGGTTACGAACACCAATGTGGACATCCTCGACGCCGCCCGCACCCGCTTCGCAACCGACTTGAGTTGCGGGGAAACGGACATCGTCTCGATCATGGAACTGACGCTCCAGAGTCTGTTCGCCGGCCGCGAACACGGATCGGTCGACTTGCAGGATTACCTTGGCCGCGTCGAAACGCTCGCCGCCGCCGGCAGCATCGCCATGGTGTCCGACTACTTCGAGTATCATCGCCTCGCAGCGTTTCTCGCCCGGCTCACCGATCGTCCGGTGGCGCTGGCGCTCGGCGTCTCCAGTTTGGCCGAGATCTTCGACGAGAAGTATTACCGCGCCCTCGACGGCGGGATGCTGGAAGCCGTCGGCCGCCTGTTCAAGGCGGATCTGCGGATCTACGTTTATCCGCTGTTCGCCCCGGGCGACTCGGAGCCGATCACCGCCGTGACGTGGCAGCCGCCCTACCATCTGAAGCACCTGTACCAGCACCTGCTGGACAACAAGCGGATCATCCCGCTCGACGGCTATAAAACGGAATGCCTGCGGATCTATTCCCGCGAAGTGCTCGGCATGATCCGCAACAACGAAACGGGCTGGGAAGGCATGGTGCCGGACGCCGTCGCCCGGATCATCAAGGAACGCGAACTGTTCCGGAGCCGGTAGACATGCCGGACTCTTACTTCACGAAGCGGAATTCCTTCGTCTGGAACATCGCGTGGGCGAAGTCCGCCCAGACTTTTGCGTCCTTGCCGTCCGCCAGAAACGCCGTCGCGGCTTGCCGCTCCGCGGTTGTCGGCTCGCGATTCAGCGCCGCCAAGTAGATGCCCTTCACCTTGGCTTCAACGGAGCCTTGCTCGATCTGGAGGCGCTTGCCCCAGTCGTCCGCTTTTTGGATCACGAACGGGTCGTTCATGAGCGTGAGCGCCTGCGCCGGCACGTTCGAGTTTTGTCGCCGGCCGACGGTGCTGAAGGGTGTTGGCGTGTCGAAACCGGCGAGGAACGGCGAAGCGAAATTGCGTCGGACGGCCAGGTAGATCGAGCGGCGGTTCTTGCCGTCGATCGGCCCGGAGCCGGGGCGGCCGCGACCATCGAGAAACGGCGTCAGGTGAATCGGGACGCTCGGCCCGCCCACGGTGCGGTCGAGCGTGCCGGAGGCGACGAGCACGGCATCGCGGATCGCTTCGCCTTCGAGTTGTTTCAGTCGGAACGAGTGAAGCAGGAGGTTGGCCGGGTCGGCGGCGTCCGGCTTGGAGCGACTGCTTTGTCCGTAGGCGTCGGTGAGCATCAGCCGCTTCAGAAAGGGCTTGATCCGACGGCCGCCGCGGGCGAACTCGACTGCCAGGTAATCCAACAACTCCGGGTGCGTGGGAGCCTCGCCCAGGACGCCGAAGTTATCCGTCGACGCCACCAGCCCGCGACCGAAAAGATGGTGCCAGAGCCGGTTGACGATCACGCGATCGAAGAGCGGGTTCCGCTCGCCGTCCGTCAGTTGCAACGCCAGTTCGTACCGGCCGCTGCCGTACTTGTGCGAAATCCGTTCGCCCGTAAAGAGTGCCTCCGGCCCGCGCCGCGGGGCGAGGTCGCCGGGGGCACGCGGGTTCCCGCGCACGAAGACCTGTTCATCAACTCCATCGCCGTCCCAGAGCGCAGGGGACAGTCGGCTTTCCCAAGTCGTCTCGGCCGCCAAGGCGGCTTCGGCCTTCCTCAGGTTCTCGGCCACTTCGGCGGTCAACTCGGTTGGGTTGGGTCCGGCGGTGGGATTCATCGGCGTATCGTCGGACTGGATGACGGCGGAGACGGCG
>Ga0163144_10008993_pt1 | contig 21522 bp, 9 predicted proteins | sample OliLak19BULKMAT1_FD_123175 | JGI IMG/M metagenome (GOLD analysis project Ga0163144, IMG submission 123175) | Freshwater microbial mat bacterial communities from Lake Vanda, McMurdo Dry Valleys, Antarctica - Oligotrophic Lake LV.19.BULKMAT1 | ecosystem: Environmental > Aquatic > Freshwater > Lake... | reverse complement strand
GGCGAAGCCAACGATGATACCCTCACCGGCAACGGCGACAACGACACGCTCGACGGCGGCACCGGCACCGACCTGATCGTGGCCGAGGGCGACTTCCCGCTGTTTACCCTCACCGACACGAGCCTGGTAGCCGATGGCACCGACAGCCTGCTGGCCGTGGACGCCGCCTTGCTCACCGGCGGCAGCAGCGCCAACACCTTCAACACCCAGGCCTTCTCCAAGACCGTTCACCTCGACGGCGGCGACGCCGATGACCTGTTCACCCTCAGCACGGCCGGCGGTGTGATTACGGGCGGCGTCGGCAGCCACGACGTCATCAGCCTGACGGCCGATCTCAATCTGACGCTGTCAGACACCGCGCTGCAAGCCGGCAGCCAATTCCTGATCAGCGGGGTCGAGGGCGCACGCCTCACCGGCGGCGGGGGCGTCAACAAGCTCGACGCCACCGGCTTCACCGGCCAGGCCACCCTGCGCGGCCTGGGCGCCGGCGACACCCTCATAGGCGGCAGCGGCGACGACTGCTTGTTGGGCGGCGACGGCGACGACACCCTCACCGGCAATCGCGGCGCCGACAACCTCCAGGGCGAGGCCAACACTGCCGCCGGTGACCGCTGGACCGAGCTGGCCGCCTTCGACATCAGCCTGATCGCCGAGGGCCTGCTGGGCGAGGTGATAGACACCGTCACCGGCATCGAAATCGCTCAACTGACCGGCACCGACGTCAACAACCGCTTCACGCTCACCGGTTTCACCGGGGTAGCCACGCTCGACGGCGGCCTGGGCAACGACTCGCTCACCGGCGGCTCGGGCGGCGATGTGCTGCTGGGCAAGGCCGGCTCCGATACGCTGGTCGGCACGGGCGGCAACGACACGCTCGATGGCGGCGCAGAAACCGACCTGCTATTTGCCTCCAACGCGCTCACCTTCACCCTGGCCACCACCCGCCTCGACGGCGTCGGCCGCGATACGCTGGTGAGCATTGAAGAAGCGCACCTGGTGGGCGGCGCGCAAGACAACATCTACGATGCCTCGGCCTTCGGCAGCAACGCCACGCTGGTCGGCCAGGTCACTCTGGAAGGCGGCCTGGGCAACGACACCCTCATCGGCGGCGTCAAGGCTGACAGCCTGACCGGCGACCAGGGCAACGACTCGCTGGTCGGCAATGACGGCGCGGATACGCTCACCGGCGGCGACACGGCTCCGGGCGCCAATACCAACGACACCCTGGTGGGCGGCGCGGGCGCCGACCTGCTGGACGGCGTGTTTGGCGACGATGTGCTGCTGGGCGGCGGCGACGACGACAACCTGATTGGCGCGAGCGGCAATGACCTCATGGATGGCGGCTCAGGCGACGACGTGCTCAGTGCCGCCTTTGACGACGACACCGCCGTGGGCGTCCCCGGCAACGACACCCTCACCGGCGGCCCCGGCGACGACACGCTCGAAGGCGGCGTCGGCTTTGACCGCGTGTCTGAGTTTGCCGACGTCAACTTCACCTATGAGCTGGGCACACTGCACGGCGGCGCGTCCGGCGACGACCTGCTCACCCTGATCGAAGAAGCCAGCCTGACCGGCGGCAGCAGCCCCAACGCCTTCGACCTGAGCAGCTTCCCCGGCGTCGTCACCCTGCGCGGCGGCGCGGGCAACGACACGTTCACCGGCAGCGCCTTCAGCGACATTTTCGACGGCGGCGCGAATACCGACCGGGTGAAGGAAACCGCCGACGTCAACTGGAGCCTGACCGATGCGCTGCTTCAGGGCAGCGGCAGCGATGTTCTGACCAGCATTGAAGAGGCCTCGCTCACTGGCGGCGGCAGCCCGAACGCGATTAACGCCGCGACCTTCACCGGCAACACTACCCTCACCGGCCTCGCCGGCAACGACACGTTGGTGGGCGGCGTGGGGATGGATACGCTCGACGGCGGCGCCGAAGACGACACGCTGACCGGCAACCTGGGCGATGACAGCCTGCTGGGCGGCCTGGGCAACAACGCCCTGACCGAACTGGTGACGGCCACCACCGGCGTGACGCTCACGCTGACCAACAACAGCCTGCTGGGCCTGGGCACCGATGTGCTCAGCAATACCCTGCGCGTGACCCTCACCGGCGGCAGCGGCAACGACCTGTTCCTGGCGACCGCCTTCACCGGCACGGCCACGCTCCAGGGCGCGAGCGGCGCCGATACCTTCCACGGCGGCCTGGGCAACGACTCGCTCGACGGCGGCCCCGGCACTGACCGGGTGGACGAGACCTACGACCAGAATTTCCAACTGACCAACTCCAGCCTGACCTTCTCCACGGCGGTGATCTTGAGCGCCGACGCGCTCAACGCGGTGGAAGAGGCCAGCCTGACCGGCGGCATCGGCCCGAACACGATTGACGCCGCCGGTTTCAGCGGCGTGACCAGCCTGACCGGGTTGGGCGGCGATGACCGCCTGCTGGGCGGCACGAACGCCGACAGCCTGCTGGGCGGGGCCGGGTTTGATACGCTCACCGGCGGCCTGGGCAACGACACCCTCGATGGCGGCGACGACTCCGACCGCGTGACCGAAGTGGGCGATGTGGCCCTGCTCAAGCTTCAGAACATCGTGCTCACCGGCCTGGGCACCGACGAGCTGCGCAGCCTCGAATTCGCAAACCTAGCCGGCGGCCCCGGCAACAACACCCTCGACGCCTCGCTGTTCACCGGCGCGGTCACGCTCACCGGCGACGCCGGCAACGACCTGCTGCTGGGCGGCTCGGCCTCAGACGAGCTCAACGGCGGCGACGGCGCGGACACGCTCACCGGCAACGGCGGCAGCGACATCCTGTTTGGCGGCAGCGGCGCGTTTGAAGACAGCCTGCTCGAAACCAGCCCCGCCGCCTCCATCCTGCTGACCTCGGCCAACCTGGTGGCCGGCGCCACCGACTTCCTGAACGGCCTCGAAGTGGCGACCGTCACCGGCGGCGCGGCCAACCAGACGATGGACGCCGGCGCCTTTAGCGGCCGGGTGCGCTTTGACGGCGCGGGCGGCAACGACTCGCTCATCGGCACCATCAACGCCGACACGCTGCTGGGCGGCCCCGGCACCGACACGCTGCGCGGCGGGTTGGGCAATGACCAACTCGACGGCGGCTCCGGCATCGGCGACCTGGACCGCCTGCTGGAAACCAGCGACGCCAACCTGGCCCTCACCAACCTCAGCCTGGTCATCACCCAGGGCGTCACAATCCTCAACTCTGATGTGATTACCGGCTTCGAGCAGGCCAGCCTCACCGGCGGCCTCGGCCCGAATATCATTAACACGGCCCTGTTCACCGGCACGGTCACCCTCACCGGCCTCAGCGGCGACGACTACCTGGTGGCCGGCCCGCAGAAGGATAGTGTGGTGGGCGGGGCCGGCAGTGACACGCTGACCGGCAACCTGGGCGACGACACGCTGCTGGCCGGCGCGGGCGACACCGACCGGCTAATCGAGAGCGGCGACGCCAGCCTGACCCTGACGCCGACCCAACTGACCGGTCTGGGCACCGACTCGCTCGACAACTTTGAGCAGGCCAGCCTGACCGGCGGCCCCAGCGCCAACAGCCTCAACACCCTGGCCTTCTCCGGCCCGGTGACGCTCGACGGCGCGGCCGGCAACGACACCCTCACCAGCGCGGGCGGCGCCGACCGGCTAGTAGGCGGCCCCGACGACGACTGGCTGACGGCCGGCCCCGGCCCCGACACGCTCTGGGGCGACGCCGGTTACGACACACTCAAGGAATCGGGCGACGTCAACTTCGTGTTGACCGAAACCAGCCTGAGCGGGTTGGGCGGCGACAGCCTAGACGGGCTGGAAGCAGCCAGCCTGGGCGGCGGGGCGGGCGACAACACCTTCGATCTGTTCGGCTGGGCGCACTCGGCCACCATAGACGCCGGGGCCGGCGCTGACGCCCTCTCGCTCAGCGGCACCTCCGGCGCCGACAACTTCATGCTGACCGCCAACAGCGTCACCTTCGGCGCGATCACCGACCAGTTCAGCGACCTTGAGACGCTGACCCTGGCCGGCGGCGACGGCAGCGACCTGTTCGACCTGACCACCCTAGACGCCCTGGCCGCCGACGGCAACGCCGGGCTGGCGCTAGCGGTCGTCAACCTGTTGGGCGGCAACGGCGATGACGTGTTCGAACTGGCCCCCTATCCCACCATCGCCATCAACGTGGATGGCGGCGGCCAGGACACCGCCGACGTCATCAACTTCCACGCCGGCGGGCTATACGTGCCGCCGGAAGCCGGCCGCCTGGCGGCCGAGGGCCAGCAGCCCATCGCCTATAACGACATCGAGCAGGTCAACATCTTCCAGCAGATGATTCGCCTGTTCCTCCCGCTCATTACAAAATAACGCTGAAGTCAACGCGCCCCCGCCCACTTAACAACAGCGCGGCCGGCGAGTCATTCGCCGGCCGCGCTGTGCTGCGGGTGGGGTCGTGCGGCTTTACCTCGGCGCGCCTATGGCCCGCCGAACACGGTATAGCTCCCGCCGGCCTGCGCCGGGCCGAGCGCCTCCAGCAGCGCCGCGTCGGTATACGTGACGACCTGCGGCGGCTCGTAAGCGGGCTTAGACGGCGTTGTGTTAGTCGTATTCATCTTCTTCGCTCCTCTTAGCGGCCAATCCAAACCAGATAGATGCGGTGTAGTGCGTTCTCCGGCGTGCCGACGGTAGCGGTCACCGGGCCGTGCAGCGTCGCCACCGCGTGCGTGTCTATGTCTTCCAGCCAGTAGTACCACACCCCCGCGCCCGGCTGGTCGGGCCAGCTGTACTGCGCCCCGCCGCCGCTGCCCGTCGCCGCGATCAGCAACGGGTTCACCAGCGTGCGCGGGCCATCGGCCGTGGCCGCCCGGTACAGGTTGAAGCCGGCCGTGTCAATCTCCACCGCCGTCTCCCAGGCCAGCGTCACCGTGTCGCCGGCGGCCGTAGCCGTAAAGCTCGCCAGCTCAATCACCGTCGGCTGCCCGATGTTGATAAAGACGCCGTGCGCCGCCAGGTAGTCGTTCAGGCCGCCACCGTCTAGGAAGCCGTCACCGCTGACGCGCTCCTCGGGCACCCCGCCGTCGAGCGTCGACCAACTGGCGTAAGCCGCGTTGGTGATCGTCACCGCCGTGCTGGCCGGGTTGATCTGCACCGTGTAGGTGATCTTGGCAAACATCCCCAGCGGCAGGTCGAAGGTCGCCGGGCTGGCCGGAACGCGAATCTCCTGGCCGACCACCTGCGACGTCAGCGGCAGCCCATCCGAGCGTTGCGCGCCGATTACGGTGATATTGATGAAATCGCTTTGCAGCACGTCCGTAATCACCACGTCGAAGGCCGGCACCTGGCTGGCCCCGGTGTGGGCCACCAGGACGGTATAGGTCAGCGTGTCGCCCGGGGTGATAACGGTCCCCGGCGTGAAGTTGGGCATGGTCTTGTAGACGAACAGCACCGGCTCGACCACCGCGATGACGACGGGTGTGGGGTCATCGACGGTGATCCGGTTGCCCAGGACCACCAGGCTGGCCGATGCAGTGTTGGTCAACAGCGTGCCGATCTGGTTGGTGATGACGTTGCGCACCTGGGCGACGATCCGCAGCGCGAAGGCGTTGTTGCCGCCGTTGTTGTCGGCAGCGGTCGTCACATCGCCGAAGTCAAAGGCCAGGCCGCTGGCCGAGTTGGTGAACACTGGCGTCGTGTTGATCGTGCCGTTGTAGTTCGCGCCCAGCGCCCCGCCGCTGGCCGCCGCCGAAGTGATCACCTGGTGGCTGACGTAGGCCAGCCCGCCCGGCAGGCTGTCGGTGATGATCAGTCCCGGTGTCACGCCCTCCGGCAGCGTCATCACGATGGTGTAAGTCACCACTTCGCCGATAGTGTAGTTGCTGGGCGTCACCGGCCGCTTGTCGAGCGCATAGCCGGTGGTAGCGAAGAGCGCGTTCGCCTCGGTCGCGTAGTCGTTGAGCGCGCCCCCTGGCCCGTCAGCGCCGGTGCGTTCGATCGCGGCCGGGTTGAAGGCCGAGCGCGGCGTGCTGACGTCGCCCGGCAGGCTGGTCCAGCGCACCAGAGCGCGGTTGTTGATCGTGGTCCCCAGCGGCAGATAGATTGGCGCGGTGCCCGTGATGGTCAGCGTGATCAGTCGCGGTCCAACCAGCATGTCAAACGGCACAGTCGTCGAGAGCGCCCAACTGGTGGCGTTGCTGCCCAGGAGCGCAAAGTTAGCGCTCGTCACTAACGCCGCCGAGTCGTCCACGCTGACCAGGGCCGGGTCGAGTATGAGTGATCCCGCGCCGGTGGCGGGCAGCGTGTCGGTCAGCACCACGCCAAAGGCGTCTACCAGCCCACTGTTGCTGATGACGATCTGGTAGGTAAACACGTCACCGCTGTCCACCAGCGCCGGGGTGACGCTTTTCTGGATGCCCACGGTCGGCTCGATAACGAGCACGTTGGGGGCCGAAGCGGTCACCTGTTGCTGGCCGGGCTGTGGGGCCAGGCTCCACTGCACCGTCGCCAGGTTGTTGCGCAGCGTGCCGGCCTGGTTGCCGATGACGTTGAGCGTCACCGCCGTGTAGGTCAGGGTGAAGTGCTCGAGCAGCGGGTTGGTCGTGGCGGTGTTCGTCACCGTGCCAAACGTAAAGGTGATGACCGAGCCGCCCGGCCCCACGCTCGGCACCACCGGCGTGATGCCCTGGGTGATTGACACCGGGTTGCTGTTCTGGAAGCCGACCAGGCCCACGAACGCCAGGCCCGCGTCGAGCGTGTCCACCAGGGTCAGGTTCTCCACGATGCCTTCCGGAATGCGGATGTCCACCTGGTAGGTGATGATCTCGCCGATGACCACCTGATTGAGCAGGTTGTTAGCGTGCATGATCTCGGTGCTGATCAGTTGTTTGCTGGGCAGCGGCCAGTTGAAGAGCAGAGCGTTATCCGTCCGCCCCGGCGTGGTGGTGGTGATGTGGTTCGGCCCACCCTCGACCCCGGCCGTGTTGGAGAGCGACGTGGTGTTGGTGAACACCGAGGCGGGCAGCAAGCCGTCGGCCTCCATATCAAAGGTGATCAGCGCCAGGTTGGTGCCGGTGGTGGTGAAGGCAGTCAGCGCGCCCACCAAGGGCGCGGGGTCCACGAACTCCAAGCCGCTAGTCAGGAAGCCAGTGGTCGTGATCGGCGCGCCGGCGCCATTGGTCACGCACAAGTTCAGCCCGCCGGCCGGCACGTGGAAGCTGATCGGTAGCGAGTCGGTGATGACGACATCGAACGCGCCGTGCAGGCCGGTGCCGATGTTCTCGACCAGAATGCCGAACGTCACCCGGTCAAACTGATCGACGTTGTGCAGGTCGCTGTTGATCGGGTTGGTGATCAGCGCCGTCGAGGTAATCGTCCCGCTGAAGCGCGGGCAGCTTGGGCTGCCGGGGGCCGTAAAGCTGCCCGCACCCGGCGGCGCGATCACCGTCGGCACAAAGAAGCTCTCCGGGTTGTTGGTCGCCACGATGCCCTTGGTCAGCCGCACCACCGGCTCGGTCAGCGTGATCTGCACGATGGCATCGGACAGGAAGTCGCCGGCGTTAGTGCTGCCTTCCGCGGCGTGGGCCTGGTTGGTCAGGAACAGCCGGTCGGCAAACGGCTCGCTGGAGGCCGTCACCGTCAGCAGCAAGTCCACTGTGGTCGGCGTGTTGGCCGGGTCGTCGAAGTCGCCGTAGTCGAAGCGTACGCTGTTCGCCACGCCATCCACGGTCATGGTCGGTACAATGCTAGAGTAAACAAAGAACGTGTCGCTCGGCCCGAACTTGACCGTGCCGGCCGGCGGCGGCGCGGCGCTCACCGTCGGGTCGAAGACGGTCAACTCGGTCGAGAAGAACACCGGCAGCGGCAGATAGTCGGTGATCGAGAAGTCTTCAAAGTCGCTGATCGGCAGGTCGTACACCAGCCGGTAGGTCAGGGTGTAGGCCGGCGCGATCTGCACCGCCGTGCACGGCTGCGGTGAGCACACCACGCCGTTAATGGCGTAAATGGTCTTGTGCAGTTGCCCGAAGGCAATTTGCAGCCCCGAGCCGGTGTCGTCCGCCTCGGTGAAGCCGGTGGGGGTGTGGGCATCGGCCACGCCCAGCACCGTGCCGTCAATCAGCGCCGTGTTGCTCAGCACGTCGCCCTGGTCCACGCTCGAGTCGCCCGACGGGTAGGTGTCGGTGAAGTCTCCCAGAATCTGCGCCCGGTAAGTGATGGTGCCGACCGTCGCGCCGTCGTTGTAGGTCAGGCAGTCGGGCGTCGGGCCGCCGGTGCCGCCCGGCGGCACGCAGCCGCCCACCATCCGGCCGTCGAAGCCGTTTGTAATCAACTCGTCCGACACGCGGAAGTTGAGTACGGTCGAGCCGTTGGTGGCCGGGTTCAGGTCGTTGCCGATATTGCTCATGTCGTGCGTGTAGTTGGCCGCGTTGAAGGGCGTGGTCGCCAGCGTGTAAGTAGTGGGATTGCCGCTAAAGCTCAGGGTCGGCACAAAGCTGGTCAAAAAGTGCTGCCCGTCCGACAGCGTGTCGGTGATGATCACATTGCGGAAGTCAAAGAAGTCGGAGATTTGGAACTCCAGGGTGTACTCGATGATGTCACCCGGCGAGTTGACCGTGTCGCTGATGTTGGTGTTGCCCTTCTGGATCGCGATGGACTGGTCTTCCAGGATGTGCTCCGGCCCCGGCGGGTCGGCCACGGCGTTATCCACGCCGCCTAAGTCGCGTGTATCGATCGGCTGCCAACTGCCCACTGCCAGCGCTTCGTTCAGCGACAGTGCGTCGTCGCCGGTCGCCGCGTTGAGCACCGGGTCGCCATTGCTGTCGTTCAGGGGGATATAGAAGGAGAACCACATTTCCACGTCGTCGTCGGCGGTGGTGCCCGTCACCGTGGCGTAGCGCCGGCTGAGCGTGCCGCCAGGCGTCACCAGGCTCGGTGTGCTCACAATCGTCGTCGCCACGCCGCCGTTATGCACCAGCGTCGCGTCCAGCGACAGGTACTGCACGTTGTTCGAGAGCACATCGGTCACCAGCAGGTCCGTAATCGTTTGGCCGGCGGCGATGTCAACCACCACCTGATACTGCCGTGGGAAGTTCGGGCCGGTGGCGGTCTCATCCTCCGGGCCAATGTAGATTTTCTTGAGCTTCAGCAGGATCGGCGTGATGCTGGCCGACGTGGAACCGCCGATAATGACCGGGTCGGTGCCGGGGTTGTTGAGCGGGTCAGCCCCGAACATAAAGCCGCCGTTGGCCTGCACCACCAGCGGCACGCCCAGGTCGGCCCGGTTGCTCATGCTGGCGGTCACCAGCACTGGGGCCGGGGGCTGGTCGTTCGTGAACGAGCCAAACGGCAGTTGGATGACGGTCAGTTGCCAGTGGTAGGGCAGGGGGCCGGTGTAGCCCGCCATCGGCGCGGGGCAGGCCGTGCTCAGGCCCGTCAGGGGGTGGTTGATCGAACCGCTGCTGGGGCAGTCGAGGGTGAAGGTCGTCACCGGCGACCCCAGGTAGCTGGCGGTCAACAGGCTCAGCCCGTCGTTCACCCCGCCGCTGCCCGTCCCATCTACGCCGCTCAGCGGCAGGTACAGGTCAATATATGGCCCGTAGCCGACGTCCACGGCTGAGGCGTTGTCAAACGTCACTGTGAACGCCACGTCTTCACCGATAAAGCCCTCGGCTGGTACCCCCAAAGACACGCTGGCAATCGGCGCAAACAGCGGGCGCGCTTCGGCCACTTGCACGGCGGCCAGCGGCACGTTCAGCGCCAGCCCTCCTAGCAGCATGGAGCTAATGGCAACCAACGAGGCCAGCGCGCGCGCGAATGACTTGGCAACAAACGGCATGCAATCCCTCCAGACAACAGGCAACGCCCGACCGGGCCGCTGCATAACTCGCGGCCAGTTGGGGTGGCTCAATCGTTCAGCTCGGTTTGTTTTTGGTAAGGCCGATTCGGGATGATGGAAGCGGCCTGTACTGCGACACACCGACTATCGCATAGACATAACGGCGTTCCCCAAAATAGTCGGGATGCCCACGTCTGCCCACGGTACTATACAATGAAAAACGCCCCCGTCCAATCGACGGGGGCGTTTTATAACCATTTTCAAACCTTCGTCGTGATTAGCTCTCCGACTGGTTATAGGGAGTGTAGGCTGTCAGCGGCGTGGCACTCGTCGGGGCCGGCAGCGGCATCGGGATGTTGGTCTTCTTCTGGCCGGCGTTGGGCGACGGGAACAGCCGCTCGAACTCGGCCGAGTCAACCGTCTCGATCTCCATCAGCCGCCGGGCGATGGCGTCGAGCTGCGCCCGGTACTCGGTCAGCAGCGCGCGCGCGCGCACATACGCCTCGTTGATTAAGCGCCGCACTTCGCCGTCAATTTCCTGCGCCACCGCGTCCGAGTAGTCGCGCTGCTCGGAGATTTCGCGGCCCAGGAACACCAGCTCTTCCTTTTGGCCGTAGACCATCGGCCCGAGCTTGGTGCTCATGCCCCAGCGCGTGACCATCGAGCGGGCCACCTTGGTGGCGCGCTCCAGGTCGTTCGACGCGCCGGTCGTCACGTCGTTGAAGACGATCTCTTCCGCCGCCCGCCCGCCCAGCAACCCGGCCAGGTCGGCTTCGAACTTGCGCTTGGCGTACAGCGTGTGGTCCTCTTCCGGCAGCGACAGCGTGTAGCCGGCGGCCATGCCGCGCGCGATGATCGAGATCTTGTGCACCGGGTCGGCTTCGGCGATGCTGTGCATCACCACCGCGTGGCCCGCTTCGTGATAGGCGATGATGCGCTTTTCGTCTTCCGAGATCAGGCGGCTCTTGCGCTCCGGCCCGGCGATCACGCGCTCAATCGCTTCCTCAAACTCGCTCTGGCCGATGGCCTTCTTGTTGCGGCGGGCGGCCAGGATCGCGCCCTCGTTCACCAGGTTTTCCAGGTCGGCCCCCACCAACCCAGGGGTAGACTTCGCCAACACCGGCACATCCACATCCGCGGCCAGCGGCTTGCCGCGCAGGTGCACCCGCAGGATTTGCTCGCGGCCCTTCATATCCGGCCGGTCGAGGATCACGCGCCGGTCGAAGCGGCCGGGGCGCATCAGCGCCGGGTCGAGAATGTCCGGGCGGTTGGTGGCGGCCACCACAATCACGTTGGTGTCGGTGTCGAAGCCGTCCATCTCCACCAGGATTTGGTTCAGAGTCTGCTCACGCTCGTCATGGCTGCCGCCCAAACCGGCCCCGCGGTGGCGGCCGACGGCGTCAATTTCGTCCACGAACACAATGCAGGGCGAGTGGCGCTTGGCCTGGTCAAACAGGTCGCGCACGCGGCTGGCGCCCACGCCCACGAACATCTCCACAAATTCCGAACCGGAGATCGAGAAGAACGGCACCCCGGCCTCGCCCGAGACGGCCTTGGCCAGCAGGGTCTTGCCCGTGCCCGGCGAGCCGACCAGCAGCACGCCCTTGGGGATGCGCGCGCCGAGCGAGATAAACTTCTCCGGCTCCTTCAGGAACTCCACCACTTCCTTTAACTCTTCTTTGGCCTCGTCCACGCCGGCCACGTCATCAAACGTCACGCCGGGCTGGTCGCCGGTGAACATGCGCGCCCGGCTCTTGCCGAACGACAGCGCCTGGTTGTTGGTGCCTTGCGCCTGGCGCAGCATGAAGTAGATCACGCCCACCACCAGCAGGGCCGGCAGCATATAGCCCAAGAAGGTCAAAATCCCGTTCAAATCGGACGGCTTCTTGATCTCAAAGGCGACCGCGCCGAGCTGCGCCGGCGTCACGCCCAGGGCCGCCAGTTGGTCCGGGGCCGTGGTGATCGGCTCTTTGCGCGACTCATACTCCTCGCCCGTCTTCAGGGTGATGTGGAGGGTGTTCTCGTCCAGGACGATCTCTTTGACGTCGCCCTTCTGAATCGCGCTAGCCAGCTCGGTCAGCGTCATCGTCTGCGTCGCCCCGGTCTGCGACCGGAACTGGAACAGCAGCACAATGATGGCGACGACGATTAGGACATAGACGAAAATACTTCGCAAACGGGTAGAATTCACAGCGACCTCCCCGGATATTGCCTACAAATAACTCTACTTACCCCTCGATTATACCATTCGGTATTTTCGTCGCAAGACTGCTTAACTGCCCAATTAGCTAGACTACATGAGAATTTGATGACAAGCCGCCGCTCGCCCGTGGGCCGCCGCCCTTACTGGCGCAGGAAGATCGAAATCACGTAGGTCCAAAAGGGGATCAGGCCGGCCACGGCCACGAAGGCCAAAAAGACCAGGGTGACGGCCACCCAGTCGAGGCCCTCCGGGCTGTAGCCGTTTAGCGCCGCCGCGTCGCCGCCCTGCACAGTGGCGCCGCCGCCCGTTTCGCCGCGCGCCGGCTGGCGGTAGACCGTGGGCGCTTCGGCCAGCACTTCCGGCAGAGGCGGCGCGGAGGCCGTGCGCGGGGTGCCGCTGGGCGGCGTGTGGCCGGAGGGTGTTTGGGCGTTGGTCGCCTCTAGCCCGCGCTCGCGGTATGAGATCAGGATGCGGCCCAGTTGGTCGGCGGTGCGGTAGCGCGCCGCCGGCTCCTTTGCCATCACTTTGTGGACGATGCGCTCCAGCGTCTCGGGCAGCGCCGGGTTAAAGAGCGTCAGGCGCGGCGGCTCGTCGCGCAGGTGCATCATCGCCAGCGCCTGCTGGGTCGAGGCCACGAACGGCAGCCGCCCGGCCAGCATTTCGTACAGCACCACGCCGATCGAGTACACGTCCGACGCGGGCGTGGGCGCCTCGCCCGCCGCCTGCTCCGGCGAGTAGTACTGCGGGCTGCCCCACACAATGTCGGTGGTCTCGCCCGGCTGCAGCGTCGCCAGGGCGCGGGCGATGCCGAAGTCGGTCACCTTCACCCGGCCGTCGGCGGTCACCAGAATGTTCTGCGGCTTCACATCGCAGTGCACCAGCCCGGCCCGGTGGGCGTAGCCGATGCCGGCGCAGATTTGGATAATTAGGTCCAGCGCCCGCTCGACCTTGAAAGGCGAGCCGTCTTTAATGAGGGTCTTGAGGTCTTTGCCCTCGATGTACTCCATGACAATGTAGTTGCGGCCCCCGTCGCGGCCGAAGTCGTGCACCGTGACGATGTTGGGGTGGGCCAAATTCGCGGCGGCGCGGGCCTCCTGCTGAAAGCGGGCCAGGAAGTCCGGGTCGCCCGTCAGCGGCTCGCGCAGAATCTTCACCGCCACCAGCCGGCCCAAGGCCAGGTCCTGCGCCTTATACACCACCGCCATGCCGCCCGCCCCAATCGGGCTTAACAGCCGGTAGCGTTTGTTCAGCAAATACTGCTGCGACGGTTGGGGTTGCGGCTGCGGTTGGGCGTGTTCGGCGCTCACGGCCAAGATTGTAAGAGAAGTGGTGGAAAAAGGGAAGCTAGCGGTCGGAAGTCGGCAGTCAGCAGTCGGCAGCAAACAATGTATTGGCGGCGCTCCCTCATCACGCAGGCACCCTCCCCGCGCCGGGGAGGGCCGGGGTGAGGGCGACCAACCCTCCCTCAAATCATCCCGTCCTGCAATTCCCCATCCGGTTTGCTTCCGCAGCCCCCAATTCGTGTAATTCGTGTAATTTGTGGCCAATGTTCTTCTCCCTACCTTCTCCACATTTCCTCCCCCCGCCTCGCTATAATGTCTTATGCGCACCGTGTGGATCCTGCACAACGCCCGCGCCGGGCGCTCGGCCTACGTGCGGCGCGTAGATGAGGCGGCCGAGGCCGTGGCCCGGCGCGGCGTCAGCGTGCGGCTAGTGCGCGACAGCGACCTGGCTGTGTTGCGGCTGGCCGCGCGCGAAGCCGTTACGGCCAACGCCGACGCCGTGCTGGTGGCCGGCGGCGACGGCACCCTGGGCACCCTGGCCGGCGAACTGGCCCACAGCCCCGTGGCCTTTGGCGCGCTGCCCGCCGGCACCGCCAACGTCTGGGCCCAGGCGGCTGGCGTGCCGCGCGCCTCCATATTCCACCCGCACGCGCTGGCCCACACCGCCCTGCAATTGCTCGACGCGCCCCCGCGCCTGACCGACCTGGCCCAGGCCAATGACCGCTGGTTCCTGTCCTGGTCGGGCATGGGACTCGACGCTATCGCTGTGCAGCAGTTTGAGCGGCAGCGCGACCACTCGCGGCAGGTGGGCGGCTTTGTCTACAATGGCCTGCTCACCTTTGGCGTGGCGCGGGCGCTGCGCGGGCTAGACCTGCGCCTGCAAGTCTCCGGCCCGGCGGGCGCGCAGGAGGTCAGCGGGCGCTTTCTCATGGCGACCGTGTGCGGCATCGGCCTGTACGGCGGCGGGCTGTTCCGCTTTACCCAGCGCCTCAGCTTCGATGACGGCCTGATGGACTTGTGGGCCTGGCAGGGCGACGATTTTGGCACGGCCCTGGCCCACGCCGGCCGCGTGCTGCGCGGCACGCATCACCGCCACCCGGCCGTCCTGCGATTGACAGGGGAGCGCTTTGACCTCTATACTGCGCAGCCACAGGCCATTCACATAGACGGCGAGCCGCAGCCCGCGCCGGTGCAGCGGCTCACCGTGCAGGTGGTGGCGCGCTGTCTGCGCGTGCTGGCGCCCCCGGCGTCCGCCGCGCTCTACACCCAACCGCGGAGCTAATCGTGCCGGCCCTTTCCCTGCGTTCGATCAAGCCGCTGCATTATTTGCTGGTCGCGCTGCCCGTCGCCATCCTGGGCAGCCTGCTGCACTGGAACCCGCTCTTCAACTTTGCCGTGTGCTGCGTCGGCCTGATCCCGCTGGCCGAGCTGATCGGCGAGGCGACCGAGCAGTTGGCCGTGTTCACCGGCCCCAAGATTGGCGGGCTGCTGAACGCCACGCTCGGCAACGCCGCCGAGCTGATCATCACCATCGTCGCCATCCGGGCCGGCCTGTTCGATCTGGTTAAGGCCTCCATCACCGGCTCTATCATCGGCAACCTGCTGTTGGTCATGGGCGCCAGCTTGCTGCTGGGCGGCCTCAAGAACGGCCCGCAGACCTTCAATCGCGCCCACGCCACCAACAACGGCACCATGCTGGCGCTGGCTGTGCTGGCCCTGTGCGTGCCGTCGGTCTTCAGCCACACCAGCGCCGGGGCCACCCTGCCGGCCCGAACGCTCGAAAGCATGTCCCTCGGCGTGGCGGGCGTTATGATCATCCTGTACGTGCTCGGGCTGCTCTTCAGCCTGCGCGGCAGCACCGCCATCGCGCCCGCGCCTAGCGCGGAGGCCGCGCCGCACTGGTCGCGCCGCACCTCCCTCATCGTGCTGGCGGTGGCGACCGCCGCCGTGGTTTGGCTGAGCGAAATCCTAGTTGCGAGCGTCGAGCCGGTCACGGCCGCGCTGGGCCTGAGCGAGTTCTTCCTGGGCATCATCCTCATCCCCATCGTCGGCAACGTGGCCGAGCACCTGGTGGCGGTCGAGGTCAGCCTCAAGAACAAGATGGACCTCAGCCTGGAAATCGCCCTCGGGTCGAGCCTGCAAATCGCTCTGTTTGTGGCTCCGGTGCTCGTGTTTGTCAGCCTGCTGTTCGGCAAGGAACTCAACTTGGTCTTCAACCAGTTTGAGCTGTTGGCGCTGATCGGGGCCGTGGCGATCTCGGCCCTGGTGGCCTCCGACGGCGAGACCAACTGGCTGGAGGGGGCGCAGTTGCTGGGCGTCTACGTCATCCTGGCGGTGGCCTTCTACTTCCTCCCTGGCTGAACCTAAGGCGGCTTGTCACAATAACTTGCGCGGTTTGGCATCCCGCCACACCCGAAATTATGGCCGCAAGCGAGCGCGTATCAGTCAAGTTATTGTGCAACGCTGCCTGAGCGATTGTCAGACAAATGTCGGCCGGCGGCCGTCCGGCGGTAAGATAAAATCGCCTATCCCTGCCGCGCGGCCGTCGCCGGCAGATAAGCTTCTATAACCGACAGGCGGTCCGATGGTCCGCAATCGGAAATCGAAAGGATACTCCCCGCATGGACTGGCTGACCAACCCGCAAACTTGGATTGCGCTGCTAACCCTGACCGCCCTGGAGGTGGTGCTGGGCATTGACAACATCATCTTCATCTCCATCTTGGCGGGCAAGCTGCCGGCCGAGCAGCAGGGCCGGGCGCGCCAGGTCGGTTTGGCCCTGGCCCTGATCACCCGCATATTGTTGCTGCTGTCGATTAGCTGGATCGTGCGGCTCGAAGCCTCGCTGCTGCCGGAAAACTTCCCCATTCAACTCAGCGGCCGCGACCTGATCTTGCTGGGCGGCGGGCTGTTCCTGCTGGCGAAGAGCACCCACGAAATTCACGAGCGGCTGGAGGGCAGCACCGGCGCGGCCGGGAACAAAGTGGTCGCCTCGTTCACGGGCGTCATCGTCCAGATCATGCTGCTCGACGTGGTGTTCTCGCTCGACTCGGTCATCACCGCCATCGGCATGGCCGACGACGTGTGGGTCATGATCGTCGCCGTGATGGTTGCTGTCGGCATCATGCTGGCCTTCGCCGGCCGCATCAGCGACTTCGTGAACAACCACCCGACCATCAAGATGCTGGCCCTCAGCTTCCTGCTGCTGATCGGCACCACCCTCATCATTGAGGCGCTGCACATCCACATCCCCAAGGGGTATGTCTACTTCGCCATGGGCTTCTCGGTCTTCGTGGAGCTTCTGAACATCCGGTCGCGCGCGCGCAGCCACTCCCCGACCCCGGTGGTGCAGTTGCACGAGCCGTTTGTGGCGGTGGCCGGCGCGGGGGTGGGGGGCCAGCCGCCCGTGGTCGTCTCGGCCGCGCCCGACCGTCCGGCGCGCCCGGCCGGCAAGGCCGGCAATAATAAGAAGAAGAAAGCCAAGCGCTAGGCGCTGGGTGCTTTCGACGCTATCGGCGACGGCCTCCTCGGGCGATCCGCCGAATTAATCAGACGCGGGGTAGGTTGTCGCCCAGCGGTAACCTAACCTTCGCCCAGGTCGCTGCCCTTCGTGATAATTCGTGGCAAAAGTCCACCAGCTACCAACCATACATAATGTCCGGCGGCCTCCGCCTGGACAGCCCGCCCCCCGGCCGTTATAATCACGGCCGGTTTAGGAGGTGCTGCGTGACAATTACAAGCTATCTATCTGTGGCCCAGATCATTCTCTCGGTCGCCATGATCGCCGCCATCATCTTGCAGTCCAAGGCGGCCGGCTTGGGCGGCCTGTCCGGCGGTGATACCGGCGGCGTCTTTCGCGCCCGCCGCGGCGTGGAACGCACGCTGTTCTTCATCACCATCGGTCTGGCTGTCAGCTTCTTCGCCGTCGCCATCACTAACGTCATCTTGAGCTAGCCGGCTTGGAAACCACTCGGGTGTTCGCCCGGCCCGCCCTCCGGCCCGGCTGACGCGCAGCGCCTTTTGTCGCCATGCGCCACCTTCGTTGGCAGCTCATCATCGCCATTCTCGGGATGCTGCTGATCGGCAGCCTGCTGAACGGCAAGACGCAGACCGGCGGCACGATCATCGTCACGGCCGAGCCAGTGCGCGGCGGCGTGTACACCGAAGCCCTCATCGGGCTGCCGCGCCACCTCAACCCCTTACTCGACTACAACAACCCCGTTGACCGCGACATAGACCGCCTGCTGTTCAGCGGCCTGACCCGCTTCGACGCCTACGGCCGGCCCCAGCCCGACCTCGCCAACTGGATCATCTCCGCCGACGAACTGACCTACACCTTCGTGCTGCGGGCCGACGCGCGCTGGCACGACGGCCAGCCCGTCACCAGCGCCGACGTGGCCTTTACCGTTGGCCTGCTGCAGAACGCCGCCTTTGCGGGCGCGCCCGAGTTGGCCCGGCTGTGGCAGGCGCTGACGCTCAAGATCGTCAACGACCAGGCCTTTGAGGTTACGCTGCCCGAGCCGTTTGCGCCCCTCCTCGATTACACCACCTTCGGCCTCCTGCCCCAGCACCTGCTCGGCCAAACGCCGGCCGCGCAGTTGGCCGACGCCGACTTCAATCACGCGCCAGTCGGGTCGGGGCCGTTTCGCTTCGTGGCCTTCACCGGCGCAGACGGCCAGGTGAACGGGGTGCGCCTCTCGGCCTTCGCCGACTACTACGGCGCCGCCCCGCTGCTGAACGATGTGCAGTTCCGCTTCTACCCCGACGTGGGGGCCGCGCTCGACGGCTACGCGGCGGGCGAGGTGCTGGGTATCAGCCGGATTGACGCCGCCCACGTCACCCAGGCGCTGCAAACCGAACAACTCGGCGTCTACACCAGCCTGCTGCCGGAATACAGCCTGATCTATCTCAATCTGCAAAGCGACGAACTGCCGTTCTTCCAAGACAAGAAGGTGCGCCAGGCGCTGCTGCGCGGCCTCAACCGCTCGGCCATGATAGACCAACTGCTCAACGGGCAGGCCGTCATCGCCAACTCGCCCGTGCTGCCCGGCTCGTGGGCCTACAACCCCACGCTGCCCCAGGTGGAGTATGACCCGGTTGCCGCCGGGCGCTTGCTCGACAGCGCCGGCTGGGTCATCCCCGACGGCACGACGCCCGGCTCCGAGGGCTATGTGCGCCGCAAGGGCGAGATCGAACTGCGCTTCTCGCTGGTCACCCCCGGCGACGACCTGCATGTGGCGCTGGCCGAAGCCGCCCGCGACACCTGGGCCAAGTTGGGCGTCATCGTCACGGTCGTCCCGGTGGACCCCAGCGACATCCGCGACCAATATCTCACCCCCCGCCCGCGCGCCTTCGACGCCATCCTGGTAGACCTGAACCTGGCCGGCACGCCCGACCCCGACCCCTATCCGATGTGGCACGAGACGCAGGTGGAAAGCGGCCAGAACTACGGCGGGCTGGCCGACCGCGTGACCAGCGAGCTGCTCGAGCAGGCCCGCATTACCTCCGACCTGGCGGCGCGGGCGCGGCTGTACTACACCTTCCAGTCGCGTTTCGCCGACCAGACCCCGGCCCTGCTGCTGTTTTACCCAGTCTACAACTACGCCGTGGACGCCAGCGTGAACGGGGTGCAGGTCGGCCCGCTGATTGAAGCCAGCGACCGCCTGAACACCCTCGCCCTGTGGTCGGTCGTCACCCGCCGCGTCATCGTCGAGCAGCCGCCCACCGCCACGCCGACACCGTAGTGCGACCCTTAATCCCCTTAAACATAAACGCGGGCCGGTCAACTCATCTGACCGGCCCGCGTTTGGTTTACTTGGCTTCCACTACTGGCCGTACAACACCCGGTACTCTTCAAAATACTCGAACGTCGTCGTCACATACCCCTTCGCATCCGCTAGCCTGATGACCTCTACGAACAAGTCGGGGTCGCCCTTCGCTAGGTCCAGCCAGATCTCGGCGTTGCCCGGCCCGGCGTAGTAGCCCGCCAGCATCGCCTCCGGCCCGCCGCCGGTCTGCCGCGCGATGAAGTCCAAATAGTACGCCCCCATTGGGATCGAGACGGCCGGGCGGAACAGATCGTCATACGTAAAGTCTTGCAGCCCCAACTGCGCCGCCACGTCGTCGGCCGTGGACGGGATGAACTGATTTAGCCCGCGCGCGTCCGCCGACGAGTAAGCGTACTTCCAAAAGAAGCTCTCGATCCGCATCTTGGCGTACATCACAAACGGGTGTACGTCATACAGGTTGCCGGCCGGCACCACCCGGTCGCTGTATGGGGCCGGGTAGCGCAGCCGCAGAATGTAGACCGGCACTTGCAGCGTATCGGCCACGCCCGCCAGGTCTACCACCTGCCGCGCCGCGCGGATCGCCAGGTCATACGCGCCGAGTTCGTGAAAATACACCGCCAGTTGCCAGGTCGCCAGCGGGTCGCCGCCCAGGACCAGCCGCAGCGAGTCGAACTCGGCGTGCGCTTCTTGCAGGCGGCCGAGCTTCCACAGCGCGGCCCCGCGCACGAAGCGCGGCTCTTGCCACACGCCCGGCTGCAACTCGCTCAGGTTCGTAATGCTCTGCGCCAGCGGGAAGGTCGCCCGCAGCCAGGCCTCGGCCTCGGCCCGTTCCTGCGTTTCATCGAAGCTGAAGCTGTAGCGCGCGGGCGGCCAGAACGGCGCCTGGTCGGCCAGCAGTTGCCGGGCGCGCAGGGCATAGTAGCCATGCGGCCCCAGCCCGGCCGCCGCGCTCCAGGCCGCCCGCGCGCCGTCGGCGTCGCCCAACTGCTGCTTGACCTTGCCGATCCACAGTTGGGCGCGGGCCTGATCGGCCGGGTCGGCCGCCAGCGTGCCGGCCAACTCAAAGCGAATCCCAGCCGCCCCAAAGTCGGCGTTGCGGTAGAGCACCAGCCCGGCCTGCATCGCGGCGTCCGGCGCCTGGCCGGCCTCTGGGTACTCCTCGGCGATGCGGTTCCACAGCGCCACCGCCCCCTCAAAGTCGCTGTTGCGCTCGCGCAGCCGGGCGGCGCGGTATAGGGCGTCCGGCGCATCGGGCGAGTCCGGCGCGTCGGCGGCAAAGGCCGTAAAAGTCGCCACGTCGTCCGGGTACGATTGGATGAAGGCAATCTGAAAGTAGGCCTGCGTCCACAAGCTGTCGCCGGGGTAAGTGTCTACCAACTCGCGCCAGGCCGTGATCGCCGCAGCCGTCTCGCCCAGCGCGGCATACGTCAGCCCCAGGTGATACAGCGCCGTGGCGTCGCCGGGCGCGCTCGGGCCGTCCGCGCCTTCGGCCAAGGCCTCGCGGTAGCGCAGCAGCGCGTCGCGCGCCGGCTCGTAGTTGGCGGCGTAATAGTTGGTCAGCCCGCGCTGCAAGTCGTTCACCGGCACGCCGTCGTTCACCAGCACCAGCAGCCCGTCAAACGTGCCGGGCGCTTCGGGGTAGTTGTTGACTGCGTCCAGGAACTTGGCGTAAGCCGCGTCGGTCTGCCCGTCGGCGTACAGCAGTTGCCCGGCCTTAACCGCCACGCGCGCCTTGCGCCAGTTTTGGTCGGTGGCCTGGTAGACCGCGTCGTACTCCGCCACCGCCGCGTCAATATCGCCCAGCGTGCCATAGACCTCGGCCAACTGCTCCTGCAAATCAAAAGCGTTGCCCTGCTGCGGGGCCTCAATCGCGGCCTGGAGCGCGGTCACAGCGGTGTCATACGCGCCCAGCGCAATCGCGGCCTGGGCGCGGTTGGCCTGCCCGTAGGCCGCCAGCGTGTCGGGGCGCAGCGCCAGGTAAGCGTCGTAGGCGTCCAGGGCGTTGGCCCACTCGCCGGCGGCGCGGTAGGCGTCGCCCAGCACAAATTGGGCTTCGGCCACGTTGGGCGAGTCCGGCTGGTTGGTGATGAAAGCGGTCAGCGTGTCAATCGCAACGGCCGGCTCGCCTGCGTTCAGGTGGGCCAGCCCTAGGCCAAGCTGCGCGGCGGTGAGCAAGGCGGGGTCGTCGGTGGCGGCCAGCACGGCCGAATATTCGGCCAGGGCGCGCGCCCAATCGCCGGCCGCCAGCGCGCTGTCACCCGCTTCAATGCGGGCCGGCGGGATGGGTGTGGGGGTTGGCGTTGGTGAAGGTGACGGGGTGGCGCTGGGCGTGAGGGTGGGGGGCAGCGTGGCGGCCTGCCCTAGCTCTGTCAGGGTGGACGTTGCGCTGGGTGCCAGGAAGGGCAAGTTAGGCCGCCACCCAT
>Ga0163144_10008991_pt1 | contig 21523 bp, 14 predicted proteins | sample OliLak19BULKMAT1_FD_123175 | JGI IMG/M metagenome (GOLD analysis project Ga0163144, IMG submission 123175) | Freshwater microbial mat bacterial communities from Lake Vanda, McMurdo Dry Valleys, Antarctica - Oligotrophic Lake LV.19.BULKMAT1 | ecosystem: Environmental > Aquatic > Freshwater >... | reverse complement strand
GGGTTGGGGTTGGGGCAGCGCCGCGACACGCGCACGCTCGGCGTCAGCATTGGCACGCAGGCGCTGCTCGACGAACAGGCCGATCACGACCGATATGACGATCGTCAGGAAGGCGTTCTCCGGGAAGAGGGTGGGCAGGGCCGAGAACGGGATCGGCCGCCCCGCTAAGGCATTGACCAGGAAGATTTCGGCCGTGCCCGGCACGGACGCCAGCAGGCCGACCAGGGTCATGCGCCCGGCAACGGGCCAGCGGTCGATCGGCTCGATGCTGCCGAACCAGGCCGCCAGCAGGATCACCTGCAGCCAGTTCAGGACGCCGAGGGCGGTGAAATAAACGAGCCGGACGCCCAGGCCCATGCGCTCGTAGGTGCCGAACGGTCCGGTCACGGCCATGACGACGGCAAAGCTGACAACCACCGGCAGATGGTAGGGCAGTGACCTGACATAGGGCGATTCGCGCATCGTGAACGGATGATTGCCGGCAGATCGCGAAGAACACCAGCATTTCCACGTAACGATGATGGATTGGCGGCCGACGCGTGGCGTAGGTGGCTACATCCCGTTGCCGCAGGAGCTTTTCATGCCGTCATTCTTCCAGATCGTCGCCTACACCCCGCTCTGGGTGTGGCCATTGATGGCGTTCATCGTCTGGGTGGGGCTGCAGGGTCTTCGGGCGCGGACCGTGCCGCGGTGGCGCCTGGCCATCCTGCCGTTGGTCGGGCTGGTCCTCTCCCTCGTGGGCATCGCCCAGTCGGTCCAGCCGGGCCTGGCGGCGGCGGGATGGGCGATGGCGTTGCTGGCCGCCTTGCCCCTGGGCGTGGCTCTCGGTCGTCGCCGCGCCGTGCAGCGTCTCGCGGACGGCCGTCTCGAAATCGCCGGAGGCTGGTTCATGCTGGCCTTCGGCCTCTCCATCTTTGTCGCGCGCTACGCACTGGGCGTCCTGTTCGGCGTCGCGCCTGCGCTCAAGGCCGAGCCGCTGTGGATCGGATTGGCAGGCGCCGTCGGCGGGATCGTGGCCGGCATCGGTCTCGGCTGGCTGGCCGGCGTTATCTTGCGGCCGCGTCTTGCGGCCGTGGCTGCCGCGGAGTGACTCGCATGCATCCCTGGATCCGTCGAACCCTCTTCGGCCTGGCGAGCCTCGTGCTGGCCGCGGCCACGACTTTTGCCGGCATCATCGCCTTCGGCGCGCCGGCCGAGCTGCCGCGCCTTGCCGCGGGCGACACCCTGCCGGGAACCGAGTCGTGGAACCGGGTGGAGATTCCCGAAGTCAGGCGTGTCGCCGCGCGCGATGGCGCGCCGCTGACATACCGGCTCTATCCGGGCCGTGCTGACCGCGCCGTAATTCTGGTCCACGGCTCATCGGGTTCCAGCATCTCCATGCACAAGCTCGCCCAGGCACTGCAACAGGCAGGCGCCTCTGTCTATTCCATCAGCCTGCGCGGTCATGGCGGCAGCGGCACGGTCAACGGCGATGTCTCCTACCACCAGCAGCTCGATGACGATCTCGTCGATTTCGTGCAGGCGACTGGCCTCGCCAATCCCAAGATCCGTCGCAGCCTGATCGGCTTCTCGTCCGGCGGCGGCTTCGTGCTGCGCTCGGCGAGCGGTCCCAACCGCGCGAACTTTCACGACTATCTCGCTATCTCCCCCTACATCGCGCAGGACGCGCCCACCACGCGGCCTGCCTCGGGTGGTTGGGTGAGCGTGGCGGTGCCGCGCGTGGTGGCGCTGTCGATCCTCGATGGCTTCGGCCTGCCGTGGTTTCAGGGCCTGCCGGTCCTGCGCTTCGCGACCACGGCCAAGCCCAGCGAGAATCGTACGCCGGTCTATTCCTTCCGGCTCGCGGCCGGCCTGCAGCTCGCGCGCGACTGGCGCGCGGCACTGGGTCGAATCGACCGGCCGACAGCGATCGTGGTCGGCAGCAAGGATGAGCTGTTTTACGCCGAGCGCTACGCGCCCTTGTTCGCCGAACTCAACCCAAAGGTCTCTGTGGTGGTCGAGCCGGGCTTCGGCCATCTCGACATGGTTGCCGACAGCAAGGCCTGTGCCGCGATGGCGCAGCTATGGCAGCGGCTGCAGTGAAGCTACGCCACGCGCCGCTTCTGGGCCGCCACTGAACCCGCGCACTGGTCAGGGGGCAGGGGACGCAGATAGGTATCGTAGGCGTCGGCGAACTCGGCCCGCCATGGCGCGCCGTTGCGGCGGTAGAGCGAGACGAACAGCGTGCAGGCGTCGGACTGGTAACGCAGCACGCGGGCGGGCTCGTCCTTGCGGTCGAGGGCGGCGGCGCCGAACGTGGTGGCGAGCTGCTGCTCGTCCATGCCCTTGATGCGGTCGAGCGGGATCGGCGTGCCGGGATTGCGCGAGGTGAAGACGCCCTTCTCGCCGGAGGCGAGGGAATATTGCGGACTGGAATCGGTGACGCAGCCGCCCAGGAAAAGGATGAACGCGAGAGCCCCAAATGTCTTTTTCATGCCCTCAGTCTAACGCGGGCCGGCCGGCAAATTAAGGGGTGGCTTCAGTGTCTGCGCGATATGCACCATCGCCGCCACGCCCAGCACCGGCACGAACAGGTTCAGGACCGGGATGGTGCCTAGGAACACCAGGACGATGCCGGTCAGCCAAAGCACGCCGCCATTGGCCTTGCGCCGGGCCTTCACGTCGGGCGCGTCGAGGCGGCGCAGCGCCACCTGCTCGTAATATTCCCGGCCGGCGAGCCAGCCGTTCGCACCATAGAACAGCGCCGCGCCCAGTCCGGCGATGAACAACGCCACCAGATAGAACGGCAGCAGCACGAGGTTGAGCGCCACCAGGAGGAGCAGGAACGCGATGCCGGAGCGGACGCCGACCCACACCGGAATGCCGCGGGCGGGGCCGAGCTGTGGATAGTGCTCGCCTTCGACGATGTCGGCGATCCTCTCCAGGAAGATCGAGATCACGATTCCGAAGCTCGCCGGGAACAGCATCAGCGCCAGCACCGCGACCGCGCCGCCGCCCAGCCAGCGGATGGTCTCGTTCAGCCAGCTCCACTGGAAGGTGGCGAAGGACTGCAGCAGCCACCACGCCCCGACACCAATGGCGATGTGCAGCACCAGCGACAAGGCCAGCGATTGCCAGATGACGACGCGCAGCCTGGGGTCGCCGAGCTGCCGGACGGCCAGTTCGAAGGCGCGGATCATCCGGGCGACGTCATTGCGGCCCGACGATTCCCGCCGCCTTCAACTCACCGATCTCCGCAGGTGAGAAGCCGCTCTCGCCCAGGATTTCGTCAGTGTGCTGGCCGCGCTTGGCGGCAGGGCCCTTGACGCTTTCCTTGGTGCGTGAGAAGCGCGGTGCGGCGGCCGGCTGGGCGAAGCCCGAGACGTCGACATAGGCACCGCGCGCCTTGGCATGCGGATGCTGCGAGGCTTCCTGCATGGTGAGGACGGGCGCGAAGCAGATGTCGGTGCCTTCCATGATCGCGCACCACTCGTCGCGGGTCTTGGTCTTGAACACGCCCTCGAGCCTGGCCTTGAGGTCGCCCCACATCGTGCGGTCCATCTGTGCCGGCAGGTTCTGGCCCTTCAGCCCCGTCTTCTCGAGCAGCAGCTCGTAGAACTGCGGCTCGATCGAGCCGATGGAGATGAACTTGCCGTCCTTGGTCTCGTAGGTGCCGTAGAAATGCGCGCCGCCGTCAAGCATGTTGGTCTCGCGCTCGTCCTTCCAGAGGCCCGCGCCCGCCATGCCGTAGATGCCGCCCAGCAGGAGTGCGGCGCCATCGACCATGGCGGCATCGACCACCTGACCCTTGCCCGATTTCTGCGCTTCGAGGAGGCCGCACACCATGCCGAAGGCCAGCAGCATGCCGCCGCCGCCGAAATCGCCCACCAGGTTGAGCGGCGGCATCGGCCTGTCCTTGGCGCCGATGGCGTGCAGTGCGCCGGTCAGCGCGATGTAGTTGATGTCGTGGCCAGCCGCCTTGGCGAGTGGGCCTTCCTGGCCCCAGCCGGTCATGCGGCCGTAGACCAGCTTGGGATTGCGCTTGAGGCAGACGTCGGGCCCGACACCCAGGCGCTCGGCGACTCCGGGACGGAACGGTTCGGTCATGCCGTCGGCCTTCTCGATCAGGCGCAGCACGACGTCGATGCCTTCTTTCTTCTGCAGGTCGACCGAAACCGAGCGACGGCTCCTGTTGTGCACGGCGAACTTGGGATCGGCGAGACGATCCATGACGTGGCTCTTGGTCCGGTCGACGCGGATCACATTTGCGCCCATGTCGCCCAGCATCATCGAGCACATCGGGCCCGGGCCGATTCCGGCCAGCTCGACGATCGTCAGTCCCGAAAGCGGACCCGCCATGTGCTTTCTCCCGCAAAGAGCATGTTTTTAAAGCGTTGCCATGGTAGCTGAAGGGTGCGGCGTTACAAAATGTGTCGCGCGGTCTAAAGTCCGCGCCGCGAGAGACGGTCGGAGGAAACGGATGGGCTTGGGCCGGTTTTGCACGGCGGCAGCGGTTGTGTTTGCCGTTGTGGGCAGTGCGCTTGCGCAGCAGGCAGCGCCGGCGACGGCCCCCGCGACGCCCCCGGAATACAGCCAGCAGTTCCTGGTGCCGGGCTCGTGGTTCCATGGCGTGCATGGTCTGGCGTTCAACAAGGACGACCAGCTTTTTGCAGGTTCCGTGATCGGCCAGACGCTCTACCGCGTGCAGGTCGACAGCGGCGAGGTCGACCGCGTGATCGACGCGCCAACTGGCATGGCCGACGACATAGCCTTCGCCGACGATGGCACCATGGCGTGGACGGCCTTCCTGTTGGGCAAGGTCTATATCCGCAAGCCCAACGGCAAGACTATAGAAGTCGCCAATGGCATGACCGGGCCCAACTCGATCGCCTTCGGCAAGGACGGAAGGCTGTTCGTGTCGGAGGTCTTCCTCGGCGACGCGCTCTACGAGATCGACCTCAAGAACGTCGATAAGCCCGACTTCAAGCCCTTCCCGCGCGCTGAGCTGCGCCGGATTGCGGAGAAGATGGGCGGCCTGAACGGCTTCGAGATTCATCGCGACGACGGCTTCCTCTACGGGCCGCTTTGGTTCAAGGGCGAGGTCGTTAAGGTCAACCTCGAGACCGGCGCGATTGACGTGATCGCCTCGGGCTTCAAGATTCCGGCCGCTGCCAACATCGATCCGCAGAACCGCGACAATCTCTACGTCGTCGACACCGGCACCGGCGGCGTGTGGAGCGTCAGCCTCACCAGCAAGGCCAAGAAGCTGGTGGCCTCCATGAAGCCCGGCCTCGACAACCTTGCCTTCGATTCGCGCGGCCGCCTGTTCGTGACGTCGATGACCGACAACGGCATCTATCTCGTCGACAAGCACACCGGTGCTGCCAGGACCATCGTCGAGGGCAAGCTCGCCGTGCCGACCGACCTCGCCGTCACCACCGAGGGCGGCAAGGAGACGGTGCATGTGGCCGACGTCTTCAGCTACCGCACCGTCGACGGCCAAAGCGGCGCGGTCTCCGATGTGCTGCGCGTGCATGGCGATACGCATGCCTACCCGATCGGCATATCGGTCGGACCGAAATATGTGCTGCTGTCGAGCTGGTTCTCCAACACCGTCGAGAAGGTCGACCGCAAGACCGGCAAGCTCGTGGCGACGCTGACCGGTTTTGCCGCCCCGGTCGATGCGCTGGAAGGTGCCGACGGTTCGATCTATGTCGCGGAACTGGCGAGCGGCAACCTCGTGAAGGTGAGCCCCGATGGCAAGGTGCGCAGCGTTGCCGCCAAGGAATTGCGCGGGCCGGTCGCCATGGCCCAGGGCCCGGACAACCTGATCTACATCACCGAGATCGCCGGCGGTGCGGTGCTCCAGATCGATGTCGCCACGGGTGCCCGCAAGGTGGTGGCCGATGGCCTGGCCGGACCGGAGGGCATCGACGTCGGGCCCGACGGTCGCCTGTTCGTCGCCGAAGTGGGCCAAAAGCGCGTGGTAGCCATCGACCCCAGCTCCGGCGCCAAGACGGTGATCGCCTCCAACCTCGACATCGGCCTCGCGCCGTTTCCTGGCGGTCCGCCGGCGCTGGTGCCGACTGGCGTGGCGGTGGCGAGGTCGGGCAATGTCTATGTCAGCTCCGACATCCGCAACGCGCTTTACAAACTGACGCCGCCTTCACCGTAAGAGTAACGCGATGCCCGGCATTCCCTTCATCAAGGTCTTCAAGTTCGACTACGGGACCGCGATGGAGGTGACGCCGCTGATTCGTCGCGTCGTCGCCAACAACCCCAGCCCATTCACCTTCAAGGGCACGGGCACCTACATCATCGGTCACGGCAAAGTGGCGGTGGTCGATCCCGGACCCGACCAACAGGACCATATCGACGCGGTGCTGCGCGCCGTGCGCGGCGAGACGGTGACGCATATCCTGGTCACCCATACCCACATCGATCATGTGCCGGCCACGCCCGCACTCGCCAAGGCGACCGGCGCCAAGGTTTACAGCTACGGGCCGCATCCCAGGCCGCCTGAAGGGGTGACGACGGAGCAGGAGGGCGACTTTGCCTTTGCACCCGACGTCAAGCTGAATGACGGCGATGTCATCCAGGGTGACGGCTGGAACGTCGAAGCGGTCTACACGCCGGGCCACATCTCCAACCATCTCTGCTTTGCGGTGAAGGAAGACAAGGCATTACTCTCGGGCGACCATGTCATGGGTTGGTCGACGGCGGTGATCTCGCCGCCGGACGGCAATATGGCCGACTACTTCGCCAGCCTGCGCAAGCTGCTGCCGCGCGACGAGACGCTCTACATTCCCACGCACGGGTCCGAGATCCACAATCCCAATCCCTTCGTGCAGTCCTATATCGAACATCGTCTCGGCCGCGAGGCGCAGATTGTGGCGCGGCTCAAGGAAGGCCCTCAGACCGTCCCGCAGATGGTGGCCAAGAACTACGCCGACACGCCGATCCATCTTCACGCCGCCGCTGGCCGCTCGATGCTGGCGCATCTGGTCCAGATGGTGAAGGACGGCCGCGTCAAGACCGAGGACGGTCGCGCCACCATCGGCTCCACTTATCGACTTTAGGAAACCACGACATGGACATGAAACTCGCCGGCCGCACCGTGTTGATCACCGGTGGCAGCCGCGGCATCGGTTTTGCCTGCGCCATGGGTTTCGCCGCCGAAGGCTGCGCCGTCCACATCGCCTCGCGCTCCAAGGAGTCGCTTGAGGCGGCGCGAGACAAGATCCGTGCCCGCCATAACGTGCCGGTCGAGATCCATCCGGCCGATTTCTCCAAGGGCGATACGGCCCGCTCGGTGGTCGAGGCCGTGGCCCACGCCGATATCCTGGTGAACAACGCCGGCGCCATCCCGCGCGGCGATATCTTCGGCATGACCGAGCCCAAGTGGCGTGAGGCATGGGAACTGAAGGTGTTCGGCTACGTCAACGCCACCCGCGCCATGCTGGAGAAATTCTATGCCCGCAAGAAGGGCGTGGTGGTGAACGTCATCGGCCTCGCCGGCGAGAGTTTCAACTACGACTACGTCGCCGGCACCATGGGCAATGCCGGTCTGATGGCCTTCACGCGGGCCGTGGGTTCCAAAAGCGTCGATCACGGTGTGCGCGTCGTGGCGATCAACCCGCCCGCCACCCGCACCGACCGCATGCTGACGTTGCTGCGTGGCCAGGCCGAGCAGAAGTTCGGCGATGCCGAGCGCTGGCCCGAACTCACCAAGCACATGCCGTTCGGCCGCGCCGCCGAACCCGATGAGGTCGCCGACCTCGCGGTGTTCCTGGCGTCCGACCGCGCCAGCTACATCAGCGGCATGGTGATGACCCTGGACGGTGGGCAGGCGGCGCGAAACTGATCGGGTAACATTTCTAGCGGCAACCTCATGGCCCTTCGTGCGTTGACGCAGGAGGGGCCTGAAACCATTGATTTCGCTTTTCCGCCGCGCTTTCATCCGCGCGCCTGCCATTTCCGTTGGGGATGACGAAGATCCCATTCGCAGCGAGCTTTTCAGCATCGAGCGCCTGGAACAGCACGCCGAAAGCTTGGCCGCCCATCAACCGGTTTCCAGTGTCGTCGCGTCGGGCAAGTCGCTGGCTGTCCGGCTGCGCGAAAACGAACGGGTCCTGCTCGATGCCTATCGGGGCATCGCGCATACAGCCGACGACGGCCGGCCGATCACGCCCGCCGCCGAGTGGCTTCTCGACAATTACCATCTTGTCGAGCAGCAGGTCCGGGAAGTTCGCGCCGATCTGCCACCGGGATACTACCGCCAGCTTCCCAAGCTCATCGACGGTCCGCTGGCGGGTTATCCGCGCGTGTTCGGGCTGGTCTGGGCGTTCGTCGCTCATACCGATAGCCGCTTCGATCCCGAGGCGTTGACGCGCTTCGTGCGCGCCTACCAGAACGTCCAGCCATTGACTATCGGCGAGCTGTGGGCGGTAGCGATCTCGCTGCGCATCGTCCTGGTCGAGAATCTCCGGCGCTCGGCCAAGCGCATCATGGGCCGCCGCGCGGCGCGCGAAGAGGCCGACCTGGTGGCTGACAGGTTGCTGGGCGTGAACGATATCCCTGCCGAACCCAAGGTGCTGGCGCCCTACGAGAACGTGCCATTGTCCGAGGGCTTCGCCGTACAACTCGTGCAGCGCCTGCGCGACCAGGATCCGGAGACGACTCCGGCCGTCGCTTGGCTGGAGGAGCGGCTTGCGCGTGCGGGCACGACCGCCGACGAGCTGGTACGCAAGGAACACCAACTCCAGGGCACTACCAACGTCACCGTTCGCAACATCATCACCAGCATGGCATTGGTTTCCGATGTCGATTGGGCCAAGCTGTTCGAAGCGGTGAGTCCGGTCGACGACATCTTGCGGGGCGGCAGCGCCTTTGCCGACATGGATTTCGCCACCCGCAACGTCTATCGCACCGCCATCGAACAGATGGCACGCGGCTCGAGGCTGAGCGAGCCCGACATTGCCCGGCACGCGCTCGCGGCCGCCTCTTCGGTTGCGACCCCCGACAGCGACGCGCGACAGCGTGATCCCGGCTATCACCTGATCGGGGGTGGGCGCGCCGCCTTCGAGCGCTCGCTCAAATTCCGCCCGCCCGGCCTGGCACTGCGACGGCGGTTCGCCACGACCGGCATCGTGGGGTATGTCGGCAGCGTTGCCTTCGTGGCCGGCGTCATTCTCTTCCTGCCACTTCTGGCGCTGGAGCGAGCCGGCGTGGTCGGCTGGCAATTGGCCGTCATGACGTTGATCGGCTTGCTGCCGGCCATCGATGCGGCGTTGATGCTGGTCAACCGCGTCATCACCGGCGGTTTCGGCGCCACCCTGCTGCCCGGCCTGGCGCTCCGCGACGGCGTGCCGCCCGACCTGCGCACTTTGGTGGCCATCCCGACCTTGCTGACCAACCGCGTCGGCGTCGACGAACTGATCGAACGGCTGGAAGTCCACTATCTGTCCAATCCGGCCGGCGCCGTCCATTTCGCCCTGCTGTCGGACTGGGCCGATGGACTCACCGAATCCGCGCCGGGCGACGACGAATTGCTGGCGGCGGCCACCGATGGTGTGGCGCGGCTCAACGCCCGCTATCCCAGCGCCTCCGGCGGTGATCGCTTCCTCCTGCTTCACCGCCGCCGCCTGTGGAATGCAGCGCAGGAACGCTGGATGGGATGGGAGCGCAAGCGCGGAAAGCTGCATGAGCTGAACGGCCTGTTGCGCGGCTCGACCGAGACCACCTTCATCGACGCTGGCGGCCAGGCGCTGCCGGGCGACGTCCGCTTCGTCGTCACGCTCGACTCCGACACGCGCCTTCCGCGCGACGCCGTGCACCGGCTGGTCGGCAAGATGGCGCACCCGCTCAACCGGCCCCGTGTCGATCCGGTCGAGGGCCGTGTCGTCGAGGGCTACGGCGTGCTGCAGCCGCGCGTGACGGCGTCACTGCCCGTCGGTGCGGAAGGCTCACTGTTCCAGCGCATCTTCTCGGGCAACAGTGGCATCGATCCCTATTCGTCGGCGGTGTCGGACGTCTATCAGGACCTGTTCGGCGAAGGCTCCTACTCCGGCAAGGGCATCTACGACGTCGACGCCTTCGAGACGGCGCTGGCCGGGCGCGTGCCGGACAATGCGATGCTGAGCCACGACCTCTTCGAAGGTGTGTTCGCCCGCTCCGGCCTTGTCACCGATATCGAGGTGATCGAGGAGTTTCCCGCCCGCTACGACGTCGCCGCCGCCCGCCATCATCGCTGGGCCCGTGGCGACTGGCAGCTGCTGCCGTGGGTGCTAGGCCTGTTCAAAGGGCCACTCGGTGGCGACGTGCCCGCCATCGGCTTCTGGAAGATGTTCGACAACCTCCGGCGCACGCTGTCGCCGGCCGCTGCCATCGTGGCGCTGCTGGCGGGCTGGACCCTGCCGCTGCCGGGTGCGTTCGCGTGGACGGCCTTCGTCCTGCTGGTCCTGGCGCTGCCCACCCTCCTGCCGGTGGCCGCGGCGCTGCTGCCGCGCCATGCCGGCATCACCACCCGCAGCCATCTCGGCGCGCTGGCCACCGACATCGGCATCGCCGCGGCGCAAACCGGCCTGATCGTGGCCTTTCTCGCCCATCAGGCCTGGTTGATGATCGATGCGATCGGCCGCACGCTGTTCCGCCTCTTCGTCAGCCGACGCCGTCTGCTCGAATGGACGACGGCCGCCCAGAGCCAGCAATTGTTGCGCACCGACTGGTGGGGCTTCATCGGCCAGATGGCGGGCAGCCTGGCCGTCGCCTCGCTGGGCGCGGTCTTCGTCTGGTACGCCGGACGTGCCGCGATCCCCGTCGCCGCACCGATCCTTCTCGCCTGGTTTTTCTCGCCGGCGATCGCCCGTTGGGTGAGCCTGGCCCAGGCCGACGCCGGCAGCCTTGCGATCTCGGCCATCGATGCGAGGTCGTTGCGCCTGATCGCGCGGCGCACCTGGCGCTTCTTCGAGACGTTCGTCACCGAGGCGGAGCATATGCTGCCGCCCGACAACTTCCAGGAAGACCCGAAACCCGTCGTCGCGCACCGGACTTCGCCCACCAACATCGGCCTCTATCTCTTGTCGACGGTGGCGGCCCGCGATTTCGGCTGGATCGGCACGATCGAAGCGGCGCAGCGCATCGAGGCGACGCTGGCTACCATGGAACGCCTGAAGCGCTACCGTGGCCATCTCTACAACTGGTACGACACGTCCGATCTGCGGCCGCTGGAGCCCGCCTACGTCTCCACGGTCGACAGCGGCAATCTGGCTGGACACCTGATCGCGCTCGCAAACGCCTGTGCCGGCTGGCGTGGCGATCCGGCGCCGTCCTCCGCCGCCATCGGTGGCGTCGACGACAGCCTGATGCTCGCGCGCGAGGCACTGAAGGCGCTACCGGACGACAGGCGCACCCATCTGGTGTCGCAAGCGGAGCTGACGACGGCACTGGAGGCCCTCGCGGCGGCCGTCTCGCTCGAGGATGGAACGGGCGATCCTGTCGCCCTGGCTGCGCGCGCTGGCACCGTCGCCGATCTTGCCCGCACCTTGGCCAGCGAACGCGGTGACGATGCCAGCGCCGATATGCTGTTCTGGGTCGACGCCGCGCATCGTTCGCTCGAAAGCCGCCAGCGTGACCTCGCCCAGACCGCCGAGGCGCGGGCCTCGCTCGAACGCCGGCTGCAGACGATCGCGGCCACGGCGCGCACCATGGCCAATGCAATGGAGTTCGATTTCCTCCTCAACGAGGACCGCCGGCTGCTGTCGATCGGTTATCTCGCCACCGAGGACCGGCTCGACCCCAGCTGCTACGACCTGCTCGCCTCGGAGGCCCGGCTCGCCAGCTTCGTGGCCATCGCCAACGGGACTGTGCCGGCGCGCCACTGGTTTCGCCTCGGGCGCGCGGTGACACCGGTCGGGCGCGGCGCGGCGCTGATCTCGTGGTCGGGCTCGATGTTCGAGTATCTCATGCCGTCGCTCGTCATGCGGGCGCCGTTCGGCAGCCTGATCGAGAAGACCAACGACCTGATCGTGCGGCGCCAAATCGACTATGCCGTCGGCCTCGGCCTGCCGTGGGGCGTCTCCGAATCCGCCTACAACGCGCGCGACAAGGAACTCACCTATCAATACTCCAACTTCGGCGTGCCCGGCCTCGGCTTCAAGCGGGGCCTGAGCGAGAACGCCGTCGTGGCCCCCTATGCCACCGCGCTCGCCGCCATGGTCGATCCGGCGGCCGCTACGGCCAACTTCGCGCGTTTGGCTGCCATCGGCGGCCGCGGCCGCTTCGGCTTCTACGAGGCGATCGATTTCACGCCGGTGCGGCTACCCGACGGCCAGACGCAGGCCGTCGTGCGCGCCTACATGGCGCACCACCAGGGCATGACGGTCGTGGCTATCGCCAATGCGCTGCTCGACGGCATCATGCGCACGCGGTTCCACGCCGAACCGATGGTGCAGGCCACCGAACTCCTGCTCCAGGAACGCACGCCGCGCGACGTTGCCGTCGCCCATCCGCGCGCCGAGGAAGTCGGCACCAGCAGTTCGTTCGAGGATCTTGAGCCCGCGGTCGTGCGCCGCCTGCGCAACCCGCACGCCGCCAGCCCCTCGGCGCATCTGCTGTCGAACGGCCGCTATTCGGTGATGCTGACGGCGGCGGGATCCGGCTTCAGCCGCTGGGGTGACATCGCCGTCACGCGCTGGCGCGAGGACACGACCCGCGACGACTGGGGCAGCTACATTTTCCTGCGCGACACCGAAAGCACCGCCGTCTGGTCGGCCACCTATCAGCCGCGCGGCACCCGGCCCGACAGCTACAATGTCATGTTCGCCGAGGACCGCGCCGAGTTCGTCCGCCGCGACGGCACGCTCACCACGACGCTCGACGTCGTGGTCTCGCCCGAGGACGATGCCGAGGTCCGGCGCGTGTCGATCGCCAATACGGGTTCCCAGGCACGCGACATCGAACTCACCTCCTATGCCGAGATCGTGCTGGCGCCGCCGGCGGCCGATGCGGCACACCAGGCCTTCTCCAAGATGTTCGTGCAGACCGAGTATCTGCCGGCGGTCGGCGCTCTCGTGGCGACGCGCCGCCGCCGCAGCCCGGGCGAGGCCGAACTGTGGATCGCCCATCTGGCGGTCGTCGAGGGCGAGACCATGGGTGAGGTCGAGGTCGAGACCGACCGCGCCCGCTTCCTGGGCCGCGGCAACGACGTCGGCGCGCCGGTCGCCGTGATCGACGGCCGGCGCCTGTCCAATACCGTCGGGCCGGTGCTCGATCCGGTGTTTGCGCTCCGCCGCCGCCTGTGGATTCCGGCCGGCAGCACGGCCAGGATCGCTTTCTGGACCATGGCGGCTGCGTCGCGCGAGGCCCTGCTCGATGCCATCGACAGGCACCAGGACACCAACGCTTTCGAGCGCGCCGCCACGCTCGCCTGGACGCAGGCGCAGGTGCAGCTCCGCCATCTCGACATCGCGCCCTCGCAGGCCAGCCTCTATCAGCGCCTGGCGGGACACGTGCTCTATGCCAATCCGGCGCTGCGCTCGTCGTCGGATACGATCCGCCGCGGTCTCTCACCGCCGCCGGCACTGTGGGCCCAGGGCGTCTCGGGCGACATGCCGATCGTGCTGATACGGATCGACGAGGTCGAAGATTCGGGGATTGTGCGCGAACTCCTGCGCGCCCGCGAGTACTGGCGGCTAAAAGGCCTGGTGGTTGATCTCGTCATCCTGAACGAGCGCGGCGCCTCCTATGTCCAGGATCTGCAGGTGATGCTGGAGACGCTGGTACGCACCCACCGCACGCGGACCCATTTCGGCGCCGAGAGCGAGAAGGGCGGCATCTTCGTCCTGCGCAGCGACTTGATCTCGGCCGAAACCCGTGGGCTGTTGCTCGCTGCGGCGCGCGTCGTCCTGCCGGGACGGCGCGGCAGCCTGGCGGACCAGCTCAACCGCCTGCAGACGCCACCCGGCGTCGTGCCGCCGCTCCGCCGCCGGCCGCTCACTGATGCCGTCGCCTCGGCGCCGCCGCCGCCGGTCGCGGCCCTCGGCGCGTTGCAATACTTCAACGGTCTCGGCGGCTTCTCGCCCAACGGCCGTGAGTATGTGACCGTCCTTGGGCCCGGGCAGTCGACGCCGGCGCCCTGGATCAACGTCGTCTCCAACGCCTCGTTCGGCTTCCAGGTCGCGACCGACGGCGGCGGCTATACCTGGTCGCTGAACAGCCGCGACAATCAGCTCACGCCCTGGTCGAACGATCCGGTCAGCGACCGGCCGGGCGAAGTGTTCTATGTGCGCGATCTCGACAGCGGCGATCTCTGGGGACCGACGGCGCTGCCGATCCGTCATGAAACCGCGCCCTACATCGTCCGTCACGGCCGCGGCTACAGCCGGTTCGAGGTCATGGCCAACGGCATCGCGCTCGAGTTGCTGCAGTACGTGCCGCTGGGCGATTCGATCAAGATTTCGAGGCTCACCGTCCGCAACGTCTCCGACCGCAAGCGACGCCTCTCGGTCACGGCCTATGTCGACTGGGTGCTGGGTCTCGAGCGCGGGGCGTCAGGGCCGACGGTCGTCACCGAACGCGATGCCGCGACCGGCGCCATCTTCGCGCGCAATCCCTGGAACATGCATCACGGGACGCGCGTCGCCTTTGCCGACCTCGGCGGCCGCCAGACCGGCTGGACGGCCGATCGCAGCGAATTCATCGGGCGCAACTGTGCCGCCGACAATCCGGCGGCGCTGAGCGGCACCATCCCGCTGTCGCAGCGCGTCGGTGCCGGCCTCGATCCGTGCGCGGCGCTGCAGACCACGATCGAACTCGACCGCGGCGCCTCGACCGAGATCGTCTTCTTCCTGGGACAGGCGGGCGATGCCGCCGCGGCGCGCGCCCTGATCGAGCGCTACCGCACCGCCGACCTCGACGCCAGCCATCGCGAAGTCGTCTCCTTCTGGGACGAGACGCTGGGCACGCTGCAGGTAAAGACGCCGGATCGGTCGATGGATCTTCTTCTCAACGGCTGGTTGCTCTACCAGACGCTGGCCTGCCGCTACTGGGCCCGTGCCGCCTTCTATCAGGCGAGCGGCGCCTATGGCTTCCGCGACCAGCTCCAGGACGTGATGTCGTTGACGGTCGCGCGGCCCGAACTTGCCCGCGCCCACATCCTGCGTGCCGCCGCCCGGCAATTCGTCGAGGGCGACGTCCAGCATTGGTGGTTCCCACCGGCCGGCCAGGGTGTTCGCACGCGCATCGCCGACGACCGCGCCTGGCTCGCCACCGTTGCCGCCCACTATATCGAGACCACCGGCGATGCCGCGATCCTCGATGAACTCGTGCCGTTCCTCGACGGGCCCGTGCTCCGGCATGGCGAGCACGATCTCTATTTCCAGCCCAGCCAGGCCGATGAGACCGCCTCGCTGTTCGAGCATTGCGCGCGCGGCCTCGATCTCAGCCTCGCCACCGGCGTCCACGGCCTGCCGCTGATGGGCACCGGCGACTGGAACGATGGCATGAACCAGGTCGGCGAGGCGGGGCGCGGCGAAAGCGTCTGGCTGGGCTGGTTCGTCCATGCCGCGCTCACGGCCTTCGCGCCGGTCGCGCGCGCGCGCGGCGAGACCGTGCGGGCGGAGAGCTGGGCGGCCCATGCTGCAGCCCTTGCCCAGGCGCTGGATCGTGACGGCTGGGATGGCGAATGGTACCGCCGCGGCTACTACGATGACGGCACACCGCTGGGCTCGGCCAGCAGCGACGAATGCCGCATCGATTCCATCGCGCAATCCTGGGCCGCGATCTCGGGCGCGGCCTCGCCGGAGCGGGCGGCGCAGGCGATGGCGGCGCTCGATCTTCACCTCGTGCGGCGCGAGGATCGCGTGGCGCCGCTGTTCACGCCGCCGTTCGACAAGACCGTGCTTGAGCCCGGCTATATCAAGGGCTATCCGCCGGGCATCCGCGAGAACGGCGGGCAATATACCCATGCCGCCGCCTGGTCGATCATGGGCTTTGCCGCTCTCGGCCAGGGTGACAAGGCGGGTGAGCTGTTCTCGCTGGTCAACCCGATCAACCACACGGCGACGCGCGCCGGCGTGCTGCGCTACAAGGTCGAACCCTATGTGGTGGCGGCCGACGTCTATTCGGTGGCGCCGCATGTCGGACGGGGCGGCTGGACCTGGTATTCCGGCTCGGCCGGCTGGCTCCAACGCGCTGGCGTGGAATCCATTCTCGGTCTCTGCCTAAAAGGCGACTTCCTGGTGCTCGACCCCTGCATCCCCAAGGACTGGCCGGGTTTCGACATGACCTTGAAGTATCGCGGCGCGGTCTATGAAATCTCGGTAAGCAACGCCGCCGGCATCAGTCGTGGGGTGACGACCGCGGAGATCGACGGCGAGGCACAGCCCGTGGCCGAGGGCCGGGTGCGGATCCGGTTGCGCGACGGCGGTTCACACGCCATTCGCGCAACCCTTGGCTAGTTTCGAAGGGATAGATCGGCTACTTGCGCTTGGCGGCTGCGGCCTTGGCGCCCGGATTGGTGTGCGACGCCGCGAACGGCGAATTCGACACGACCACCTTGGTCTTGTCCTGCTTGGGCTTCTTCTTCTCGCGGTTGCTGCGCATCTGACCTTTGGCCATGTCGAATCCTTCCTGTTTGTCGCGGCAAGACCCTAGGCGCATTTGACCGGCGTGTACGATCTGTCTCGCAGGCAGCTACTCGATGGCGGAGGTGAAGATGATCCGCGGTGCCGGGTAGATGATCGACGCTTCGACCATGAGGTCGTTCCTGGGGTCGTTCCTGGGCTGGGCCGCCAAGCGCTCGTTCATCGCCGCGGAGGGACCGCCGCCGCCGCTGGCGGCGAAGACGCCAAGGCAGACCAGAAAGCCGCCGACGCAAGCCCCCGGCCCGTAGCCCCAGCTTGCGCTGTAGTTCCAGCAGGGCATGACCGCGATCCCGATCGCGACCAGCAGAAGTGTCAATTCCAGAATGAGCATATCGAGGCAACGACGCCTGAGGGGGCGGGTTCCGCCTTAATCTTGCCTTCAGGACCATGCGTCGAGGCGTCGCCAGTTCATCCACAATGGCCGCGCATGACGTGGCCGGCCCGCGCGGCGATAGTGTCGGCAAAACAATGACCGACGCCCTCTCGACCGCGCACGCGCTGCTGCATTCCGTCTTTGGTTTCAACGAGTTCCGCCCCGGACAGGAGGAGATCGTTCGCGCCGTGCTGGCCGGCGAGAACGTCCTCACGGTCATGCCGACCGGCAGCGGAAAGTCGCTGTGCTACCAGCTCCCGGCCCTGGTGCGCCCGGGCCTCACCCTCGTAGTGTCGCCGCTGATCGCCCTGATGCGCGACCAGGTGCGCGCCCTGGCGGCGGCCGGCGTGGCGGCGGGCAGCCTCAATTCCAGCAACGAGCCGTCCGAGACCGCCCGGGTCATGGACCTGCTGCGCCGGGGCGAGCTCCGCCTGCTCTATGTCGCGCCCGAGCGCCTGGCGCGGCCCGACACGGTCGAGATGCTGGCCGAGGCCAACGTCACCATGATGGCGATCGACGAGGCCCATTGCGTCTCGCAGTGGGGCCACGACTTCCGGCCCGAATATCTCACCCTGGGCAATGTGGCGCGCCAGATCGGCGGGCGGCTACAGACCCTGGCGCTGACGGCGACGGCCGATGCGCCGACCCGCGGCGACATCGTCGAGAAGTTGTTCCCCGCTGCCGCGCCGCGCGTCTTCGTGCGCAGCTTCGACCGGCCCAATCTCCGGCTCGCCTTCCAGACCAAGGAGCGCTCCTCGCGCCAGGTGCTTTCCTTCGTGCGTGCCCACGAGGGCGAAAGCGGCATCGTCTATTGCGCCTCGCGCCGCAAGGTCGAGGAACTGGCCACGACGCTGGGCGAGGCCGGGGTCCGGGCGCTGCCCTATCATGCCGGCCTCGACAAGCGCGTGCGCGACGCCAACCAGGATTCCTTCCAGCAGGACGATGGCGTGGTGATGACCGCCACGGTCGCCTTCGGCATGGGCATCGACAAGCCCGACGTGCGGTTCGTCTGCCACGCCGACCTGCCGTCCAACGTCGAAGCCTACTACCAGGAGATCGGCCGCGCCGGCCGCGACGGGCTGCCGGCCGACACGCTGACGCTCTATGGGCTGGGCGACATGCAGCTCCGCCGCCTGCAGATCGAGCAGAGCGATTCCTCCGACGAGCGCAAACGCATCGAGCGCCAGCGGCTGGGCGCGCTGCTGGCGCTGGCCGAGGCGCCGCGCTGCCGCCGCCAGACCCTGCTGGCCTATTTCGGCGAACAGTCCGAGCCTTGCGGCAACTGCGATCTCTGCGTCGAGGGCGTCGAGCGCTTCGACGGCACCATCGACGCGCAAAAGGCGATGTCGGCCATCCTGCGCACCGGCGAGCGCTTCGGCGTCGAACACCTGGTCGCCATCCTGACCGGCGATCGCACCGAGAACGTGGCTAAGTTCAATCACGATCAGCTGCCGACCTTCGGCGTCGGCTCGGGCCGCAAGGCCGGCGAATGGCGCTCGATCTTCCGCCAGCTCTCGGCGGTCGGCCTGATCGCCCAGGATTTGATGGAGCACGGCCGCTGGTGGGTGACGGACGAAGGCTGGCGGGTGCTGAAGGGCGAGACGCGCATCGAGCTGCGCAAGGATCTCTCCTCGGGCGCCGCCAAGGGCAAGGCAGGCGCCCGCCGCGATCGGCGCGGCGCCACGGCCGCGATCGTGGGCGAGGGCGATACGCCGCTGCTCGATGCCCTGAAGGCGTTGCGCACCAAACTGGCGAGGACCCAGAACGTGCCGGCCTATGTCGTGTTCTCCGACCGCACCCTGGCCGAACTCGCATCCCATCGCCCGGCCAACCCCGGCGCCATGCGCGAGATCCACGGCATCGGCGACGCCAAGCTCGAACGCTATGGTGCGGCGTTCCTCGAAGTCATCCGGGCGAACGCGTAAGGGCTGGGGCTTTTATCCTCATCCTGAGAAGCGCGTCGGCGCGTTCACATGCGCCTGAAGCGCGCGTCTCGAAGGATGGGCAACAGCATGGTTTGTAGCCCATGCTTCGAGACAGTCGCTGCGCGACCTCCTCAGGATGAGGTTTGGTCTGTTCCCTTACTCGCCCGACGGTTCCGGATTCTCGAACGGTGTGCCGGCCTTCAGGATGCGGTAGCGGCCGTCCTGGATTTCGGCCGCGGTCACGATGCCCGTGCGGGCGCTGCCGCCGTCGAGGCCGAGCCGGTCGCCCTCGAACAGGTGCGGGTCTTCCATGCCGCTGATCGCCTTGTGCTTGTCGGGCGGCGTGTGGCCGTGCACCACCAAAGTGCCGCCAAAACCCTGCTTCCAGTCGAGGAAGCCGTGATTGATCCAGGCCCAGCGCGCCTCGGTGAAGATCAGCCAGGGCCGCGCCAGGAACTCGTCGGGGTCGGCGTGCGGGTCGAGGCCGCCGTGGACGAACAACGTGTTGCCCAGCCGCACGTGGCTGCGCATCGCCTGAAGTCTATGCACGACATCGTCGCCCAGCCCGGCCTTGAGCAGCGCCTGGTCGGCGTGAGCCGGGGCGTGGCCTGCCCGCGCGGTCATCTGCTCGACCAGCTTCTGGCCGCCCATGCGTTTGCTGAGCCACATGGTTTCGGCCTTATGGGCATGCGGCCCGCCGACGACGGCCAGCATCATCATGATCTCGTGGTTGCCCATCAGGCGGTCGACGTGATCAACACCGTGCGCTTCCTCACCCCGGGCCCAAAGTTCGAGCACGCCGATGCTGTCGGGCCCGCGGTTGATCATGTCGCCGAGGTAGATCAGGCGCCGCTTGCCATCCTGCTTCTTGGCCAACCCGCTGATGCCGTCGAGCAGGGCTTTCAGCTCCGCCGCGCAGCCATGGACGTCGCCAATCGCGAATACGGTCTCGCCGCCCAGCGCGAACGGTGCGGGTTTCCAGGCGGAAATTTCCAGGGGCACGGTCATGACCGAAATGATAGCCCGCCCCGCCGTGGCTGGGTATGCTGGCGACAACCGTCGCAGAACGGCTTTCATGGGAGGAACGACAATGACCGGCATCAAGCGTCGCGGCGTGCTTGCCGCTGCCCTCACCGCCCCCGCACTCGCGCGGCTGGGAGAGGCCCAGGCACAATCTCAGCCCCAGACCGCGTGGAAGCCCGACAAGCCGATCACGGTCTACAATCCGCTGGCGGCAGGCGGCGTTTGCGACGTGCATCTGCGCTTTCTGGGCGAGCGTGTCGGCCGCAAATGGGGCACGCAGGTGATCGTCGATATCAAGGCCGGCGCCGGCGCCACGCTGGCCGCCGCGCAGATGCCGAACGTCAAGCCCGACGGCTACACGATCGCCTGCATGACCATCAACAGCCTGCGCTATCCACACTACCAGCAGGCCGCCTGGCACCCGCTGCGCGACTTCTCCTACATCATCGGCCTGTCGGAATTCACCTTCGGCGTCGTCGTGAAGGCGGACTCTCCCTACCAGACCATTCAGGATCTGATCGCCGCCGGAAAGCGCGAGCCCGAGAAGCTCAACTACGGCACCAGCGGCGTTGGCGGTACCGGACATCTGCTGATGCTCGAGACCGAGCAGGCGACCGGCGCGCGCTTCACCCATATTCCCTACAAGGGCGGCGCCGAGTGGATGCCGGCGCTGTTGGGCGGACACATCCAGTTCGTGCCCGATGGCGCGCAATGGGCGCCGTTCGTCGAGAACGGCCAGGTCCGTGTGCTGGCGATGGCGACCGAGAAGCGCTTCGGCAAGTATCCCGACAAGCCGACGCTGGTCGAAAGCGGCATCAATGCCGTGGCCGTCAGCCCCTATGGGCTGGTCGGGCCGAAAGATCTGCCGCCCCAAGTCATCCAGGCGCTGCACGACGCCTTCAAGGAGGCGATGGCCGATCCCGGCCACCAGCCGCTGCTCGACAGGTTCATCCAGGAGCCATGGTATCGCGATCCCGCGCAGTACCGCGCCTTCGCCGAGAAATACTACGTCGATGTGAAGCCTACGCTGGTCAAGGCAGGGCTCGCCAAGGCCTGACCCCCTCCGCCGCGTAAGACGGGGCACCTCCCCCGCAAGCAGGGGAGAACAAGCGGGGAGGAGAAGGAACTCAGACTCCTCTCCCGTCATGGGGTCGCGGCTATGGCCGCATCGGCCATAGCCGCCAGGTGGCCGCAGGCCGGAGGGGGTCTTAGGCCGCGTCGTTCTCGCGGATGAAGGCGCGGACCCGCGGCATGATCTGCTCGCGCCACTTGCGGCCGTTGAAGATACCGTAGTGGCCGACCCGCGGCTGCTCCCAGTGGACGTGGCGGGCGCCGGGAATGTTGGGGGTCAGCGCGTGGGCCGCCTTGGTCTGGCCGAGGCCGGAGATATCGTCGAGCTCGCCCTCGACCGTCATCAGCGCGGTTTCGATGGCGGCGGGATTGATCCGGCGGTCGCGGCTCACCCACTCGCCGCGTGGCAGCAGGTGCTCCTTGAAAACCACTTCGATGGTCTGGAGGTAGAATTCGGCGCTCAAGTCCATGACCGCGAGATATTCGTCGTAGAAGGTGCGGTGGCCGTC
>Ga0163144_10008990_pt1 | contig 21524 bp, 14 predicted proteins | sample OliLak19BULKMAT1_FD_123175 | JGI IMG/M metagenome (GOLD analysis project Ga0163144, IMG submission 123175) | Freshwater microbial mat bacterial communities from Lake Vanda, McMurdo Dry Valleys, Antarctica - Oligotrophic Lake LV.19.BULKMAT1 | ecosystem: Environmental > Aquatic > Freshwater >... | reverse complement strand
TCACCGCCAACGGAAACCTGCCGTTGGCCGGAACCCTGAAGGCGACTCTTGCCGGAGGATTCGAACCGGCGGCGGGAGCGACGTTTGCCATCCTCAACTACGGCTCGCGGGCGGGACAGTTCTCAACCCTCCAGCTTCCGCCCCTTTCCTTTGGTCGGGTGTGGAAGGTCGACTACGGCTCGACCGTCATGACGCTCTCCGTGGAGCAGGGCATCGCCATGGCGAACGCAGCGAAGAATGGATCAGGGAACTTCGAGTTCGACCTTACCGGCCCTGCCGCCTCCGCCTACGTGATCGAGGCATCGACCAACCTGGTGAACTGGTTACCCATCCAAACCAACAGCCCGTTCACCGGCACCTTCCACTTCGTGGATCCTGCCGGCACCACTTTGCCGGCCCGGTTTTATCGGGTGCTGATCGGCCCGTGAACCGCGATCACATCCCGGCGCGTTAATGGCGGCTTTCGATGGATCGGGTCCGCTCGTTCATGGTGAAGCGGTGTGCCATGGAAACTGGCACCGGCAGTTGGACCTGGGTGCGGGAATAAAAGTGGTGGGGTGGCCGGGACTCGAACCCGGAACCAATAGCTTAAAAGGCTACTGCTCTACCATTGAGCTACCGCCCCACCGTGGCCAACGCGGGGCGTCAGCGGGGGCAGAACCTAGAAAACACCATGCCATGGGGCAAGGGATTAGTTGGTTGTTTCTCAACGATCACCGGAATTCCCACCGTTCCGTGTTTTCAAGAAAGGCGTTGTGACGTGGGCACCTTCTTTGCAATCTCCCCGGCCTGTGCGGACGGTCAAAATCGGCATCATCGGCGGCGGAACTGTCGGCGGAGGCGTTTACCAAGCCATCCTCCGCAATGGATCCCTCATGTCCTCACGCCTCGGCATCAAGCTCGAGGTGCGCCGGGTCGTGGTCCGAAGTCTCGGGAAGGTCCGGGCGGTTCCGATCCCGAAAGCCCTGCTAACCACCGACTGGAAGGCGGTCGTTGCCGATCCTTCTGTCGACGTGGTTGTCGAGCTGATGGGAGGCACCACGATAGCCCGCGAAGTGGCGCTGGCCGCATTGAAGGCCGGCAAACCGGTCGTCACGGCGAACAAGGCCCTCCTGTCGGCCCACGGCGAAGAGCTTTTCGCCGCCGCCGCCAAGGCCGGGGTGAATCTCTACTACGAAGCGTCCGTCGCCGGGGGCGTTCCGATCATCAAGGTTTTGCGCGAAAGCCTCATCGGCAACCGCATCACGCGCCTCTATGGGATCGTCAACGGCACCTGCAACTACATCCTCAGCCGGATGAAGAGCGAGCAGGCCGACTACGCCACCGTCCTGGCCGACGCGCAGAAGCTCGGTTACGCCGAGTCGCCGCCCGACCTCGATGTGGACGGCCACGATGCCGCGCACAAGACGGGCATTCTGGCGTCGTTGGCCCACGGTTTCTGGGTTCAGCCGAAGCAGGTTCACACTGAGGGCATCCGCAACCTGACGCAGCAGGACATCCAGTTCGCTGAGAAGCTCGGCTACACGATCAAACTGCTCGGCATCGTGAAGTCGTTCTCCGCCTCGAAGCCGCAGTTCCAAGTTTCCGTCTATCCGGCGCTGGTGCCGAACACCCATGTGCTTGCGTCGGTGAACGACGTCTTCAACGCCATCCTCGTCCGCGGCGATGTCGTCGGCGACACGCTCTACTACGGACGCGGGGCAGGGCAGGACGCCACGGCCAGCGCGGTCTTGAGCGACTTGGCGGACGCGGCGCTGGACCTCAAGTGCGGCAGCCACCATCGCGTTCCCAGCTTCGTCGGCCATGAACGAAATGGCCGGGTGCTGCCCATCGAGGACGTTGTTTCCCGTTACTATCTGCGTCTCCAAGTCGTGGATCGTCCCGGCGTCATGGCGAAGGTCGCCTCGGTCCTTGGCCGGGCGAAGATCGGCATTTCCTCCATCATCCAGCCCGAAGGCCACCAGGGCGACAGCGTGCCGTTGATCCTGATGATCCATGACGCGCCGAATCGGACGATGCACAAGGCATTGGCCGCGCTGGCGAAGTTGTCCGTGGTGAAGTCCGCGCCGGTCATGATCCGGGTGGAGAGTTTCGAATGAGCACGCTTCTGTTCCGTTCCACCAACGGCCGTTCTCCCGCCGTCAATCTCCGCGAGGCCTTCCTCGCCGGACAGGCTCCGGATGGCGGGCTCTACCTGCCCGAACGGTTCCCCCGGTTGACGGTGAAGGAGATCGCCGAGTTCGCCGAACTGCCCTACCGCCAGGTCGCTTACCGGGTGTTGAGGAAGTTCACCGAGGGTATCATCCCGGACGATGCCTTGGCGGCGATGTGCGACAATGCCTACGACTTCGGCGTCCCGCTGGAGGTCATCCATTACGGCGTCTATTTGATGCGCTTGGACCAGGGACCGACCGCGTCGTTCAAGGATTTTGCGGCGCAGATAATGGCGCAGATGTTTGGGCGGTTCCTACAAGAAGAGGGCAAGGAAGTTACCATCCTCACCGCCACCAGCGGCGACACCGGCGCGGCGGTTGCGCACGCGTTCCATAAGGTGCCGGGTGTCCGCGTCATCGTGTTGTTCCCGATCACGGAGGTCAGCGAGAGCCAGCGCAAGCTGATGACCACGCTCAAGGACAACATCCGCACCGTGGCCGTTGACGGAAAGTTCGACGACTGCCAGGCGATGGTGAAACGCGCCTTCACCGACCCCACGCTGGAGCACATCCATCTCACGTCGGCCAATTCCATCAACATCGGCCGCCTCCTGCCGCAGAGCGTCTACTACTTCTACGCCGCGTCGCGGTTGGCCCAGCCCGGCGAGCCGATGGTCTTCAGCATTCCGAGCGGCAACTTCGGCGACATGATGGGAGCGGTCTTTGCGCGGGAGATGGGATTGCCCGTGCGCAAGATCATCGCGTCGGTCAACGACAACGACGCCTTCCCCCGCTACCTCGACAGCGGCCACTACGAAAAGATCTCCCCCTCGCGCAACTCCGTCTCCAACGCGATGAACGTCGGCCACCCGAGCAATCTCGCCCGGCTTGTGTCCGTTTATGGTGGAGAGATGGACGAGACCGGCAAGATCCACAAGCAGCCCAACCTCGACGCGATGCGCCGCGAGCTCTTCTCCAGTTCCATCACCGACGAACGCACCCGCACATCGCTGCGCGAATTCTGGAACAAATACCAGATCCTGCTCGAACCCCACGGCGTCGTGGCATGGCAGGGATTCCTCGACTGGTGCGATGTCGAGCCGCTCGGCCGGACGCCCGCCGTCATTGTCGAGACCGCCAACCCGGCCAAGTTCCCCGAGGAAGTCGAGAAGGTCGTCGGCTGGGCGCCCGATGTGCCGGCCTCGATGGTGACCGGTCTCAAGCTGCCCGAGGACTACGACCGCATGGGCGCGGACTACGAACAGTTCCGCGATTACCTCGTCTCCGCGCATCCTCCGACCTGAGAGGCATTGCCAAGTCCCACGCTGGCTTGCTAGTAAACCGCTCCCTTTGACATGGCACTAATCGTCCAAAAATTCGGCGGCACCTCGGTCGGCAACACTGACCGTATCAAGAACGTCGCCCGCCGCGTAGCGAAGACCCGCGAGGAAGGCAACCAGGTCGTCGTCGTCGTTTCCGCCATGAGCGGCGTGACCGACGGTCTCATCAAGCTCGCCAAGGAAATCGTCCCGCTTCCCAGCGAGCGCGAGATGGACATGCTCCTCGCCACCGGTGAACAGCAGACCATCGCCCTGACCGCCATCGCGCTCCAGGCGCTGGGAATCCCCGCGGTCTCCATGACCGGTGCCCAGGCGGGAATCGTGACGGACGGCGTCCATACCAAGGCCAAGATCCAGAACATCACGCCCGACGAGATCCATAAGCACCTCGACGGCGGAAGCGTCGTCATTGTCGCCGGGTTCCAGGGCCAGACCGCAGCCGGGCAGATCACCACGCTTGGACGCGGAGGTTCGGACCTGACTGCGATCGCGTTGGCCGCTGCCGTGCAGGCCGACCTTTGCCAGATCTACACCGACGTCGACGGAGTCTACACCGCCGATCCCCGGATCGTTCCCGGCGCCAAGAAACTCAACGAGATCTCCTATGACGAGATGCTCGAACTTGCCTCCCTCGGCGCGAAGGTCATGCAGGGACGCTCCGTCGAATTTGCGAAGAAGTTCGGCGTCGTCTTCGAAGTCCGCTCCAGCCTCAACGACAATCCCGGAACCATTGTGAAAGAAGCCACCGCCAGTATGGAGGACGTCGTCATTCGCGGCGTCTCGCTCGACAAGAACCAGGCCAAGCTCACCGTGGTCGGCGTGCCCGATAAGCCGGGCACCGCCGCCACGATCTTCCGCACCCTCGCCGACGCAGCCGTCAACGTGGACATGATCGTGCAGAACGTCAGCCACGGCGGCGGCACCGACATCTCGTTCACGTGCGATAAGTCGGAACTCCTCAAAGCCAAGACCGTCATCGAGGGGCTCAAGGCCAGCACCGGCTTCAAAGCCGTCGAGTCCGCCGAAAGCATCGGCAAGCTCTCGGTCGTCGGCGTCGGCATGAAGAGCCACTCCGGCGTGGCCGCGAAGCTCTTCGAAGTGCTCGCGCAGGAGTCGGTCAACATCGACATGATCGCCACGAGCGAGATCTATATCTCGGTGGTCATCGATCTGGACAAGGGCGAACAGGCCATGCGCGCCGTTCACAAGGCCTTTCTCGAATAGTCTGTAACCGTTTTCACCAAGCGCGGCCTTTCCCGCTGCACCCATTTCTTTGAATTGAATGTCCAAGTGCGTGTCGGACATAAGTTCCGCTCTTAAACTCAACCAACCATGAAACAAGTCCTCCCTCTCTTGAACCGGAAGTCCCCCTATGTGCTCGCCGGTGTCGGCGCGCTGGCCGTCGGATCCGTCCACGCCCAATCGGTCACCAACACCCAGCCCTACCGGTTGGACACGGTCGTCGTGACAGGCAACGCGCTTCCTGTCGTCGGAAACGTTAGTGCCAGCAGCCGGATCACCGGGGCGGATCTGGAGAGCCGCCAGGCGTTTTCCACCCGTGACCTGACCGCGCTCGTTCCGAACCTCACGACTTTCGACGCCAACGGCGACCGGACTCCCCGTTTCAGTTTGCGCGGTCTTCGTGAAAACAATTTCAGCTACGGTGAAAGCGCCGTCGGCATCTACGTCGACGACGTGCCCTACGGCGACCTCTTCACCCGCGGAGTCGCCCTGTTCGACCTCGAATCGGTCGATGTCCTGCGCGGGCCCCAGGGAACCCTGTTCGGGGCAAATCGTCCCGGCGGCGTCATAAACATCGCGACGCATCTCCCCGGCAACGACGTGACCGGCCGCGGTTCGGTCAGTTACGGAAGCTACGAATCCATCACCGGCCTCGGCTCCATCAGCGGGCCCCTGGTGAAGGATAAACTGTTCCTCGGTTTGAGCGGCTTGTTCTTCCGCCGCGACGGCTTCTTCCACAACCAAGTCACTGGCAACAGCCCCGATAATCGCGAGACATTGGCCGGCCGCGCACAGCTTCGCTGGACGCCGAGCGAACGTGTCGACGTCACTCTTGGTGCGTCGGCGGAACGATTCCGCGACGGCGGCGTCATTACCCGGCCGATCGCGGCGCCGGGCGACCTTTACGACGTGAAGCTGGACCAGGATGGATCAAACCGTCAGGACGGCCACACGTTCTCCCTGCGCGCCGCGTGGACGGGCGAGCAGTTGAAGGTTGTCTCCGTGACCACGCGCCGCGATTGGCGCCAGGACATCCGCGGCGACTTCGACTACGCCGAGTTCTTCTCCGGAAACAATTTCCCGTTGAACGGCCTCACAGGTTTCAGCAGCCCCGACGTCCAGCAGTGGTCGCAGGAACTGCGGTTCGAGTCCGTCGACAAGGGGGCCGCCTTTAAGTGGAACGCGGGTGCCTACTGGGCCCAGCTGACGACCGACGCCGCCTCGGGCTACGAGTTTGGCCCGCTCGCGCCCCTAGTGGTCAGCCCCATGGCCCCACCGGCGGGCACAGATCTGACCAGCGGCCGGACGCGCAGTGAGAACGCGGCCGTGTTCGGGCAGGCGACCTACACCTTCAACGAGAAGTTGGATGTCACGGCCGGCTTGCGGTTCGAACACGAAGATCGCCGTGGAAATCGCGACCACACCTTCAGCGGTTTCCCGATCGCCGCGCCGCAGTCGTTCGCCGTGAGCTCCAGCTCCTTTCAGCCGAAGGTCGGAATCGCCTACCACTTCACGCCCGAGGTGACGGCCTGGGCCAGCTTCACCACCGGATTCCAACCGGCCGGATTCAGCTCCTCTTCCGACAATGCCGGAGTTTCCGCTTATGACGCGGCCGAGTCGCTGCACTACGAAGTCGGCGTGTCCGCCCGGATGCTCGGTGGAAAGCTTACCGCCAGCGCCAGCGCCTTCTGGATCGAGACCCGCGACTACCAAGTCTACCGGCCCGTCGCAAACTTCGGCGGCCTCGACTTCTACATCGTGAATGCGGAGAAGGTCCGCACCCTCGGCGGCGAAGTTGAGCTCCGCGCCACGCCCGTGGAATGGCTGGAAGCCAAAGTCGCCGGCGGCTTGCAGAACGCCGAGTTCCGCAAATTCACGACGCCCGCGCCGTTCGTCCAGGATCTCGCCGGGAAGGACGTGAACTTCGTGCCTGAGTTCACGCTCGATGCCAGCCTGACCGCGCGCTGCCGCAAGTGCGGCGTGTATGCGACCGTTGGCGTGACCGCCATCGGGAAGTGGTATTTCGACGAGCCCAACACCGCGAGCCAGTCGGCCTACGGCCTTCTCTATGCCCGAGCCGGATGGGAACAGAAGAATTTCGGCATCGCCGTCTTCGGGCGCAACCTGACCGACACGGCCTACTACGCCAACGCGCTCGACCTCGGGCCTCGCCCGGGATTCAGCAACGGATTCTTTGCCGGCACTCCCGGCGATCCGATGATGGTCGGCGTCGAGCTCACCGGTAAGTTCTAAGCCCGTCGGTTCCAAAGAAGCCGTTGACCGTCGAGAAGCCCCTGTGGTTTCTTCCTCAGACATGAAGTTCGTCCTCAACCTCCGACTTTCGCTGCTTGCGCTGCTTATCAGCCGCAAGGCGGACGGGGTTTGAGCGAACGAGTCGATTTGCAACCCCACTGCCGGACCGGCGGTGGGGTTTTTGTTTGTCAGCGATGACACCCTGACCGCCGGACGGCGCCAAACCGAAACACCGAATGCCATGTTGAAGAATCCGTCCTCGAAATACCGTCCGTTCCCGCCGGTGGACTTGCCGAACCGCCAATGGCCGAGCCGCGTGCTCACGGCCGCGCCCATCTGGTGCAGCGTGGATCTGCGCGACGGCAATCAGGCGCTCGCCGTGCCAATGAACGTCAGCCAGAAGCTGGAACTCTTCCAGACGCTGGTGAAGTGCGGCTTCAAGGAGATCGAGGTCGGTTTCCCGTCGGCGTCGAACACGGAGTTCGCCTTCAACCGCCTGTTGATCGAGAAGGGCCACATCCCGGACGACGTCACGATCCAGTGCCTGGTCCAGGCGCGTGAGGATTTGATCGAGAAGACGGTCCAGTCCTTGATCGGAGCCAAGAACGTCATCATCCATCTCTACAACTCCACGTCGCCGGCCCAGCGCCGCGTCGTCTTCGGAAGGTCGCGCGACGAGATCAAGGCGATCGCCGTCCAGGGCGCGAAGTGGATCAAGGATCGGTTGCCGCGCTTGGTCGGAACGAACGTGCGACTGCAGTATTCCCCGGAAAGCTTCAGCGCCACGGAGCTGGATTTTGCGAAGGAGATTTCTGAGGCGGTCATGGACGTGTGGCAACCGACGCCGCAGTGGAAGATGATTCTCAACTTGCCGGACACCGTTGAGGTTGCGATGGCCAATGTCCACGCCGACCAGATCGAGTGGATGTGTCGGAACATCAAGAACCGTGAGTCGCTCACGATCAGCCTCCACACCCACAACGACCGTGGAACCGGCATCGCGGCGACGGAGATGGGTTTGCTGGCGGGCGCGGATCGGGTTGAAGGGACGCTCTTCGGTAACGGCGAGCGCACCGGCAACCTGGACGTCGTGGCGGTCGCGATGAACCTCTACATGCACGGCATCGATCCGAAGCTCGATTTCTCCGACGTCGGGGCGATCCGCGAAGTGTATGAACGCTGCACGGGCCTGGCGGTTCCGGCGCGTCAACCGTATGCGGGCGAATTGGTCTTCACCGCCTTTAGTGGGTCGCACCAGGATGCGATCAAGAAAGGCCTCAGCGAATGGGAGAAGGAAGGGCGCACCCACTGGGACGTGCCTTACCTAGCGATCGATCCGGCCGACATCGGCCGCGAATACCGCGAGGTCATCCGCGTGAACAGCCAGTCGGGGAAGGGCGGGGTGGCCTACCTGCTGGAGAGCGAGTTCGGCATCGAACTGCCGAAGGACATGCAGCGCGAGTTCGGCCCCATTGCCAACGATCTCGTCGACGCGCTCGGCCGCGAGGTAAAGGGCGAGGAGCTCAAGGGCATGTTCTGGAAGGAATACGTCGAACGCGTCAGTCCTTGGGAGCTGATCCACTTCCATGCCGACGGCGTGGATGGGGTTTTCCGCTGCCGCTCGTCGGCTCGGCTGTCCGGCAACGAGGTCTCACTGACCGGCGAGGGCAATGGCCCGATCGCGGCTTTTGTCCAGGCGTTGCTCTCGGCCGGTGCTCCACGCTTCGAGGTCGCCTACTACAAGGAACACGCTCTCAGCTCCGGAGAAGGCGCCAATGCCATCGCCTACATTCAGATCAAGCTGGCCGACGGTCTCCTGCGTTGGGGCGCCGCCGTCGACAGCAACATCGAACTCGCCTCGGTCAAGGCGGTCCTCAGCGCCCTCAATCGCGTCTGATATCCGGGCAATTCTGGCCTGCCGGCTTGATTGAAGGCGGCGGATCGATAGTTTCCCTGCGCTGCCGGACCCAGAATACCCTGCTGTCCGGCGGCGTCTGAATTTCCATGCGCTGCAAAAACATGCTCCGAACCGTGGCCTGCCTTTTGGCAGTCGCTCTTCCCGCTTTGGCCCAGAATGGTGACAAGGCAGGCGAGGTCCAGGTCGGTCCGGTGCCCGCCAGCAAGATCCCACCCTCACCGTTCCTGTCGCCGCTGGACTCGATGAAGAGCTTCGTCGTGCCCAAAGGCTTCCGGGTCGAACTCGTGGCGTCCGAACCGCTCGTGAAGGACCCGGTCGCCATGCAGTTCGACGGCGACGGCCGGCTCTACGTCGTCGAGATGAGCGGCTACATGCTGAACCCCGAAGGCGTCGGTGAGACCGAACCGGTTGGCTGCATCTCCGTCCTGGAAGACACCAACGGCGACGGCCGGATGGACAAGCGCCGTGTGTTTGTCGACAAGCTCGTCATGCCCCGCGCCATCTCGCTCGTCCAGGGCGGGCTCGTCGTGGCCGAACCGCCGAAGCTGTGGTTCTACCCGATCAAGGCGGACGGCAGCGCGGGTGCACGCGTCGAGGTGGCCAACGACTACGCCAAGGAGAACGATCCGTCCCGCGGCAGGCAGTCTAACCCGGAGCACGCCTCCAACGGCCTGATGTGGTCTCTCGACAACTGGATCTACAGCGCGAACCACACGACCCGATTCCGCAACGTCGACGGCACCTGGAAGCGGGAGCCGACGACGTTCCGGGGGCAATGGGGCATGTCCCAGGATGATTTTGGGCGCTTGGTCTACAACTCCAACAGCGACCAGTTCCGCACCGACCTGGTCCCGTCAGCCTACCTGCAACGGAATCCCAACCTTCGTTCGCCGGTGGGTCTGAACGTCGATCCGATCAAGAACCAGTCCACCTATTCGATCCGGGTGAACCCCGGCGTCAACCGCGGCTATCAGCCCGGAACACTCAGGCCGGACGGCCATCTGGCGAAGTTCACCGCCGCCAGCGGTCCGGTGGTCTATCGTGGCAACAACTTCCCCGAGGACTACCGTGGCAACGGCTTTGTCCCCGAACCCTCCGCCAACCTGATCAAGCGCAACATCATCAAGGACGAGAACGGGGTCGTGACCGGCAAGCAGGCGTGGGATGACCGGGAATTCCTCGCGTCCACCGACGAACGGTTCCGCCCGGTCAACCTCTACAACGGGCCGGACGGCTGCCTCTACATTGTCGATTTCTACCGCGGAATCATCCAGCACCGCATCTATCTCACGAGCTACCTGCGGCAGCAGATGGAATCCCGCAACATGCAGGGACCCACCGGCAACGGCCGCATCTACCGCGTCGTCTACGAAAACGGCGCAAAAACTCCGGCCCCGAAACTGGAGACGGCGAAGATGGCCCCGTTGATCGAGGCGTTGTCGTCTGACAACGGATGGACCCGCGACACCGCCCAGCGGCTGCTGGTCCAGAAGCAGGACGAAGACGCAGCCCCGGCTTTGAAGAAGGTCGTGGTGTCGGGATCGAACCCGCTCGGCCGGATCCACGCACTGTGGACACTGGATGGCATCAGCCAACTCGACGAAGCGACTCTGGTGGCTGCGTTCGCGGACAAGCACCCGAAAGTCCGGGCGACGGCGGTGCGCTTGAGCGAGTTTTTCATCCGCGCCGGATTGAAGGACACGTATCTGCCCCACTTGATGAAGCTGGTCGGAGACCGCCATGGCGACGTCCAACTGCAGCTCGCATTAACCCTAGGAAACATCCCGGACGCTTCCGGGCTGAAGGCCATGGCCAAAATCGGCAGCCAGTCGGCCGGCAACCCGATCATCCGCGACGCTCTGCTCTCCGGTCTGTGGAAACGCGAAGTCGAGTTTCTCCAACTGGCGGCAGGCAGCCCCGATTGGAAACAGGGAACCGACGCCAACAAGGCCATGCTCTCCGGCATTGCCCGTTGCATCATGACGGAGGCCAAGGCGCCCCGGGTCGGCAAGATGTTCGACATCCTCGTGAAAGCCGAACCCTGGCAGCAGGACCTCGTTTTGACCGCCATTGCCGAGATGGTTCCGACCGCGCAGAAGGGGAAACAGCCCATTGGGTTCAAGACTGTCCTGTTCACCAAAGAGCCCGATGGCTTTCTCGCGCTGGAGAAAACCGCCGCTCCTTCGATGAAAGGCAGCATGGCCAAGGTCTCCAAGATGATCACGTGGCCGGGTCAACCCGGTTATGTTCCGCCGCCGGTGATTCCCCCTCTGACGGCCGAAGAGCAGGTCCGGTTCGAGAAGGGATCAGTCCTCTTCCAGGCGAGCTGCGCGGCCTGCCATCAGCTGACGGGACTTGGCATGGATGGGTTGGCTCCGCCATTGGCCGAGTCCGAATGGGTTAATGGTCCCGTCGAGCGGATGGTCCGGATCGTCCTGCATGGAGCGCGTGGGCCGTTCTCGGTGCGAGGCCGTTCCTGGGAACTCGAGATGCCGGGTTTGGCCACACTGGACGATGACCAAATCGCAGCCATCGCGACCTACGTTCGGCGCGAATGGGACAATGCCGGCTCGCCGGTAACACCCGCTCAGGTGAAAGCCGTCCGTGCCGATACGGCCAGCAGGCAGGAGGCATGGACCGAAGCCGAGCTCATGAAGCTCAAGTGATCCCGGAGTTCATTCCGCAACAATCTTGAAACATCATTCGACCCAGCCGTGTCATAACGGCTGGGTCGCTTGACTTTAGATGAAGCGCTGACAGCTTGGCGGCTCTCCAGCCAGTGACGTAGCGGAGGAAATCCGGCCTGTCAGGCATCGCAAGATCGAATCGCAACCCAACCCAAAATGGCCAAGAAGAACGGAGCCCTGAAGTGGATCATCATCATAGTCGTCCTCCTGCTCATCGTGGGAGGGGCTGTCTCCGCCTATTTCCTGCGTGGAGGGGAAAAGCCGATCTCAGTGCAGGCCGAGAAGTCCCAAAAACGCAGCCTTACTGAGCTGGTTACCGCTACAGGCAAGATTCAGCCCGTCCTCCAGGTCGCGATTGCCCCCGAAGTGTCCGGCGAGATCATCGAGCTGGCCGTCATCGAGGGCCAGAAGGTCCGGAAGGGCGATCTCCTCGTCCGCATCAAGCCTGATAACTACATCGCCAGCACCAATTCCGCCTACGCCAGCATGAAGTCTTCGCAGGCATCGGTCGCGGTCGCCGAAGCGAACCTGGACAAGGCCGAGAAGGAATGGCGGCGCAATCAGGAACTCTTCAACCAGAAGCTGGTTTCCGCCTCGATTTTCCAGGAATACGAAACCGCCCACAACATCGCGAATTCCCAGCTTGCCGCTTCCAAACAGCAGTCCGCCATGACTACCGCGACCTTGGCGCGCTCGCTCGATGACCTCGCCAAAACAACGATCTTTGCGCCGCTGGATGGGACGGTCTCGCGCCTGAAATCACAGAAGGGTGAACGCGTCGTAGGAACCGGCATGATGGCCGGAACCGAGATCATGACGATCGCCGATCTTGACGCGATGGAAGCCCGCGTGGACATCGGCGAGATGGACGTCGTCCTGATCAAACAAGCCCAGACTGCACGCCTGGAAGTCGATGCATTCCGGGATCGGAAGTTCGTCGGCAAGGTCTACGAGATCGCCAATTCATCCAAGCAGAGCGGCATGTCCGCAATGGCGGAGTCGATCCGGTTCGAGGTCAAGATTCGCATCACGGACAAGGAGGAGTTCCGGCCGGGAATGTCGGTCACGGCCCAGATCGAAACCCGCTCCCGCACCGACGCTGTCTCGATTCCCATCCAAAGCGTGACCACCCGGCTTCCGAAGGAAGTCTCCGACCAGATTAAGAAGGAGCAACCGCCCGCGATGTTCGCAGCCCCCATGGATCCGAGGGAAAAGGAACTGCTTGAGAAGAAGAAGAAGGATCCCAGCCGCAAGCCGATCGAAGTCGTGTTCGTGGCGGAGAACGGCGTTGCCAAGATGAAGCCCGTCAAGCGGGGCATCAGCGACGACAACTTCGTCGAGATCGTCGAGGGCCTGGCCGACGGCGACCTCGTCATTACCGGGGGATTCAAGGCGATCAACCGCGATCTCGAGGACGGCAAGGCCATCAAGATCGACGACGGCACCAAGCCGAAGGGCGGATTCTCGTTCAGCTTGGGAGACGGCAAGTGAGCCTGATCGACATCCAAAGGATTTCGCGGCTCTACCAGATGGGCACGGAAACGATCCACGCCTTGAGGGACGTGTCGCTCCAGATCCAACGGGGCGAGTATCTCGCCATCATGGGCCCGTCCGGATCCGGCAAGTCGACCCTGATGAACATCCTTGGCTGCCTCGACACGCCGAGCGGCGGAAAGTTTATCCTGAACAAGAGCGATGTGTCCGGCATGGACGACAATGCGTTGTCCGAGATCCGGAACCGCGAGATCGGCTTTGTCTTCCAGTCGTTCAACCTCCTGTCCCGTTCCACGGCCCTCCAGAACGTGGAGTTGCCCATGATCTACGCGGGCGTTTCCAAGGGCGAACGGCTTGAGCGGGCCATGAATGCCCTGGTCGCGGTCGGTCTCGGTGACCGGGTGCATCACCGGCCCAACGAGCTTTCCGGTGGCCAACGCCAACGTGTGGCCGTGGCCCGCGCCTTGGTGAACAAGCCATCGATCCTGCTGGCGGACGAACCGACCGGAAACCTCGATTCGAAGACCGGTGTTGAAATCCTCGCGCTGTTCGAGGAACTCGCGAGCAAGGGAAACACGATCATCGTCGTGACCCACGAGGAGGAAGTGGCCCAGCATTCCCGTCGAATCGTGCGACTTCGCGACGGACTCGTCGCGGCCGATGAGATCCTTCACAAGAACGGATCGGCGACAACTGCGGCCTCTCATGCCGTGCCACCGATTCCGGTAGCGGCCCATTCAGGACCGCCTCCAGTCCCTCCCGGCGCTCATTGACACCAGGTGCGACGATGACTTTCTTCGCCGAAATCTTCGAGGGCCTGCGCATCTCCTGGGCTGCGATCCGAGCCAACCGGATGAGGTCGGTCCTGACGACTCTCGGCGTCATCATCGGCGTCCTCACCGTCACCATGATGGCGACGGCGATCAACGGATTGAACTCCGCCTTCCAGACGAGCATCTCGATCATGGGAGCCGACGTCGTCTACGTGCAGCGGTTCGGATGGTTCATGGACCGGAACGAGTGGCTCCGGAGCCGCAATCGCCGTGAGATCACGATGGAGCAGGTCCGCGGGGTGGAACGCCAATTGACGACGGCCAAGGCGATTTCCCCCGTCGCGATGACGCGCAAGGACCTCGTCTACCAGAGACGGAACGGAGGAGCGGTCCAGATCATCGGAACGACCGAGAAGCAGGTGGAAACAGGCGGCCTCAACATGTCGCAGGGGCGTTTCTTTGCAGCAGCCGAAGTGGAAGGTGCGCGCCCGGTGTGCGTGATCGGCGACGACGTCGCTACGCGCATGTTTCCCCAGGAAAGCCCGCTCGGCCGCCGCTTGCAGGTGGGCGACCGGACGTTGGAAGTGGTCGGGGTCGTGGAAAAGCGCGGCCGGTTCCTCGGGATGTTCAGCCTCGATGAAGTGGTGTTTGTCCCGGTGACGTTCTTCTTCAACGCCTACGAACAGCGGCCCGATCTCCGGATCGACGTCAAGGTCGGCAGTCTGGCCGGCATCGAAGACACCCGCGAGGAGCTCATCGGCATCATGCGCAAGCTGCGCAAGACACCGCCGGGCGCGCCGGACGACTTCGCCATCAATCAGCAGGAAGCCTTTGTGCAGAACTTCAGCAAGGTGGGCGGCACCATCGCCGCGCTCGGGCTGTTTGTGACCGGCTTGTCGCTCTTCGTCGGGGGAATCGGGATCATGAACATCATGTTCGTGTCCGTTTCTGAAAGGACCAAGGAGATCGGGATCCGCCGGGCCATCGGAGCCAAACGCCGGACAATCCTTCTTCAGTTCCTCATCGAATCCGTGCTGCTCTGTGTGATGGGCGGAACCATCGCCTTATTGCTGTCTGCTCCGATCACGCTCCTGGTCGCCCTCTTTCTTCCCGCCGCGCTGAGTCCTTCGATCATCCTCATCGCATTGGCGGTTTCGATTACGACCGGCGTCATCGCGGGGTTCGTTCCCGCCCATCGCGCTTCCCAGATGAGTCCGGTGGATGCCCTGAGAACCGAGTAGCCCATGAACGTTTCCGAACTGGTCGAGAATTGCGGCATGGCCCTCCGGGCGGTGGCCACGCACAAGCTGCGTTCAATGCTGACGCTGCTCGGCGTCGTCATCGGCGTCTTCTCTATCATCGTCGTTATGACGGCCATCCGGGTGCTGCAAGGCAGCATCGAGACGAGCCTGAGCCAGTTCGGAAAGGACGTCCTCGTCATCCAGCGGAACCCGGCCATCTCGTTCGGGGGTCCCGAAGTCTGGGAGAAGATCAAGCGACGCAAACGACTGACACCGGACCTCGGGGAGCTGATTCGGGAGAAGGCAAGTCTGGTCAAGTCCGTCGGAATGCAGAACGGGCTGTTTTCCGGCGAAGTGACCTCGCCCTACGGCAAGACCGAACCGTCGTTCTCGCTTCTGAGCCTGACCCCCGATGGATTCCCCGCCAAGACGCTGTCGATTGCTTCTGGCCGCGCGCTCAATTCCTCGGACGAAGAGAACGGGAGACTTGTCTGCGTCATCGGAAGCAAGACGGCCGAAGCGCTCTTCCCAAACAGTTCGCCGCTCGGCGAGACGATCAAGATGGACGGCATCAGCTACATGGTGATCGGCGTCCTCGAAAGCAAGGGCGCGATGTTGGACAACTCGCAGGACTCCGTCGTCGTCATCCCGCTATCGACCGGAATGAACCGTTACGGGCGGTCGCCTTGGGGGCTTACCATCCTTGCTCAGGCGCGAAGCCAGGAAACATACAATGATGCCATGGAGGAGATCCGCGGCATCCTGAGGACCGCGCGGAAAGTCCCTCCCGGCGAAGCCGACGATTTCGAGATCTTCACCAACGATTCTCTCATCGAACAGTTTCGCAGCATCACCTTCGCCGTCCGCGTCGGCGCGGCTCTCATCAGCTCGATTGCGCTCATCACGGCGGGCATTGGCATCATGAACATCATGCTCGTGAGCGTCACCGAACGGACCCGCGAGATCGGCATCCGCCGGGCCATTGGCGCCAAGAAGCGCAACATCATGACCCAGTTCATCACCGAAGCGATTTTCCTCTGCCAACTCGGCGGCATTGTCGGCATCGCCCTGGGCATCGCGGGCGGAAATGCAGCGGCCTACTTCTTCGAGGTGCCGCCCGTCGTGCCGGTCGATTGGGCGATCATCGGATTCCTCGTCTGCGCGGCGGTCGGCGTGATCTTCGGGACGTATCCGGCCTACAAGGCGGCCCAACTCGATCCGGTCGAAGCGCTCCGTTACGAATAGGATCGCGCCCTAGGAGCCATGGCCGCAGGGAACACCATTCGAAGGATCGCGCGGGTTCGATCTGCGATGTTGCTGTCGCTTTGCTTGATCCTGACCGGGTGTGAAACCAGCCGTTTCCTAGGACAGGCCGTCCATGGCCAGATCGACATGTGGCGGCGGGAAACGCCGATCTCGACCCTCCTGCAGAAAACCAACACGCCGGCCGACACCAAGCGCCGGCTGGAGCTGGTCCAAGCCTATCGCAAGTTCGCCCAAAAGGAGTTGGGGCTGCCGGCAGGGCGAAGCTACCTCGGCTACGCGGATCTCGAACGACCGTTCGTTTCGTGGACTGTTTCCGCCACCCCGGAGTTTTCGATGGAGGACAAGAAATGGTGGTTTCCCATCGTCGGAAGCGTCAGTTACCGTGGGTATTTTGAGGAACAGGCGGCGAAACGTTATGCCGCCACGCTCAAGGCGAAAGGGATGGATGTCTCCATCGGTGGTGTTTCTGCCTACTCCACCTTGGGCTGGTTTGCCGATCCGGTTCTGAACACGTTCCTGTTCGATCCGGAGGAAGAACTGGCCGATCTGATCTTCCACGAACTGACTCATCGGCTGCTCTACGTCCCCGGCGACACGGACTTTAACGAAGCCTTCGCCACGTTCGTCGCCCAAGAGGGTTTACGACGTTGGTTCCGGGTCCATCCCGATTCTGAGATGGAGAAGAGGTGGAGGGCCAAGGAGGCCAGATGGGCGGAGTTTCGCAGCGCGGTCCTCGAGACCGGCTCCCGGTTGAAACGTCTTTATGCCCGCCCAATCGCGGAAACCGGCACCGATCTTCGTGCGGCGAAAGCGGCCGAGATCACGCGGCTGCGCGATCATTTGACGGAACTGAACCGCAACTGGGCAGGGGAGCCCGATATTTCCGCTTGGCTGATCAACCCCATCAACAACGCTTCGATCAACTCGGTCGCCACCTACCACCGGTGGGTCCCCGCGTTCGCCGAACTGCTTCGGGAACATTCGGGCGACCTGCCAAGCTTCTACGACGAAGTGAGGCGCACAGGGAAGCTGCCGGAATCCGAACGGCGCAAACGGATGGAATCCCTCCAAACCCGGGCCCGATCCGGCTCGGCGGACTCGAAAGATTCAGGTTGAGGTCTCTTGGGGCCGACTCTACGTTCGTTACGTAGCAACAAGATTCAACCTATGAAAAAGCTTATTCTCTCCCTCTCCGCCATCGTGTTCGCCACTGCGCTGTCTGCCTCAGCTGAAGACGTCACGCTCTCCGGCAAGGCCACCTGCGCCAAGTGCGACCTCAAGACAGCCGACAAGTGCACTGACGTCCTCCAGGTCACCAAGGGCGGCAAGACCACGACCTACATGCTCACGGTCGACAAGGACAAGGCCTTCCACAAACAGATCTGCTCCGAGGCCAAGGAAGCGACCGTCACCGGCACCGTTTCCGAGAAGGACGGCAAGAAGTTCATCGCCGTGTCCAAGTTCGAAGCGAAGAAGTAGTCGAACCTAGATTTTGCGAAGTCCCGTCACCGCAAGGCGACGGGACTTTTTCTTTCTCAAGATTGCGTTTGCCGCGACCAGAGGCTGCTTCCTAACGTAAACCCACAAGGCGATCGAGCCGACCTTGTTGAACGACTATGACGAACCCTATGAGCCCCGGACACGTTTCCGCCGCTGAAGTGACCGAACTGGTAGCAGGCCTCCATCGCCTTGCGCGCAACCTGTGGTGGACCTGGAACCAGGGCGCCCAGGAGATATTTCAGGAACTCGCTCCGCGTGGGTGGCAGAACCTTTACCACAACGCCGTCGCCGTTCTCCGGGAAGTGTCCGACTATGAGCTGCGCACCCGGCTGCTGGATCCGGAGTTCGCCAAGCGCACCCGGGAAGTCATCCGTGAGTTCGACGCCTACCTTGGCGACACGGAAACATGGGCTGCCAAACACGCGACGGAACTCCAGAAGCATTCGGTCGCCTATTTCTCGGCGGAATTTGGCTTCCACGAGAGCCTGCCCATCGCGGCGGGTGGCCTGGGAATCCTCGCCGGCGACCATACCAAGTCCGCGAGCGATCTCGGGCTGCCATTCGTCGGCATCAGCCTGTTCTACCGAGAAGGCTACTTCCAGCAGACGATCAACCAGGACAATTGGCAGACCGAGTTCTACTCGCTGCTCAATCCCAAGAATCTCCCGATGGAACCGGTGCTCGACGCCGCCGGTGAACCCATCGTCTGCATGGTCGAGATTGCGATGACGGAAGTCTACTTCCAGGCTTGGCGGGTCAACGTGGGTCGCGTCCCGATCTATCTCCTCGACACGAACCGGCCCGAGAACGAACAACGATTCCGTGACCTGACTCTCAGGGTCTACGGCGGCGACAGCACCACCCGCATCATGCAGGAAATCCTGCTTGGAATCGGCGGCGTCCGGTTGCTCCGCAAGTTGGGCGTCCAACCCGGCACGTTCCACATGAACGAAGGCCACGCCGCTTTCCTGACGTTGGAACTCGTCCGCGAGAAGATGGCCGGCGGCAAATCCTTCGAAGAAGCCAAGGCGCTGACCACGAAGGAGTGCATCTTCACGACCCACACTCCGGTTGAAGCCGGTCACGACCGGTTCGGCACGGACCTCATGGGCTACGCCATGACAAAGCTGATGGGCCAGATGAAGTTCAGCTTCGACGACCTGCTGGGCATGGGACGCGTGGATGCAAAAAACTCCCACGAACCGTTCTGCATGACGGTCCTCGCCCTGAAGTTCTCCCGCTCCGCCAACGGTGTCAGCGAACTCCACGGCGAAGTCAGCCGCCACATGTGGCAGGGGATGTATCCGTCGAAAAAGGTCGACGATGTTCCGATCGGCCATATCACGAATGGCATCCACATCCTCGGCTGGATGAAGGGCCCAGTCCGTCGCTTCTGGAAGAGGAAGATCGGCGCGGCCGCAAATCCAGGCGCAACGGCCGGGGCTTCCGGCGAGATTACGAGTTTTTGGAGCAAGAAGACCGCGAGCACCTGGGAGAAGGAAGTCGACCGTCCTGAGTTCTGGGAGAAAGCGATGGATCCAAGCTTCGTCAGCGACGAGGAGATCTGGGCTCTGCGCTACAAGCTGCGGCGCGAGTTGATCGAGTTCGCCCGTCGCCGCCTGCTCATGCAGGGCTTCCGCCTGACGCAGAGCGACTACATCGCCTTCGAGCATCTCCTCAACCCCGACGCCCTCACGATCGGTTTTGCCCGACGCTTCGCCACCTACAAACGCGCCCCGTTGATCTTCGACCATTTCGAAGACGTTGTGAGGCTCGTCAGGGACAAGCACCGCCCCGTCCAGTTCATCTTCGCCGGCAAAGCCCATCCTCGTGATGACGAAGGTAAGCGCTACATTCAGAAAGTCGTTCACCTCAGCAAATTCAGCGAACTCGCGGGGCACATCGTCTTCGTCGAGAACTACGACATCCACGTCGCGCGCCAGATGGTTTCCGGTTGCGACGTGTGGCTGAACAATCCGCGACGTCCGCTGGAAGCCTCCGGCACTTCGGGGATGAAAACCACCGTCCACGGCTGCCTGAACCTCAGCATCCTCGACGGCTGGTGGCGCGAGGGCTACGACGGGACCAACGGCTTCGCCATCGGCGACGATTCGCATCCGGACAACATCGAACTGCAGGACAAACGCGACAGCGAAAACCTCTACAAAGCCCTGACCGAGGAGGTCATCCCTGCGTTCTACGACCGCGACGCCAACGGCATTCCCCGCCAATGGATCAAGAAGATCCGCCGTTCGATGTCCACCTTGGCCGCGCAGTTCAGCACGAGCCGCATGGTCAAGGAATACACCACCAAGTATTATCTTCCTAAGTGACCGTCGCCGCCCAGCCAGCTTTGCCCGACATCCGCTCCCTCACCGAAGCGGACCTTCACGCATGGTTGGGAGAACTCGACGAGAAGCCCTACCGCGCCAAGCAGGTCCTCGCCTGGCTCTACAAGCAGCGCGTTGCTTCATGGGACGCGATGACCAACCTGCCGATGGCCCTCCGGGAAAAGCTGGCGACGGCATTCTCGCTCCGGCCGCTCGAGTTGGTCCGCCGCCAAGGCGCCCGCGACACGACACAGAAGTTTCTCTGGAAATTGACCGACGGGGCCATGATCGAGAGCGTCCTCATCCCGGCCAACCCGTCGCTCTACGGCGAGGCCAGCGACCGCCACACATTGTGCATCTCGACGCAGGTCGGCTGCGCCTACGGCTGCCGCTTCTGCGCCAGCGGTCTCGATGGCTGGAAGCGCAACCTCAGGCCCGAAGAAATCCTCGACCAGGTTCTGGCCGTGGAGCGCTGGAACGATTCCCAGCCCGATGCGCCGGAGGCTCCCGCGGAGCGCCTGATCAACAATCTCGTCATCATGGGAATGGGCGAACCCATGGCGAATTACGACAATCTCATGGGTGCCCTCCGAACGTTGAACGCGCCGTGGGGCGTGGGCATTGGCGCGCGCAAGATCACCATCTCGACCAGCGGTGTCGCTCCGCGGATCAAGCAACTGGCGGACGAGCCCGAACAGTTCCGCCTCGCCATCTCGCTGCACGGCGCGACCGACGAGGTGCGGGACAAGATCATGCCGGTCAACCGCAAGTATCCGCTAAGGGAGCTGAGCTCGGCCTGCGACTACTACGTCGAAAAGAAGGGCCGGATGATTACCTTGGAATACATCCTCCTCGACGGCATCAACGATGATCCCGCGATCCATGCGGCACCGTTGATCGAGCTCGCCCAACGGTTACAGGCCAAGGTGAACCTGATTCCCTACAACAAGGTCGACGGCCTGCCGTGGGAACGTCCGCAGGAAGCGCGCTGCATCCGCTTCGCCGACACTCTCCGCGAAAAGGACGTGATCACCACGCTCCGCCTAGAGAAGGGCCACGACATCGACGCGGCCTGTGGGCAGCTCCGGTTGAAGACGGAGAAGGAACTGGCCGCCGCGTAGCCCGTTCTTTGAAGTGAGCGGGTTGCCAAGTCGCCGATTCGTTTCCAGACTGCTTCGACCAGATGATCGCACTGATCGACTACGATTCGGGAAATCTCCGTAGCGCCCACAAGGCTCTCCTCAAAGTGGGAGCCGATGTTCGGGTCGTCCGCGAAGGACGCGAGTTGGCTGATGCGCATGCCGTGGTATTGCCTGGGGTCGGCGCC
>Ga0163144_10008989_pt1 | contig 21524 bp, 18 predicted proteins | sample OliLak19BULKMAT1_FD_123175 | JGI IMG/M metagenome (GOLD analysis project Ga0163144, IMG submission 123175) | Freshwater microbial mat bacterial communities from Lake Vanda, McMurdo Dry Valleys, Antarctica - Oligotrophic Lake LV.19.BULKMAT1 | ecosystem: Environmental > Aquatic > Freshwater >... | reverse complement strand
GCAGGTCGCCCAGCTGCGCGACGATCGACAACCCCAGCCCGAACACCAGCCAGTGCAGGAAGTCTCCGCCGCCCGTCCGCGCCACCGCAGCGCCCGCAAGACCCGCGCATACCAACGCACCAATGGCCCCAGTCCATGTCTTGTTGGGGCTGTCCCTCGGGCTCAGCAACGGCCCGCCAAACCCGCGCCCGGCGAAATACGCGCCCACATCCGTCGTCACCACGATCGCGAGAATCGCCATCAGCAGCCACAGCCCCTGCGGCGTCACTTCTCGTATCCAGACGAAACACCCGAACGGCAGGCTGGTATAGATTGCCCCGAACGCCATCGAGCTGATCGAACCCTTGCCGATATGCGCGAGCCCGCTCGCGACGGCGCATCCGGCCAGCGCCACCAGCGCCACCGCCTCGATCCCCCGCGTCGCCAGCAGCACCGCCGCACCAGCCGTCAGCCCCAGCGACGTGTACTGCGCCCAGCGCACCCAGCCCGACTCGGCTTGCGACGCCATGCGCGTCCACTCGAACGCCGCCACCACGCCGCACGCCGCAGTGGCGATCAGCAGGCCGATGCCCCCGGCCCAGACCGCCCACACGCCCAGCGGAGCGAGCACAGCTGCGCTCACGACGCGGAGAATGATCTCGCGCCGCCCGCCGCCCTTGGGATCGCCATCAGGCGCCGAGGCCGCCAAACCGTCTGTCGCGACGTCTGAACGCATCAATTGCCTTCTCGAGGCTCTCCTTCGTGAAATCCGGCCATAGCTGGTTGATGAACATCAGCTCTGCATACGCCCCGCTCCATAGCAGAAAGTTACTGAGCCTGACTTCCCCACTTGTTCGGATAACAAGATCCGGATCCGGCGAATCCGCCGACCAGATCGACCGCGAGATCATCGCCTCGTCGATCTCCTCAGGCTTGAGCTTGCCCGCCGCGATCATGCGTCCCATCTCGCGCATCGCCGCCACCAGCTCGCCGCGGCCGCCATAGTTAAAAGCAATGTTCAGCGTCAGCCGGGTATTGTCGCGCGTCGTGTGCACCGCATCGTCGATCAACTCGAGCAGGTCCGCGCTCAGCCCCTCGCGCGAGCCGATGATCCTGATCCGCACGCCATCCTTATGCAGTCGCGCCAGGTCGCGCTTCACGAACAACCGCAGCAGATCGAAAAGCGCATCAATCTCTGTCTGCGGCCGGTTCCAGTTCTCGGTTGAAAACGCATAGACGCTCAGATGCGCCAGCCCAAGGTCGCGCGCCGCCTCCACAGCGAGCCGCAGCGCATCCACGCCCGCCTTGTGGCCCATCGCCCGAGGCCATCCGCGCGCCCTCGCCCACCTGCCATTTCCGTCCATGATGATGGCGACATGATTCGGCGGCGGCCGCAGGGTCGCCACGTCAGCATCAGCAGAAGAGGGCTTGGGCTCGCTCACACCTGCATGATCTCTTCGGCTTTGTGCTTCAGCAGGTCGTCGATCGTCTTGATGTGGTGGTCGGTCGCCTTCTGCACGTCGTTCGAGCGGCCCTTGGCCTGGTCCTCGCTCATCCCGCCGGCTTTCTCGATGCGCTTGATCAGCTCCATCCCGTCACGCCGCACATTGCGTACCGCCACACGCGCACTCTCCGAGAACTGCCCCGCCAGCTTCTGCAGCTCGCGGCGCCGCTCCTCGCTCAACGGCGGGATCGGGATGCGCAGCGTCTGCCCATCCGTAATCGGGTTCAACCCAAGCGGCGCCTCGCGGATCGCGCGGTCAACGGCGCCCACAACGCTCTTGTCCCAAACGCTCACGCTCAGCATGCGCGCGTCCGACGCCGACACCGACGCCACCTGGTTGATCGGCGTCGGCGTGCCATACGCCACCACCACGATCGTATCGAGCAGGTGGATCGAGGCGCGCCCCGTCCGCAACCCGCTGAATTCCGTCTTGAGCGACGCGATCGCGCCGTCCATGCGCTTCTCGATCACCTTGATGTCGAAGGTCTCGGGCATCGCATCCCTCTCCTATTTCTTCTTGCCGCTGATAACGGTCGACACGCCCTGCCCCGTCAGCACGTTCTTCAGGCCGCCGCTGTCGCGGATGCGGAACACCGCGATCGGAATCTTGTTTTCCTTGAGCAGGCTGATGGCAGTCGCATCCATCACCTTCAGCTCCTTCGACAGCACTTCCATGTAGTCGAGCGTGTCGAACCGCGTCGCGTCCGCATCGACCTTCGGGTCGGACGTATAGACGCCATCGACCTGCGTGCCCTTCAGCATAGCGTCGCAATTCATCTCGGCCGCACGCAGCGCCGCGCCCGTGTCCGTCGTGAAGAACGGATTGCCCGTACCCGCCGCGAAAATCACGACCCGGTTCTTCTCCATGTGCCGGATCGCACGGCGGCGAATGAACGGCTCACAGATCGACATCATCGTGATGCCCGACTGCACCCGCGTCGGCACGCCAACATTCTCCAGCGAGTTCTGCATCACCAGCGCGTTCATCACGGTCGCCAGCATACCCATATGGTCGGCCTGCGCGCGCTCCATGCCCCCATCCACGCCCCACTTGCCGCGCCAGATGTTTCCCCCGCCGATGACAAGGCAGATCTGGCAGCCCAGCTCGATCGCGCCCTTGATCTCTTCGGCGTATTTGGTGACGGCCGGAATATCGATGCCGTAGCCCTGATCTCCCATCAGGGCCTCGCCCGATATCTTCAGGAGCACCCGTTTGTACCTGAGATCAGCGTGGTCGGTCATCTTGCCTGCTCCACCGCCCTTTTGTGTGGACGGCCCGGACGCATGACACGCCGGGCCGCCAGACTCTACCCGCGAAAGCGCGGATTCCGCAAAGGCTTTACGCTATCGTCCGCCCATGGACGCCACTTCCGCCGCGAAGTCGTCTTTCGGCTTCTCGATGCCTTCGCCCACTTCGTAGCGGATGAAGCCTTGCAGCGTCACCGGGGCGCCAAATTCCTTGGCGTGCTTGTCGATGAAAGCGCCGACGGTCACATCCGGGTCCATCACGAAAGCCTGCTCGACCAGCACTGATTCCTGATAGAACTTGCGGATCCGGCCCTCGACCATCTTCTCGATGACGTTGGCAGGCTTGCCCGATTCAGCCGCCTGGGCCGTCAGGATCTGCTTTTCCTTCTCGACCACGGCCGGATCAAGTTCCGCCGTCGTTGCCGCCAGCGGCTTCGCAGATGCAACGTGCATCGCAACCTTGCGGCCGAGATCCATCAGGCGCGCCTTGTCGGCGGTCGATTCGAGCGCGACCAGCACGCCGATCTTCCCCATGCCCTCAGCTGCCACGTTGTGCAGATAGGACGCGACAACGCCATCGCTCACCGACATTGCATTCGCGCGGCGCAGCGTCATGTTCTCGCCGATCTTGGCGACCAGCCCGACCAGCATCTCTCCGATCGTGTTGCCTTGCGACGATGTCGAATGCAGCACCTTGGCTGCATCGCCGCCATTGGCCAGCGCGGCGGTCGCAACTTCGCGCACCGCGGCCTGAAACTCGGCGTTCTTGCCGACAAAGTCGGTTTCGGAGTTCACCTCGACCAGGGCCGCCGACGTACCGCCTGAGGCGAGACCGACCAGGCCCTCGGCCGCGATTCGATCAGCCTTCTTGGCGGCCTTCAGGATGCCCTTCTCGCGCAGCCAGTCCCCTGCCGCTTCGATATCGCCATTGTTTTCGACGAGCGCCTTCTTGGCGTCCATCATGCCTGCGCCGGTCTTGTCGCGCAGCTGTTTCACGAGCGCGGCGCTGATCTCAGCCATGTCATGTCTCCTGAGTTCATCCCTGCGCCCGCGCTGTTCGAAAACCGCGCTCCGCAGGCTGGTTCAAACTGTCCGTCGCACGCGGTGCATGCCGGCGCACTGGGTCGCCGGCATGTCCGCAATTGCGTTACTGCGCGTCGGCGGTCGCCGTCACAGCCAGCGCCGGTTCGTTGACTTCGGCGCGTGCGCCGAGGTCTTCGCCCGAGGCCATCGAGGAATCCGACATGCCGTCGAGGACGGCATCGGCGATGAGGTTGCAGTAGAGCTGTATGGCGCGCGCGGCGTCGTCATTGCCCGGAATCGGGAAATCGACTTCCTGCGGGTCGCAGTTGGTGTCGATGATCGCGACAACCGGGATGCCCAGCTTGCGGGCCTCCTTCACGGCGATCGATTCCTTGTTGGTGTCGATCACGAACATCAGGTCCGGCAGGCCGCCCATGTTACGAATGCCGCCGAGGACGCGCTGCAGCTTGGCTTGCTCGCGCTGGAGGCCGAGCAGTTCTTTCTTCGTGAGGCCGGTATCACCGCCAGCCTGCAGCATGTCGTCCAGATCGCGCAGGCGCTTGATCGAGTTCGACACGGTCGCCCAGTTGGTCAGCGTGCCGCCGAGCCAGCGATCGTTCATGAAGTACTGCGCGCAGCGACCAGCGGCCTCCGCGATCGCGTCAGCGGCCTGGCGCTTCGTGCCGACGAACAGCACGCGCCCACCCTTGGCGGCCGTCTCGCGAACCTTCACCAGCGCCTGGTGCAGCAGCGGCACGGACTGAGAAAGGTCGATGATGTGGATGCCGGACCGTTCGCCGAAGATGAACCCCTGCATTTTGGGGTTCCAGCGGTGAACCTGGTGTCCGAAGTGCGCGCCAGCTTCAAGCAATTGACGCATGGAAAAGTCGGGAAGTGCCAAAGTCGTCTCCTGATCCGGTTGGCCGCCGCGGACAGAACAGGCTTGCGCCCGCACCGGAATGGGTCCGCGTGTCGGAATGGCGCGCGTTATACCCGTATTTCCAGCCCCGGCAAGGCCCGGTGGGGATGTCCTTGCCCCGCCGAAGGCGGGGAAGGTGGCGCGCGAAGCATCACGGGAGGGCCGGCCGGTCTTGTACGCCGCATTTTCCGGCGTGAATCCAACAAATGCAACGCACTACGGCACCAGAACCAGCCGATTCCAGACACGTGCGTCGCCCACGTCCAGACCTGTGAGGTACTCGCCTCCTCCATTCCGCAAGGAGGGCAGCTGTATCGTTCAACGGCGCAGGGTGGATGCAGGCGAGCTTAAAGACCCTCCCGAGAAACGGTTCAGCCATCCACAAGACCAGGTGTGCTTGCGGCGGCTGGCCCTGAACAGGCCGACCGCACGCCAGCCGCACAACGGCGCCATGCGTCTGAAACAGGCAGCGGTGCACGCTGCCCTACAACACCTGCCAGGAACACGGGATCCGCGAACCTGCTTCTCTACCGGGAGCTTTGCAAACAGAGACGCCAAATCACGCAGGGCATCCCGCGTCCCCGAGCCCTCCACTGAGTTCTGGACCACAGCGTCACGGGCGGCGACGCCGGCCTGAATTCGAAAGTGTGTCCGGCGCCAGGACCAGGAATCCCTCACGCTGCCGCCGGCCGGACCTGATTGACCCCCGGCACCGACTTGAACGCCTGCATCGCCACGAAATCGACCGGATACTTGCCCGCCAGCGCAATCGTCACGACCCGATCGCCATCCACCGGTATCTCCAGGTGGATCGCCCCCAGCGCATTCTGCGACGGCGACTTCTTGAGCCCCTCCGCCACGCTGGCAATCCGGCCCAGCGGCGCATCCGGCGCCAGACGCACCAGCAGCGTTTCGTGCGCGCCGATCGAAGCCTTGCTCAGTTCCTTCACGCTGTCCATCGAGAAGCGAAGCTCCTCTTCGACCTTCCGTACACGGACCATCACAAGCACGCGACCGCCAACTTCCAGCGTATCGCGCGAGCTCTGAAGCAGATCATCATTCACGAACAGTTCGTACTCACCCGAGGGGTCAGACAGCGTGACAATCGCAAATTTGCCGCCCGCCTTGGCCGGCTTCTCGACCCGCGCACGGATCACGCCGATCATCGTCAGCATGTTCCGCTCGCGCCCCACAATCTCGCGTTCAGCCGCCAGCGTCACGCGCGACCGCATCGTGTTGAGGAGGTCGTCCAGCGGGTGCCCCGAAAGGAAGAACCCGACACTCGCCAGCTCGTTGTCGAGCCTGTCGGACTCACCCCAAGCTGGCGCATCCGGCAGGCGCATCGCCTGCTTTGGCTGGTCGCCGAACAGGCTGACCTGATTGGAACTGCGATCCTGCTCCGCCGCCGCGGCCACCGCGGACAGCATCGGCGCGGCCGCAAACGCCCTGGCACGGTTCGCCTCGATCGGCGTGAACGCCCCCGCCTTCGCCAGCGCCTCGAAGCAGCGCCGGTTCACCAGGCGCGGATCGACGCGCTCGGCAAAATCCTGCAAGTCCTCGAACAGTCCCGCCTGTCGGGCCACTTCGACGGAGAGCATCGCCGGCTTGCCGACACCCTTGATCGCGCCCAGGGCATACCGGACGCTCTCCTTCTCGACCGTGAAGTCGGCGCAGGAATGATTGATGTCCGGCGAAAGCACGGGCACCCCCATCCGCCGCGCCTCCTGGAAGAACACGGCCAGCTTGTCGGTGTTTCCCGCGTCCAGACTCATCGACGCCGCAAGGAATTCAACCGGGTGGTTCGCCTTGAGCCATGCCGTCTGGTAGGTCAGAAGCGCATACGGTGCCGAGTGGGACTTGTTGAAACCGTAGTCCGCGAACTTCGCGCACGCTTCGAACGTCATATCGGCATCGGATTCCTTGATGCCCTTCCTCAGCGCGCCCTCCATGAAGCGCACGCGCTGCTTGTCCATCTCCGACCGGATCTTCTTGCCCATCGCCCGGCGCAACAGATCCGCCTCGCCAAACGAATAGTCCGCCATGTCGCGCGCGACCTGCATCACCTGTTCCTGATAGGTGATGATCCCGAATGTCGGCTCCAGAATCGGCTTCAGCCAGGGCCTCAGCGTCTCGGTGTAATAAGTTGTCTCCTCCAACCCTTTTTTCCGGTTGCAGTAGGTCGGAATATTCGCCATCGGCCCCGGGCGATACAGCGCGACGAGCACGATCAGGTCCTCGAACCTGTCCGGAACCATGTCGACCAGTGCCCGCCGCATGCCCTGGCTTTCAACCTGGAACACGCCGACGACATCGCCCTTCTGGAGCATCTCGTACGTCTTCCCATCATCCAGCGGCAACCGCGCCAGATCAACCGCCACGCCCTTGTCCGCGATCATCTTGATCGCCCGGTCGATCACGGTCAGCGTCTTAAGTCCAAGAAAGTCGAACTTCACGAGGCCGGCCGCCTCGGCCCATTTCATGTTGAACTGGCTCGCCGGAATGTCCGACCGCGGATCGCGATAGAGACCCACAAGATCGACCAGCGGACGATCGCCGATCACGATGCCTGCCGCGTGCGTCGAAGCGTTGCGATACAAGCCCTCGAGCTCCTGCGCGGTCTCGAAGAGGTGCGCCACTTCCTCTTCAGCCTCGATGGCCTCGTCGAGCTTCGGCTCCATTTCGCGAGCTTCCGCCAGAGTCGGCGGCTTGGCTGGATTGAACGGCACCAGCTTGGCCAGCTTGTCCACCTGATGGAAAGGCAGCTGCAGCACGCGCCCCACATCGCGCAGCACGGCCCGCGCCTGCAGCGTACCGAACGTGATGATCTGCGAGACGCGATCGGCGCCATAGCGCTGGCGCACATACTCGATCACCTCGCCCCGTCGCTCCTGGCAGAAGTCGATGTCGAAGTCGGGCATCGAGACCCGCTCCGGATTGAGGAAGCGCTCGAACAGCAGGCCGAACCGGATCGGATCGAGGTCGGTGATCGTCAGCACCCACGCGACCAGCGAACCGGCGCCAGAACCCCGCCCCGGACCAACCGGAATATCATGCGCCTTCGCCCACTTGATGAAGTCCGCAACAATCAGGAAGTATCCGGGAAACCCCATGCGCTCGATGATGCCGAGCTCATAGGCCAGTCTGTCCTCGTAAACTGACACCTCGGCGGCCGCCTGCACGATCTTCAGCCGCGCCTTGAGTCCCGCCTCTGCCTGCAGTCTGAGTTCCGCAGCTTCGCCCCGCCCGCGCCCGGTGTCGAAGGGCGGCAGGATCGGCTTGTGCTTGGTCGGCCGGAAAGCGCAGCGCTTCGCGATCTCGACCGTCGACTCCAGAGCCTCCGGCAGGTCCAAGAACGCGGCCATCATCTCGGCCGGCGACTTCAGATATTGCTGCGGCGATACGCGTGGCCGATCCGCCTGGCTCACATAGGCCGAATTCGCGATGCACATCAGCACGTCATGCACCGGATGCTGCTCCGGCTTCGCAAAGCGCACATCGCAGGTGGCGACCAGTGGCAGGCCGAGCTCATAGGCGAGTTCGACGAGCACGCCCTCTGCCGCAGCCTCCTCCTCGATTCCGTGCCGTTGCAACTCCACATACAGCCGGTCTCCGAACGCTGCGTGCAAGTCCTGCAACCTGACACGCACTTCGGGGACTTGTCCCGCCGCCGCGCGACGGTTCAATAGACCTCCCCCGCCGCCCGTCAGGCAGATCAGCCCGTCGGCATGCTCGATCAGAGTCGCGAGCAAGACCTGATTGTCATTGCCAGCGGGCGTGAGGAACGAGGCCGTCGAAAGTTTCATCAGGTTGCGATAGCCGGTCTGGTTCTGCGCAATCAGCGCCAGCGTCCCCGACTCACCCGACACGCCGGGCTCGAGAATGGACAGCGTGAGCCCGGTGATCGCCTGCACGCCCTGCTCCGTCAGCGCATCGGCAAGCTCAAGGGCAGCAAACAGGTTAGTGTCGGTCACCGCCACGGCCGGCACGGAATTCGCCGCAGCCCATTTCGCCAGATCCTTCGGGCGGATCATGCTCTGCAACAGCGACAGCGCCGTGCGCACGCGCAGGTGGATAAAACGTGGGGCTTCCGTCATGTAGGGCCTCGGTCAGTCGGGCCGAACCTAAACCGAGTCGGCTCGCGCCGGCGCAGGCTCAAGTCTGCCGTCATGGAGCGTCAGGACACGGTCCATCACGCTTGTCAGCTCCACGTTATGGGTCGCGACGAGGACCGCCACCCCTTCCTGCTTCGCAATGTCGAAAAGGTTCTGGAAAACCACCCGAGACGTGTTCGGATCGAGATTCCCCGTCGGTTCATCCGCAATCAGCACCTTTGGACGGTTGGCCAGCGACCGGGCAATGGCCACACGCTGCTGCTCGCCTCCGGAAAGCTGCCCCGGCCGGTGGTGATCGCGCTCGATCAGGCCCATCTGACGCAACAGCTCCTGCCCACGCTGCCGCGCCTTGCCGCGCGACATTCCGTTGATCATCAGCGGCGCCGCAACATTGTCGACGGCGTTGAGTTCCGGCAGCAGGTGGTGGAACTGGTAGACGAACCCCAGCTGCATCCGGCGCGCCAGAGTACGGGCGTCGTCCGACATCGTCAGCGCGTTCTTGCCATTGAACAACACCTCGCCCTCGTCGGGCTTCTCGAGCAGCCCCGCCACATGAAGCAGCGTGGACTTGCCCGAACCTGAGGGACCGATAAGGCCGGTCATCTCGCCGGGACGGAGGTCGAGGTCGATGCCGCGCAGAACATGCAGGATCCGGTCGCCGGATTTATAGCGGCGCTCGACGCCCTTGAGCGACAGCACGGGCTGCACAGGAGAAGACGACTCCATCATCATTCGAACCTGAGCGCTTCGACCGGGTTGAGGCGCGCGGCCCACAGGGATGGAATCACCGACATCAGAAGCGTGACGACAAACGCCGCGCCGCCGACACTGGCGACCTCCGCCCATTCCAGCTTCGCCGGAAGCGCATCGAGCTGGTAGATGTCCGCAGGAAACAATTCGGTGCCGGTAATGTATTCCAGAAAGTGCTGGATTGGTGCGATGTAGATCGCACAGAGCACACCGAGCAGAACACCCGTGCCAACGCCCGCCATACCGAGAACCGTTCCCGACATCATGAAGATGCGAACAACGCCCGCGCGCGTCGCCCCGATCGTCCGCAGGATCGCAATGTCCCGCGCCTTGTTTTTCACGAGCATCAGGACGCCCGTGATGATGTTCAGCGCCGTGATGATCACGACGATGAACAGGATCAGCCGCATCACATTGCGTTCGACGACGAGAGCCGTCACGTACGAGCCGTTGCGCTGGATCCAGCTCTGCATCCCATAGCGCTCCTCCGTCTCCAGCTGCCGGACGAAATCGTCGGCCGCATCCGGATCCGTCAGGCGCAGGCCGACCAGGGGATAGCCCTCGCCATAGCCAAACAGCAGCTTCGATGCCTCGATCGGTATGAAGACCACGCCCCGGTCATACCGCTCGTTGCCGACATGGAAGATCGCCGAGATTGTGTAGGTCTTGGTCCGCGGCGCTGTACCGAGCACCGTGCGAGCCCCATTCGACTGGGTGATGGTCACCTTGTCGCCCACGCTGACGCCGAGCTGGTAGGCAAACGCGCTGCCTATTACCAGATCCTGCGCGAGAGCGCCTTCATCGCCGAAGCGTTCCAGCGACCCTTGTCCCAGAGTCGTCCGCGGCGCGGGTTCGCCGGGGTTGTCGCGCATGCGCTGTCCAGCCGCGATGCTGTCCGCGATCAGATGGTTTTTCCGAAGGTCTTCAGGACGGATCCCCCGCACCTGCACGGCCTCCTGTCGGCCATAAGCCGAGAGGAGCCCAAGCCCCTCATGCAATGGCTCGACGTTCTCGACGCCCGGGCGCTGGCGCAACTTGGTCATCAACTCTTCCGTCGTGCTCAGCGGCACGCCGCGCGTATCGATGAAGACGTGCGACTCGAAACCCACGATCTTGGAGATCAGCTCGAGCCTGAAGCCATTCATGATCGACATGGTGAGGATCAGCGCCCACACGCCCAGCGTGATGCCGATCACCGACACGACTGAGATGAACGCCAGGCCGCCATGCTCGCGCTTGGCGCCCAGATAGCGCAGCGCCAGCATGCGCTCGAAGGGGCCAAATGGCCGCTCGATGACCCGCTGATCCTTGACCGTGCTCATTGGGCTCACGCCTTCCGGCTGGCGAGGTAGCGGTTCAGGGCGGCTTCCAGCGTCATTTCCTCGCTGCTACCCGCCTTGCGGTTACGATACTCGACCACGCCCGCCTTGACGCCTTTGGGCCCGACCACGATCAGATCCGGCACGCCGATCAATTCCATCGTCGAGAACTTCGCGCCGGGACGATCCGCCGTATCGTCGTACAGCACATCGACCCCGGCCTTCTGCAGCTGTTCGTACGCGCTTTCACAGACCTTGGTCACATCCGCGTCGTCCGCGCGCAGACTGACCACTGCCGCCTCGAACGGCGCCACGGCCGCCGGCCAGATCACGCCCTTCTCGTCATGGCTGGCCTCGATGATCGCGCCGACCAGACGCGACACGCCGATGCCATAGGAGCCCATCTCCGCCGGGATCGTCTTGCCATCCGCCGTTGCGATCTCCGCCTTCATCGGTGCCGAATACTTCGTGCCAAAGTAGAAAATGTGGCCAACCTCGATGCCCCGCGCCGACAGCCGACGCTCAGCGGGAACGTCCGCCTCGAACTTCGCCGCGTCGTGCATCTCCTCGGTCGCCGCATAGAGTCGCGTGCGCTTCTCGACCTCAGGCAGCAGGTCCTGCTGGAAATCGAGATCAGCGCCCGGCGGCGGCATGTCGACGAGCGCACTGTCGCAGAACACCGCGCTCTCGCCCGTCTCCGCGAGCACGATGAATTCGTGGCTCAGATCGCCGCCGATCGGCCCGGTGTCGGCGCGCATTGGCACAGCCTTCAGGCCCATGCGGCTGAAGGTATTGAGATAGGCGCAGAACATCCGGTAGTAGGCCTGCCGCGCCGCTTCCGGCGTCGCGTCGAACGAGTACGCATCCTTCATCAGGAATTCGCGGCCACGCATCACGCCGAAGCGCGGGCGCACCTCGTCCCGGAACTTCCACTGGATGTGATAGAGGTTGAGCGGCAGTTGCTTGTACGAGCGAACATACGTCCTGAAGATGTCGGTGACCATCTCCTCGTTCGTCGGGCCGTAGAGCAAGTCGCGCTCGTGCCGGTCGGTGATGCGCAGCATCTCCTTGCCATAGGCGTCATAGCGGCCGGATTCGCGCCACAGATCCGCCGACTGGATCGTCGGCATCAGCAACTCGACAGCCCCAGCGCGCTCCTGCTCCTCGCGCACGATCTTCTCGATCTTGTGCAGCACCCGCATGCCCAGCGGCAGCCAGGAATAGATGCCCGCGCCGTTCTGCTTGATCATGCCCGCCCGCAGCATCAGCTGGTGCGAGACGATCTGCGCATCGGCAGGCGCCTCCTTGAGCACAGGCAGGAAATACCGGGAAAGGCGCATTGAAAGTCCTGAAAGGCGTGCAGACGATGTCAGGCTGATAGCCGCACCGACGTGCCCGCGCAATGAGGCCGCACTGGGGCCAGCCGCTAGGGCCTTGCAGCCATGAAATCCAGCCAGTGCATATGGAGCGCCAGCCACAGAAGGAAAGTCACCAGCGCCGCTCCGGCGGTCGCAATTGCGATCTTCAAACCCCAGCGCACGCCGACGGGAGCGCCACTCTCCGTGCCTGGAATCACTGCGCCGGCTTCATGCTGGCTCTGCGTGCCGGCCGACAGGGTCGGGAGAAAGATCACCCACCACGACATGAAGAACACGACGAAGGCTTCAAATATCCCCATGGGCCTAGTGGTGACCTTTCGGCGTTTCCATCAACTCGATCAATACGCCGTCCGAATCTTTTGGATGTATGAAGATCACCAGCGTGCCGTGCGCCCCGATCCGCGGCTCGCCCAGAACCTTGGCGCCCCTGGATTCCATGTCGGCTTTCGCCACATGAATATCCGGCACCTCGAAGCAGACATGATGCTGCCCGCCCTTCGGGTTCTTCTCCAGGAAGTTGATGATCGGTGACTTCTCGCCCAGCGGCTCGATGATCTCCAGCTGCGTGTTCGGCAGGTTGACGAAGCCAACCCGCACACCCTGCGCCGGCATGTCGAAGGGCTGCACGAACTCCCTCGCACCGTAGAGATTGCGATAGGTCTCGAAGGCCTTCTCGATCGACGGTACAGCAATGCCGATATGGTTGAGGCGACCGATGGTCATGGCGTCCAGTCTCCGGCTCTAGATCCTGTGTATCGTGACATCGACAAGCGGACGCTTGCCGAAATGCTGCTCGGCGGCGCGGCGCACAGCGCGCGTAAGCGCCTTCTCGATCTTCTCGTCGTCACCGAAGTCGCCGCGCTTGAGTTGCTCGATCGCATTCTCCGCCGCCTCATCGAGCGGCTCCAGCGACTCGTCGGCAGGGCGTCCATCGGCTTCCGAGAACCCGCGCGCCACAATGATCGGCCCATCTTCGATACGTCCCTTGGCGATGACAAGGCTGACAGCGAGATGGCCATTGTACGCCATCTTCTTCCGCTCCCACATGCCGCCCGCCTTGTCCGACGTCAGCACTTCGCCGTCGACGTGAAGCCGACCGGCAGGAACCTGGTCAATCACTTCGACGGGCCCAGGCGCGAGACGGATGATGTCGCCATTGTCCGGCGTGATTGCCTCCGGCACCTGGAGCGAGCGCGCAAACCTCGCGTGCTCCATCAGGTGGCGACGCTCGCCATGCACCGGCACCGCGATGCGCGGCTTGGCCCACAGATACATCCGTCGCAGCTCGTCCCTGCACGGATGGCCGGATACGTGGATGTCGAACTGGCGATCCGTCACCAGCCTGATATTGCGTTCCGCCAGCATGTTCTGGATCGCCGCGATGGACCGCTCATTCCCCGGAATGACGCGCGAGGAGAAGATAACGGTATCGTCCGCCCCAAGCTTCGCCGAAGGGTGGTCGCCACGCGCAAGACGCGCCAGCGCAGCATTGGTCTCGCCCTGGCTGCCCGTGCAGAGATACAGGATGTTCTCGTGCGGCAGATAGGCCGCCTCATCCGCCGTGATGAATTTGAAGCCCTGAAGCAGGCCAACAGATTGTGCCGCGCCCACCACACGGATCATCGAGCGCCCGAGCAGGCACACCGACCGGTTGTTCGCCCGCGCCGCCTCGCACGCCGACTGAACCCGCGCCACGTTCGAGGCGAACGCAGTAATCGCAACACGCCCTGTCTGCTCGGCCACCGCGCGGCGCAACGCTTCGCGCGCCATGCCTTCGGATCCGGCCTCCCCTTCCTCGAACACGTTGGTCGAGTCGCACACCATCGCGAGAATACCCTCGCGGCCCAGCTCCTCGATCTTCGCCTGGTCGAAGTCCTCGCCGATGATCGGATCCGGATCGATCTTCCAGTCGCCCGTATGCAGCACCATCCCCAGCGGCGTGCGGATCGCGAGCCCGTTCGGTTCCGGGATCGAATGCGTCAGCGTGATCAGCTCGACTTCAAACGGACCGAACTGCCGCTTCTCGCGCAGGTCCATGATGTGGACCTTCGCCTCACGGTCGAGGCCACGTTCCTTCAGCTTCTCGTTCACCAGATAAGCCGTGAAGGGCGTCGCGTAGATCGGGGCGCGCAGCTTGGGCCACAGCCAGGCGATCGCGCCGATATGGTCCTCGTGCGCGTGCGTGAGGATGATCGCCTCGATGTCTTCAGCGAAGCCTTCGAGATAGACCGGGTCCGGCATGATGAGATCGACGCCCGGCGTCGTGTCATCGCCGAACGTCACGCCCACATCGACGATGATCCAGCGCCGGTTGTCCGGCGGGCCATAGGCGTAGGCGTTCAGGTTCATCCCGATTTCGCGACAGCCGCCGAGAGGGGCGAAGATGAGCTCCGCGTCCTTCATTTCAGCTCGGTCGCCGCGTTGGTGATGTTGCGATCGTAAAGGATGCGCAGCCCCTTGATGGTTATGTCGCCGTCAAAATGATCGATATTCTGCGCAGCGCCCTCGAACAGGGACGCGACGCCGCCGGTGGCGATGACGGTCATGGGTTGCCCATACTCGGCCTTGACCCGTTCCACCAGCCCGTCAATCAGGTCGATATAGCCCCAGAACACGCCGGACTGCATGGCGGCCACTGTGTCGCGGCCAATCACATGGTCTGGCCTCTGGATCGCCACCCGCGGTAGTTTGGCCGCCGCCTCGTGCAGCGCCTTCATCGACAGGTTGATGCCTGGCGCAATGATGCCGCCCTGAAAGGACCCGTCCGCGCCGACCACGTCGAACGTTGTCGCGGTGCCGCTGTCGATCACGATGAGCGGCTTGCCGGGGTACGAGCCATGAGCACCCACCGCGTTCACCAGGCGGTCCGCGCCGACCTCGCTTGGCTTCGGGATGTTCACCTTCACGCCCAGCACGACATTCTCGCCGATCACAAACGGCTCGACCTTGAGATAGCGCCGGGCAAAGTTCCGCTGGTTGAATAGCGACTGCGGCACCACGGTCGAGATGATGCAGTCGTCGATCTGCGACAGGCTGAGGCCGTTGATTTCCATCAGCGTACTCAACCAGACGGCATAATCGTCCGCTGTCTTGGTCATGTCGGTGGACGAGCGCCACTGCGCCCGCCACATCGTCCCATCATGGACGGCGAAGAGCGTATTCGTGTTGCCCGTGTCGATCGCCAGCAGCATGCTGCCATCCCTTGCGGCTCAAGGCCCTGCAATACCAGCTAGCTCAATAGCGAGATTTCGCCCGCCCGAACATGGGTCACCGACCCGTCGGCGAACTGTACGATCAACGCGCCGTCCTCGGCCAGACCGGACATTTCACCCGACACGCCGTTAACCTCGATTGCCGCGCCCAGATAGGCCGCATTGGATAGCCACGCAGCGCGCGTAGGTTCGAACCCCTCGTTCAGCAGGCCAGAGAGCCGTGCACGGAAGGACACGTCGAGCGCAACCAGCAGCTTCGCTGCTGTGATGCCAACGCCCCCCGGAAGAGTGCCAAGGCATTCCGTGGGGCGATCCGGCCGTTCCGGCGCAATCTCCACATTCACGCCGAATCCGGCCGCCATCCAGAGCTTCCCATGCAGCAGGCCGGTTTCGATCAGGATGCCCGCAAGCTTCGCCGGCCCGCTCAACACGTCGTTCGGCCATTTGAGGCGCAGGCTCCCGGCATCCACGCCAAGGATGCGCGCCGCGTCGATCACCGCAAGCCCCGCCGCGAACGGCGCAAGCGTCGCCTCCATAGCCGGACGCGGATAGGGAAGCAGAGCGGTCGCAAACAGGTTGCCACGCGGAGACGACCATTGCCGCCCCAACCTGCCCCGCCCCGCTGTCTGCGTCTCAGTAACAAGCCAGCACGGCCCGACATCGCCGGCAGCCGCACGCCGGCGAGCTTCCTCATTGGTGGAGTCGATCTCGTCAAACCGGACAATGGGCCAGGCGCTGGAGAGCAGGTCCGCCGACACTGCCCTATCCGCCAGCCGCGAGTGTTGCAGCGTTCAGCAGGAACTGGATGCCAATGGTCAGGATCGGGAACACCATCACCGTCGAGATCGCGACGATCGCCGCAACCGAAACATCCGTTCGATCCATCGGCTCGCCCGCAGGCTTCATGAACATCGCCCACACCAGCCGCAGATAGTAACCAAGCGACACGACGCTCGCGAGCGCGCCGACGAGCACGAGCCACAGCATGCCGGACTCGATGCCAGCTGTGAATACCTGCAGCTTGCCCCAGAACCCGGCCGCTGGCGGAATGCCCGCAACCGAGAAGATGAGGATCAGCAGCCCCAGCGCGATGCCGGGCTTCGTCTTCACCAGTCCGTTGAGATCGGCCACCGTGTCGATTGCCTTGCCGCCCCGGCGCAGCGCAAGCACGCCAGCGAACAGCCCAAGCGTCGCGATGACGTACAGGGTCATGTAGACCAGCACTGCCGCAGCGCCCAGCTCCGGACCCGCCGCGATGGCGATCAGCGCAAAGCCCACATTCGAGATCGAGGAGTAGGCAAGGATCCGCTTGATGCTGTTCTGCGTCAGCGCGCCGAACGCGCCAACCAGCATCGAGAGCGCCGAGATGATCGCGATGATCTGCTGCCACGATCCGATATGCGGCCCGAATGCCACGAACATCACGTTCGCCAGCAGCGCGACAGCTGCGATCTTGGGCGCCGTCGAAAAGAAGGCCACAACAGCCGATGGCGCGCCCTCGTAAACGTCCGGCGTCCAGATATGGAAGGGCGCGGCAGAAGCCTTGAAGGATAGTCCGCAGATCAGGAAAACGAGCCCGAAGATCAGGCCGACCGACGTGGGTGCCGATGCGATCACCTCGAACCCGGTGCCGCCGGAGAAACCATAGACCAGCGCCGAGCCATACAGCAGGAGGCCGGACGCCAGCGCCCCGAGGACGAAGTATTTGAGACCGGCTTCCGCCGACATGATGCTGTCGCGCCTGAAAGCCGCCAGCACATAGGAAGAAAGACTCAACGTCTCGATGCCGACATAGAGCGTCATCAGATCGTTCGCCGACAACATCAACCCCGCGCCCAGCGAGCCGAACGTAATCAGCAGCGGATACTCATACCGCTCCATCTGGGCCGACTTCAGGAAGCCGCCCGACATGAACAGCGCGAGCGAAGCCATCGCGTACGTCACACCCTTGGCGAACAGCGTGAACAGCGTCACGCGGTACAGGCCGTTCGGTGAAAGCTCCGCACTGGCGAACGCCGAGATGCTCTCGCCACGAGCGAACTGCACGAACGCGGCAACGGACGCCGCCGCCAGCGCAAGCGCGGCCAACCGGCGGAGCAGCCCCGAAATCCTGTCGCCTCCAATTGCACCGAGAAGCAGCGCCGAGAGACCGAACGCGACGAGGATCGTCTCAGGCAGGGCGTTTGTGATGTCAGCAAGGAAATTCATGACCTGCCCCTACCGCCCGATCATTCGCAGGACTTCCATGGTCGAACCTTCCGTGAGGTCGAACACGATGCCCGGGAAGACGCCGAGGCCCAGCGCACTGATGGCCAGAAGGCCGAGAATGAAGAACTCCAGCCCGGTGACGTCCTTGATGTCGAACAGCTTCTCGTTCGTCATCTCGCCGAACACCGTCCGGCGATAAAGCGTCAGCATGTAGACGGCGGAGAAGATGACGCCGAGCGCCGCACCTGCCGCAGCCCATGTGGACGCCTGGAAGGCACCAACCATGGTCAGGATCTCGCCCACGAACCCGCTTGTTCCCGGCAAGCCGACATTGGCCATGGAGAACAGCATGAACAGGGCCGCATAGACCGGCATGCGATGCACCAGACCGCCGTAGAAGGAAATCTCGCGCGTGTGCATCCGGTCGTAGATCACACCAACGCAGAAGAAGAGCGCGCCCGAGATCACGCCATGGCTGATCATCTGGAAGATAGCGCCCTGTATGCCCGCTTCGTTGAACGAGAAAATGCCAAGCGTCACGAAGCCCATGTGGGCCACCGACGAATACGCCACCAGCTTCTTGATGTCCGTCTGCCGGAAAGCCACCAGCGAGGCATACACAATCGCGATCACACTCAGCGCGAACATCATCGGCTGGAACAGCATCGAAGCTTCGGGGAACATCGGTAGCGAGAACCGCAGGAAGCCATACCCGCCCATCTTCAGCAGGACTGCCGCCAGAACGACCGACCCAGCCGTAGGTGCCTCGACGTGCGCATCAGGCAACCATGTGTGCACCGGCCACATCGGCAGCTTCACCGCAAACGACGCGAAGAACGCTAGCCACAACCATGTCTGCACTTCCGGCGGGAACAACAGCGCGCCAGTTTCCGGATGCAGCCCCTCCTGCAGCACGACCACATCTGTCGTGCCGGCCACGATGGACATGTAGACCAGCGCGGCCAGCAGCAGCAGCGAACCCAGCAAGGTGTAGAGGAAGAACTTGAACGCCGCATAAAGCCTGTTCTTGCCGCCCCAGACGCCGATGATCAGAAACATCGGGATCAGGCCCCCCTCGAAGAACACGTAGAACAGCACGAGATCGAGCGCGCAGAACACACCGATCATCAGCGTCTCGAGCAGCAGGAAGGCGATCATGTATTCCGCCAGTCGCTCCTTGATCGAAGTGATCGACTGCAGGATGCACAACGGCATCAGCGCCGTCGTCAGAAGGACAAGCGCGATCGCCATGCCGTCGACGCCCAGCTTGTAGGAAGAACCGGCAAACCACGGTGCCGAATCCACCAGTTGATAACCGGGGGCATTTGCGTCGAACTGACTCAACGCCACGAGCGATGCAACGAGCGTCGCCAGCGACGCCACGAGAGAAATGCTCTTCGACGCACCCGACGCCATGGCAGGGCCGCCCACGACGCGTAGCGCCATGATCAGCATGGCACCAACCAGCGGCAGAAAGGTCGTCAGCGTGAGGATCATCGGCCCGGTCATGCCTCACCGCCCCTGAGAAAATAGGACGTAGGCCACGAAGATCACGGCCGAAAGCAGAACCACGAACGCATAGTGGAAGATGTATCCGGTATGCAGCTTCGAGAGCCCCTCCGCGCCAGCTTTGGTAACACCGGTCATGCCATCCGGGCCCATCCCATCGATGATCTTCTTGTCGCCGACCTTCCAGAACAGGTCGCCCAGCGCCGCCGTCCCTTTGACGAAGACGAAATTGTAGATCTCGTCGAAATACCATTTGTGCGACAGGAACGAATGCATCGGCCCGCCGTTCGCCGCCATGCGACGCGGCACGCCCGGCACCATCAGGTAGAAGATGATCGCGCCGATGAAACCGGTCATCGTCACGACGAACGGCGCCCAGACAACCCACAGCGGCAGTTCATGATGCTCCTCGGCATGCTCGCCGGCGTCGGCAGCGGCGTGCTCGGCATCAGCCGGAGCAGTGTGCGCCTCTTCCGCAACCGGAGCATGATCCGCCACTGCGCCATGCGACTCGGTCGCTGCGCCATAGGGGTGGATGCCATTCGGGCCATAGAGCGGGTCCGCTTCGCGCACGATGGCTCCCTGCCAGAACGCATCGGCATTCGAGGTAAGGAATTGCGGCTTGAACACGAAACCTGCAAATACGGCACCCACCGCGAGCAACAGCAACGGAACCAACATGATCCACGAAGACTCGTGCGCCGGTGCCCGGCCATCTTTCGGCGCTGCATGGGCGTGATCATGCCCATGCGCGTGGTCGTCCGCGTGGCCATGATCATCATGATGCGCATGCGGGTTCGGCCGGTACCGCCCTTCGAACGTCATGAACATCAGGCGCCACGAGTAGAAGCTCGTCAGCAGGGCCGCCGCGATGCTGCACCAGAAGGCGAACGGTCCGAATGTATCCGTCGAAGCGTAGGCGCTCTCAATGATCGCATCCTTCGAGAAGAAGCCCGCGAACCCGATATCGGTCCCCGGAATACCGAACCCGATCAACGCCAGCGTGCCGATCAGCATCATCGCCCATGTGAACATCATCGGCTGGCGCACACCGCCCATGAAGCGCATGTCCTGCTCGTGGTGCATGCCGTGGATGACCGAGCCCGCGCCGAGGAAAAGCAGCGCCTTGAAGAAGGCGTGCGTGAACAGATGGAACATCGCCGCGCCATACGCGCCAACGCCGGCTGCGAAGAACATGTATCCCAACTGCGAACAGGTCGAGTAGGCGACCACGCGCTTGATATCGTTCTGCGCCAGGCCAACCGTCGCCGCAAAGAGGCAGGTAACCGCTCCCACAACCGTGATCATGCTGGAGGCGACGTCGGCCACGGCATACAGAGGCGATGCACGGCAAACCAGGAATACGCCAGCCGTCACCATCGTCGCTGCGTGGATCAGCGCCGAGACCGGCGTCGGACCCTCCATCGCGTCCGGCAGCCAGGTGTGCAGGAAGAACTGCGCCGATTTGCCCATTGCGCCGATGAACAGGAGTATGCCCGCCATCTCCAGGCCCCAGACCTGCACCCCCAGAAAATCGATCGTCACTTCCTGGATCGGCATCGCTGCCGCCTGCCCGATCACCTGAACCGGCGCATTGTTCGCGATCACCGCGAACACCGTGTCGAACTTGATCGACGAGAATTCAGTGATGCCGAACTGCGCGTAGTCCACACCGGCAACCGGGTGCACCATGAGCACAAGCGCCATGATCCCCAGAGCAAAACCGAAATCGCCGACGCGGTTGACCACGAACGCCTTGATCGCCGCGCTGTTTGCTGAAGGCTTCTTGTACCAGAACCCGATCAGCAGGTAGGACGCGAGCCCCACGCCTTCCCAGCCGAAAAACAGCTGGATGAAGTTGTCCGCCGTCACGAGCATGAGCATCGCGAAGGTGAAGAGTGACAGGTAAGCAAAGAAGCGCGCGCGGTGCGGATCCTCGCTCATGTATCCGATCGAGTAAGTGTGCACGAGCGCGGAGACGCTCGTCACCACGAACATCATGACGACCGACAGCGCGTCGATCCGGATCGCCCAGTCGGCGATGAACGTATCGACGTTGAACCAGCGCGACAGCACGATCGTAACGGCACCGCCGGATTGCCCGCCCAGCGACCACGCGAAGAACTGCCACGTCGCCAGCACAGCCGCCGAAATCACGATCATCGTGGTGATGGCCATGGCGCCACGGTCGCCCAGAAAACGCTGGCCGAGGCCGGACACCGCGGCGGCGACGCCCGGAGCAAGCACGATGAAGATTGCCGCGATTTCCTGGAAGGTCACGCCTCTGCTCCCCTAACCGCGCAGCACGTTGACATCTTCCACCGCGATCTCGCCGCGGTTGCGGAAGTAGACGACAAGAATG
>Ga0163144_10008988_pt1 | contig 21525 bp, 25 predicted proteins | sample OliLak19BULKMAT1_FD_123175 | JGI IMG/M metagenome (GOLD analysis project Ga0163144, IMG submission 123175) | Freshwater microbial mat bacterial communities from Lake Vanda, McMurdo Dry Valleys, Antarctica - Oligotrophic Lake LV.19.BULKMAT1 | ecosystem: Environmental > Aquatic > Freshwater >... | reverse complement strand
GCCGATGCCGCGGTGCGCGGCGTGATGCGGATGCCGCGGCCGTCGATCGTGATGTCGAGCGCTTCACCTGCGCTGGCGCTGTGCTGCGGTTTTTCGATCCTGATCGTCGGCTCATCTGCGGAATTCGGCGCGTTCGGCGCGTTCGGCGACTTCGGCGCTTTCGACGCCTCGGGTGGCACGGGCGGCGCGGGCACCGCCGGCCGCGCGACCTGCGGCCGGTCTTCGATGGTCTCTGTCACGCTCCAGCGAAAGGGCGGCAGCGACTGCAGGATCTCGGCGCCGATGATCAGCAGCACCGACAGCACCAGAAAACGCTTCCAGCTGATGCCGACCAGCCAGTTCGCGTAGGCATGAAAGCTGCGCAGCAGCGGGACTGAGAATGCCTGCCAGCGCTGAGCCCAGAGGTCGTTCGGGGAAACCGGGGTGTTCATGACGGTGCGGCGGCGGCAGCGGGGGGCGGTGACGGGATTCGTGAACTGTACGGAACCCGGCCGTGGCGCCGCCAGGGCCAGTCGATGCACTGCGGCGCCGGTGGCACAGGCTGCGGCGGCCGCGGACAGGGCCGCGCACGAAGCTGGCCAGGGAAGTCCGGCGTCCACGCCGCCACACGACGCCAGGCAACCTCTTCGATGAGAAAAATCATGGATGCGCTCTGGCGCTGGCTGGCCCGAGCTGGCGGCCGCCGCTCGGGCGCTGGCCGCGGCCAGCGTGCTGGATTACACGCTTTGTGCCGTGAGCGCGCTGCCGCCGCTGCGTCCCCGGCATTCGATGATTCCGGAAATGGAGTTCTAGGCCCGGCGCGACGGCAGCCTCGATTTTGCCGATTACCGGCAACTGGAGCGCCGGCTGTTCGCCGAGCTCGACGGCGCCGTCGCGGCCTGGAAGTGCGACGACGAAGCCTTGCTGCACAGCCGCTTCAACGCGGCCGGCGTGCCGCGGCGGCTGGCCGGCGGTGCGCCCTGTATCCGCCGTCTCCGCCTGACATCGGCACAGCCGCGCGGCGGCGCACTGCTGCTGCACGGACTGACCGATTCCCCGTATTCGATGAAGGTGCTGGCCGATTCACTGTTCGCGCAGGGTTTCGAGCTCACCTTGCCGCGCCTGCGAGGCCACGGCTCGCTGCCTTCGTTGATGATCTGCATGTCGGTGGCCGACTGGACGGCTGCGGTGAGGCTGGCGGCGCGCCCGCCGGCCGGCCGGCCTGATTGCATCGGCGGCCACTCCACCAACGCCACGCTGGCCCTGCTGCACACGCTGACAGCGCTGGAAGACCTGGCGCTGCGCCGGCCAGACCGCGTGCTGCTCCGCTCGCCGGCCATGGAGCTCACGCCAGGTGGACCGCGCCACCCGGGCGCTGGCCCAGCGCTTCTCGCCGGTGGTCGGTTGGCAGCAGCCGGTCGTCGATTCCACGGAGGGCGCCCGCGGTGTCTTGAACGTGCTCTACGGCCGGTTGTGGAACCCGGCGCACCGGTGGGTGATATTCGACGTCAACCGCCAGCAGGCCGCTGCAGAACGTGATGCAGCGCCGGGCAGCCCTGAGACCGTGCGCCGGTCCGCGCTGGACTGGACGTCCGGCCTGGTGCCGCTGGGCCATGAGGCGCTGCCCTTCCCGCCGGCCGACCCGATCTACGGTTTCATTGCCGACAACGGGCAGTTCGGGCTGCCGAGCATCGGTTCGCTGCTGCTGCGCGGCGAGAGCGGCGTATTGACGGTGTCGCTGGGTTCGCTGACGTGGTTGCGCAGCAACCCGTTCTTGACACTGATCGACGAAGACGTGGCGGCGATGGCGGGGGCCGATCACGTCGCGACCCCGGTCAGCTGCCGAACAGCCGCCCGCGCGCCGTATCGGTGATGGCCACCACGCAGGGGTGGGTGATGCGCCGCTCCACCGAGATCGCGAAGAACTCCTCGACCAGTTCGTCGCTGCGGCCCACCAGTTGCACGCCGTACTGCGCCTGCACCTCGGCTTCCAGCACGGTGGGCGCCATGAAGATGCCGCGCCCTTCGCGGCCGAAAGCGCCGGTCAGCGCGCCGTCGTCGAACTCGCCGATGACACGCGGTTGCAGCTGGTGACGCGTCAGCCAGGCCTCGAACTGCTGGCGCACCGATGAAGCCGGGCCCGGTATCAGCATCGGCGCGCCGTTCAGGCAGGCCGGGAATTCGCCCGTCAGTCTGGTCGCCAGCGAAGGAGCGCAGAAGAAGCTGAGATGAGAGGTGCCCAGCGCGTGGTTGAAGGCCTTCACGCTGACGCTGCGCGGCAGCGGCTCGTCGGCCAGCACCAGGTCGAGCCGGTGCAGCGCCAATTGCGCCAGCAGGTCGGGCAGCTTGCCTTCGCTGCAGATCACGCGCACCGGCGCAGGCATGTTGAGCGCAGGCTCCAGCAGCCGGTAGGCCATGGTCTTGGGCACGGCGTCGGCGATGCCCACGCGGAATTCGAGCACGGATGTGCCCTCGCGCTTTTCGCGCATGGCGTTTTCCAGTGCGCCGCCGAGGTTGAAGATCTCATCGGCAAAACCCAGCGCCACGCGGCCGTCTTCGGTGAGTTCGAGCTTGCGGCCGGCTTTGCGAAAAAGCTGGCGGCCCAGCCGTTCTTCGAGCAGCTTGATCTGCCCGGACAGTGTCTGCGGCGTCGTGTGCAACTGCTCGCCGGCGCGCATGACGCCGCCGGCGCGTGCCGTCACCCAGAAGTAGTGCAAGTGCTTGAAGTTCATCGTGGCGTCTCAATTGATTCGGTTTTATCGAAGTGATTTGCTTTGAATGACGAATTTACGCGAAGTGAATAAAGCCCTAAATTCTGTGTTGCCAACGGTTGACGCAAACGGTTTGCGGCATCCCGGACAGCGATCTTCAACCTGAAACAGGAGCATTTTTCATGCGCATGAGCACCAAGGGCCGTTTTGCCGTCAACGCAATGATCGACCTGGCGCTGCGCGAGCAGGCCGGACCCGTCACCCTGGCCGCGATCAGCTCGCGCCAGCACATCTCCCTGTCCTATCTGGAGCAACTGTTCAGCCGCCTGCGCCGCCAGGGCATGGTGGAAAGCACGCGCGGGCCCGGCGGCGGCTACACGCTGGGGCGCCGCGCCGAGGCGATTTCTGTGGCCGACATCGTGACCGCGGTGGATGACCTGGCCAGTGGTGACGGCGCCACCGAGCCGGTGGTCAGCGGCACCGAGTTGACGCGGGGACTGTGGGTCAGTCTGAACGCGGCCATGGTGCGCCACATGGAGACGATCAGCCTGCGTTCGCTGATCGACGAACAACTTGCCAGCGGCGTGGTGATCGACCAGAAGCCGTCACGCCGCGCCATTTCCGCCCAGCCGGCGCTCAAGCCGGTGCGCACGACGGCGCCGAACTCGGTGTTCGCTTTCGGCCGTTCTTTCGCCAAGACCTGAGCGTCCCTGCGCCGGTGTCAGCCACTGGTTCAGCCGGCGTGGCCCTCGGCGGCCAACGGCTCCGGCCGCACGCGCAGAGCCCACAGCACGCCGGCCACCAGCAGCATGATGCCGGCGAGTGTGCTGGGCAACGGCCATTGGCCGCGCAGCAGGAACACATAGGTCAGCGCCGACAGCGTCTCGAAGACGATCAGCTGGCCGACCAGCGTGGTCGGCAGGCGCTGGCTGGCTTCGTTCCAGCACAGGGTGCCCAGCCATGATGCGAGCAGGCCCAGCAGCACCATCAGGCCGATGAATCGCAGTGGTTGGGGCCCCAGCGGCATGCTCAAGGGCTGCGCAGCGTGCGTGTTCCAGATCCAGAAGACGGCGTAACCCAGCAGGGCGAGCGGCAGCGTGGCCAGCCCCTGCGCGGTGGCCCAGGTGCTGGGCGAACGCTCGGGGTGGGCGCGCAGCCAGTCGGCGTTGCGCAGCGGGTACCAGGTCCAGCAGACCACCGCGCCCACCGCCAGCAGCGCGCCCAGCGCGTAGCGGGTGAGGTCGGCGTTCTCGTCCTGCCGCAGTTGCTGCAGTTCGACATGGTTGACGAGGCCGATGCCGAGCGCGATCAGCGCCAGTGAAGGCGCCAGTCGCGCCCAGGGCAGCCGGCCGTCGCGTCGCGCGTCACGCAGATTGGAGCTGATGGCGATCACCACCGGAAGGGTGCCGATGATCATCGTCGGCAGCGGCCCGCCGGCACGCTGGATGGCGGCTGACAGGAAGAGGTAGTAGACGATGTTGCCGATCAGCGCCAGGCGCAGCGCTTCGCGCCAGTCGGCACGTGTCAGCCCGGCGATGCGCCTGCGGTCCAGCCAGGCCAGCGGCAGTGCGATCAGCCCGAATGCCAGGTAGCGGCCGAACGAAAGCAGGGCCGCCGGGTAGTCCGGCAGCAGCAGGGGCGTGACGAACACCAGTCCCCACATCAGGCCGGCGGCCAGCGCGTAGAGGGTGCCGGCCAGCATATGGGGGCGATGAGGCATGTCAGGAGTGTCGCAGGCGGCGTGAGCGTGCCCCGCCAGGCGGCAGGCCTGCGGGCGGGTTCGTCAGATCAGCCGTGCCAGCCTGACGGCCTGCGCCGAACCGCCCGCCACAGCGCGCAGCCAGGCCCGTTGCAGACGGCCCGGCGCTGCCGGGCCGGCGGCGGCCAGGGCTTCGTCCCGGTGCCCGCGTTCATCGGCCTGGCAGGCCTGCAGCAACTCGCGCAACGGCAGGGCCTCGGGACAAGCGGAGATCTGATCGATCTGCCGCTGGTAATGCCGGTCGACGAAGGTCTCGACGGCTGCGATGGTGGCGTGCACTGCACGCGGCCCCACCAGCGCCGGCAGCGCGCCGGTCATGAAGCCGGCCACCCGCCAGAGCGGCAACAGGCGGCTGCGCCGGGGCCATGGCAGCACGGCGTCGATCTGCGCCAGATGATGCTGTTCGGTGTCGAGGTGGCGACGCGCGAATTCACGCAGGCCGGCGTCTCGTGACACGGCCAGCACGCCGCGGTAGATCCAGACGGCGCCGGTCTCGCCGGCATGGTCGCTGCGCAGGTCGGCGACCATCTCCGCCGGCACGAAGAGCGCGCCTGGCTCGAAGGCGCCGGCCACACGCTGCAGGGCCGGGCGAAAGCGCAGGAAGGCGCGATAGGCCAGTTCCATCAGCGCGGCCACCCCGGGCACGCGCCCGATGCGGGCGAGCCAGCGCCAGCCGGGCAATTCGGCCCACAAGACGATGAACGCGCGGGCGCCGCTGAGCAACTGGCCGTCGGCCTGGCGAACGTGGAAGCGTGCCAGCAGGAGTTTGCTGTCGCTCGATGCGGGCAGGTTGGCCGCCGGCTTGCTGACATCACACCAGGCCACCGGAGATGCGGCGAGCAGGCCGCGGTAGAGGCCCACCTCGCGCCGGCAGAGCGGGCAGCCGCCGTCGAAGTAGACGGTCAGCGCGCCGTCATTGCTGATTCCTTCAATGCCGGCAGCGCGGACGGGCTCGGAGCGGGATTCGACAAACGGGTTCGGCATCCGTCGATGCTGTCACGCATGGCCGGCACCGATGCGCCAGTGGCCCGATGGCCGGGCCGCTGACGCGGGCATGCAGGCGTTTCGAGGATCGTCTCGGACATCGCGGGCCACGACGGGGCCTCGATGCCCGGCTCAGGAAACCGCGAACTCTTCGAGTTTGCGGCCGGCGATCAAAGCGTCGCGCAGCCACTTCGGGCGTGGTCCGCGCCCGCCCCAGACGAGACCGGCTTCGTCGCGGAAACGGGGTGCCTGGGTGCTCGCCTTGCGGGTTGCCGCCTTCGGCGCCTTGCCCGCCGGAGCGGCGCGTTTGGCGACCGTGGCGGTCGTCAGGCCGAGGTCGGCGGCGGTCAGTCCGTAATGGGCGATGGCTTCGCGGATGCGACCCACAACGCCTTCCACTTCCTTCTTGCGCAGCTTTTCGGCTTCGGCCTGCAGGCTGTCGATCTGCTTCATCACTTGGGCGTAAGTCTTGCTCATCGGGGAGGAGTTCCTTGGTCAGTGCGTCGAGGCTGCCCTCCCGGCGCAGCACCGGGGCGCCGCGCCTGCTGGCCCGTGTTCGCGATACGGATCATTGGCGCCCGCTCTTCTGGCGGATTGATGTGACCATACCACGTTGCGCAACTGCCATTCCTTCGGCCGCAATTGCTGAGTTACCTCAATTCAGCCGCCAATGACAGTCTTTTCGTGACTTGTCTCCAGAATTGCGAGAACGACGCGCAGCGCCGGGGCGGACTGGCAAAGAGGCGTTGCGACGCATCGAGCCTGAATTGCGCCGACAGTCCCCTCATATGAGGATCGGCGATGCCCTGCACCGAACCTGCGGCCGCCAGAGCGTTGCGCAGCAAGGATTCGTCGGCAAACCAGAGCCGATCGCACGATGCCGCCAGGCGCTGGCCGACGAAGCGCCAGCGCGCCTCGCTCCAGGGCCAGGCCGCATGCCATCCGGCGACGCAGACGCCGACCCGCAGCGTGCCCGCCGGCAGGCCGGCAGGGGCGCCAGCCAATGACCAGGGGTGCGCTAGCCAGACCGGCCGGCCGCGGATCGACGTTGCATCGGGCGCCGTGAAGCCAGCGGGTGGGCAGGCCAGGCAAGGCGGCTCCGCGGTTGCGCGGCTGGGTGCGCGGCCCTGCCGCGGGTTCGCAGCCGTTGTGCGAGCGCCGCGCGCAATGGCATCCAGCATCTCGTATTCCGCATCGATCACGCTGCCCTGGCTGTGCCAATGCGGCGGCGCATGACGCGCCACGTTGTCGGCGTTGAAGAGATAGGGCTTGTGGCTGCCGGTGCCGGCCACCCATTGCCAGCTGAGGTGGTTGCTGGCCAGGTCACCGTCGAGAAGGTGGCCGACCATCCAGTCGGCGCCGGCGCGCCAGTGCAGCTTGCGGATATGCACCGCGTAGGAGGCCAGCCACATGCGGGCGTGGTTGTGCAGCCAGCCGGTGGCGTAGAGCTCGCGCACCGCCTCGTCGATCACCGGCACGCCGGTGCGTGCTTCGCGGATGTCGGCAGGCAATTCGCGGCCGTAGGCGTCTTCCGGCAATGGACCTTCGTGCAGCGACTCGAAGATGGCATCGCCCTCGTGTTGCCAGACATGATGGAAGTATTCGCGCCAGGCCAGTTCATACACCAGCTTGTGCTGCACCGGCAATTGCGGCTGGCGCTTCAGCACGCTGTCCAGCACCTCGGGCAGCGTCAGCATGCCGTGCGTGAGATAGGGCGACAGGCGCGTCACGGTGCCGTCCAGGTGGTTGCGGGTGCGCGCGTATTCGGCCGGCCGCACGGCGTCCAGGCGGGCGCGGGCGGCGGCGGGCGTGGCATCGAAAGCCTCGCTGGCGAACAGTTCCATGTTCATTCCGCGCCCACCTCACCACGGCGGATGGCGGCGGCGCGCTCGCTGATCGCCAGCCGCTCCTCTGCTGGAATCCTGCGCAGGTTCTTCACCTGCAGCGCCAGACGCGGATGACCGGCAAAGCGGGCTTCATGGCGGCCCAGAAAGTCCCAGTACAGCGTGGTGTAGGGGCAGGCGCGATCGCCCGTGCGCTCACCCGGCTCGTAGCGGCAGCCACGGCAGTGGTCACTCATGCGCTCTATGTACTTGCCGGTCGCCACATAGGGCTTGCTGGCCATCAGGCCGCCGTCGGCATGCTGGCTCATGCCCAATGTGTTGGGCAGTTCCACCCATTCCACCGCGTCGACATAGACCGCCAGGTACCAGGCATGCACCTGGCGCGGCTGCACGCCGAGCATCAGTGCATACAGGCCAGTCACCATCAGGCGCTGGATGTGGTGCGCGTAGCCATGCTCCAGCGTCTGCGCCAGGGCGTCGCGCAGGCAGCGCATGTCGGTGCGTCCGGTCCAGTACCAGGCCGGCAGGTCTTCGTGCGCCTCCAGCGCGTTCAGTTCGGCATAGGCCGGCATCTTCAAATGGTAGATGCCGCGCACGTACTCGCGCCAGCCGAGAATCTGGCGGACGAAGCCTTCCACCGCCGGCAACTGTGCACGGCCGCCGCGCCAGGCGGCAACCGCCGCGGCGATCACCTCGCGCGGGTTCAGCAGCTTCAGGTTCAGGCTCGATGCGATGTGTGCGTGGTACAGCCAGGGCTGGCCGGGCCACATGGCGTCCTGGTAACGGCCGAACAGTTCCAGCCGCTCGCTGATGAAACGTTCCAGCACCTGCAGCGCCTGAGCGCGCGTGACCGGCCAGCTGAAACTGGCGTTGCTGCCCGGGTGGCCGGCCAGCCGGCTGCGCACCAGGGCCATCACGTCCTGCGTGATGGCGTCGGGCGCAAAGCGCAGCGGCTCCGGCACGAAGCCCGGGCCTTCGCGGCCGAAGGCCTCGCGGTTCTCGGCGTCGAAGTTCCAGGCACCGCCTTCGGGGTCGCCGTCGCCCACGATCAGTACATCGTGGCGCCTGCGCATCTCGCGGTAGAAGTACTCCATGCGCAGTTGTTTGCGGCCTCTCACATGCTCCGCAAACTCCGCCGTGCTGCACATGAAGTGGCGGTCTTCGCGCAGTTCCAGCACGACGCCGGCGCCGGCCACCGCGTCGCGCAGGGCCTGGCCTACGCGCCAGTCGCCGGGCTCCACCATCAGCACGCGCCGGGGCTTCAGCGCGGCCAGCGCCGCCGCCAGTTCGCCCGCCAGCGTGCCGGTGTTGGCCGCGTCGTCGAAACACCGGTAGTGCAGCGGCAGGCCGTCCTCGCGCAGCGCCTGCGCGAAGTGCCGCATCGCCGACAGAAACAGCGTCGTGCGCTGCTGGCTCGACCAGACATGGGTGGACTCCTCGGCCACTTCGGCCATCCAGACGGCGTCTTGTGTGGTGTCGAAGCCGTCGAAGACGCTGGCCTCGCGGTCGAGCTGTTCGCCGAGCACGACGATCAGGTGGCGCAAAGCTTGTTCAGCCTGGGGCATTCGATTTTTTCTTCCGGCAGGCGTCGGAGCAATGACGCACCTGTTCCCAGTTCTTCGCCCAGGCCTTGCGCCAGCTCATCGTCCGGCCGCAGGTGAGGCAGGGTTTGCTGGGCAGGCCGCTCTTGTTGCCCTTGAAGTCGCGCACAGTCATTCGGCGTCGCTGAACAGGTCGAGTTGCGGTGTCGCCACCTCACTGGGCTGGCGACGCGACCGCGTGGCATTCCGTCCGGTCGGCGGCAAGCCGCTCTTGCGCGAGCCGTGGCGCTGCTGAATGTCATCGGCTTCGCCGCGCGCCGCCACGCCGGCGCGTTGGCCGTAGAGCTGGTCCTTCGCGTGTTTGACGGCGCTGGCCGCATCGACGACGGGCGCCGCGTAGTCGTGGCCGATCAGGCAACCGGCCGCCTGCTGTTCTCCAGTGGTCATGCGCCAGGGCTCGGCCAGCGCGGCCAGCGGCACCCGCGCCAGTTCGGGCAGCCAGCGGCGGATGAAGATACCGTCCGGATCGTGGTCCAGCGCCTGCTTCGTGGGCGAGTAGATGCGCAGCGTGTTGATGCCCGTGGTGCCGCTTTGCATCTGCATCTGGCTCCAGTGGATGCCGGGTTCGAAGTCGAGGAACTGGCGCGCCAGGAACAGGCCTGTCTGCCGCCAGTGCAGCCACAAGTGGCAGGACGCAAAACTCACCAGCATGGCGCGCATGCGGAAGTTCAGCCAGCCGGTGGCGAGCAGGCTGCGCATGCAGGCATCGACCATCGGGTAGCCGGTGCGGCCGCCGCACCAGGCTTGGAAGCGCGCATTGTCGCCCTCGCTGAAAGGGCTGCCGGCGCCTTCCACATCGCCGGGCCGCAGACCGTCGCAACTGCGCGCGAAGTTGCGGAATTCGATGGCCGGCTCGTCTTCCAGCTTCTGCATGAAATGGCAGTGCCAGCGCAGGCGGCCGGCAAAGCCGCGCAGTGCCCAGGCGAATTGGCGGTCGGCAGGCGGGCCATCGGCCAGGCAACGGTGGCGTTCCTCGGTGGCCTGGTGCACCTGGCGCATCGACAGCGTGCCCCAGGCCAGGTGCGGGCTGAGCCGGCTGCAGCCGGTCTCGGCGCTCAGCGGGCTCGACAGCGCACGTCGGTAGTCGTGGCCGCGCCGATGCAGGAAGTCTTGCAGCACGGCGTGCGCCGCCGTTTCGCCAGCCGCCTGCAGCGCCTTGCCATGGGGTGGCAGGCCGAGCGCGGCCAGCGTCGATAGCGCGCAGCCGTCGCCCATCTCGCCGCCGAGCGCCGATGGCAAAGCGCCTTCGCCGGCCACCAGCGGCGAGTTCATTCGTCCCGCCCATCGAGCCGCCCAGCCGTTGCGTGACTTCAGTCTCCGCACCACGCCGGTCTGCGGGAATTCCTGCCAGACCACGCTGTGGCTTCGGCACCAGGCGGCCACCGCCAGGTCGCGCGCGTAACTCCAGCCCGAGCCGGTTTCTTCATGGCTCAGCAGATGCGTGAACGCGGTGCGCTGGCGCAGCGTGTCGAGGACACCGACCACGCTGCCCCGGCGCACCGTCAGCGCAAGCCCGCGTGCCCGCAACTCGGCCAGACTGGACATCGCGAATTCGAGGTGGCTTGCGTCGAAGTCGGCGCTGCCCAGCCATTCGGGCTCGATGACGAACAGGGCCACGGCGCGTTCAAAGCGGCCCGCGGCCTGCAGTGGCGCGTGGTCGGCCAGGCGGAGGTCACGTTTGAGCCAGACGAGGGCAGTGGCTGGCATGGTGGATTATTGTTGGGCTTTGCCTGTATGCCCGCTCGCCCACCGGATATGGCCGCGCGTTGGGGTCGGCAATGCGACGATATGGTCGGCATTTCTGCCATGAGCGCACCGAAGGGGATACCGCATGAAGTTCGCCTACACGATCGTCTACGTGAGCGATGTGGAAGCCTCGCTGGCATTTTTCGAGCGCGCGTTCGGCCTGCGGCGCCGCTTCGTCGCACCCGGCGGTGATTACGGTGAACTGGAGACCGGCGCCACTGCGCCGGCCTTCGCGCAGCACGACACCGCGCACGACAGCCTGGGCGGTGACTACGCCGCGGCCGATGCCAGCGTGTTGCCGCTGGGCTTGGAGATCGGCCTCGTCACCGACGATGTAGCCGCCGCTTGCGCCGCCGCCGTAGCGGCGGGCGCCACGCTGCTGAAGCCTGCCACCGTCAAGCCCTGGGGGCAGACCGTGGCCTATGTGCGGGCGCCCGACGGCACGCTGGTCGAACTGTGCACGGCGATCGGCTGAACCCGCACAGGCTCACCAGTTGAGCGGGTCGACGCGGTAGCAGCCACTGAGCTCAGCGTAGAGCGCAGGAGCGTCGGCGGCCAGCTGGCGCGGTTGTTCGAAGAACACTTCGCTCGCGACGGCGAAGAATTCGGCCGGTTCGGTGGCGCCATAGGCGCTGAGCAGCGACGGTTCACCTCGCGCCACACATTCGCGCAGGCGCTCGAATTCGGCGCCCAGCACACGCGACCAATGAGAATGGCGTTCGCGGTCGCCGAGGAAAGGCGCGCCGTTCGCGGCGCCGCTTTCCTGGTCCAGCTGATGGGCGAATTCATGAATCACGACATTGCGGCCGTCGTCAATCACGGCCGCGCCCTCACAGACATCGGACCACGACAGGATCACCTGTCCCTGTGACCAGGACTCGCCGGCCAGCGCCCGCCGGCGCTCCTGCTGCACACCGGTGCCGTCGGCCGAGACACGGTCGACCATGAATGCACCGGGGTAGACCAGCACCTGACGCAGCCCGGCAAAACCGCCGGCCGGGCGGTTCATCAGCAGCAGGCAGGCCTGAGCGGCGATCACCACGCGGACCCGGTCCGTGATGCGCATGCCGGCGCATCCGATGAAGGGCTTTTCCGCCAGGAAGACCAGGATCTGGCGCTTCAGCTGCAGTTGAAGTTCCGACGGCAACGTGGCCACGATGGGCACATGGCGCCGCAACAAACGCCGCCAGGCGGCCGGAAACGGCTGCTCGCCGGTGCGCCGGCGCCGCCAGTCCGCCCACAGGGGCTGGCCGAACAGCCAGAGCGTCGGCAGGGCCAGCCCGATGGCCAGGGTGATCAGAAACAGTGGCTCGGCGGTCATGGGCGGCATCTCATGCACCTGCCAACTGAGGTTGGTGCGGCCGATTTCAATGACGGCTGGCTCGCTCGCTCGACGGCAGCGCAACAGCCGTCAGCGCTTGTGCGTGCCGAGGTAGCGCTTGCGCCGGAAGAACAGCATGAGCCCGCCGCCGACGGCCACCATGATGGCAAAGGCGATCCAGGCGCCGGTGGCCGAGTGGATCAGCGGCAGAGTATCGAAGTTCATGCCGAAAAAACCGGTGATCAGGTTCAGCGGCAGAAAGATCGCGGTCAGTACCGTCAGCGTGCGCATGATGCTGTTGGTGCGGTGGCCGAGCGCCGAGAAGTGCATCTGCACGGCGGTCTCCGCACTTTGTTCCAGGCGCCGCACGTGGCTGAGCACACGTTCCACATGCTCCAGCACGTCGCGCGAGCGCAGACGCAGCAGTTCTCGTTCACGGCGCGCCTGCAGCTCGATTTCGTCGGGCCATTCGTCGAGTGCGTCTATCCATTCCTGAATGGCGCTGCGCTGGTCTTCGCAGGTGTCTTCCAGCAGGTGCAGCGCATTGCGCGATTCGAGCAACACCTGCCAGTCCTCGAAGTGGCTCTTCGGGTCGAGCAGCTGCTGCTGCAGGTAGCCGGACTGGCGCGTCAGCAGGCGGCGCAGTTCCAGATAGCTGTCGACCATGTGGTTGACCATGCGCAGCATCAGGTCGGCCGGGCTGGCGGGCAGGCGGGCGGTGCCGCGGCTGTCGGGGCGGGCCTCGCCGCCGCCCATGGTGGACAGGCGCTGGGCGAAGTAGTCTCGCACCTGGCAGTCGGTGGGGTGCACCGTGAGCAGCACGCGGTCGAACAATGCAAAACCCACCGGGCTGGTGTCGATGGCGTCGAGCGCGCGCCTGGCACTGGCCAGCGTGCCGTGCTGGTCGTCGACGAACAGTGCGGCGCTGCCGGCGCCGGCGGCCAGACGCCGGAACACCAGCAGGTCGTACCAGGAGGTGTAGTCGAAGTGGCTGGGAAGCTGGTTGTTCAGCAGGTCGGCGACGTGCAGGTCGACGAGCTGGCCGCCGGTCCAGCGCTGCAGCGTGGTCTGCAATTCGGCGGCAGTCAGCTCGAACTCGCGCCGCGCGCTGCCCAGCCACAGGAAGCCGGTGGCGGGCAGTATGTCGGGCAGGCCGGCCAGTTCAGTGAACTGGTCGGCGTTGATGTGGAAGACGCGCATCCTGCCTGGTCTGCCCGTGCCGAGGGTTCAGCGCTGGCGCAGCAGGCGCGCCGCTTCCAGCGCGAAGTAGGTCAGGACGCCGTCGGCACCGGCGCGCTTGAAGGCCAGCAGCGACTCCATCATCACGGCGTCGTGGTCGAGCCAGCCGTTGGCGGCGGCGGCCTTCAGCATCGCGTACTCGCCGCTCACCTGGTAGGCGAAGGTCGGCACGCGGAATTCATCTTTCACGCGTCGCACGATGTCGAGGTAGGGCATGCCTGGCTTGACCATCACCATGTCGGCGCCTTCGGCGATGTCGAGCGCCACCTCGCGCAGCGCCTCGTCGCTGTTGCCGGGGTCCATCTGGTAGGCCTTCTTGTCGCTCTTGCCCAGGTTGCCGGCCGAGCCCACTGCGTCGCGGAAGGGTCCGTAGAAGGCACTGGCGTACTTGGCGCTGTAGGCCATGATTCGGGTGTGGATCTGGCCAGCTTCTTCGAGCGTGGCGCGGATCGCGCCGATGCGGCCGTCCATCATGTCGCTGGGGGCGACGATGTCGACACCGGCCTGGGCATGCACCAGCGCCTGCCGGCGCAGCACCGCCACGGTGGCGTCGTTGATGATGTAGCCGGTGTCGTCGATCAGGCCGTCCTGGCCGTGCGTCGTGTAGGGGTCGAGCGCGACGTCGGTCAGCAGGCCCAGGCTGGGGAAACGCGCTTTCAGCTCGCGCACCGCACGCGGCACCAGGCCATCGGGATTGGTGGCTTCGACGCCGTCGGGGGTTTTCAGCGTGGTGTCGATCACCGGGAACAGGGCCATCACGGGCACGCCGAGCGCCACGCACTCATCGGCCACCTCGAACAGGCCGTCGAGGCTGCGACGCTGCACGCCGGGCATGCTCGCGACATCCTGACATTGCCCCGTGCCGGCGAGCAGGAACACCGGCAGGATGAAGTCCTCAGGCCCGAGCCTGTGCTCGCGCACCAAGGCGCGGGTGTGGGCATCGCGGCGCAGCCGGCGCGGCCGGCTGGCGGGGTAGGGCGGTGGCGTGCGCAAGGCGGTTTCCTGAACGGCGGGTCAACGGCAGATGAACGGCAAGATGGGACGACGGCCTGTTGCACGCGAGCTTTGCGGAGCCCCGTTCAAGCTCTGGTGGCGCAGGCTCAATCCGTCTGCTAAAGTTGTCAGTGGATGATAGCTGCAAGATTGTTGTCCCCTGCTTTTCCTCCCTGAGCAGGTGCCTTACCGTGATGACAGCGATAAGGCTTGCCGGCCCCGGCTTCGTGCCGGGGCCTCTTTTTTTCCCGCCCGATCCAGCCGATGCCGCCCGCCATAATGAGGCGATGAGTTCGTCGTACCTGTGGGTCAAGGCCTTCCACATCGTTTTCGTTACCAGCTGGTTCGCGGGTCTTTTCTATCTGCCTCGGCTCTTCGTCAATCTGGCGATGGTCCAGGCTGACAGTCACGCCGAACGCGAGCGCCTGCTGCTGATGGCGCGCAAGCTGTACCGCTTCTCCAGCCTTCTGATGCTGCCCGCGCTCGGCCTGGGAATTCTGCTCTGGTATCTGGGCGGGTTCGGCATGGCCACCGGCTGGCTCAACGTCAAGCTGCTGCTGGTGCTGGGCGCCGTCGGCTACCACCATGCCTGCCGCTCCCTGCTGCGCGGCTTCGAACAGATGAAGAACCGGCGCAGCCACAAGTGGTTCCGCGTCTTCAATGAAGCCTCGGTGCTGCTGTTCGCGGCCACCGTCGTGCTGGTGGTCGTCAAGCCGTTCTGACAGGCTGAGCCGTCCGGTGGCTGCCGCCTCGCGCCATCGCAGTTCGGCCAGCCCGCTGGCGCTGGTCTACGCCGCCCTGGTGCTCTACGCCAGCCTGTTTCCCTTCATGGGCTGGCGCTGGCCGCCGGGGCAGAGCGTGGCGGCGTTGCTGCTGCTGCCCTGGCCGCCCTGGCGCGACCCGTTCGACCTCTGGGCCAACCTGGTGGGCTACCTGCCGCTGGGGTTCTTGCTGGCGGTGGCCGTCCGGCGCAGCGGCTGGGGCCTTTTCTCGGCGCTGCTGCTGGCGGTGTTGGGGTCGGGGTTGATGTCGTTCATGTCCGAAGTGGCGCAAAACTTCCTGCCCGGCCGCCATCCCTCGCTGAAAGACCTGGCGATGAATACGCTGGGCGCGCTGGCGGGTGCGCTGCTGGCGGCCGGCCTGCAGCTGCTGGGGCTGCTCGATCGCTGGCAGGGTCTGCGCGAGCGCTGGTTCGTTGGCCAGAGCGCCGGTGCGCTGGCCTTGCTGGCGCTCTGGCCGCTGGCGCTGCTGTTCCCGGCGCCGGTGCCGCTGGGGCTGGGGCAGGTGGGCAACCGCCTGCGCGAACTGCTGGTCGAACTGCTGGAGGGCGTGCCCTGGGCGCAGGCCGCGCTCGACCTGCTGGCCGAGCCGCCGATGGCCGTGCCACTGCGCCCGCTGGCCGAGGTGCTGGTGCTGGTGCTGGGCCTGCTGTCGCCCTGCCTGCTGGCCTACACGGTGGTGTTGCCGGGCTGGCGGCGCCTGCCGCTGGCCGCAGGCGCGCTGCTTGCCGCGCTGGCCTCGATGACGATGTCGACCCTGCTCAACTTCGGCCCTGAGCACGCGCTGGCTTGGCTGACGCCGATGACGCTGCCCGCGCTCGGCGGGGCCACCTTGCTGGCCGCGCTGCTGGCGCCGCTGAGCCGCCGCGTCACGACCGGCCTCGCCCTGGTCTGCCTGACGGCGCTGGTGGCGCTGGTGGCGCAAGCCCCCGCCGATCCGTATTTCGCCGCAAGCCTGCAAGCCTGGGAGCTGGGCCGCTGGGCGCGCTTCTTCGGCCTCGCGCAGTGGATAGGCTGGCTGTGGCCCTATGCCGCGATGGCCTGGCTGCTGTCGAGGCTGGGGGCGAAGGCCTGACTGGCCCGGCCCCAGCCTGGGTTTGGCCTAGGGTTAGCCCTCGGCTGCCTACAATCGCACGATGAGCTACTACAAGCACCACATCTTTTTCTGCCTGAACGAGCGCAAGGGCGGAGAGGCCTGTTGCGCCCAGCACGATGCGCAGGCTGCTTTCGACCACTGCAAGTCACGCGTCAAGGCCGAGGGCCTGAGCGGGCCGGATGGCGTGCGTGTCAACAAGGCCGGCTGCCTGGATCGCTGCGCCGGCGGCCCGGTGGCGGTGGTCTACCCGGAAGAGGTCTGGTACACCTACCTCGACAAGGAGGACCTCGACGAGATCGTCGAATCGCACCTGAAAAACGGCCAGGTGGTCGAGCGGCTGCGGCTGGCGCCGGACGTGGGCAGATGAATTCGGCAACGCTGCGGCAGACCATCGCCGGCCCGTGCGGGCCCGTCGAATGCGCGATCGACGCGCCTGCTGCTGGTGTGACGGCACGTGGCGTGGCCGTGCTCTGCCATCCGCACCCGCAACATGGCGGCACGCTCGACAACAAGGTGGTGCAGACGATGGCGCGTGCCTTCGTGCAACTGGGCTACCGCGCCGTGCGCTTCAACTTCCGCGGCGTCGGTGGCTCGGCCGGTGTGTGGGACGAAGGGCGTGGCGAGATCGACGATGCACTGGCCGTGGTGGCCGCTTTCCGTGAGCCCGGCCTGCCGCTGGCGCTGGGCGGGTTTTCGTTTGGCGGCTACGTGGCCTCGCGCGCTGCGGCAGCACTTCCTGGCACCGCGCCGGCTGAACGGCTGCTGCTGATCGCCCCGGCGGTGCTGAACTTTCCGATGGCCGCCGTGCCCGCCTTGCCAGCCGATACCGTGCTGATCCATGGCGAGGCCGACGACGTGGTTCCGCTGTCTGCTGTGCTGGACTGGGCCCGCCCAGCCGTGCTGCCGGTTACCGTGGTGCCTGGCAGCGGACATTTCTTTCACGGGCAGCTGTCGCTGCTCAAGACCCTGATCACGGGTGCCTGGCATCCTTGACCACAACCCGATCCCGATGAAACCCATACTCTTTTTTCTGCTCGCCCTCTTCGGCCTTGCCGGCGTCGCTCCCGCCCATGCACAGGCGCCGCAGCCGCCCGAGATCGCGGCCCGCCAGTACATCCTGTTCGACCTCACCAGTGGCCAGGTGCTGGCCGGGCGCGAGGCGGACGCCCAGGTCGACCCGGCCTCGCTGACGAAGCTGATGACGGCCTATCTCGTCTTCAACGCCCTGCGCGACAAGAAGCTCGAACTGACGCAGACACTGCCTGTGTCCCTGCGCGCCTGGAGCGAACGCAAGGGCGGCGGCTCATTGATGTTCATCGACACGACCATGCAGCCGAAAGTCGATGAATTGCTGCGCGGCATGGTCGTGCAGAGCGGCAACGACGCCTCGGTGGCGCTGGCTGAAGGCGTGGGCGGTTCGCTCGACAACTTCGTCGCCATGATGAACCGTCAGGCGCTGGCCTGGGGACTGAAGAACACGCAGTTCAAGAATGTCACCGGCCTCAGCGAAGCGGGCCATTACAGCAGCGCGCGCGACATGGCGGTGATCGCCGGCAAGATCATCACCGACCACCCGAACTTCTACCCTTACTACTCCGTTCGCCAGTTCACCTTCAACAGCATCAAGCAGGACAACCGCAACATGCTGCTGGGCCGCGACCCCTCGGTCGATGGCATGAAGACCGGCTACACCGAGGCCGCCGGCTACTGCCTGGTGGCGAGCGCCGCGCGCGACATGCCCAACGGCAAGCGCCGCCTGCTCAGCGTGGTGATGGGCGCCGGCTCACGTGAGGCACGGGCTTCCGAAAGCCAGAAGCTGCTGAACTGGGGCTGGTCGGCCTGGGACGCCGTGCGCCTGTTCGAGGCCGACAAGGCCATCGTCAGCGTGCCGGTGTGGAAGGGCAAGCTGCCCGAGGCCAGGCTGGGCGCAGCCGGCGCCCTCTTCGTCACCGTGCCGAAGGGCGAGGGCGACAAGCTGAAGACCAGCATCGAGCGCACCGACCCGCTGGTGGCCCCGCTGTCGAAGGGCCAGCGCGTCGGCACGTTGAAAGTGACCACCGCCGCCGGCACCAAGGTGGCCGACGTGCCGCTGGTGGTGCTGGAGCCGGTGGAACTGGCCGGCTTGTTGGGCCGTGCCTGGGACGCCGTTCGCCTGTGGATCAAGTAGTAAGCTCGTTCACCGTTTTCGGGAGACCCTCATGCAAGCCGCCCTGCCCGACACCCTGTGTTACCTGAATGGCGAGTACACGCGCGTCTGCGACGCCAAGGTGTCGGTGCTCGACCGCGGCTTCATCTTCGGTGACGGTGTCTACGAAGTGGCACCGGTGTACGGCGGGCGCATCTTCCGCTTCGACGAGCACATGGCGCGGCTGCAGCGCAATCTGGGCAAGGTGCGCATCACCAACCCGCACAGCCGTGAAGAGTGGCTGGAACGCTGCCGCAAGCTCGTAGCCTCACTGGCCGAACTGAAGGGCGCGCAGGATCAGCTGGTCTACATCCAGGTCACGCGTGGCGTGGCGGTGCGCGACCATGTGATGCCGGCCGACATCACACCCACCGTCTTCATGATGACCACCGTGATGAAGCCGCCCAGTGCCGACATGCGCCACCACGGCGCGGCCTGCGTCACGGCGCGCGACTTCCGCTGGGAGCGCGGCGACATCAAGAGCATCAGCCTGCTCGGCAACGTGCTGGCCAGGCAGATGTCGGCCGACCACGGCGCGGTCGAAACGATCATGTTTCGCGACGGTTTCCTCACCGAGGCGGCGGCCAGCAACGTCTGGATCGCCCACGAAGGCGCCTTGCTCGGCCCGCCGAAGAGCGACCATGTGCTCGAAGGCATACGCTACGAACTGCTGCGCGAACTCTGCGAGGAATGCGGCATCGCCTACAACCTGCGGCCCATCGCTGAGGCCGACGTGCTGGCGGCCGACGAAGTCATGCTCAGCTCTGCCACCAAGGAAGTGCTGGCGGTGACGCACATCGACGGCCAGTCCGTCGGCCACGGCGCGCTGCGCGGCAAGCCCGGCCCCGTCTACGCGAAGCTCTTCGAGGCCTACCAGGAGGCCAAGCAGCTGCAGTCGATTTGAATTGCCTTGCCCCGCCCCCAGATGCGGACGATGAGTGAAGTGATGACCTCCATCCCGCCCGAACAGAGCCTGATCGAATACCCCAGCGCTTTCCCGATCAAGGTGATGGGACTGAAGGTGGATGGTTTCGTGCATGCGGTGGTCTCCGTGGCGCAGCAGTTCGACCCCGCCTTCGACCCCGCGACAGTGGAACTGCGGCCGAGCAGCGGCGGCAAGTACCTGGGCGTGACGGTCACTGTCACCGCGACCAGCCGCGAGCAGCTCGACGATCTTTATCGCACGCTGAGCACGCATCCGATGGTGAAGATCGTGCTGTAGTGGTGGCAGTCGAGGCGGCAGACTCGGCGCTGGCCGCTCAGCTCGGCTGCGCCCTCATCTTGGCGTCGATCTCGACCAGCTTGCCGGGTGCCGCGTCGTCGCCGTTCTTCGCCGCGATGTCGTACCAGTAGCGCGCCAGCCGCAGGTCACGCTCGACGCCGTCGCCCTGCTCGTAGAGCGAGGCCAGCAGGTACTGCGCGCCGACGTCGCCGCCCTTGGCGGCTTCGCGGTACCAGCGCACGGCCAGGCTGGCGTCCTTCGGCTTGCCGCGGCCCAGGTAGTAGGCGGTGGCGAGCTCGACCTGCGCTTCCACGCTGCCATTGGCGGCCGCCAGTTCGTACCAGCGCAAGGCCTGCGCCAGGTCGCGTTTGCCGATCTGGCCGGTCTCAAGCGCCTGGCCGAGCATGAACTGCGCGGTGACGAAACCGCCTTCGGCGGCGCGGCTGAGCAGGCGCTCGGCCTCGGCGAGGTCGGGTTTCGGCATCTCGCCGCGCAGGTGCATCACCGCCAAGTTGAACTGCGCCGCCGGCACGCCGCGCCGCGCCAGCTGGTCGAAGGCGACGCGCGCGCTGTCGAGCCGTCCGCTTTCGTAGTCCAGCACCGCCAGGTCGAGTTCGCCCCGCATGGCGGGCGCCAGCGGCGGCGCGGCTAGAACGGCCGAGGCGGTGGTCAGCAGCAGCGCAGCGGCCAGCCGCGTGACAAGGCCATGGAGCCGCAACCGGGCTGTGGAATAGTGGATGGTCGGCACGGCAGCACTCCCGAGGTCAAGCTGCACGATACCTGCGACCGGCCGGGCGTGCAGGGCTGGAGCCGAAGTTCCGGGGCCGAAGCGCCGGGGCGGCATCGGCCAACCTTCGCCGGTACTGCCCGCCCAGATCACCGGCCCCCGCCGCTGGATCACGCCGGAGCCGCTGAACGTGGCGCCGCATCTCATCGGCCTGCCGCTTGCGACGCCTCAGCGCCGCGCCATGGCGATGACGCTCGACCTGATCGTCGTCGCGCTGCTCTCGGGCGTCAGCGGGTTCTGGCTGCTCGGCGGGCTGCTGCTGGTGGTGTTTCAGCTGAACAGCCAGCGCGGCGGCCGCGCGCGCTGGCGCATGGTGGTGGGCTGGGGTTTTGCCGCGCTGCTGGCGCTGCTGACCTTCCAGGAGGCAGTGGACCAGTGGCAGCACCGAGGCGGCCACACGCCGGCGGCGGCGGTGGCGAAGTGGGACGCGAACGAAAGGTTCGATATCGCCGCAGCGGCTGATGCCGCTGATCCACCTGCCTCCGGCGCATCAGCCGCTGCGCGCCCGACCGACGCCCAGCGCATCGCCCGCCTGGAGGCCGCGTTGGACGCGGCGCGCCAGCCGCCGAGCACACGCGAGCAGGTCGACCGCTGGCTCGACTCGGTGGGCGCCAGCTTCGGCTGGGGCTTCGTCTACTTCTCGCTGCTGCCCGCCTGGTGGGGTGGCCAGACCCTGGGCAAGAAACTCCTCGGCCTGCAGATCGTCGAGCTCACCGGCCAGCCGATGACCGTGATGCGCTGCCTGAAGCGCTATGGCGGCTACGCGGCCGGCATGGCCACCGGCGGTCTCGGTTTCCTGCAGCTGATCCGGGACCCGAACCGCCAGGGCATCCAGGACCGCAGCGCGCACACCGTGGTGGTCGACCGGCGGGCCGCACCGCGCCTGGACCTCATCGAACCCGAACCCGAACCCGAACCTGGAGACTGAACATGCCTTTCGATTTCAACGGCAGGCGCGTCGTCGTCGTCGGAGGCCGCCGCGGTAGCCGCGGCATCGACGGCGCCATCGCGCCGGGCTTTGCCGCTGCGGGCGCCGACGTGTCGATCTGCGCGCGTGGCGCCGCAGCGCTGGCCGCCACCCAGGGTGGACTCGCCGCGTCCGGCCACCGCGTGCATGCCGCGAGCTGCGCCTTGGCCGACGGCCCGGCCGTGGCCGGCTAGGTCTGCCCTTTACCCGTAAGTGTCCTCATCATCCGAAGTCCAGTCTCGCAGGGACAGTCCTTCGCACAGCGATTGCAGTTCTGAATAGCCTTGCCACATTATCTGATGCCCCGGGTGC
>Ga0163144_10008986_pt1 | contig 21528 bp, 16 predicted proteins | sample OliLak19BULKMAT1_FD_123175 | JGI IMG/M metagenome (GOLD analysis project Ga0163144, IMG submission 123175) | Freshwater microbial mat bacterial communities from Lake Vanda, McMurdo Dry Valleys, Antarctica - Oligotrophic Lake LV.19.BULKMAT1 | ecosystem: Environmental > Aquatic > Freshwater >... | reverse complement strand
TCCGCATCGCCGAACGCCCCGACATGGTCTATCGCGGACCCTCCGGGCTCGAAGGCTGGAAGCAATCCGGTGACAAGCCGGCATGGACCTATCAGAATTCAGCGCTCAAGTCCGGCGGCAGCGGAAGCATCGCCCGTGACATGGGACTCCCGTCCGATAGCAGCGTTGCTTTCAATGTCGAATGGCGGAACCAGCTCTCGTTGAAGGTCGTCGTGTTTTCGGACGATCTCGCCACTGAAAGACCTGCGACGGGATACGAGCTTCATTTCCAGTCACGCTACGTCTCGCTGCGCAGTTGCAACGGACAACGGCCCATCGGCCAAACATCCAACGTCGTGGTGCTCCAGGAAAACGAGAAGGCACGCATCGAAATCCGCGCGAGTTCTAAAACCGGAAAGGTTTCCCTCTATCTCGACGGTCAGGCCATCGAGAACTGGATCGACACCGAACTCGCCAGCAGCAAGTTCGGAACAGGCGTTCATTTCATCGCCCAGGAGACTCCCTTGCTGATCTCGCGCATCGAGGCTGGCGCCTGGGACGGGGAAACCGAGAAAATTCCCGACCGCAGATTTCAACCCGGAAACCGTGCCTTTGGTGAGGATCTCGACGATGAACTGGATCCAGCGCCTGAAAAGAAGCCCCTGTCCGGTCGCATGGAAATGCGGAACGGCGACAGCATCGCCGGCGAGGTCGTCTCGATCGACAATGGCATGATCCAGGTGAAGACCACGTTCAGGGAGGTGAAACTTCCGGTGGAATCCCTGCGTTCGCTTTCCCTAAAGCCGGTGGACTTGGAACGCTCCATCCGCAAGAACGGCGACGTCCGGGCGTGGTTCGCCGATGGCTCCTCGCTCGTCTTCCGTCTCGACGAGGTGGGCGATGGGACGGTCACCGGTTTCAGCCAGAATTTCGGCACCGCCACCTTCAAGCTGGCGGCGTTCAACCGCATCGAGTTCAACATCTATGATCTCGATCTGGAGGACATCCGCATGGCCAACGGATGGTGATCAACAGCCCCGGGCGCATCATGGCCCAATGTCTGTTATTGATGACTGCCCCTAACCGGCGATGATGTCACGCGGCCCTGAACTCATCGTGCAACCGCGAAAACATTTCCCGGCCGCGCTTTTTGATGGGGCTTTGTGAAATGCTTCGGCTATGAACCCGCGCGTGGCGCTCCTCCTGGCAATCGAATCCTCCTGCGACGAAACCGCGGTGGCGATTGTCCGTGGCTCGGCAGGGCAGGCGACCCAAGTGCTCGCGTCCGAGATTTCCTCACAGATCGCCCTGCACCGCGAGCATGGCGGGGTGGTCCCGGAACTGGCGTCGCGGAATCACTCGCTGCATCTGCGCGGGCTGGTAGAGAAGGCGTTGGTGGATGCCGGCGTATCGATGGCGGAAATCGACGCATTCGCCGCGACCACCGGCCCGGGACTCGCTTCATCGCTCCTGATCGGCAGCACGGCCGCCAAAGGAATGGCCTGCGCGGCGAAGCGCCCGTTCCTTGGAATCAATCATCTGGAAGGGCATCTTCTATCACCTTTTCTCGATCAAACCTCCGTCCCGCCCCACGTCGCCTTGATCGTCTCGGGCGGCCACACGCTGCTCCTCGATGTCGAGGGCGCGGGGCACTATCGGAAACTCGGTGGCACCCGCGACGACGCCGCCGGCGAAGCCTATGACAAGGTGGGCAAGATGCTGGGACTTCCGTATCCCGGTGGCCCGGAAATTGAAAAAGTCGCCCGCGAGGGAAACCCAAAAGCCTATGATTTCCCAAGATCCATGCTGCATGACCCGCATCTGGATTTCTCGTTTTCCGGCTTGAAGACCGCGGTTCTCTACACGCTCCGGAAGGAAACCGGACCCTTGCCTGTCGCCGATCTCGCAGCTTCGTTCCAACAGGCAGTGATCGAGATTCTTGTTAGGAAAACCTTGCGTGCGGCGAGAGAGACAGGCCGTCGGAGAATTGCCCTATCGGGTGGTGTTAGCCTCAACCAGGCACTGCGCCACGCGTTCATGGATGCGGGCAGCCGGGAGGGATTCGAAATCTCCGTAGCATCGCCGGTTTTTTGCACGGACAACGCCGCGATGATCGCGTTCGCCGCCCTGCTCCGCCACCTCGCTGGAGAAAGCTCACCACTCGACGGTGACATTCATCCGAATTTGCCTCTGGTCTAGCACGGCGGGTTATGTTTTTAAATTGTCTCTCAAATGATCTATAAAACCCTCGTATTCGACTTCGATGGCACGATCGCCGACACCCTCGGGGAAACGCGACGGATCTTCAACCGGATCGCGCCCGAATATGGCATCCGTGAGGTCGCCGAGCATGAGCTGGATCATTTGCGACACCTCTCGCTCAAGGAGTTGCTCAATCACCTCAAGATCCCGAAGCGTCGCGTTCCCGCATTGATCTCCCGTGGCACCGGCATGATGCGCGGAAATATCACGGAACTCAAACTCATCGACGGGATGTCGGAAGTGCTCGTCGAGTTGCGCCGCCATGTCCGGAGCTTCGGAATCCTCACGTCCAACGCCACCGCCAACGTCGATCTCTTCCTGCGGACACACGGGCTCCGCGACCAGTTTGATTTCATTTCCTCCACCTCCAAGCTCACCGGCAAGGCCAAGCACCTCAAGGCCATCCGCAAGACCTTCACGATGCGTTCCGAGGAACTCCTCTACATCGGCGACGAGCTGCGCGATGTGAAGGCCTCGCAAAAGGCAGGCATCCCCATCGCCGCCGTCACTTGGGGATTCAATTCCCGCGAATCCCTCGCCGCATCGAAGCCCGACTACCTGTTTGACCAGCCTGCGGATTTCCTCCGTTTGCTCTCCGAACCCTAAAAACCGGCGGGTTGACACGAGCCGGGTGGGATGACAAACCTGCGCCCATGGCGGATGACAAATTTCACGAAGACGATCACGAGGACGCGGATTCCCTGAGGGAGGACCATGGCAATGGCGGGGTTTCCAAAAAGTCCAACTTGCCGCCGGCAGTCGCCCTCGCGTTCGTGATCATCGCTCTGCTAGGCGTGCTCATCGTGATGGTTCTCCATAATGGTTCCCTCGCCACATCTTTCGGCGGTGCCGATATCGCCGCGCTTCAATCGGAAGTGGATGCCCGCCGGGCGGAAGTCAGCAGACAGCGGGTTGCAATGGGGCTTTCCCCACTGGAGAGCAGTGCCGAACCCATCGGCGACATTGCTAACCGCTTGAAGAAGGATGCCGATTCTTTGGTTTCGCTCGCCGCGAGGTTCCAGGAAATGATCGCTGAGAAGGACAACGAGTTCACGGCGAAAAGCGCGGACCTGCTCAGTTCCGAGAAACTCCGCAAGAGCCTCTTCGACGAGAACAACCGCCTCCGCGGAGACCTCAACCGGGCCTTGAGCGACGGCTCGGATGCGGACCGCCTTCGCAGCGACCTCGCCGCTTTAAAGTCACAGCGGGACGCCCTTTCCGCAGAGCTCGCCGCCGCCCGCGAGCAATTGAGAACCATGTCGGCGGGCGTCTCCGCCAACGACCACGCCGATCTCCAGCGCCGCTATGACGAGGCCGCCCGTGCCAAGGATTTCTTCGAGGCTCGCGTCAAGGAACTCGAGGGCGACCCGTCCAGGCCCAGGTAGTTCGTGGCTGGAGCATCTTGCTCCAGACCGTCGCGGAGGCGTCTCGCCTCCAGCACCCCTATCTCCACAGCTCACAAGCATGCGCCGCGAACCCCGCACCAAACGCGGTCAACCACAACCGCCGGTCAGTCTCATGCTTCTGCTCGAGCCTGCGCTCCAGCGCGAACATCACCGATGGGCTGCTCATGTTACCATGATTCGCAAGCACCTCCCGCGTTTCCGTTAGCTGGAACGGCAGCACCCGTTCCAGGGCATCCGCCACGTCACGGCCGCCCGAATGGGCGAGCACCTGATCCGGATCACCGCAGCGTTTTGCATAAAGGTCGGCCACCGCGCCAGCCGCCAGTTCCGGCACCGCGCGGTGCAATTGATTCTTTAGTTTTCCTTCCGAGTTCACGAACCGGATCTTCTCCCGTTCCTCCGGCCGATGGATCGTTGTGAAATGTCCCGCCTGCCAATCGCCTTCCTCGCCATCGGCGGTCCAGATCGCAGCCGAGGCCCCGTCGCCGAACAGACACAAGCTGATCAAGACTCCCGGATCGTCGTTGGCGTAAAACGCAGCCGAGCAGATTTCCACCGCCACCGTCGCGACCACGGCATCCGGATTGGCCGCCAGATATCCTTGGGCCGCCCGCATCATCGGGATGGCCGCCCCGCAGCCGAGCCCCACCACATCCATCAGATAGGCGTCCTCACGCAGCCCCATGTTCTCGGCGATGTGGCTGGTGACTCCGGGACAGAGATATCCGGTGCAGGTGCAGACGAAAAGAGCATCCACATCCGTGGCCACCTTTCCGGATTTCCGCAGTGCTTCAGTCAACGCCCTGCCGGCAAGTGGCGGCGCCTCGCGCTCGAAATGGTTGTTGAGTGCTTCCGCTCCCTGCTCGAAGGCGATGTCGATGGATTCCAGCGCCAGGTTCCTGCGTTCGATTCCCGAGGTTCCATTCGATAGAATCTTCTCCAGCAATGACGCGGATCTCGGCTTGAGTCTCGTCAGGAGAGGGTTGTCCCGGATCGTTTCCCAACAAGATTCCTGGGTGAATGAACGATGCGGGACGGCTGAGGCGATGGAGCGGAGATACATGAATGATTTCTAACGAACGGTGGCGAGCATCGACCGGAATGGCAGCAGTCCGGCGGAGGCGAGGCCACGCACGATGTTCCTTCCGCCTTGTTCCAGCAAGACCGGATGAATCGCTCCGGCAACTGCCAGACGGCGCTTGAACCTTCGAGCCAATTGACCCCTGACCTCATTCGCCACCTCCTGCCAGGATCTGTCACCCCGCGACCAGGCGATCAAAGGCTCCACCGCGATTTCCGCAGCTTGAAATGCCATCGACATTCCGTTGCCGGTGAATGGCGGGATCATGCTTTCGGCATCGCCCACCGTCAGCAATCCCGGCATCGGAACCTGCTTGCCGAGCTTGAACCCCGCCACGGCGCAAACCGAGCCATCCCGCCACTCGCAGTCACGCAACCTAGCTGCTAGTTTGCAGTTTCCACCCGCCTCAAGATAGGAAGTTAGCATGTCTCCGGGCATCGCCTTGATCGAGCGATCCGTTTTGAAAAGTCCGCAGACATTCGTCCATCCGTCCTCCACTCCCGCGAGTCCGGCGTAGCCATTGGTCCCGGAGTGCATTTCCAAGTCCGCAGTCATTGGGACGCCACGCACATGGGCCTTGAGGCCGACCCATTTCCCTTTCTCCGGTCGATGTCCCGCGGCCCATACCGATCCTTCGGCTGCTTTCGGCAGGGCCCGGACACCGGTGCGAACCTTCGCTCCCAGTGCCACCACATGATGGAACAAACGCTCGTCCAACAGATGCCGGGAAATGCCGATCGCCGGGTGACTCAGGCGGTCGCGGTGGATCAACCGGCCACCCTCTAACCACGCGAGCGAATGATGCTGCCGGGCATCCTCGAAAGATGTCGAGATTCCAAGCGCGTCCAACGTCGAGCGGCTCACCCCTGAGATAAATTCGCCACAGACCCGGTGGCGCGGGTAATTTCCCGCCTCAAGCATCGTCACCGGCACATCCCGCAGTCGCAGCGCCGATGCCAGTGCCAGTCCGGCCAAGCCGCCGCCCATGATGGTGATTTCCCGATTCAAGTCCGGCAAGCTACCACGCGTCTCGCCCCACGCCATGTCGAAGTTTCCCGGACTTGCCAGCGGCGGCCTTCCAAACCATGAAATGCGGATGGTAGCCGGAAGTGCCCACAGACCGCAGGGACCAACAATTTTAACAAGTCTTACATCCACGGCAGAATCTTCTTGTTCAAATTACACGCCCGTTATGAAATCTTCCCGTCCACTCCGGTGGACGGGGTCTGATAAACCTCTCGCACAGCGGTCGGCATCGACCGCAACGATGCCGCCAAACCGACCGAAAGGCCGGGGGGGCGGCGGCGCATGTCCAGGCCGACTCCACGGGGAAGGCTAAAGGCCGTTGCGGTCGTCTGTGCGCGACTTTATCACTCCCCGTCCACCAGGAAGGACCTTTTGTCATCCAACCTTCCCATGAAACCACTTCCATTCGTGCTTCTCGCCACGCTCGGCCTGTCTCTCTCGGTCCACTCGCAGGACGCCGCGGCGGGCGGTTCGCAAGAGCCAGCAATAGCCGGGCAAACCACCGCCCAAATCCTCGGCACCCTCCCGGACGGCACGCCACCGCCGCCCGCGCCGCCAAAACCGGAATTCATCATCCCAAACAAGGACATCCTTCGCACCACCTTCCACCAGCAAGGAGGCCGCACCATCACCATGCGGCAGATCAAGCCTATCGATCTCCCGCCGCCTGTGGGAATCTCAACGGCCGAACCGGCAACCGCGTTCAGAGCGAGCGTCGCCAAATATCACGAAACGCACGCGGATAACGCGCTGCTTTTCATGGGAGCTACCATTTATCGCTCGAAGGACTCGCTACCCCGGACGCTGGTCCGCTATTGGCCGCAAAGAGGCGGCGCATCCATCACATTCTGGTCATCCGCCGACTTCGCGCTGATCGCCGGTGGCATCAACTCCTTCGCCGACAGCGTCGGCGACACCCACTCTATCATCATGACATGGGGAAATGCGGATATCGAAGACCTATCCGAACTCAGTGCCAGCGGAGGGATAGATCATGTGGCTCCCGAGATCCCCGCACTACCCGCAGGCCCGGCCACCTTCAAGATCATCGGCAATCCTCCCGTTGCCGAAGACCTCGTCCTCATCCAATCCCTTCACGATCTCTATAACAGCAACCTCGCCGAACTCACCACCGCATATCAAGGCCGCGAACAAGCCCGCCTCGCCCGCGAAGCCGACCTCAAGGCGCATCCGCCCCAACCCAAGGACATTACCCTCAACTACTGGCGCATCGGCGGCGGAACCTCAGTGAAAGGATCTGCGCAATGAGTGATTTTCTCCACCGTAGCTGGAGCATCCTGCTCCAGACCGTGACCGGAGCGTACCGCTCCCGGTCGATCTCCCTCTTACTTGCTTCTTGCCTCTGGATTCTGGCTTCTCCCCCTCTTCCCGCCATCATCGATACTAACGACAGCGGCATCAGCGATACCTTCGAAATTCAGTATAACAACGGCCAGCCCCTCGACCCCGACGCCGACCCCGATCTCGACGGATGGAGCAACCTCCAGGAAGCCAACGCCGGCACTGATCCTTACGATGCCAATCCTCCCTCTGGCATCGTCGCCATCACCATCACCAACATTCCCGAAATTTTTGGTCCTCCTGAGTTAGCACAACCCGCCGCCATAGCAGTCACATGGCCCACCATACCGGGAAAACTCTACACCATCTTCTGCTCCACCGATCTAACGTCTGGAAATTGGATACCATTCGACACACCGCGCATCGGCGACGGCGACACTATGGGCATCGGCAACCCCCTCACAGACACCAACGGCGAACCGACGCCCATGATGTTCTGGCGCGTCGGCATTGAGGACACCGATTCCGATGGAGACGGATTCTACAACCACGAGGAATATCTGGAGGGTACCGATCCGTTTGAAGCCGACCGCGACGCCGACGGTCTCCCCGACGCCTATGAGATCACGTTTGGTCTTGATCCCGCTGACAACGGGACCAGCAATCCCGTAAACGGCGCAAGTGGAGACTTGGATGGCGACGGTCACAGCAATATTGATGAACTGCTTGCTGGCACCGCCTCGGACAATCCCGACGACTACCCCGATCAACTACTTTCGATTGGGAGAAGGTCACAGCACCAGTTCTCAACAGGTGCGGGCACCAGTCCTAACTTTAATGGAGTGGCCTTCTTGGCCTTGTGGAACAGCCCTCCACCCGCCGTCAATTCAGTTCCGTCTGCGGCACTCCCGTTTGAGCAAGTGGGAACCGACCTTGTATCAAATATGCCATATCCTGAAGAGATGCCCGACGGAGTGAGTCAACATTTCTTGGTTTCCGAAAGTACGTATCTATCGCCAACGAGCGCCTACACGACCTACTATACCAACGAAAACGCCGAGGACTCGACCTACACCTTTGCAAGTCTGGAACAAAACAGGCTGTGGCTGAAGATTTGTCCCAACCGAAAATCCGCGGCAGCACAAGAAATTCCCTATTTGTTCGTGGCGCATCGCAGAACCTACAACTATGGGCCAAACGGAGTCATTCTTCCCCCGAGCGGAGAACATCCTGCTCAGATTGTTTACAAAACTTCGCTGGTCAATTTCAAATTTGATCCAAATGCAACGACATCCAAGCCAATTGACATCGATGCCCAACTGCATGGCTCAGGAATCAATACCCAAACCATCTGCCGCTTTCTCCTGACGCGGGTGAACCTGTCCTGGAAAGCCTTCGCCGGCTTTGACAACGTTGACGGTCACATTGATCCTTGGACTGCGAAAAGAAACGGCCAGCGTATCTTCCCAGATTTCAAGAACCCAAAGGACACAAAACCTCGCGCGAAATTGCAACTGGTGATCACCACCTCACCGGCTCTAGCAGGCAAGACAGTTTACGTCAAATCCTTCGATGTGGACGACAGCACGGACGAAGCATTCGACGTGGAAATTGATCCTGTTACCCAACTGGTTACAGGCGCGGTGATTGATACCAACGGAAAGAAGGGCGACGATAATCTGACCGATTACCTCTCAACCGACAAGAAAGGCCAGTTCTGGGACAATACTACCGCAGCGTGGGGAGAAAACACCTCCAATGCTATCATCGACGCGAATGGAAAGGCGACATTCGACTTTCGCGTCGGGATGCAACCCGGAAACAACTACCGGGTCGTGGCCTCCCTAACTGATGAAGCAATGTATGCGGACGTGCAATCAGACAATCCCGCAGTGGTAAAGTATCTCGGTCCTGACCCTGCACAAATTGTTTCGGCTCCTGCGTCTCCGCTGCTTACAGTTTGGAGGAAACTGTGGGTCGAGAATGACTCGATGAAGGCGTTTACTGCCTATACAGATGGTAATTTGAAAAACGATATGAGCTGGGATCTCGGTTCACCGGTGATAATCAATAGCAATACTTCTGGGCCAACAGAAGCTGTTTTTGGAATTTCCCGGGTGACAGACTATTCGAGCTTCACTAACCTTGAGAATGGATCACTTATCGTCGGAGGTCACACGCATTCAGTTGTTGACACCTCTGATGTTGACTTCCAATCAAGTTTAGTTTTCACCGCCCCATTTACGGGCAACGTGCCAAACGGGTCCATTTTCCGGCTCTACGATGATGACGATTTTGGATTGGCGGGTCCGGCATTGCCCCGTGCTAACCTGATCAACGAAGTCATAAATGCAGTCTATAGACCAGCATTTATCAAAGTTGAAGATGCAAAGGTATTTAATCTTGACACAGATCTCGATTTTTTAGTTCATCGATCAGTAAATGGAGGTTTGGTGCCCGTTGGCGATGAATACTGGACGGATCACAAAGACATCACAGATAAGAATCAGTGCTGGGCTGCTCAGGTAATTGCAGCTTATCAAGATAAGTATTCAAACGACGGTGATCCTCTTGGCGAATCACTTTCAGAAGGCCTCACTCCAGGTAATAAAAGAGATTTTTGCGTTGTGTATGTTGAAACTATAAGGGATGAATTTGATCCTCTAATTAGAGTTGGTTTTTCAAATGCCCTTGCTTTGGTAGAACTAGGTATTTCCCTTAACGTAGCACATGAGATTGCGCACATGCCCGGAACCGCGTCCAAAGACACCCATCACGCCGAAGAAGGAATAATGGCAGCACAGATTGATGTTAACTTAAACAATCCTGCGAAATTCAATCCTATTTCAATCAAAAGGTTTAGAAACACATCAAAATGGCAAAAACCAGAATAGTTATTGCAGTTCTGGCAGCAATGTTGTCTCATAGTTTGAGAGGCGATTCTCTCAAAACTGCTGAGTTTGCGAACTCAGCAAATGTTCTCCGGATGGTCGAGTTCTATCATTCAAAAACTGGCGAATTGCCGAATTCTTGGAGCGAAGTTGAAAAGTTCGTTGATTTTAAGACACTCTTCAAGAATTTTGATTTTAGGTCTGAATATGGATTTCCAAAAAGTGAGTTGCGTATAAAAAGGGATGGGAAATATTTTAGAATTATTGTGATGTCAATAGCATCGAAACCTGATGTAACAAATCAAACGACGACTTCATCTTTGAGATTGCTACTTCTTTATCGGAAAGATAATTTATTCGAGGTGTTTAGAATTGGTGAAAATGAATTAGAGCAGATGATTCAAGACGATGGCAAAAAGCTATCAGACTACACCGGTTCGAATGGTAGTTGGTCAAATTTGACAGAGTTAAACGTGAGTTCAAGTCAAGAATCTATGTCGGTGAGTGATCATTCAAATGACATGAGCGATCAGAATAATTTGGGAACTGAGACGGGCGCATCCGAAAAAAATTTATCTTCGTTAAGTAATAGAACGACCCAATTGATCGTAGGATGTATTTGCTTTCTAGTAATTGGAAGTGTCATCTTTACCTTCTGGCTTTTCAGGAGGAAAAGTTCGATTCAATCCCGAATGAAATAGGGGTTATGATTGGCGGAGCAACTTTTCTGTGAAAGTGTCTGGGGTCAGAAAGAGCCGGAAGAATCCGGCTTGGAATAGAGAATGAAAGAGGCTCTAAGGAAAGTGGGGAATGGTCAGCTAACGCGGACTTCATCTGTGAAATGGACTCATTCAGGCGGGGGCGAGTCCATGCCGCGCCCACCTTCTTAGCATGGGCGGGCGCGGTGGGCATTTTCCGGTTGGTGGCGTTAGAGTCCCAGCTTTGCGAGCAGGGCGGGTTTTCCGCGCAGGGCTCCTTTGGCAACGCCTTTGTTCGCCAGTCTTGAAGGACTAGTTGGCCAGGCCGCCGCCCGTGATGGTGATTTCCCGATTCAAGTCCGCGAAGCTACCACGCGTCTCGACCCACGCCATGTGGAAGTTTCTCTAACGTTCCATCGCCCGTCATCGAGTCCGAGCAGTCTGACCAGCTCGCCCGGCCGGAATCCGGCATTGATGCTCACGTGCATGTCATGCCTCGTCACCCGGTTCATGAATGGATGCATGATGCCGCCGAGGAAATGGGGCAGGCGGCTGCGATCCGGCTCATTGAGGAGGATCACTTCAAAATCCCGCATCCAATGTCCGAGCGCGGCCAGCGCCTCGCCCTCGAAGTGATGCACGAACAGATTTGCCACCAACACGCCCCCATCCGCAGGCGGGGGAGCATCGAACAAATCGCCCCGATACCAAGTGACTCGGGATCCGGGAAATTCGGGAGCAGGCGCAAGGTCGTAGGCCGACACCGGTGCCTTCGGAAAAATCCGGGCAAGGCGATGGCAAAGCTCACCATCACCCGCGCCGATCTCCACGATCCCGCGCTGGGCGACTTCGGCAAACCTCCGGATCTCGCGACAGATCCAGCGTTCGTTACCCATGAAGAAATTGATGCGCCGCAGATCCCTTCGGCTCCGCAACGCTTCCGGATCGTCCGCGGGCAAATGGTCCAGCAATTCCGGGATGACAACGCGTTGATTCACTGCGCCCGAACCTATCCAGACCGTGTTTCCCCACAACCGGGAAATTTCCCCTGATATCGCGGACTTGCTGGCAGGTTCCATCCGCCACTAACCTTGCCCATGCCACCGCCACCACGCCGACCGTCCCGGAATCAAAAAGGGCGGAAACCCGGACCTCCATCGGACAACAAGGACCGTGGCTGGGATCCCGTGGCTGCATGGTATGACAAGCTCGTCGGCGAATCCGGCTCCGACTATCACCGCAATGTCATCCTCCCGACCGCTCTCCGCATGCTCGCCCCCCAACCGGGTGAATCCATCATCGATGTCTGCTGCGGCCAAGGCGTTCTGGTCAAACCTCTGCTAGAGGCGAGGATCGACAAATTCACCGGAGTCGATGCCAGCCCGCGCCTGATAGAATCCGCGAGATCCCGCCACGCCGCCGATCCCCGCGTCTCGCTGATCGTCGCCGACGCCTGCGAACCCGGTCCTTGGGCCGATGGCAAAAACGATGCCGCCACCTGCATCATGGCCGTCCACGACGTGCCGGACATCACCGGACTCTTCTCCAATGTCGCCAAGTCCCTCAAGCCCGGCGGCCGTGCCGTCATGGTCTTCATGCACCCCTGTTTCCGCATTCCCCGCAAGACCCACTGGGGTTGGGATGCCGATCAGAAAATCCAATACCGCCGCCTCGACAGCTACTCCACTCCGTTGGAAATCCCCATCACCACCCATCCGGGGAAGGGGACCGGCGAGCAAACCCACTTCCATCACCGCCCCCTCGCCGACCTTCTAACCGCCATGGGCAAGGGCGGCCTCGCCGTCACCGCCTGCGAGGAACTTTACAGCCACCGCCGCTCCCAAGCCTCCGGCCCCTTCAGCAAGGCCGAGCACGCCGCCGCCGAAGAGTTCCCCCTCTTCATCGCCCTCAGGGCCGTGAGGAAGTGAGGAAGTGAGGAAGTGAGGAAGTGAGGAAGTGAGGAAGTGAGGAAGTGAGGAAGTGAGGAAGTGAGGAAGTGAGGAAGTGAGGAAGTGAGGATGTGAGGATGTGAGGATGTGAGGATGTGAGGCCCCTTAGGAACGACGCGGGAACAGGGTCGGATGAAACCCATTGCCTTGAAACCAAAGGATCACCCTCGCTATCCGGTCTTTGACCGCGTTAGCGGTCAAGGAGGGTAGCCGTGGACTTCAGTCCACGGTTAGAGTTCCGGAGGAATGGTGTCGCGTAGCGACACAGGAATCCCCAGCTTGGGGTGCCGGACGCCATGCCCCCAAGCGGGAACGATTTTGCGCCATCGCAAGAAGAGCAAACCGAAGATGGACTCCGGGCGGCGCCGTCTGAAGCCGCCCCGCCAATCGGGAGAGGAAGATCCGGTATCGGCACGCGAGATTTAAATCCAAGGACTGGGACCCCGGAGTAGATTTGCTGCCTGACCCAATTTTCCCTGTTTCCAAGGAAATTTGTAAAATCTAGGCCCGACCCCGTTCACGACCCCGTTCACTTCGACGGGTTGTTATTCCATCGAGTCGTCGCGGATTCCAGCGGCAACACGTAGCTCTTTCCCGATTTTCGGATTCTCATTCATCCACTTGCGGACGTCAAAAATCCTGGTCCCGCCTTCTTCCTCGGAAATGAATCGGGCAGCCACATGGGCGAGTGCCTCGGCACGCAGCGTGGGATCGTCGATGGTGGCGGTCATGTCCAAGGCTCTCGCCGGGTCCTTTTTGGAAATCTCCGTCACGAAGGTGGCAACGGCGATATCCCTCTGGTGCGAGGGAGGGAGAGTATGGATCCACTCAACTAACTTCTGCTGCTTTTCAGGGAGCCAGGACCGCGCGGAAACGATCCCCCGGATGGCGGCGTCGCGCGCGGCACCAGCAGGAAGCTTCGCCAGCCATGCGGCGGCTTTCCCGATGCCCTCCTCATTCTCGCCATTCTCAGTGAGCCAGCCGGCGGTCCATCCGGCGACGTGAACCAGCATTTCAGGTTCTGCGGATGTTTGGTCGCCACTGTTCAAGCGCGTGGCCACGAAATCCGCGACGGCGGGCAGATGCTCGACTCTCCATCCCTTCCATCCTTTCAAAGCGGCTTTGAGAGCGGCAAGGCGCTGCCCGGGATCGGTTAGGCCAATCACTCGATCATATGCCTTCGCGCCGTTCATCTTGCCGAAATTTTCCGCCAAGGTTTCCACCAGTTCGAGGCTATGCAAAGGAACACGGGAATCGCCATCGAGCTGCGCACGCTCCCACAGCCGGACAGCCGCTGCCTGCGAGGCCTCCGGATCCTGGTCATGCCATTCATAAAAGAATAGTTCGTTCAAAGCCTGCTCACGCACCCTGCTCGATCTGAGGGCGATCATCACTTCGAATGCTGCCGCCGGATCGTGCCGGATCCACTTGGCAACCGCCCTCTGGTAGCTGCCCGCCGGCTCGAAGGACGGATTCGACGGGAAGCTGCTAGGTTTGAACTCCAGGCGTGTCAGGTCGGCCAGGGCGAAGCGGTCAGCGAACAGGATGGCCTTCACCGGGTCCGCTTCGGCGATCCCAGCAAGAAGCGCGCGCGCCTCAGCCCGGGATTCACCCGACCATTCTTTTTCCGGCGGCCGGAAGCTCCCGGTAGCGCCGTCGGGATCGGTTCTGCCCCAGGTGGTGAGCACCGGCGTCCGGTCACGGAGTGGTGAATGGGATCCGAGATAGGAGAGTGCTTTTCGCGGTGCCAGTTCCCCCCAGCGCCGCAGGAATTCCTTACGAAGGGTCATGTCCGGGCGGCGCTCGGCGAGTTTCATGACAGGGTCTGCCAGGGTTTCCATATCAGCAGATTTGGCGTCCGCAAAAGCCACCCTAACCGCCATCTCCCGCTGCTCCGCGTCGATGATTTCACCCGCCTCGGCAAGCTTCCGAAGAACCTGACTTGAACCTGGCTTGTCTGCGGAAACGGAAATTTCTCCCGTCGGTGCGGCGAACCAGCCGATGGCAACTCCCACAACAAGAGCCAAGCTTCCTGTAGCGATCCTATTTTTCATCGCCACCTCCTTTGTCGTTCTTCTTTCGTGCCAGTTCCAGCTTCAGTTCCGCCGCCAGCTCAGGATGACCGGCAGACCACGCGTCGAAATCGAAATCCACCGCCTTGGTGTCGCTTTTCTTCGAGAAAATTTTCCCCGCGAGAGACTCGAAGCAAATGCGGCGCAATCGAGGATCTTCGATGGTGGCTGCCGACTTCAACGCACCACTTGGATCATCATTACTTTCCAGTCTGAAAACGAGCCAGTAAGTGGCTTCGTCCCGGCCTGTGGAAGGAGGCAGCGAAGCGAGCCACTCCATCACTGGCGCATCCTCCCGGATCTGGACTTCCTGGAAAACTTGCGGATCAACCCCGCCATTGGGCGATGCCTCTTTCAGGGCGAGGTGCCAAGCCAGATCAAACCTCGTCTTTGCTGCGGTTTCGATGCCCGCCTCCCGCAAAGGGCCGGCTGGCAAGGCCTCGACCCACGCGACCGCTTGCTGGAAATCGTGTTTAGTAAGATTCTTGCTGACCAAACGTGCGGCAAAGTCCGGGAAGTCGGAGCCGCCGGATTCTTCGAAGGAGTGATCGGCAATTGCCGCTGCGGTGAAGCCGGCCGCTTCCCCAAGATCAAAAATCAGCCAACCTGCAAGCGCTCCACCCAGCGCTGCGGCGCGCTTGTTTTTGTCCTCGATTGCCGCCGCCGTGTCCCAGGCAGCCTTCCCTTTCGATATCCCTAGCGAGGCGGCAGCTTCGCTGATCAGGTTCATCCTGCCGCTGATGCGGGTCGGGGTTGTATCGCAGTAACGATAGGGAAGCGGCTGGTAGTCTTCCTCCTCGTCCATTTCGATAAGTTCGGTATCCACCGAGGGATCCACTTCCGCGAACGGGTCGATTTCTTGGGAGGGCTTGCCCTTGTAGCGGTATGCCACGTATTTGGGCAAGGCGATGACCTTCGCAAAGGCCTCTCGCGGTTGGCGGAGGAGGTAGGCCTGCATCGCGGTGTGGGTGGTGGCTTCGCGCAGGCCCCGGTCGGTGATCTTTTTGAGAGCAAGCAGCGCGGCATCTGGATCGCACATGATCCAGTTAGAAAAGAGGGCGTTCAGCGAAGTCCGCTGCAAGGAGTTGTCCTGGAGTGCCAACATTGCCGCGAGGGCACCTTCCGGATCCCGGTAAATCCACGAGTAAAGAGCGAGACCGAAAGTGTTGTTAGGACGTTCGACCGGGACGTGTTCAAGCAGCTCCCAAGAGGCGGAATAGCGGCCACGAATCTCGTCGCGGTTTTCAGGAGTGAAGTCGCTTCCCCTTTCCTGTGCATCGGCAAAACGGAGTGCCTTGGCGGGATCCACCGAGCAGAGCCCATCGAGAACGGCATCCTGCAGTTCTCTCGAATATTGACTTTCGAGTTTGGGATCATAGGCAGCCATCGCGGCATCGGGATCAGTCCGTGCCCAAGCCGACCAGACGGATTCAATCATCCCAGCCCAGTAGGATTTGTGGTCCTTGAGAAATTTCAGCGCTTCGAGTGGCGCGAGCTCGCCCCAGCGGCGATAGAACTCGTTGCAAAGGATCCAGCCACCGTTAATACCCTCCTTCTCGGAGAACTCCTCGGTAAACTTTTCAACCCGCGCCACTAGAGGCGTAAGCTCATCCAACCCGAGATCCGCAAAAACGGCGCGGGCAGCCTGCCTCTGATCCTGTTCGTTGCCGTGCTTCACAGCAGCCGCTAGCTGTTCCTCGATGGTTACGGCAGCGGCCCAGTCTTCTCCGCTGCGCGGCTCAGCCGGTCCGGAGATCCGTTCTGCGGACGAAGGTTCCGCCGTCCCGCCGCCTACCGGGGCATTCCCACGGGGTATGGTTCGCAGGGCGAATCCGATGCCGATTCCACAGGCAAGCAGGATAGCCACGTGCGCGAGCCGATGTTTTTGCAAGATCTCCATCACTTTTAAGAACGCAGTCAACAGAGGTGGGACTGTTACTTCAAGGTTTGGTTCGGGTGCTTCATGCTCATGGAACGCCAATGGCAAGCGCGACATCTCTTCTCATTGTCGCCGCATGAGCACGGCGATTCGGGAGATCGCCGCTCTTTGGGTTCATGCACCACGCAAAAGCTGCGCCAAGCACAACCCCGTTTCATGATGGGCGGCAGTCTATCAGCCTCGGGCGATGGATTCGCACGGAATCATGGACCCAGAGCGCGCCATACCATCACCGCACCGCAAAGATCACCGAGGGCACAGCCGACGGATTTGAAGAGGGTGATTTCCTGATCATCCCGTCTCGGTTCCACGCTGCCCCGGCATAGGTCTGATAGTTCTCCCGCCACCTGATCGAACGTGAAGACTCCTTCCTGGATCGGGACCAGTATCTCGCCAGCTTCCTTGAAGCAATTCACCCGGCTATCCACAAAGATTCGTGACCGGGTGATCATGGATGAGTCGCACTCACGCTGGGTGGCATGATGGTTGCCGAGGAAATCCGTGTGGGTGCCCGGCTTGATCCATTCTCCGCGGACAAGAATTTCCGGACTGCCGGTCGCGCAGACGATGACATCGGCTAGACCGCAGGCTTCCGGGAGATCGGTCACCACGCAAAATTTCAACTCCGGGAACTCTTCCATCATCTTTGCCGCCAATGCCTCAGCCTTGCCGGCCGATCGTCCCCATAACAGAACCTTCTTGAAACGTCGGACACTCGCATGGGCACGGATGAGATAGGGAGCCAGCTTCCCCGTGCCGAGTAGCAACAAGGTCGTCGATTCCTCGCGGGAAAGGAATCGTGATGCCAATGCCGAGACGCCTGCGGTGCGCCAACAAGTCACGCTCACTCCATCCACCAAGGCCATGGGTTCGCCGCTCTTGCGGTTGAATAACAGAATCTGCGAATACAATGTTTGGTAAGGCGGCTGGTTTGCCGGGAAATAGCTGAACGCCTTCAATGCGATGACTTCGTCGTTCCAGGATGGCAGCATGGCGAAGGCATCGTGACTGCCGGGTGTCTCATCCAGCAGCATCACCTGCCGTGGTGGCATGGTGTGATGAGCTGCGAAGGTTTCGCCCAGCGCGTCGATGAAATCCGGGTATCGAAGGGTGGCGTGGACTTGTTCTGCAGTGATCACTCTCATATTCACGAAATGGTGGTTGGGGCACCCTGTTTAGTCAATGAGGCGGAGATTCCAAGCGGCTATGCTTGGCTGGCATCATGATCGGTGGTTAGACCTCGCCCGCCAGTCGGCTATCAAACGTCGCCTTGATCTCCGCGAGCAGTGCGTCCATGCGGATCGGCTTGGTGAGATATCCCGAGCACCCGGCCTCCATGCATACTTCCTTGAAGCCTTTCAGAGCGTGGGCCGTCAGCGCGATGATGGGGACCCGCGCCCGGCCCTCATGCTGTTCGAGAGTGCGAATCCGCCTGGTGGCCTCCAGCCCATCGATCTCCGGCATTTCGATATCCATCAGAATCAGGTCCGCCCCGCCCGCCGCGGCCACGGCCTCACCGCCGTGGTTCGCTCTGGAAACTTGAAATCCCGTGCTGACGAGGAGGATTTCGAGAAGTTCGAAGTTAATTTGATTGTCTTCCGCCACCAGCACTTTGATGGGGGTATCCCTCTGCGGGAAGGATCTGGTGAAATCCCTGAGATGCTCCCCCATGGATGGTTGGGAGGCGGGGATGGCTTGCTCGATTGGCAGGATGACTGAGAATTCGGAGCCTTCGCCGGGATTGCTCCGCAGTCCGACCTCTCCGCCAAGGGCATCCGCGAGGGACTTGACGATGCTGAGTCCGAGTCCGGCGCCACCTTTGCGGCGGGTGATCGAGCTGTCCCCCTGCTCGAACCGATGGAAAATCCGGGTCTGGGCTTCCACCGGGATTCCCGCACCGGTGTCACTCACCCGGATTCCGAGCCTGGCTTTGGACTCGGGACCGGGGGGGGTGATCTGTGAGACTTCAACTCGCAGCCCGCCCTGCTCGGTGAACTTCACGGCATTTTCTGCCAGATTGATCACGATTTGCCGGAGGCGGCCGGGGTCGCCAAGGATGGTTGCGGGCAAGCTGCCATCGAATTCAAATGTGAAATCCAGCCCCTTGGCCCGTGCATGGGCGGCGACCGGCATCAATGCATCTTCGAAGCACTCCCGGAGATTGAATGGGATTCGTTCGCAGTCGAACTGACCGGCTTCGATTTTCGAGATGTCCAGCAGGTCGCTGATGAATCGCAGGAGGATTTCCCCGTTAGTGTCGATGGTCTGGAACCGCATCCGTAGATCGGTGGACAAGGCATCGCTGCTGAGCCCGAGTTCGGCAGAGCCGAGGATCGCGTTGAGCGGGGTTCGCATCTCGTGGCTGATGGTGGCAAGAAATCGGTTCTGCGCATCATTGGCGGCTTCGGCGATTTCCTTGGCCGCCTGAAGTTCCTGCTTCGCGCGGCGTAGCTGGGTGGAGTTCGTTTCAATTGCGATGAAGTGCTCGATATTTCCTTGGTCGTCGCGGATCGGGGTGATCTGCATGTGATTCCAGAAAGTTTCTCCGGAGGGGGTGTAGTTCAGCAGTTCCACGTCAAAGGAACGTCCCTCCTGGAGCCACTTTCTAACGTTGGCGACGGTGTCGGGATCGGTATCCGGACCTTGGAGCACCTCTCCCGGCTTTTTTCCGGCCATGTCCTCAAGGGTGTGGCCGGTGAAATTGATGAATGCATAATTGACCCACCGGGTCCGCCCGAGATGGTCCGTGATGATGACGGGATTATCCGTGAATGAGGCTACCAGTGAGAGCTTCGCGAGTTTATCATCAAGGGTTTTCCGGACGGTGACGTCGTGGAGTGCCCCCACCACGCCATGGCCCTGGAGGCGGGAGACTGACATTTCCATCCAGAGGAGCCCGCCGTCGGCATGCCGCACGCGGATGGTTGCCCGCCCACCTTCGGCATGGGAGCTTTCCTTCATCAGGCTCCTGCACGCGTCATGGTATTCCGCAGGGACAAAGTCCTCAAGCGGATGCCCCAGGCAAGCATCGACAGGGAGTCCGATAGTCGTGTTCCACGCCTTGTTGAGGAAGACGAGGTTTCCGTCCGCGTCGGTTTCGAAAACGATTTCCGGCAGCAGATCGATGCGACGGGTCATCCTGTTCTCCGCCTCGATCAGGGCTTCGGACTGGCGATGGCTGGACTCCACATGAAGGCCGGTGCCGGGTTGGGGGGCGTCGCTTTGTTGGCTGGATATCATCGGTAGGTCCGGTATCAGGCGAAAGCGGGGCTGAGGTTGCCGATCACCTCACAATAGACGTCATGTTCCGTCCGGAAGCGGGCAGAGCAGCAATCCGAGAGCATTCTCACACTGTAGCCAGGTTCATAAGCAGCACGGGCGGTGGTATCGGGATTCATGGGGATTTTGTGGATTCGGTTGTCCGGCGGAGCATCCGGGCCTGGCGCTTGCGGTTACCAGCTTATAGACCCCATGAGGATTCGGGAAACGATTCCAATGATGAATCGTTAGGTGAAAATTTTGCACGTCTTGATGAGATTGTGTGGATTGATTGTTTGGCCGGGACGCAGGATTCGGCAAAAAGCGATCGTGTTCGGCATGCAGTTCCATGTATGGCAAAACCCCCCATTCCGCTTTTCGATGAAGTTTCCCCCATCATTCTCATTTTCTATAACTCCTTCAAATTTTCAGGGTGCTGTGGATGCTCGCAAGGGGGCATCCATAGCAGACACCGCGTTATTCGGAAGGGACAAGCCGAATGCAGCGTGCGGTTGTGGTACGAAAGACAGCGTTGCCGCAATTGTTGTCAAAGGATGGGTGCCGTTCGACGGTCGTTCATCCCCATTTCCTGGCGGGTCCGTGGGCCGATGGCTGTCGGCCCACGGAACCAAATTTCCCGGTCTGTCCGGAAGATCCGCATCCTGCGCAAATCGGTATCCAGAACAATCACCCGATCAAGGCTTGGTTTGTTTCCTCAAATCGTGGGGTTCTAACTGGCCAAAGGGGATTCCATATGGCGGGCGGAATTTTGTCGAGGCCGCGGAGGTGATAGGGGTTCCGGGTAGGCCGGTTGGCTAGGCCAGTATCCCTTTCACCACTTTGGCGGGGATGACACCGGTGGGCTTCTGGTTGAGGCCTTGGAAGCGGAAGGTGAAGCGGTCGTGATCCATGCCGAGGCAGTGGAGGACGGTGGCGTTGAGGTCGCGGATGTGGACGGGGTTCTCGATGATGTTGTAGGAGTAATCATCGGTTAGGCCGTAGCTGGTGCCGGGCTTGATGCCGCCGCCGGCGACCCAGGTGCTGAAGCAGCGGCCGTGGTGGTCGCGACCGCTGCCGAGCGCCCCTTGACTGTAAACGGTGCGGCCGAACTCGCCGCCCCAGATGACAAGGGTGTCCTCTAGCAGTCCGCGCCGGTCCAGATCCGTGATGAGGGCGGCGGAGGCCCGGTCCGTGTTCATGCATTGGTTGGCGAGGTGGTTAGGAAGGTTGTTGTGCTGATCCCAGCCGCGGTGGAAAAGCTGGGTGAAGCGCACCCCGCGCTCGGCCATGCGGCGGGCGAGGAGGCAGTTGTAGGCATAGGTGCCGGGCTGCCGGGCGTCCTCGCCGTAGAGTTCGAACACGGAATCCGGCTCGTCTGATAGATCGGCAAGATCGGGCGCGGAGGCCTGCATGCGGAAGGCCATTTCATACTGGCTGATGCGGGTCTGGATTTCAGGGTCGCCCAGCTCGTCGTGGCGGATTTGGTTGAAGGCCGCGAGATCGTCGAGCATGGACCGGCGGTCGCCGCGGGTGACGCCTGCCGGGTCGTTGAGGAAAAGGACGGGGTCTTTGCCGCTGCGGAACTGCACGCCCTGGTGGTTAGATGGCAGGAAGCCACTGCCCCAGAGGCGTGAGAAAATCGGCTGGCCGGGATTTTTTCCCGTC